>Ga0181523_10000045_pt1 | contig 113579 bp, 106 predicted proteins | sample PEATcosm2014_Bin_43_FD_119752 | JGI IMG/M metagenome (GOLD analysis project Ga0181523, IMG submission 119752) | Peatland microbial communities from MTU Mesocosm Facility, Houghton, MI, USA - PEATcosm2014_Bin05_30_metaG | ecosystem: Environmental > Terrestrial > Soil > Wetlands > Peat | place...
CTCCCGTTGGTCGGGAGCGAACAGTACAGGTTATCGAGGTGCTTAATAAGCGCTCGGGTTACATTTTCATTTGGCCCAACCGAGATCGGTTTGGGTTACATCCTTAAATGGCTTGACAGGGCGTACTCCGGCCGATGTTCAGGAGCGCGACCACGTCCTCGCGGCATTCCCCGTCAGATAAGGGCACGAGCCAAATAGTACAGGGCGACAGCCGTCAAAGCCATACTCCAAATCGAATGGAAGATCAGCAAGACGAGATTCTTTCGAACAGCCCTTTCTTGTTTTCTCAGCGATTCGTCGAGGGTTTCGTTTGATTCCTTAGTGAGCGATGGGTCCTTAAGAAGCTCTATGATCCGGAGATATCTCCGCGCTCCGATTACAGCCTGTTCGAATGCAGAGAGCCTCTGCAGCGCACCCGTCCAGGTGGTGGCCCCGTATATCAGGATGAGAATCGCGAACACGATGGTTTCGAACCTTGTCGATGCCGAGGAAAAGATCCCAAGGGCAAGGGCAATCGCAACAGCATTCGGAACTGACACCCACAATATGGACCACGCGTAGGAAGCGTACTTCAGGGTCTTGTTTTCGGGCGGGGGACCGGCGCGCTCGACGGCGAGCCGGCGGCACTCAGGATCGGCATCTTGCAGGCCCAGCTTTGTAGTCTCGCTGGCCAACGGGCTCTCGCGGAGAGACGAACCATATGGATCGACGGGCGGTCGTGAATTCCGGAGGATGGCTCGTCTGAGCGCAGGAACTTCGCAAGACCTGTACGTTGCTGCCTTGGTCTTGTCGTCCGCGCCGACATATTGATACACCCAGTACCGGACGCCCCATTCGGAATCCGCGGCCGGCCACTTGGACGCGAGCGCCCAGAGCTTGTCAAAATGCCTGCTGTTACTGCTTTGTAAGTCCACGAAACCGATGGCATCGTCAGTGCCCCGTCTGCACCAGTCGCTGTATGAAAATTGTCCACGATCCAGGGCGCGTTCATTTGTAAGGAAGGCGGATGCCAGTTCGAAGCGTGCCTTCATATCCAAAGCAAATTCCTGATTCTCTGGGTCGAAAACTTTCTCGATCAGGTCCGGACCGACAAACGGATTCCGGACTATCGCCAGTCGTTCCGAGTGGTTCGCACTTTCGAAGTCCTTCTGCAAAATTTCCGACAGCACGAGGTGAGGCAGCAAGTGATTTTCCCGGAGGCAGGCCTGCACGAACTCATCCGGATCTGCCTTCAGCTGCTATTCGTCCTCCTTGCCCAGATACCCGGAACGTGCGATCCATTGGCGCACCTGGGCGTGCTCGTCTTTAGTGGCAAGGGCCACCAGCTTAGGTGGGATACTGACCTTCCGATTGAGCCGCCGCAGCAACCGAATGCGGCTCCTCCAGTCTGCACCTTCGTACTCCCGGCGAAGTTCCTCTAACGTGTATGGGTCGGGACTTGCGTACCTGGGAAGCGCCATAAAGGGACCTCCTGAGCCCTATCGAAGAAATTGAAGGTATCACCTGGCGAGTTACGGCATCCTCCGTGGCAGGGAGGTTTCACTCCACAGCGAGCGAGTATGGCGAAAATGCCAAACTGACCACAATTGCAATCAAGATGTTGCGCCCGCAAGCTGCGGGTTCCTAGCAGCACTGGCTCGCTTTCAAAACCGCGCGTAACAAAGGGTTCAAGCGTTTGAGAAGCTCTCGGTCATCGACGTCATCAGGGTTCTTAATTCCGTGGAAGAGATTATTACGAACGTGATTCAACAACTCTACTACCGCATCAACTATAGTTCCCGGCTTGGCCTGTCTCCCGCCGGAATAATGAGCGGCGAGCGCCTGGAATAGAATTCTAAGGGCTTTAGCGCGTTTAAAATCCTGAACATCTACGATGGGGTCTCCGCGATGTGTGCCTTTCCGCGTTGCAAGCCACTTCAACTCGCCTTGGCAAGAGGCGATCTCCCGAAGATAGAGTCACGGAAGACCGCCGACAATTTCAAAACTGCGCATCGATCCGTATCCATCCTGTCGAAGTTCAGCGGTTGAAGCTTAGGCCGGGCGCAAATTACCAGCGCGACCCATAGTGAGAAAAACTGGTCAAAGGGGTCATCGGCGGCTGACGCGCGATCACACCACCTGTGAATGAATGCAGATCGATCAATGACCCCTGTGGGCATGCGCTCAGAATTTTACCACAGCAACCGGACGACTCTCGGACCCACCGCAAACGCCGCTGGCCCCGACGCCGGCATCCCGCGCATACGCCGTCCGCTTGTTCCGGTTGCGGATATCGACGGTGAAGATATCGACGAAGCGCCCCGTGGTTTGGCCCCGGCCTCGGCGACCGGCGGTGGATGGTTTGGCCCCGCCGCTGTCTACTTGCCCCGCACCACCTCCAAAAACGCGCGCGCGGCGTGGCTTAGCGCCCGGCGGGTGGGATAGACCAGCCGGATTTTGCGCTCCACGTGCAGTTCCTTCACCTGCACTTCGCACAGCAGGCCCTGCTCGATTTCCTGCTCCACGCACATGCGCGGCAAAAACGCCACCCCTTCGTTGTTCTGCACCATTTTGCGGATAGTCTCGATGGTGGGCATTTCCACCGGCATGTTCAACGGCACCTTGCGCCGCTGAAACTCGCGCAGCACCACGTCGCGATAGGGCGAAACCACGTTGTGCGCGATGAAGGTCTCCATAGCCAGCTCGGAAATCGCGACTACCTTGCGCAGCGCCAGCCGGTGCTTCGGCGAAAGCACGAAGGCTAGCGCATCGGTATAGATCACGGTGGAGGTCAGGCGTTCATCGGTGGGGTCGTAACTGATCACGCCCAACTCCAGGTTGCCGTCCAGCAGCTCGTTGGGAATCCTGCTCGACAGGCTGCGCCGCACCTGCACTTTGATTCCGGGATAGAGGCGGCGAAAGTTCTCGATATGCCGCAGCAGGTAGAGCGACGTGGACTCGTTCGCCCCTACCGTAAGCGTGCCGGAGGAATTGTCGCGCAGCTCGGCCAGCGAGTTCTGCATCTCGTCGCGCAGGTTCTCGAAACGCCGCGCATAGTCGAGCACGATATGCCCGGCATCGGTCAGGACCAGTTCTTTGCCGGATCGGTCGATCAGCTTCTCTCCGAGCTCCGCCTCCAGCCGTTGCAACGCCAGCGAAACCGCCGGCTGTGTGCGAAGCAGGCGGTCCGCAGCCCTGGAAAAACTCTTCTCGATGGCGACGGTCAGGAAGACCTGAAGCGCGTGGAGTTCCATATGCTCTCCCCGATCATAACAAATGATTATATAGGCCGCTAATATTATAAATTTGCTAAATTGTGCGTCCCTGGCCATAATTGCTCACATACGGCGTTTCTATGAGCGATCGCGTTTACATCTTCGACACCACGTTGCGGGATGGCGAACAGTCGCCGGGCTGCAGCATGACCGTTGCGGAAAAGCTCCGGATGGCGCGCAAGCTGGTGGAGCTAGGCGTGGATATCCTGGAAGCCGGCTTTCCCATCGCGTCCGAGGGCGACTTTGAGGCGGTGGATGCGATCAGCCGCGAGTTCCCCTGGGCGCAGGTGGCGGCGCTTGGGCGCGCCTGCACCCAGGATGTGGAACGCGCCGCTCAGTCGCTGAAGCACGCGCGCAGGCCGCGCATTCACACTTTCATCGCCACGAGCGACATCCACCTGAAGTACAAATTGAAGAAGTCGCAGGAGCAGGTGCTCGACGAGGCGGTAGCCGCGGTGGAACTGGCGCGGCAATACGTGGACGACGTGGAGTTCTCGGCCGAGGATGGCGCGCGCACCGACCCCGACTATCTCGAGAAGATCTCCAGGGCTGTAGTGGCCGCCGGAGCGCGCACCGTCAACATTCCGGACACGGTAGGATACTCCGTGCCTTTTGAGTACGGGATGCTGATCGGCCGCATTGTGCGGGCTCTGGGCGATTGCGCGATCGTTAGCGTGCACTGCCATGACGATTTGGGATTGGCCACGGCGAACTCCATTGCGGCGGTGGAGGCCGGCGCGCGGCAGATCGAATGCACCATCAACGGCATCGGCGAGCGCGCCGGCAATTGCTCCCTAGAAGAAGTGGTCATGCTGTTCAAGACCCGCCAGGACCGGCTGCCTTACGATACCGGCATACGCACCGAGCACCTATATTCCGCGAGCCAGTTGCTCACTTCGATGATCAGCTTCGGCCCGCAGCCGAACAAGGCGATCGTGGGGCGCAACGCTTTTGCGCACGAGGCCGGCATCCACCAGGACGGTTATCTGAAAGAGAAGACCACCTACGAGATCATGGACCCGCGAACGGTTGGGGTTCCTGAGAGCAAGCTCGTGCTGGGCAAGCATAGCGGGCGGCACGCGCTCAAGAAGCGTACCGAAGACTTGGGCTACGACTTAACGCGAGAGGAGCTGGAGTCGCTGTATCAGCGATTCACGGCACTGGCCGACGCCAAGAAGGGCCTGCTCGACGAAGAGATCATCGAGCTGATCGAGCCGGAAGTGCGGGTGATGAAGGTAGCCGCGGATTGAGGCGCCCAGACCGTGGGCTGAAGCCCACGGCAGCACGCTAAAGCGTGCGCCACATTGACGATGAACTTGAACATCCTGGTTTTGCCTGGCGACGGCATCGGTACGGAAGTGACTCGTCAGGCGGTGCGCGTGCTGCGGCGCGTGGCGGACAAATGGGCGCATCGGTTGCGCCTCGCGGAAGGCTTGCTGGGCGGCATTGCAATTCACCAGACCGGGAGCCCGTTCCCCGCGGAGACGGCGCGCCTGGCCGCGGACGCCGACGCTACGTTGTTGGGCGCCGTGGGGCTGCCGGAGTTCGATAATTGCCCGCCGGAGCAGCGCCCGGAAAAGGGACTCCTGGGTATCCGGAAAGCGCTCGGTGTTTTTGCGAACCTGCGACCGGTGCGCGCCTTCGCCGCGCTGCTTGATTCGTCGCCGCTCAAGAACGCGCTGGTGGAAGGCACGGACATGATCATCGTGCGGGAACTGACCGGTGGCATCTACTACGGCACGCCGCGCGGGATCACGGAAAGCGGCGGCGAAACGCGTGCCGTCAATACGATGACTTACACCCGCACGGAAATCGAGCGGGTGTCGCATGTGGCCTTTCGCCTGGCGCAAGGGCGGCGGCGCAAAGTAACGTCTGTGGATAAATCGAACGTGTTGGAGAACTCACAGTTATGGCGGCGGGTGGTCAGTGAAATCGCCGCCGGGTATCCCGATGTGGCGCTCGATCATCTGCTGGTCGATAACTGCGCGATGCAATTAATCCTGAATCCGCGCCGCTTCGACGTAGTGCTGACGGAGAACATGTTCGGCGACATCTTGAGCGATGAGGGGGCCGTGCTGGCGGGATCGATCGGCATGCTGCCATCGGCTTCGCTCGGCGGCCGCAAGCCATCCGGCGCATGGGTAGGGCTGTACGAGCCGGTACATGGCTCGGCGCCGGACATCGCCGGACAGAACAAAGCAAACCCGCTGGGGGCCATTGGCTCCGTGGCGGCCCTGCTGGAGTACAGTTTCGGTTTGATGGAAGAAGCCGCCGCCGTAAACTCCGCCATTGAAACCGTATTGGCGAGTGGTAATGTGACGGCGGACCTCAAACCATCGGGCGCACCGGCCACCACCGAACAGGTTGGTGAAGCGGTTTGCGCTAATATCGGATAGGCTCGGGAGCTTACCGGCTCACCGGGCCTGCTCCGATTCTGAGCCGCGACGGTCACGGAGCGGTCACAACCTTGTTATGCATCCCCCAACCCTCATCGAAAAAATCTGGAACGCGCACGTCGTGCACGAACAGCCCGGCGCGCCTACTCTGCTTTATATCGACCTGCACCTGGTGCACGAAGTCACCTCGCCGCAGGCCTTCCAGGACTTGCGCGAGCGCGGGCTCAACGTCCGCCGGCCGGACCTGACCGTAGCCACCACGGACCACAGCATTCCGACGACCGACCCATCCCTGCCGATTGTGGACGCGATCGCCGCAACGCAGGTGGCGCAACTCGAAGCCAATTGCCGCGACTTCGGAGTTCGCTGCTACGGCAGGCGCAGCGAGCGGCAAGGGATCGTCCACGTGATCGGGCCGGAATTGGGTTTGACGCAGCCCGGCATGACCGTGGTCTGCGGCGACAGCCACACAGCTACGCATGGCGCTTTCGGCGCGCTGGCCTTCGGCATAGGCACGAGCGAGGTCGGGCACGTGCTGGCGACGCAGTGCCTCTTGCAGCGCAAGTCGAAAACCTTCGAGGTGCGGGTGGATGGCGCGTTGCGGCCAGGCGTGACGGCCAAGGATATCATCCTCGCGCTCATTGCGCGGATCGGCGTGGGCGGCGGCACCGGCTGCATTCTGGAGTACTGCGGCTCGGCAATTCGTGCACTCACCATGGAACAGCGCATGACCGTCTGCAATATGTCGATCGAAGGCGGCGCACGCGCTGGCATGGTTGCGCCGGACGACGTTACCTTCGAATACCTTTGCGGCCGGCCTTATGCGCCCATTGGCGCCGATTGGGACGAGGCGGTCGCGCGTTGGATGCAGTTGCCATCGGCCGAGGGCGCCGCTTACGACCGTTCCATCACAATCGACGCGGACCGCTTGGGGCCCATGATCACTTACGGCACGAATCCCGGCATGGGCATACCGGTGACCGCGCCGCTGCCGGAGCCTGCGCAGGTGGCCGATCCGCTGCAGCGCGATTCCATACGAAAAGCGCTGCACTACATGGGACTGGAAGGCGGCCGGCCGTTGCTGGGTCACAAGGTGAACGTAGTCTTCATCGGAAGCTGCACGAATTCGCGCATCTCCGATCTGCGGTCGGCGGCTTCGCTGCTGAAAGGCCGCAGGGTGAATCCGCAAGTACGGGTGATGGTGGTGCCGGGGTCGCAGCAGGTCAAGCGGCAGGCGGAAGCCGAGGGTTTGCCAGAGATCTTCCGCGCGGCGGGCTGCGATTGGCGCGAGCCCGGCTGCTCCATGTGCATTGCCATGAACGGCGATCAATTGCAGCCCGGCGAATACAGCGTGTCCACCAGCAATCGCAATTTCGAAGGGCGGCAAGGCCCGGGCGGGCGCACGTTCTTGGCCAGCCCGCTAACCGCCGCGGCGGCCGCGATTACCGGCGTGGTGACGGATGTGAGGACACTGCTATGAGCGGCGCTATGAACTTCCGAAGCCGGCTCGTGCCGCTGCCCATCAATAATGTGGACACCGACCAGATTATCCCGGCGCGCTTCCTGAAAACCATTTCCAAACAGGGGCTCGACCGGCAGCTTTTCAACGACTGGCGCTACGATGCGCAGGGCCAGCCCAAGCCAGATTTCATCCTGAATCAGCCGCGCGCACGCGGCGCGCAGATCCTCCTGGCCGGCGATAACTTCGGCTGCGGCAGCTCGCGCGAGCACGCACCCTGGGCGCTCGGGCAGTTCGGATTCCGGGCAGTGATCAGCACGTCGTTCGCGGACATCTTCCAGCAAAATTCGCTGAAGAACGCGCTGCTGCCGATCATGGTGCCGGCCGACGCACACACCGCGCTGTTTGCGCTGGTGGATCGCGATCCGGAAGCCGAGGTCACTGTGGACCTCGCATCCCAAACCGTGACCTTACCGGACGGACGCGTGGTCGAGTTCCCGATCGACCCGTTTTCGAAGCACTGCCTGCTCGAAGGTGTCGATGAGCTGGGCTATATCATGAAGAACGAAGAGGCCATTGCGGGCTACGAAGCGCTGCGGGTAGGGTCAATCAATACGCTGGCATGAGTGGTTGACGCCGGGAGGGGCGACGGGGCAGGTTGAGTGCATGGCTTTGAAGGGAGCGCCCATGACGATTGAGCTGAAGCCCGAACAGCAGCGCATGATCGACCTGGCCGTCCGGTCCGTATCGGAATCCCGGCGAGGTCCTGGACTAGGCATTCGCGATCATCCGTGAACAACTGGACTTCGAAGACTGGATGCTTGAACGGCGAGAAGCGGTGGCCGCCCATATCAAGACGGGTTTTGCCCAGGCCGAGCGCGGTGTATTGACCGACGGGGATGCCGCGGTTGAGATGTTGCGGCAACGGCGCGCCCAGAATCTGAACCACAGAGATGAATGCGCCCTTCCAGTTCACTTCGCAGGCGACGGAAGATCTCGACGCTATTTGGCAGTTTATCGCGGAAACACAACCGGGACGCTCCCGACCGTGTGGAAATGGAAATCGTCGCTAGTTGTCGCCGTCTGGCTCGGTACCCGCTGATAGGAACCAGGCGGCAGGACGTAACGCCCGCTGCCGGTGCGGTTCTGGACCGTCACGAAATTCCCAGATTATGTGATCGTCTACCGCCCCGAGACGGCTCCGCCACAGGTGGGTCGCCGTGATGCATGGAAAGCGCGACCTGAAAGAGGCTCTGGCCGGGCGGCCTGTATGAATGCTTTGGCAACGGCGCTGGTGCGTTCCGCACATGATCCGCCATGCCTCCAATGCCGGTATCGAGACGTTAGTATGCTGTCACACGCCCCGCCCTACGGAATGGCAGACCACTTCACGAATGGCGGTTGGATCGAAGCCACGCAGCGCATGGCATGGCACTCGAGGGCGAAACCACCAGCCTGTGTGACCGGCGCGACGATGATATCAACGTGGGGTTGAGAGAATTGGGATTTGAAGTGGAGAGTTGTCGATGGCTCCAATAACGACCGGATGCAGACTGCGATGGTTCAGACGTTTAATATCTCTTCATGGGAGCTATGAGCAGAGATTTCGCCAGAGCCGAGGGAGATTCTAACTACCGGGGCCAGAGCAACGACTCATGGGGTCTCCGCGCCAGAAATGAACGCCTTTTCTCGTGCATCTTTCAGCATATTCCACTCGACGCGCCATACCCCGGTTATTCACCGGGAAGCTAGCGTCTTCTCCCGGATCCCGAATTGAGCTACTGGCGTTGCGCGCATTTCGGGCACGGTCTACCAAGTTCCTTTCGAACCCTCCTGCTGTCGGCGATACCTTAGAATGGCTCGCCATGATGCGCCACTGGGGGATGCCGACAAGGCTGATGGATGTCACAACATCGCCCCACGTCGCACTGTATTTCGCGCTGTGCGACCCTTGCGGTTTCGACTGTGACCCCAACTAACGCCGCTGTTTGGGCGATCACTCATGTTCCATTCAGATATTCCGCGTCGAAAAGGGCTGGCTGCCCGGATTATACCGATCTGAGCGACCCGGCATTGTTCGACGAGCACATGATCATTCTCGAAATCGCATGGTCGCGCCGGTCCATCCCCGGACGCACAACGAGCGTCTTGCCGCCCAGCAAGGGACGTTCTTATGCATTGGAGACCCAGACGCTTCCTTTTGTAAAAACCTACCGGGTTGCATGCCAGACACAGAGGTGAAAGACCAACGCGTTCTCTCCAAATTTGCGATCGATAAGAGCGCCGCTCCCGAGATGCTGGGGGGACTTTCAACCCTGAACATTCGCCAAGCTTCTCTTTTTCCGGATCTCCAGGGCTATGCCCGGTTCGTTGAGGATAGTTTGGTGCTTTTTGGAATGCGGAGCTCGTCCTACAGTTCGGCTGCAGACTGGGAGAGTATGGAGCGCCTGGGATGGCTGGGGTGACCTTTGAGGCATGCGAGCCAGCCGTTGGCGGCCCTCCCACGGGTTGATTCAAAACTCACCCTCGGTGCAAAGCTCGCCGGAGGCCCTCCGGCTCAGGCGATGCGGGACATCGGAATCGCAAGCTGTCGTGTAGCATTGACTGCCCCGCGCAATAGCGGGATACTTTGGTTGCGAGAATGCGCGCCTTTTGCTTTTCCGTTCTGCTGGCCGCGACCCTGACACTGCGCGCCGCCAGTTCCGATGCGGCCCAGGAGGCTGAAAAGGAACTCTTCGCCGCGCGTTACGATCATGCCGCCGAATTGTACTCGAAACTGCTCCACGACGACCCCACCTGGGCGCCGGGCTATTATGGCGTCGTGCGCGCCCTGATCGGCGCCTACCGCGCGCACGAAGCGTATGCCGCCGCCGCCGACGGACTGCTCCATGCGCCGGAAACAGCCGAGGCGCAGACTGCGGCCGGCACGTCTGCATTTCGCAGTGGCGACCTGGCGAAGGCCGAGACCTGGTTTCGAAAGGCCTTGAAGCTCTCGCCAACCTATGCCGGCGCCTTGAGCGGCCTCGCATCCATCTATTCATCGGCTTCGAAATTCAAGACTGCGCGCAAGCTCATGATCGCGGCCTATCGCGCTTCGCCCAACGACCCGCGCCTCATGACGGAATGGGCCAATACCTTGCAAGGCGCCGAACACGTCGCCGCGCTGGAACAAGCACTCACGATTTACGATCCCGGCAGCCGGGAAGCCCGCGCCTTGCGCGCTCATATAGCCGCGGATAAAGCTGGCGGCGATCGGAAACTACGGCGACTCACCAGTCCCTATGAGAGCTATGAAATCCAGCTGGCGCCGATCGTGGCCGGGCCGAACAAGATTTATGGAGCCGGCTTGCGCGTGCTGTTGAACAAAAAGGACGTGGGGAGATTGCTCCTGGACACCGGCGCTTCCGGCATCTCCCTTTCTCCGAAAGCGGCGGAGAAGGCTGGCCTGGCGGTCCTCGGCAACGAGAGCATGGAAGCCCGCGGCATCGGCGACCAGAAACCGCAGGATTCCTTCCGGTATCTAGCGTCGGAGGTGAATATCGGCGACGTCACCTTCGCCGATTTTCCCGTCTCCGTCTTTCAATCGGCAAAATCATCCGATAAGGATGGCCTGATCGGCGCCGACGTATTCCAACGATTTCTGGTAAGTATCGACTTCAAGGGAATGCGGTTGACGCTGGATCCTTACCCGGGACCGCCTCCCCCCGCCAACGAGCCCCAGGATTCCGTCGATCCTCTGCCCGCTGGTTTCTTCCGCGTGTTTCGATTCGGCCATTACCTCACCATCCCCGTCTCGGTAAACGAACGCGCCCCGCGCCTTTTCCTGATTGATTCGGGTGGCTCCATCAATCTCATCGACACGGCGGTCGCGAAGGAATCCACCAAGGTTCATGGCGACGATCGAACTCAACTGCGTGGCGTTCAAGGAAAAGTGAAGGACGTCTCCAGGGCCGACCGCGCATCGCTGGTGTTCGCCGGTTTCCGCCAGGATAACTCGGATCTGCTGGCAACCAGTCTGGAGAGTGCCGGTAATTCTTCGGGGGTCGGCCTCGCCGGTATTCTCGGGATGCCTGTGCTTTGGCAGGTGAAGATGACTATCGATTATCGAAACGGAGCTGTGCGCTTCGAGCACAAGAAATAATAGGAGTACATTTGATGAAACGCTATCTCATTTGTCTCGCCATGCTGGCAGCCCCGGCCAGCGCCCAGCAACTCACGGCTGAACAGGTGCTGCAGAAAATGCGCTCCTCTTACCTCGCGCTGAAGGCCGTGCACCTCGGTGCGGAGAGGCAGGAGACGACCTATGGGGGTCGCATGGCAACGTCGTCCTCGGAATGTGAACTTGCCGCCAATAGTGGGAACCGTTACTTCGCGCGCGTGAAACATCCCAACGAGGAAGCCATCGAGGTCAGCGACGGCAGCAACATCTGGAGGGCGCTGGCTTCCAAAAAGCAGTGGACCAAGGTCGAGGCCGCCGCGCTGGACGAAGACAGCGATGAGGAAGAAAACGCCAAGACTGCCAAGAGAGATCTGCATGGTCTTGTGGAGAGTATCATGCTCGGCCACTTTCTGGCCTTGGCCAAGACCGCGCAGGACCCCGTAATCGTCAAGGAAGAAGACTTCAAGCTCGGGAAGGAGAAATTGCGCGGCTATCTGATTCGCGCTCGCACCGCCGGAACTGAGCACGAATTGCTCGTGGATAAGCAAAGATTCGTGGTCTTGCACTACAAGCAAAAAGCGCAGACGGCGGATGGCAGGGTGGAGATCACGCTGAAGATGAAGCTGATCGAGGTGAACGACGAAGTCGGCGATTCGCTGTTTGCCTTCGAGCCTAAGCAGGGATGGAGCGAGGCGGAGACGCTGCTCCTCCCCGGCGAACGGCGCATGACTCTGACCGGCGAACGAGCCGCCAACTTCGTGCTGAAGACGCTGGACGGGGAACAGGTGTCGCTCGAAGGATTGCACGGGAGAGTGGTCGTGCTCGATTTCTGGGCGACCTGGTGTGGGCCCTGCCGCGCCGAGCTGCCCACCATCGAGAAACTCCGCGTGGAGTTTCGAGACGCGGTGGAGTTCTACGGAGTCAACGACGAAGCACCGGGTAAGGTGAAGAAATTCGTCGCCGAGCATAACATCGCAACGCCGGTCCTGCTGGATGGCAAGCACGAAGTGCATTGGAGTTATGGCATTCACGCCATACCGGCGCTGTTCGTAATTGGCCGCGACGGCGTGATTCGCCAGCAATTCCTCGGCGACCGCGGCGAATCCTCTTTGCGCAAAGCGATTCGGTCGGTGGTGCAGGCGGAGTGAAGTCAGTTGTGCTGCCGCCACTCCTGCCGGACGCAAGCGAGCCCTGCTCGCCGTCGGTATCGTACTGGCAATGCCCTCCTCTCCAGACATGGCGAAGGCTGCGGCCAGCCGGCGCACATTCGCTTGCGCAATCCTGCTGAATGGCGGCAGCATCTCGATCTCCTCGAAAGTGCGGTGGTGCTGTGCCATAAGGAACGTCTGCGCTTCGCGGCAGAATTGCCTGACGGAATACTCCGGTTGCTTCGGCAAATCGGCCAGTCGAAAGCTTGCAAGCACCTGCGCGCGCCCCGCTTCCGCACTCTGCTCCAGCTCCGCCCATCGCCCGTCCGCCGCGAACGTAGCGCTCAACAGAATCTCCATGTTCCGGTTCGAAGTCGGAAACCTACCGGTGCGCACGAGCTGCGCTAGTTTCGAGCTCGCGTCTTGCGGCCAGGCCCTTTGCGCAAGACATGCCATGATCGCAACAATCCGCCAGGTCAGCATGTGCCGCGATCGTATCGCGTACTCTGTAGACATGAAGGCTCTCGCCTGTTGTTGCATTCTACTCTCGGCACTGGGCTGTTCGCGCTCGCGCCCTTTGGCGGTCGGCTCCAAGAATTTCACGGAGCAGATCGTCCTGGGGGAAATTGTCGCGCAACAGATCGAACGCCGCCTGCACGAAAAGGTGGACCGCAAGCTCGACCTCGGCGGAACCCTGCTGGCCCAGCAGGCGCTTCAGAACGGCGAGATCGACCTGTATCCCGAATACACCGGAACGGCATTGACCGCGGTTCTGAAGCTCCCGCCCGCGTCCGATCCGGCGGCCGTGTTGGAACGCGTGCGCGCCGAATATCGCCGGCGCTGGAACCTGGTCTGGCTCGATCCGCTGGGCTTCAATAACACGTTCGCCATGGTGGTGCGCGGCCCTGAAGCGCGCGCCGCCGCCATCGAAACCCTGAGCGATGCCGCCCGCCGCAAACAGGGCTGGCGGCTCGGCGTGGGTTACGAATTCCTGCAGCGTCCGGACGGGCTTCCGGGCTTGCTGCAGACATACCACCTGCCGCTCGACGGCAACCCCAAGAGCATGGATCTGGGCCTGCTCTACAGCGCCCTGGAACAGAAACAAGTGGACATGGCCGCAGCGAATGCCACCGATGGAATGCTATCCGCGCTTGACGTCAAGGTCCTGCGCGATGACAAGCATTATTTTCCACCATATCAGGCGGCCCTCATCGTGCGCACCCAGACCCTCGACACGCATCCCGGCCTGCGGGCCGCGCTCGACCAACTGGCCGGCAAACTCGCTGATGCTACCATGCAGAAGCTGAATTACGAAGTGGATGGCAAGCATCGGCCCGTATCGGAAGTGGCCCGGGACTGGCTCGCTGGTGAGAATTAGCACATTGCGACGCAGCCCTGGCCTGTGGTTTGCACTAGACTCGGAACAAGGAGGAGGCTATGTCAAAGACTCTGAGTCGGGCGGTCTTGGCGGGGGCTCTGATATTCTCCGCTGGATTCGCTGAAAAAAAAGACAAAGATCACAACGATGCTTTTGTCGCGGGTGAAGACGGCGAAAGCCGTATGGCGCGTGAAGTCCGCCATCAGCTTTTGATGCTCCCTTATTACGGCATTTTCGACGATCTCGCCTTTCACCTTGAAGGCACGGTCGTAACACTGGAGGGCGCAGTAGTTCGACCAGTCCTGAAGTCGGATGCGGAGAACGTGGTGAAAAAGGTTGAAGGCGTCACTCAGGTAATCAACAACATCAAAGTGTTGCCGCCTTCCCCGATGGACGACCAGATCCGCAGAGCGGAATACCGGGCGATTTACGGCGATCCGTCGATATCCATCCGTTATGGATATCGTGCGCTGCCTTCGATTCATATCATCGTCGAGAACGGCCACGTCACCTTGGAAGGCCTCGTGGCGAATGAGGCCGACAAGAACTTGATCAATATTCGCGCGAATGGCGTGCCAAACGTCTTTTCAGTGACGAACGACCTGGTAGTGGAAGGGAAATAGAGGTGGGGCAGGCGCTTTCGCCAGCCAACACTCCGCTCTACTTCGCCCCAAGCACCTTCGCCGCCTTGCGCACATCCGCGGGCTTCACCCAAAACAAGCCACCAAAGCGCCCCGCGCCAGCGCAAACAGTTTGCAACGACGTCAGATTGATCCCAGCTTGCGCGAGCGTCGCGCAATCGCCGCCGCGGCGCCCGGATGATCCTCCCCTTGCACGAGAAATCCCGTCTTCTTCGGCCCCAGCGTCAATCCCGCCGCGCGCGCGGCCTTCTTCAGCGCGGCGCCGTCTTCCGCCATAAAATCGAGTTGCGCCTTGCGCGCCCGCTGCGGGAACCCTGAAAAAGCAATCAGGTTTACCCCCGCGGTCTCCAAAGCTGTGAGGATGCGCGCCGCCTCGCCGGGCTTGTCCGCCACCGCCACGTCGTAGTAATCGATCCTGCGAATCTCGTCAGGCATGCCCTCACGGTACATCCGCTCGCCGCCAAGGTCAATCCGGTTTGCGGTAGAACCCGCCGCCCACCATCCGCATGACTTTCCCCCACAGCGCCTGCCCCAACTCCTCCCAATCCGCCATGTCTTCCGGAACCACCTGCACGTGTAGCCCGGCCATTTCATCGGTAGTGCTCGGCCCCCACACCACGCGCCGCGGCGGGTGATTCGGATTGCGCGGATTCGCCTCGGAATTATCGTAGGTGAATTCCATTTCCAGCCGCGTCCCGGCAGGCAGCTTCACCGGCGTGGCGTAGCGGTATTGCTCCTGCCAGTTGAAATTCCAATCTCGAATCCAAATCAGCCACTTCTTACTCCCGTCCGGCAGAATGGCCCAACCCTGCATGTCTTTGCAGATGTAATGCGCATGCGGGATGATCCCGATCGCCTCCACATCCACCGGAGTCGTGAAATGGTCGCGCACTTTGTACGCGCGCTCGCCCGGCGGAATGTCGATCTGGTGTGAGACCAGCGCGATGTCCGCGACCCACTTCGTTGGCGGTTTGCTGGCGAAGTAAAGCCCCAGCGTGGATTGGTCGGTTTCCGGCTTGCCCGTCGGATGATAGTGGATCTGCATCACCAGATCGGACCCCTTGCGCAAGATTCGCTCGAGCCCTTCAGGCATGCGATCCGGCTGCATGCCTACCGTCCATCCGCCCAACGCGCCGCTGGGCAGGAAGCCCGGCGTGCCAAAACAGGAATACGTATCCCCGTTTCGGCGTGCGATGTGCGCCGCATCCAGCAGGAACAGCGCATGATGCACCACGCGGCGCGCGCCCGGGCGGAATTCCAGAGCCCTAATATACTTGTCTTCAGTAAGATGTAGCGGAATCACAAAGCATTGGTAGAGGTCTGCACCATCGGCCGCCACCGCGAACGTCCTGGGCATGGCCACGGTGAGATCCGGCGTGCCGAGTTGCCACCCGTCGGGAAAGTGCGGTGCAGCCGGAAGCTGCGCCGGATCGCCTTCAGGCGCCCCCGCCTGCGCCCACTGCCGCAGCGTGGCGATGTCCGCATCGCGCAACCGCCGCTCGCCCTGAAAACGGCCATAGCCCGGTTCCGGCTCCCATGGCGGCATATAACGGCTGCCGGTCACCGTGGCGATGAGCGCCGCGCGCTTGGCCGCATCCGCGTAAGTGAGCAGCGGAAACGGCGCGGCTTCGCCTGGCCGGTGACAGCTCACGCAATGCTGGTACAGAATCGGCGCCACATCCCGGCTGAACGCGACTTCGCCCGTCCGCGCCGCAAAAAAAAGCAGGGCTAACCGGAACAACTCCATCTCATACGATGGTAGCGCCGCCGTCGACGATGATGGTCTGCCCGGTAATGTAGTTGGATGCCGGCGCGGCCAGGAATACCGCGACGCCCTTCAACTCGCCCGGATTCCCCACGCGCGCCATCGGGATGCCGGACTCGATATAAGGCTGCGCCGCTTCCAGAACCTTCTCGGTCATGCGCGAAGGGAAGAAGCCCGGCGCGATGGCGTTCACGCGTATATTGTGGGGCGCCCACTGCGCAGCCAGCTCGCGCGTCAGGCCCAGCAGCCCGGCTTTGGAGGCCGCGTAGCCGGCGTAATGAATTCCCTGCGGCATGGAGCTCTTCAAACCGGCAATCGAAGCCACATTGATAATGCGGCCGTATTTGCGCTTGATCATCTCGCGCCCGCAGGCCTGCGCGAACAGAAACGCGCCGGTAAGATTCACCTCCAGCACCGACTGCCACTTATCGAAGGGCATGTCCTCGGCCGCCGCGCCCCAGGTCACGCCGGCGTTGTTGACCAGGATATCGATCTGGCCATAAGCGCCTATCGCCTGCTTCACCGCGGCCTGCACGTCGGTTGGATTGGAGACGTCGCACAGCGCTCCTTCGCAACGGAAGCCGCGCTTCTTCAGAGCCTCCACGGCCGGGGTGAGCCATTGCTCGCGCCGCGCCAGCAGCATCAGGGAAGCGCCCGCCTCCGCGAGGCCCTCGGCTATCTCCTCACCGAGTCCACGCGAGCCTCCGGTAACGAGGGCCACTTGGCCGGTGAGATCGAACAATTGTTTAAGTGACGTCATAATCTCTCTATCCTATTTGCTTGCTGTCCCATATGGCCGCAGTACGTGGCGCACGCTTTAGCGTGCTGCGGCGAACTTCAGTTCGCCGGACCTCGAGCGTGGGCTGAAGCCCACGGCAGCACGCTGAAGCGGCGCCACGACTCGGCCTAAGCCGCGCTGGAGCGCCCCCGCCGCGCCTCGTCGATCACCATCCTGGCGATCCGCTCCCGATGATATGTGGCATCCCCGAACATCAGCTCGCTCGCTTTGGCCCGCTTGTAGTACAAGTGCACGTTGTTCTCCCAGGTGAATCCCATGCCGCCCTGCACCTGAATCCCGCGGTTGCCCACCTCGCGATACGCGTCGCTCGCGTAAGCTTTCGCGATCGAGACCGCCACGGCCGCTTCGGGCGCCTGCTCCTGCAGCGCCCACGCCGCATAGTACGCCGCCGAACGCGAGCTTTCCGTGAGCAGCAGCATGTCGGCGCACAGATGCTGTACCGCCTGGAACTGCCCAATGGGCTTTCCGAACTGCTTGCGCGCCTTGGCGTACTCCACCGCGATTTCCATCACGCGCTGCATGCCACCCACCATTTCGGCGGTCAGCGCTACCGTGGCGACCGCCAGCGCGCGTTCCAACGCCTTGTGCGCCGAATCCCCGATCGCCAGGAAGTCTTCCTCCGCAACCGGCACTTCCGTAAAATCGACCTGGTAGAGCTTGCGTGTGCTATCGATAGCCGCGAGCGGCGCGATTGCCAGACCCGGCGCGTCCCGCGGCACGAGGAACAGTCCAAGGTCCGCGCCGCGGCGCGCCGCACACACTAGAAAATCCGCCACGTTCGCATCCGGAACGAACATCTTCCGGCCATTGAGCGCGAAGCCCGACCGCGTATGAAACGCCTGCATTCGCACGGCCTCGGGCTCCCACCGCGCATCGGCCTCCAGCATTGCCAGCGTGGCATGCGCCTCGCCCATCGAGATGCGCGAAAGGTATTTCTGCTTCTGTGCGCGATTGCCTGCCGCGTCAATGGCCCCGCCCGCCAGCAGCACCGTAGAGAGATACGGTCCCGGCAGCAGCGCGCGACCCATCTCTTCGAGCGCCACCGCCATCTCCACCAGGCCCAGGCCAAGCCCGCCGTGCTCTTCGCCGAATATGATGCCGGTCCAGCCCTGGTGCGCCATCTTCTGCCACAGCGCGGCATCCGCGGCGGTGCCGGTTTCCATCAGCCGCCGCACTTCTCCAATCGGGCATTCCGCGGAAAAAAACTCGCGCGCCGAATTCTTCAACACCTGTTGGGTTTCCGTCAATCCGAATTGCATGGCGGCCTCCTCAATAGCTCTTGGGCAATCCCAGCACGAAGTGCCCGACGATGTTGCGCTGAATCTCCGACGTGCCCGCTTCGATAGTGTTGCCCCTCGCCCGCAGATACGTATAGGCCCACTGGCCTTCGTCGAAAGCAAATTCGCTCCCGCGCGTCAACTGGCCGTAGGGGCCCAGCAGTTCCATCGCCACCTGCTGGAACCGCTGATTCAGCTCGCTCCAGAAGATCTTCTGTATGGAGCCTTCCGGACCGGGCATGCCCGTCTGCATCACCCGGCTGATGGCGCGCATCTGGTTCAACCGCATGATCTCGATCTCCGCGTAGCTCTGCGCCAGCTTCTGCCGGATCACCGGATCTTCCGCCGCCGGCCGCCCGTTGCGTTCGATGCTGTGCGCCAGTTCCACCAGCCGCGCAAACTGGCGCTTGAAGGTGATCTGCAGACCCGCGCCCAACAGCGCGCGCTCGTGCATCAGCGTGCCCAGCGCTACGTTCCAACCGTTATTGACGCGGCCCACCACGTTCTCCACCGGCACACGCACGTTGTCGAAGAACAGCTCGTTGAATTCCGATTCGCTGGTCATCTGCCGCAGAGGCCGCACCTCCACGCCGGGACTGTGCATGTCCACCAGCAGCACGGTCAGGCCTTTGTGTTTCTCGGCGGTCGCATCCGTGCGCACCACCAGCTCGCACCAGTCCGATGCCCAGCCGTAGCTGGTCCAGACCTTCTGGCCGTTGACCACGAAATGGCCGTCTTCGAGCTTCGCTTCCGTGCGCAAAGCCGCCAGGTCCGAGCCCGCGTTGGGCTCCGAGAAGCCCTGGCTCCAGATCTCCTCGCCGCTAAGAATCTTGGCGAGGTAGCGCTGTTTCTGCGCTTCGCTGCCGAAAGCGATAATGGTCGGCCCCACCAGCTCGAGGCCCAAAATGCCCGGCAGGGGAGGCGCCGCGATGCGCGCCATCTCCTCGGTGAAGATGGCTTTCTCCATCAGGGTCGCGCCGCGCCCGCCGAATTCTTTGGGCCACGATAAGCCGGCCCAGCCGCCCTCGTACACCTGTCGCTGCCAGTCGCGTAGATAGGCGAAGCGCTCTTCCATGCTCTCGGCGGCGGATTGCCGCGCTTCCCAATCGCGCGGTGCATGTGCTTCGAGCCACGCCCGCAGCTCTTCTCGAAATTGCCGCTCTTGCGGCGTCGGATTCAAGTCCATGGTTCGCTCCGGAACGAGAAATGAGTATATAAGAAAAAGTTGCCCTTTGGGGTGGCCTCGAATTGAGTCCCAGCCGGCGGGGTTTCGTGGCGCACGCTTAAACGCGTGCCGCGGCGAACTTCAGTTCGCCGGATGTGTTTGTCGATAATTGCGTGGGACATCACACCAGATGCTGTATCATGGGCGATGTTGAAGGCAGTCTCGGTCGCTTCCCTTATCCGCCTCGCCTCCTCCCGCCGATATCAGGAAGTCCTTTTCCTGTTGCTCTGTGCCGCCATACTTGCATTGCAGCTCTTCCTGCCCGGCTTCATCGGCATGGCGAACAACGGGGATTTCCCCAAAGTGGCCGGCCGTCTTTGTCTCGGCAGTGCGGACCGCGAGACTGAGAACTTCGTGTACTTTCAGCCCGACTATTTGAGAGGACCGACGCATTGTTACGACCCGCATATCCCCTCGTCTGAAATCGCGCCGGCCTGGTTAGCCTCCTCGTTGGAGCAAGCGGCGGGCGATCCCGGGCGCTTCGATATCCGTTGGTTGGGAGCCATCCACGCGCTGCTGTTCGCGGGCTTCTACTTCTCGGTGCTGGTCCTCCTGAGACCGTTGTCCGCAGTCGCCAGGATCGTTCTGTCGCTCACCGCTCTGTGGATCTTCGCCGACGTGGGCTTGGTTTCTTATTTCAACTCGTTCTATTCGGATGTGCCCGCCATCCTCGGAGGGCTCGCCGCTGCCGTCCTCGCTGTGCTTCTGATGGCGAATGAGAAAATCCACGTGGGACTGTTTGTCCTGTTCGGCTTGGCGTCCCTCATGTTCGTCACATCGAAAGGGCAGCACACCATCTTGGGTCTGGTTCCTTTGGCTACGGCCATGACGATCGGTTGGCGATCCCGCGACAGGTTCACTAGGCTGGCAGGTTGGGCTGTATCGCTCGCGCTGGCGGCGGGAATGCTTTGTGTGTTCGCCGCAACGCCTGACTGGTTTGGCGCCCAAGCTAAATTCAACCTGATTTTCAACAAGATCGCAAGAAATTCGCGGACACCCTTGCAAGACTTGCGTGCCCTGGGCCTCAATGATCGCGACCTGCGCTATGTGGGGATGCACGCCTACCTGCCGGACGGTCCGATGCAGGATATCCAATGGCGGGACGCCTTCGGCGCTCGAAGTAGCTATGCGCGGGTCTTAGGATTCTACTTTCGCCATCCTTATAGAACGCTCGAGATACTGTGGTCGGACCTGCGGGCCGAAGCCTGGATGCGGCGTGTCTTCGGGAATTTTCCGAAATCCTACGGACGTCCGCCAGGCTCGCAAACCGATCGCCTCAGTTCCTGGAGCTCCATGCGCAGTTGGCTTTTTATTAACTGCCCCGCGCACATGCTCGCATGGTACGCGCTCGCGCTGTTGGCGCCGCCCTTTTTGGCAATGCATGCACAGTCGCGGTTTCAGCGCTCCCTTTTGTGGACCATTGCGGCTCTATCTGTGCTTGGCGCGCTTGAGTTTGGCGTCTCTTCCCTGGCTGATGGTGTGGAAACATTCCGGCATCTGCTCATGTTCCACGTGTTCACCGATGCCGCGATGTTTCTCGCTCTGGTCCTGGCGGCCGGCAGACTGGAACGAAGATGGCGGTTGGTGGCCGTATCCGAGGGCGCCGTGGCGGCTACCCGAGAACCGCTCCCTGACGGTCGCGGCTCTGAATAAAGCACACGGAGCCGCGACCGTCAGGGAGCGGACTTCGCCAGCTTGCACAGCGGATCGCCCACCACGATGTTCTGCCAGCTCAGGCCGCGAACTCCGAGATAGTAGCTCTCCGCCAGGTTCCGGCCGCGGAAATATGCCGGGAAAACATCGTCGGGGTGCGGCGTGAATTCCAGGAAAGGCTCGTAGACATGGCCGGAGCAGCCGGTCGCGCCCTCGTGGATGTAATCCGCAGTGAGAGTTTGCGGCGCGCCTGCGAACCAATGCGCCGCATCCTGCCAAGTGCCGATGTTCCAATTGTCGGGCGGCCGCTGGAACGTGCGCCCGTCGGTCGAAACGTACTCGGTGACGATGGCGCCCGGCAGCCACTGAAATCCAAGATTGCGCTGATGCCGCTTGGGATCGTTGGAGCCCCATCCGGCATAGCCGATCACGTTTTTTTGGCCTGTGAGCACTTTGCCGGATTCGTCCATAACGACGCGGTCGGCGGGCAGCGAAAGGGCCGCCGTGCGCAGCCAGTTGTTGCCCATGGCGTCGTCGCCGGACTTGAGGTCGAACACGAATTTACCCTCCAGGCGCGCCGCCAGCGAACGGTCGATGATGCCCTTCACGTCGTCAAAATCGTAGCCAGCCAGCCGCGTCACCAGGTAAATCGGAAAACGCGTATGCGTGAACGGCTGGTCTTTTTGCCGGTAGAACGGATTATTGATCGGGCCCGCGCGCGCGAAGGTCTGTCCTTTCATCTTGGCGTAGAGCAGCGTCAGCTCCGAATCGACCGCGCCGTATTCAGCGCTCAGTTCCTTGCCGCCGCCCGCCACCTTCAGGGGCACGCCCATCGTCGTGACGATGTAGAGAATCTGGTCGCGCAGATTGGCCTTCGCGAGGCAGCGTGCGATAGGTTGCTCGACCTGCTCCAGGTAGACGCTCCAGGAAATCTCTTCGCTCTCCTCCAGGATGTCCAGTTTGCAAACGTTCTTCAGCGGGATGCCACGCTTGGAAATGTAGTATTCCGCAATGCGCCGCGAAAGCTTGTCCGCGTGGTTCACCACCAGCAGGACATTACTCCCGTCCTGTGCGAGCAGCGCAGGGCAAAAAGCCAGAGCGCAACAAAGCGCGGTGGGGCAGGCGCTTTCGCCTGCCAACCGGGGGAATCGTCGCACAGAGGGCCTATTTCAACGTCTTGAAGCCAGCCGCAACCGCGGCGTCGCCGGCCTCATCTAAACGAATGCGGTCAACGAGCGCGATGCAGCCCGCAGTGGCCCCGGCGAATCGTGAATGCATAGCGTCAATGGTAGTATCGTGCCAGTCTTGGTGCAAGCTGCCAAGCATGTCTACGTCACGTGCGCCGCGATTGGCGGCCGTCGCAAAGGTAGGGAGATTTGGGCGCCGGGTTGAAGGTGCGGTGGTCCGCCTCCCCGTCGAGGCGGCTGCGGCTTAAGGCATTCCCACATTCGTGTTAACCGCACCACCCGGAGCCTTCTGTTACAATACATACCAACATGCGTGACACGAGGGAAATTGATTATTTCTATCCCTCCCATTCACGTTTTGTTTGGGCTCTGAGGTGTTGGGCCGGGCCGGCGCGAGGGCTGGCGTAGCGATATGGATTTCGATCAACTACACACGTTCCTCGAAATCGTGAGGCTGAAAAGCTTCTCGAAGGCCGCTCAGACCTGCTACCGCACCCAGCCGGCCATCAGCGCGCAAGTGCGGCAGCTCGAACAGGAGCTGAACACCGCGCTTTTCGAACGGTTCGGCAGCCGCATTTCCCTCACCACCGCCGGCAAGATCTTTGCCGACTACGCCGCGCAGATGCTGGACCTGCGGCGGCAGGCGCAGGACACCATCAACGAGCTGGAGCGCAACCCTCGCGGCGAACTGGTGATTGCGGCCAACGAGGCTACCTGCATCTACGTTCTGCCGCAAGTATTCTCGGAATACAAGAGTCTTTACCCGGCCGTGCAGCTCCAGGTGGATCGTTCCTACGGCTCGCGTGTGGTGGATGCGGTCACGGAAAACATCGCCGATTTCGGAATGACGCAGTTGCCCGTGGACGAGAAGCGCCTGCAAGTGGTGGATATACACAAAGACGAAATCCGGCTGATTGTGCCGGCCCGCCACCCACTGGCCGATCAAAAAAACGTACACGCGCACGAATTGCTCGAGTATCCGTTGTTGCTGCCGAAATCCGGAACCACGCGTACGCGTTTGAACACCTGGTTCGAGCTGGTGGAGGACGACCTGCGCGTCTCCATGGAGCTGGACTCCACCGAGATGATGAAGCGCTTCGTCATGGCCGGCTTGGGAGTCTCGTTCCTGGCAGTATCCAACTGCCGCGAGGAGATCGCTGCGGGCAAGCTGCGCGCCATTTCGCTCGCGCCCGAGCCCATGATCCGCCGCTTAGGGCTCATCTACCGTAAGGACAAAGCCCTTTCCAAGGCCGCCCTTGGCTTTATTCAAGTGGTCTTGGATAATCTGGCGGATCAGCAGACGGTGCGCGAAAGGCGCCCGAAAGCCCTGGTGGGATGAAATGAACTGCCGTCGGTGCGGAAAACATTTTGCGGCGGGTGACGGGCTGATCTGCCCGCATTGTGGTGAGACCAACGTGGCGAAATCGGGCGTGCTGAAGAGTTCCACGATTCTGATTTCGGCGGGCGAAACGGCGGCCGTCTACCGGTCTGTAAAGGAAGTGCCGGCGCCGCTGCGGCGCAAGCTGCTGAAATCCACTAACGGGCTGAACTCCGCCACCATTCTGATCGCCGACCGCCGGGGCAGGGAGGAGATCGCGCGTGCCATTCAAAACCTGCCTTCGAGCTTGCAGCGCCGCTTCCTGAAACCGTTCCGGGACGAGGCCGAAGGCGTGGCCGCCTGGCTGTTGCGGCCGCCCGTGAAAGCGGCCATCGCTTGGCTGCTAGGAGCCGGCAGCGTGCTCGTGATCTGGTTCATGTTCACGCATAAGTGGTTTTGAACAATCAAGACGCGGCGAGCCGGTGAAAAACAGCCTAAAGATTCTTTCGCAGTTCGGAGCAGCTTTCCGCACCAGAATCGGCCGGATCTTCTCAAGCAACGCAGGCGCGTGTTTGGTTTTGTGGTAGGGCCCTTCTGTGTGTCCCTCGTTGCGTCCTTCAGCCCGTCAATCGGTGGGAACTCTGTGCCGGCTTATGCTGGATGACGCATAGCCGACACCGTCAAGCCTCTTTCTGGGCGGGCAACTCGTGCGGACAGGAACTGAAGCGCCTTTTGCCAAGGGCTGCTAGAATATGGCTTCTCTGGAGGTCCCATGAAATCGTCTGCGCTGGTTTCCGCCTTGTTCCTGTTGCTGGCTGGGTGTTCGACGGAAACACCCGCGCCGCAAAAGAAGGCCCCGGAAAAGCCTCCCGAGCCAGTCACCGGCCGCCAAGCACTGCAGCAGATGTACATCGCCGCGCGCGGCTGGGCTGCCGACATACAGCCGATCAAAGTCACCAGTATTTTACTGGCCGACGTCAAAGCGGAGCCCGGCAGAGCGGCCGCCTGGCAAGCCATGTTCGTCTCCGCAAGCCTCAGCAAGGGGAAGAGCTATACGTACTCGGTGGTCGAATCCGAAGGCAATCTGCATAAGGGCGTTTTCGCCGGGCTGGATCAAAGCTGGTCGGGCCCTTCCGGAACGACCAAGCCCTTCCTGATGGCCTCCGTAAAGGTCGACTCCGACGAAGCCTACGCCACCGCGCTGAAGAAGGGCGCCGAGTACGACAAGAAAAACCCCGGCAAGCCTATCACCTTCCTGCTGGAAGCCAACTCCAAATTCCCGGACACTAGCTGGAGGGTGATCTGGGGGGAGTCGGTAGGCACCAGCAATTTCTCGATCTTCGTCGACGCCAGCACCGGCCAGTATCTCGAGACGTTGCGGTGAGCGCGGCGCCGGACTGCCGGACGGCGACTGGAGTTTCTACATTTGCTGGCCTGACGGTGGCAGTTGTGTGGTGGGGCAGGCGCTTTCGCCTGCCAACCGCCGAAGTTCAGTTCGCTGTGGCGAGCGGAGTTCGCCTTGCGCCGGACTGCCGGACGGCGAGGCGAGTCTGGCGGACACTACCATAGCGGTGCGGGCGTAGCGTCGGCGTGTGGGCGCAATGTCGAAAACACTAAAGCCAGCGAGAAGCGAATCGGCACGAATCAACCTACTCAGCCAGGGTAAGGGCGATACTGCGCAAGCCTTCGCGAAACATGTCTGTATTGACTCCCATACCGATGCGGAAATGTTCCGGCATTTCGAAGAAGCGCCCGGGTACTGCCGAAGTTTCGTAGTTGTTTCGCAGCCTCGCCAGAAAGGGCTCGACATCTCCTGTGCGCAGACGCAGGAACGAAGTAGTTCCGAAGGCGGTGCGCGGCGCCGCGAGGGCGGGCTGCGTTGCCAGGAATTCGGCGAGAAGGGCGCGATCCGCCTCAACCACCTTGCGAGCGCGCTCGCGGATGTGATCCAGGTGCTCGCACGCCGCCACGCTGAGGAGCTCCGCGGGATGTGCGGGGATCGAGCCAAACAGATCGTTCAGCCGCCACATGGCGCGCGCCAGGTCCGGCTGCGCCAAGATCCAGCCGCACCGCAGGCCGCTCAGGCCGTACACCTTCGTGAGGCTGTTCGTCACGATGAACTCGGGGCCAAGATGATACGCGGTGCGCGGCGTGTTCTCGTAGACCGCGTCCAGATACACTTCGTCGACGAGCACGTGCGCGCCCACGCTGCGAGCGAGGTCTCCGATTTCGCGCAGCACGGAATCTGGAGCGAGCGCGCTCGACGGGTTATGTAGATTGGTGACTACGATCAGCTTCGTTTTGGGAGTAAGGGTGCGGCGAATCTCCGCTGGGTCGAGCGCGTAACCGCTCTCCTCGCTGCGCGGGAAACGCCTCACGGAAGCTCCCAGATAGAGAGCCGCCGAGACCAGCAGTTCGTAAGCCGGATGCTCTATGAGCACTTCATCGCCGGGTTCGACCAGCGCCGCCATGGCCAGGTGATTGGCCATCGACGTGCCCGCCGCGGCCACCACACAATCCGGATTGACGCCACATTTTCTGGCAATGGCAGCTTGCAACGGAGCGTAACCATAGGTGCTGTCCCCATTGATCTCGAGCGGAGGCTGGATGGGAAGCGCCGCCAGGGGGAACGGTCCAACGCCGCTGGTCGCCAGGTTGTAGCGTGCACGGCTCTGGGTCTTGGCCCAATGCATGTAATCGGAATGTCTTTGCCTCATGCGGCGCGGCGGCTCCAGTACCAATATACGGGAATGCCCGTAAGCAGGATGATCAAGCCGACTGCGCTGTCGGCGGGATAGGCGGCGATGGTGCTGGCAACGATGCCTGCGCAAGTCAAGACGAACGCGGCGGTGGTGTAAGGATGTCCGGGCGCGCGATAAACGCCTCCGGGCGGGCCCGCCACATCTCTATGCCGGAAAACGAATAGCGACCCGGCGGTGAGCGCGAACGAGATGAAATCCACGGAAACGACATAGTTCAGGATCTGCTCATACCGCCCGGAGAGAGCGATCACAGTGGCGAACACGCCCTGAAGCACGATGGCCACCACCGGCGCGCCGGTGCGCGGCGAAAGCCAACCCACACGTTCGAAGAACAGCCCGTCGCGCGCCATGGCGTAGTAGACCCGCGGGGCTGTCAGGATACCCTGGCTCAAGAAGCCGAGCGTGGAGATGGCAATGCCCACGGCGATCCACTGTGCACCGTGGCTGCCGAGAGCGGCGCGCATGACCGAGGATGCCGGCGTGTGCGAAGCCGCTAGGCCGGCGGGCGACAGCACGCGGAGACAGACGAAGTTTACCGACAGGTATAGCAGGATGACGCCGGCCACACCCGCCAGCAGGCCGCGCGACAGATCGCGGCGCGGGTCGCGCATCTCGCCCGCCACGAATGTGGAGGTCTGCCATCCACCATAGGCGAAGGCGACTGGAATCATGGCGGCGCCGACGGCCCGCAGAAGTCCGAAGGAAACCGGCCGGTCGAGCAGCGGCAGGGGGTGTACGGTGCCGCCTCCTAACACGATTCCGACCACGACTAGAGCCGCGATGGCGGCAGATTTCAGCAGCATCATGGCGCTCTGCACGTTGCTGCCGGCGCGCACGCCCAGGCAGTTGATGGCGGTCAGGCCTAGCAGCGCCGCGGCGGCAATCGGGCCATCACCGCCGGGCAAGCCGGTGATCTCGCGGTAGTATCGGGCGAAGGTGACTGCCACGGCCGCCATCCCACCCGTCTGGGTGACCAGCAGCAGGACCCAACCGTAAAGGAAGGCCACCGAGGGATGGTATGCTTCGCGCAGGTACAGATATTGGCCCCCGGAATCCGGCATGCGGGTGGCCAACTCGGCCCAGATGAAAGCGCCCACCATCGCCAGCGCGCCGCCCAGCAGCCACACGCCGAGAATCAGAAGGGGTGTGTGCACCTGCTGCGCTACCACGTATGGATTGATGAAGATGCCCGACCCGACGATGCCGCCCATTACGATCATGGTGGCGTCGAAGAGGCCTAGTTGGCGGCGCAGTTGTGGTGTGGGCAGAGCGTACACGTTACCACGTACGTGGCGCAAGCTTCAGTTCGCCGTCTCGAGTTTGGCTGTTTTCCGACTCCCGTGGAACATGCCGGATACGGATCGCCGTGTCGCCGTGTCGCCCGCTCGTAACATCGACGCCTTTTGTCGATGTTGGCGAGCTGCGCTCGCCTACCCGCCGCCGACGAATTGCACGATCTCCAACCGGGCACCGTCCTGAAGCAGCGTGGCGGCCCAATCCTTCGGCTTGACGATACGGCCATCCAGTTCCACCGCCACGCGGGCCGGATCGAGATCGAGCCCCTCCAGGAGTTGCCGAATGGTCTGCCCGCCGGGCACGCTGCGGCTCTCGCCGTTGATCCAGATCCCGATTTGCGCGCTGGTTGACACTCTTCTTTGGCAACCATTATAGTCAAATTTAAGCGCCATGCCCCAAACGTACGCAGAGACCTATTGGCCCGTGCTCCTCCAGGTGCTGATCGCCATGGCGGTGGCCACCGGCATGATCGGCATCTCGTATATTTTGGGTCATAAACTACGGAACCGCGTCAAAGACATGCCGTACGAATGCGGCATCACCCCCACCGGCGACGCGCGGCAACGCTTCAGCGTGAAGTTCTACCTGGTGGGAATGTTGTTCATCCTGTTCGATATCGAAGCCATTTTTCTGTATCCGTGGGCAGTGGTGTACCGCGAACTGAAGCTGTTCGCTTTTTTCGAGATGGCGATCTTCATTGTCCTGGTGCTGGCCGGCTTCTTCTACATCTGGAAAAAGGGCGCCTTAGACTGGTCGGGCGCCGACCGTCAGCCCAAGCCGTGATCAAACGACATGCTTCCTGAAAACTTGAAAGAACACGCAACCGCGGCGGCGGTGGAAGCCTTCGACGCAGATGCGGTCGCCTCCGGTAAGCTCGACCGGGGCGAGCTTACGCTCGAAATCGCGCGTCAGAAGATCGTGAACGTGTGCCGTTTTTTGAGGGATGAGCTGCGGTTTGTGCGGTTGAGCACGGTTACAGGCGTGGACTGGTATCCCGAAGAGCCGCGCTTCGAGGTGGTGTATCATCTGCACTCGCTCGACCGCAACGAGCGGCTGCGCCTGAAGTGCCGCGTGCCGGGCAGCGATCCGGAAATCGATTCGGTGACCGGGGTGTGGCGCGGTGCCAACTGGTTCGAGCGCGAAACATTCGACCTGTTCGGCGTGCGCTTCCGCAACCATCCGGATTTGCGCCGCATCATGCTGCCGGACGATTGGCAGGGCCATCCTCTGCGAAAAGATTACAACGTAACCGGGGACCGCGTCTGAGACAGGAACCAGCGTGAGCGACACCACCATTCCGAGAGTTGCCGAGACCATTCCCGAAGAAGAAGCGACGAGCGTCAAGCCGCGCCGGATGTCGCTCAATATGGGCCCGCAGCATCCGTCCACGCACGGCGTGCTGCGCCTGGAGCTCGAGCTGGATGGCGAGACCATCGTCAAGTGCCAGCCGGACATCGGATATCTGCACACCGGAATTGAGAAGGAATTCGAGGTCAAAACGTACCAGCAGGGTGTGACCCTGACCGACCGCATCGATTACCTGGCGCCGCTGTCGAACAATCTTTGCTACTGCCTGGCGGTGGAGAAGCTGCTGGGCCTGGAGATCCCGCCGCTGGCCCAGTGGACGCGCGTGATGCTGACCGAGCTGACGCGCCTGAACAGCCACCTGGTATGGCTGGGCACGCACGCCATCGACATCGGCGCGATGAGCGTGTTCCTGTATTGCTTCCGCGAGCGCGAAGATATTCTGCGGATCTTCGAAATGTACTCCGGCCAGCGCATGATGACCAGCTATTTCCGCATCGGCGGGCTGGCGCTGGAGCCGCCCCGCGGCTGGCAGCAGCGCGTGCGGACCTTCATCGATGCCTTCCCCAGCAAAGTCGATGAGTACGAAGAGTTGCTCACGAACAATCGTATCTGGATCGGGCGCACGCGCGGCGTAGGGTGCATCCCGATGGCAGACATGCTGGACATGGGCGTGACCGGCCCCATGCTGCGCGCCGCGGGCCTGAAGTGGGACACCCGCAAGAGCCAGCCTTATTCCAGTTATGACAAGTTCGACTTCGAGATCCCCACGCGCACGGAGGGAGATGTGTACGCGCGCTACCTGGTGCGTGTCGAGGAGATGCGGCAGAGCGCGCGGATCGTGAAGCAGGCGCTCGAGGGCATGCCGGGCGGCCGCTGGACCGCCGATGCGCCACACGTGGTTTTACCCGATCGCGAAAAGATGAAGACTCAGATGGAGGCACTCATCTATCATTTCAAGATCGTGACAGAGGGCTTCCGGGTGCCTGCCGGCGAAGTGTACCAGGCGATTGAATCGCCGCGCGGCGAAGTAGGCTACTACGTAGTGAGCGATGGCACCACGCATCCCTATCGGGTGCACGTGCGCGGCCCGAGTTTCGGTAACTTGCAAGCCATACCTAGAATGGTGGAAGGCACCCTGATCGCGGACGTGATCGCGGCGATCGGAAGCATGGACTTTGTATTGGGAGACTCCGACAGATGAAATTTAGCCGCAGATGCACGCAGATGCACACAGATAAAACCAGGATTCTTTATCTGCGTGGATCTGCGTGCATCTGCGGCTAAGAGATTTTTCATGACGTTTTCTACTGAGTTGGAAGCGCGCTTCGCCAAGTTGCTCAACAGCTATCCGCCGGGGCGGCAGCGCTCGGCGGTGATTCCCATGCTGCTCTACGCGCAGGATGAGATCGGCTCCGTGACGCCCGAGCTTGTGGAAGAAGTGGCGCGGCGGGCCGGAGTCACACCTCTGCAGGTGGATGAAGTGGTGGGCTACTACTCCATGCTGCACCGCAAGCCGCTCGGCAAGTACCACGTGCAGGTCTGCACAAACATCAGTTGCCTGCTCCGGGGCGGCATGGAGCTCTGGGAACATGTCTGCCGGACGACGGGTATCGGCCATAAGGAAGTGACGGCCGATGGGCAAATCTCCCTCGAAGAAGTAGAATGCATTGGTGCGTGCTCGTGGGCGCCGGCGGTCCAGGTCAATTACGATTTTCATCACAACGTGACTCCCGAGAAACTCGACCGGCTGCTCGACAGCCTGAGGAAGATCCAGTAAGGCGATGCTCTACAACGAACCGCATCCGCTCGAAACCAAAGTCTTGACGCGCCGCTTCGGCCTGCCGAACTCGGCCTCGCTGGATACTTATCTGGCGACCGACGGCTATAAGGCCTTCGAAAAAGCCGCCGGCATGAAGCCCGAACAGATCATCGAAGAAGTCAAGATATCCAACCTGCGCGGGCGCGGCGGCGCGGGCTTCCCCGCCGGCATGAAGTGGAGCTTCGTGCCGCGCACCTCTCCCAAGCCCAAGTACATCGTCGTCAACGCCGACGAGAGCGAGCCGGGCACCTGCAAGGACCGGCTGCTGATGGAGAACGATCCACACCAGTTGATCGAAGGCGCGCTGATTGCCGGCCTGGCGGTGGATTCGCACGCGGGCTACATCTACATTCGCGGCGAGTATCGTTATCTTATCGAGATCGTCGACAAGGCCATCGTGGAGGCCTACGCGCACGGCTACCTGGGCAAGAACATCCGCGGCACGGGCTTCGATTTCGATCTGTACACGCACACCGGCGCGGGCGCTTACGAATGCGGCGAGGAATCCGCGCTGCTGGAATCGCTGGAAGGCAAGCGCGGCATTCCGCGCATCCGGCCGCCGTTTCCCGCCGTCGTGGGCGCCTTCCAGTGTCCGACGGTTCTCAACAATGTGGAGACTTACTGCGCGGTGCCGGCGATCATTCGCGATGGCGGCGCGGCATTCGCGGCCCTAGGTGTGCCGAAAGCCGGTGGGACGAAGCTCACTTGCTTGACCGGTCACGTGAACCGTCCCGGCGTCTATGAGCTGAAACTGGGCTTCCCGGTGAAGACCATGATCGAAGAAGTCGGCGGCGGGATGCTGGGCGGCAAGAAACTCAAAGCGTTTATTCCAGGCGGTTCCTCGTGCCCGGTTTTAACGGCGGCAGAGTGCGAGGGCCTCACCATGGATTACGACTCGATGGCTAAGGCCAAAAGCATGCTGGGATCCGGCGGCGTGATCATCATGCACGAGGATACCTGCATGGTGAAGGCGGCCCTGCGCATCATGCGGTTTTACGCGCACGAGAGCTGCGGGTGGTGCATCCCCTGCCGCGAAGGCACCACTTGGATTCGCAAGCTGCTACAACGGTTTCATGACGGCATGGGGCAGCGCAGCGATATCGCGCTGATCGGCGATTTAGCGAAGAATATGCTGGGGAAAACGTTCTGCCCGCTGGGCGACGCGGCGGCTCTGCCGACCATCTCCATCGTCGAGAAGTTCTCGCACGAGTTTGAAGATCATTTGAACGGAAAGCCGTGCCCCTATGAAGAGGCGGGCCGGTTGGTGCCGGCGTAAATGCCTGACTTAATCAATCTCACGATCGACGGCCACGCCATCCAGGCCGCGCCCGGAACGTTGGTCATCGACGCCGCCAAGCACGCCGGCATTGAAGTGCCTGCCTTCTGCTACTACGAAGGCCTAACCTTGCAGGCCGCCTGCCGCATGTGCCTGGTCGAAGTCGAGAAGATGCCCAAGCTCATGACCGCCTGCACCTTGCCGGTGGGTGAGGGAATGGTGGTGCGCACGGAAACTCCGCAAGTCGCCGACGCGCGCAAATCCATGCTGGAGTTCCTGCTCTCGAATCATCCGCTGGATTGCCCGGTGTGCGACAAGGGCGGCGAATGCGAACTGCAGGACATGACCTTCCGCTATGGTGCGGGCGAGAGCCGCTTCACCGAAACCAAGGTTCACGTGGACGAGAAGCAGTTTTCGCCGGTGGTGTTCTTCGATAATCCGCGCTGCATTCTATGCTATCGGTGCGTGCGCATCTGCAACGAAGGTATGGGAGTCGGCGCGCTCGGCGTGATCAACCGCGGCGTGATTTCCGAAATCGCGCCTAATAAAGGCGACCACCTGGAATGCGACGAATGCGGCATGTGCATCGACATCTGCCCTGTAGGCGCGCTGACCAGCGGCATTTACCGCTATCACACGCGTCCCTGGGAGATGCAGCACGTCGGCACCATTTGCACCTATTGTTCAAACGGCTGTAAAACCACGCTGGGCGTGCGCAACGACGAGATCATCCGGGGTAACAACCGCGATCGTTCCGGCATCAACGGCGAATTCCTGTGTATCAAGGGCCGCTACGCGTTCGATTTCTACAACCATCCGGAGCGTCTACAGGCTCCGCTGGTGCGCGTGAACGGGAAGCTCGAAGAAGTGTCGTGGTCGAAGGCGCTGCAGACGGTGGCGGTAAAGTTCAACGAGGTTCGCGGGTGCAATGGCAAGTTCGGCGTGATCGGCTCCAACCATACCAGCAACGAAGAGAATTACTATTTGCAGAAGTTCGCACGCAAGGTGCTGGGGACGGGCAACATCGATCACCACCGCACAGGCGACGTTCGAACGCTGCTTGACGCGCTAAGCGGCAAAACGGGAAAGCTCGCCGCCACCGGCGATCTGTATCAGAAAAAAGCGGTGCTGGTGATCGGCGCGGATCTCGCGCTCGAACAGCCGTTCCTCTCGTTCCAGATCCGCGCGAACAACCGCCACCATCAGGCGCGTGTCTACGTGGTTACGCCGGAGCCTGTGCGCGAAGACAAGTACGCCGCCGCAAGCTTGCGAGCCGCGCCCGGCGGCGAACTGACGGCCGTGGAATCGCTGCGTGGCCGCCTCCAAGCCGAGCCCGAGGTGGTCGTTGTTTTCGGAGACGCCCTGAAGGGGGAAGACGTGCGCCGCTTGGTCGACTTTGGCGAGTCGCTCGGCATTCCGGTCCAGTACGTCTGCCTGGTGGATGGTTCGAATTCACGCGGCGCGGTGGATATGGGGTTGCTGCCGGATGCGGGCGCACTGGCGCTGCCGGACATGCTGGCCGCCGGGGATCTGGATGTGCTGTGGGTCGTTGGAGCGAACCCCAACGCGTCAGTGGGGCAGGCGCTTTCGCATGCCAACCCCTTCCTGGTCGTCCACGACCTGTTCCTCACCGATACCGCCCTAGCCGCCGACGTAGTCTTTCCCGCCGCCTCCGCCTACGAGAAGAACGGCACGGTCACCAATGTGTGCGGCGAAGTACAGAGGCTCCGCAAAGCAGTCGGCGCCATGGGTACGAAACCCGATCTGGAGATTATGGGCCTCCTGGCTCGCGAAATGGGCGTAGCCGCCGAGCTAGGCCCCTGGATTCCGGACACCGTTTTCGAAGAGATCCGCAAACAGGTGCCCGGATATGATGTCCCATTACCGGTGCTGGAAATGGGTGGCGCGGCCCAGACCGCGGCTGTGAACGGACGCCTTCCGCTCGATGGACGCCCCGAGTTGATCCATTCGGCGCACGATAATCTCTTCACCGCGGGGACGTTGGGGCGCTATTCTAAGGTACTGAACTCCGTCGTGGAAAGACACGGCTACCGATAAATGAACTTCTTCCTGCTCAGCCTGATCAAGGCCGTGGTGGTGGCGTTCGTTCTGCTGACCACGCTGGCGTACCTGCAATGGGTGGAGCGCAAGGTGATCGCCCACATACAGGTGCGTCTCGGCCCTTCGCGCGTCGGCCCGCATGGCTTGTTGCAGCCACTGGCCGACGTGATCAAACTCATCACCAAGGAAGATCTGATCCCGCCCCACGTCAACAAGTTTCTTTTCCTGGCAGCGCCGTTCTTCGCCATCACCATGGCGCTGCTTTCGATTTCGGTGATCCCCTTCGGCCCGGACTTTCATGCATTCGGCGGCGATACTTGGATGCAGTTGACCGACCTGAACATCGGCGTCCTGTTCGTCCTGGCGGTATCTTCCATGGGGGTGTACGGAATCGCGATTGCCGGATGGGCATCCAACAACAAATATTCGCTGCTGGGCGGCCTGCGCAGCTCCGCGCAGATGATCAGCTACGAGCTGCCGTTGAGCCTGGCGGTGGCCGCGCCCCTGCTGCTGTCGAACACGTTGAGCCTGCGAGGACTGGTCGACCATCAGACCGGATATTATCTCGGCTTCATTCCGCGCTGGAATGTTTTCCAGACGCCCATGCCGCAGATTTTCAGCTTCATCATCTTCCTGATCGCGGCCTTCGCGGAGACCAACCGAATTCCCTTCGATCTGCCGGAGGCCGAAAACGAGCTGGTGGCCGGTTACCACACCGAGTACAGCAGTATGAAATTCGCGGCGTTCTTCATGGCCGAGTATTCCAACATGGTCACCGTCTGCGCCATGACCACCACGCTGTTTCTGGGCGGATGGCTGCCCCTGTGGCCGGCGGCGGCGGGATCGAGTTTCGTGCCGGCGGTAGTGTTTCTAGGGGCCGGCCTGATTGCGCTATACCATGGCCTGAATCCAGCGCGGCGCCGCGACCGCCTGACGCTGCCCGTGGTGGCCGTGGTGTTCTTCGGGCTGGCGCTGCTCTTTCTGATCCCGGCTGTGCAATCGGTGCTGCTGCCGCTGTTCTGGTTCGCGGCCAAGACCGGCGGCCTGCTGTTCCTCTTCATCTGGATTCGCGGCACGCTGCCGCGCTTCCGCTACGATCAACTGATGGCCTTTGCGTGGAAAGTCATGTTCCCCATCGCCGTCGTCAACCTGCTGGTCACCGGCCTCCTGGTGGCCGTGCTTTCGTGACATGGACGTAATCCTGTTTCTCATCTTCGCGGTCGTCGCCGTGGTCTGCGGCATCAATGTCGTGGTGCAGTCGCACCCCATTTCGAGCGCCATTTCACTGATCGGCGTGATGGCCTCGCTGGCCGTGCTCTACCTTCTGCTGGGCGCGGAATTCCTGGCCGCCGCGCAGGTGATCGTCTACGCCGGCGCCATCATGGTGCTGTTCGTCTTCGTGATCATGCTGCTCAACGCCGGAGCCGAAACTCGTCGCGGCCGCTCCTTCATGGCGCAATTGCTGGGCGTCCCTTTGCTGATCGCCTTTCTCGGGCTGATGGCGTTCTTTGTCCAGCGCCTGTTCCCAGGTGCGGGCGACGTGCATTTCGGCGCGTTCCGTGGGGGCACCGCGCTGGCCGTGGGGCGCGCGCTATTCACGCAATTCCTGCTGCCTTTCGAAGTGGTGTCGGTGCTTATCCTGATCGCCATTCTGGGCGCGGTGGTGCTGGCGCGAAAGGAGCTCGAGTAATGACGGCCGGCGTTCCCCTTTCCTGGTATCTCATCCTCAGCGCCGTTCTGTTTACGCTCGGTGTCGCGGGATTCGTGTTCCGGCGCAACATCATTACTGTCTTCATGTCGATCGAGCTGATGCTAAATGGCGTGAACTTGAGCTTCATCACGTTTTCCTATCAGTTGAAGCAAGTCAACGGACACATCTTCAGCTTTTTCGTGATGGTAGTGGCGGCCGCTGAAGCCGCGGTGGGCCTGGCGATCATTTTGACGGTCTTCAAGAACCGCTCCACGTTGAATATCGATGATGTGAGCTCGATGAAAAACTGACGATGCAACTCTGGCTTATTCCCGTCTTTCCTCTGGCTGGGTTCCTGTTGAACGGGATCTTTGGGCGGCGCTTCTCCAAGGCCATTATCAACAGTATCGCCATCGGCTCGGTGCTGCTGTCGTTCGCCTGGGTGCTGAAGACGCTGCTCGCCCTCGGTGAGCTGAACGCGCCGCACGCCGAGCATTATTTCACCTGGATCCAAAGCGGCACCTTCAGCGTCGGCTTCGATTTCGCCGTCGACCGCCTCACCGCGGTGATGCTGCTGGTCGTCACCGGCATCGGCTCGCTGATCCACATCTACGCCATCGGCTACATGGCCCACGAAGAAGGCTATTACCGTTTCTTCGCCTACATGAACCTGTTCATGTTCTTCATGCTCACGCTGGTGCTGGGAGCCAACTATCTGGTGCTGTTTGTCGGGTGGGAAGGCGTGGGCTTGTGCAGCTACCTGCTGATCGGGTTCTACTTCACCAAGAAATTCGCCACCGACGCCGGCAACAAGGCGTTCATCGTGAACCGCATCGGCGATTTCGGCTTTTCCCTCGCCATGTTCCTGATCGTGGTGAATTTCGGATCGCTGGATTTCTCCACCGTGTTCCAGGCCGTGCCGGGGAAATCGGAAGCCGCCCTTACCGCCATCGCATTCCTGCTGCTGCTGGGCGCATGCGGCAAGTCGGCGCAGCTTCCCTTGTACGTGTGGCTGCCGGACGCCATGGCGGGCCCCACGCCCGTCTCGGCCCTGATTCACGCGGCGACCATGGTGACCGCGGGAGTCTACATGGTGGCGCGCTCGTCCGCGATTTACACACACGCGCCGGCGGCCATGGAAGCCGTAGCCATCATCGGCCTGCTTACCGCATTTTTTGCCGCCACGATCGGCGTGTTGCAGAACGATATCAAGAAGGTCTTCGCCTACTCCACCGTCTCGCAGCTCGGTTACATGTTCCTCGGAGCGGGTGTGGGCGCGTTTTCCGCGGGCATCTATCACTTGGTGACGCACGCGTTTTTCAAAGCGCTGTTGTTCCTCGGCGCCGGCAGTTTGATTCACGCACTCGGTGGCGAGCAGGATGTGCGCAATATGGGCGGCCTCCGTAGCAAGATTCCGTGGACGTTCGCGACCATGGTGTGTGCTGGAGTAGCCATCGCCGGCGTGCCGCCTTTCGCCGGGTTCTACAGCAAAGACGCGATCCTGTTGGCCGCCGATCGCCACGCGCCCTGGATGTACTGGGTGGGCGTAATCACCGCGGGTATGACGGCGTTTTACGTGTTCCGTGCGATCTTCCTGGCGTTCTTCGGCCGTTATCGCGGCGAGGCGCACCCGCACGAATCGCCGTGGGTGATGCTTGGCCCGCTGGTGGTGCTTGCGGCGCTGTCGCTGGCGGGTGGCAAACTCTTCAATGTGCCCGAATTCTTGGCGCCGTTGTTTCCGCTGGCTGAAGAGGGTCATGACATCGGCCCGATGCTCGTCTCTGTGGCATTTGGCCTGGGAGGCATCGCGCTTGCGTACCTGTTCTATGTGGCGCGCCCCGGCCTGCCGGACGCCCTAGCCGCCAGCTTCAGCGGTCTCTACAAGCTGGTTTACAACAAGTATTTCGTGGACGAGATTTACGCGGCCGTGGTCGTCGACCCGGTCGTCTCCGGTTCGCGTGAAGTGCTCTGGAAGGGCATGGATGTGGCGGTGATCGATGGCGCGGTCAACGGTGTCGGCAATCGCTCGCAGCGCCTCGGCGGCCTGCTCAAGCGGCTGCAATCCGGCAGTATTCGCAGTTACGCCGTGTGGGTGCTGTTGGGAAGTGTACTGCTGTTGTTGGCCATGGGAGTTGCGGGAGGGCTGCGATGAACCCCCTCGACCTGGTCCTGGCCGTGCCCCTGGTCGGATTCCTTGGGCTGCTCTTTGTGCCGCGCGCGGCGGAGGGCGCCATCCGCACGGTCGCCCTGATCTTCTCGCTGGTGGCGTTCCTCGCCTCGCTCGGCTTGGCGCTCGGATACCACACGGATTTCGCGGGCGAGCAGTGGTTCACTGATGTCACCTGGATCGCTTCGCCGAACATTCACTATCACGTCGGACTCGATGGCCTGAGCCTGTGGCTCGTAATCCTCACCACCTTCCTGACGCCGGTCTGCATCCTGATCTCCTGGAACTCCATACAGAGCCGCGTCAAGGAATTCTTTGCCCTCATGCTGCTCCTCGAATTCGGCCTTGCTGGCGTGTTCGCGGCGCAGGACCTGTTCCTGTTCTACGTTTTCTGGGAAGTCTCGCTGGTGCCCATGTATTTCCTGATCGGCATCTGGGGACACGATCGGCGCATCTACGCAGCGCTCAAGTTCTTCCTTTACACGTTCGCCGCATCGGTGCTGATGCTGACCGCCATCATCTACGTCTACAACCGCGCCGGCACCTTCAACTATTCCGATATCCTGGCTATGCTGGCCAGCGGCAAAGTATCGTTCACCGGTACCGAGCAACTGGCGCTGTTCCTGGCGTTTTTCGTGGCCTTCGCCGTGAAGGTGCCGCTGTTTCCGTTGCACACCTGGCTTCCGGATGCGCACGTAGAGGCGCCCACGGCCGGCTCCGTGATGCTCGCGTCCGTCATGTTGAAGATGGGCACCTACGGCCTCGCGCGTTTCTGTCTGCCGATGTTTCCGGGCGCCGCGCGGCTCTGCGCGCCGTGGATCGTGGTGCTCGCGATAATCGGCATCATCTACGGCGCCCTGGTCGCCATGGTGCAGCCCAACATGAAGAAACTGGTGGCGTATTCGTCGGTGAGCCACCTGGGTTTCGTCGTGCTGGGCATCTTCTCATTCACCCAGTTGGGCATGGATGGCGCGGTATATCAGATGCTGAATCACGGCATCTCGACCGGCGCGCTGTTCGTGCTGGTAGGCTTCCTCTACGACCGGCGGCATTCGCTCGCCATCGCCGATTTCGGCGGCGTGGCCACGCCCGCTCCCTGGCTGTCCACGGTCTTTATGATCACCATGTTGGCCAGCATCGGCCTGCCCACGCTCAACAACTTCATTGGCGAGTATCTTGTGTTGCAGGGTTCGGCGCAGGCCAACTTTCACTGGACCATCTTCGCCGCGATCGGCGTGATTCTGTCGGCCTGTTACATGTTATGGCTTTACCAGCGCGTGTTTTTCGGCGAGACTCCCGACGAGGTGCGCGATCACGTTTTCGACCTGAAGCCGCGCGAGTGGGCAGTCGCTGTACCCCTGGTCGCGATGATGGTTTGGATGGGCATGTACTCGCAGTCGTTCCTGCCTGTTGTGAGCAAGACCACCGCGCACATTCTAGACCAGACGCAGGTAAACGTGCAGTTCCGCGTGCGCGCCGACATCTGTCCCACCTCGCTGCCGAGTGTTCAGCAGGCCGGTGGGGCAGGCGCTTCCGCCTGCCAACCGATGCTTTCAAACCTGCTCAACGTGCAGTCCCCCAACCGAGCCGCGACCGTCAGGGAGCGGTCCCCCGAGGTCGCGCATGCCCGTTAACTTCGCGCCCGCCGGCGTCGAGTACCTCCGCTTCCTGCCCGAAATCATCCTGATCGCGGCCGGCACGCTGCTCATGGTGCTCGACGTGATCCTGCGGGAGCGCTTTCGAAACGCCTACGGGCACATCTCGATCGCGGCCCTGCTGGCCGCCATGGCCGCATCGGTGATGGCCTACTCCTCGCCGGGCCCAGCTTTCTCGGACATGCTGCTGGTGGATGGCTTCGCCACCTTCTTCCGCGTGCTGGTGATCGGCGTCGGCATCCTGACGGTGCTGCCGTCTTACCGTTTCCTGCGCCGCGAAGGCGCCGAAACCGGCGAATATCACGCGCTGCTGCTGTTCTCCATCGCCGGCCAGTGCGTGATGGTTTCGGCCAACGAGCTGATCATGATCTTCATTGGTCTGGAGATCTCCTCGATCTCGAGCTACGTGTTGGCCGGTTATCTGCGCGACGACAAACGCGCCAACGAAGCCGCGCTGAAATATTTTCTGCTGGGATCGTTTGCCACCGCCTTCTTCCTCTATGGCGTAGCCATCGTCTATGGCTTGACCGGATCGACCTACTTGAACGCCATCCGCACGGTGCTCAGCGGCGGACCCACGGCGCCGGGCCCCGTATTCATAGGCGTCGCGGCGGCGCTCATGTTCGTAGGGCTGGGCTTCAAAGTGTCCGCCGCGCCGTTCCAGATCTGGGCGCCGGATGTCTACCAGGGCGCTCCCACCCCCGTGAGCGCTTTTCTGACCACTGGCCCCAAAGCCGCGGCTTTCGCCGTCTTTCTGCGCATCTTCATGACGGCCTTCCAGCCCATCGGAGGCGACTGGGCGCCGCTGGTGTGGGGATCGGCACTGCTGTCGATGACCATCGGCAATTTCGCCGCGCTCACGCAATCGAATATCAAACGGCTGCTGGGCTATAGCTCCATCGCGCACGCCGGATACTTGCTAGTGGCCCTGGCCGCGCGCTCCCAGGTGGGCGCCGCCGCGGCCATGTTCTATCTGGCGGCCTACGCATTGATGAACATCGGGGCATTTGCGGTGGTCTCGCACCTTTCCGGTAAAGGCGAGCGCTTCCTGAGCGTGGACGATTTCGCGGGCCTCGGCGTCAAACAACCCGGCACGGCCGCGCTGCTTACCATCTTCCTGTTATCGCTGATTGGCGTGCCGCTCACCGGCGGCTTCTTCGGCAAGTTCTACATCTTCAAAGCCGCGCTCGATTCGCACCTGGTCTGGCTGACTGTGCTTGGCCTGCTGAACAGCGCCGTGGCGGCATACTACTACCTGCGCATTCTGGTGGTGATGTACATGCATGAGCCGAGCGAAGCCACCGCGGAGTTGGAACCGCTCTCCGCCGGACTGCGCGCGGCCCTTGTAATTCCGGCGCTGGGCACGCTGTTTCTGGGCATTTTTCCGGCGTGGGTCCTGGATTTCGCGGGCAAGTCGTCCGCGCTGGTGAAGTAGAAAGGTGGAGTGACGCACCCTGAAGCGCAGGCTGCGTCAATTTTCCAGCACGCAGATGTCCCGCAGGTTGCGGTAGCGCTCCGCGTAATCCAGCCCGTAGCCCACCACGAATTCATCCGGAATTTGGAAGCCGACGTAGGTCACCTCGACGGGCCGCTGGCGGCGTTCCGGCTTGTCGAGTAGAGCGGCGATGCGAATCGAGCGCGGCTTGCGCTGTTCCAGCAGATTCATCAGGTAGTTCAGGGTCACGCCGCTATCCACGATGTCTTCCACGATCAGCAGATCGGCGCCTTCCACGGAAATATCCAAGTCCTTGGTGACTTTGACTTCCCCAGAGGTGCTCTTGCCTTTTCCATAGCTGGAAATCCCCATGAAATCGACGAAAGCGTCGCGGTGCAGGGCGCGCGACAGGTCGGCCAGAAAGAAGCAGGCGCCTTTCAGAATGCAGATAAGATGCAGGTTGCCGCTGGGGTAGTCGCGATCGATCTCGGCGCCCATTTCGCGCACGCGAGCCTGTATGCGCTCCTCCGGGATCAAGACTCGCAGCGAGGTCCCCACTTAGTCCGCGACGGCGCCGCGCCTAACGCGTCCACCGAGTACCAGACGCGTGCTCTCGGGCCCAATATGGATGTGCGCGCCGGTGGCCTTTCCCGGCACCGCGTGCCAGAAGGCGAAATAGGGTATGCGCCGCGATTCCAGATACTGGCGCAGCCAGATCCCTTCCGGCTGATCGGGGTTCAAGGCTACATCCACGCGGCCGGTGTGATCGAAACCCAGCGCGCGGTGCGCGGCCGTGTCTCCCATGGCGCTTACGGGCAGCGGCGCGGCGAAGCGGTGCTCGTAGGCGGCTGCGAGCCGGTGAAAATCGGCGCCGGAGAAGACGCCATCGCCATCGTAGCGCGCGGAGGCTCCTAGACCATCCGCCGGCGCCGCATGCAATTGCCGGTTCTGCTCGGCCTTAGCCAGGTCGGCCAGTTCATGGCACAGGTTGGCGCGCGACACCGCCAGGTCGTACTCCTGGCGCGCGTACTCCACTTCCGCCTGAAAAGTCCCCAGATCCGCCCTCGCCGCCACGCCCGCATCGATCATGCCGCGGATCTTCTCCAGGTGCTTCTGCCGCCGGTCCAGCCGGCGCTGGGCAGCCGCTACCATCTCGCCGGCTTCCGGTTCGGCCAGATCGTTGTTGAACATCGTCCGGCGTAGCACGGCCATATCCTGCGCATCCGCCAGATTGTCCTCGGCCTGCTCCAGTTGCACGCGAGGCAGGGCCCCGGCCTCCACCAGCGCGCGCAACCTTTCAATACCAAGCCTGGCGCGTAGGACGTCGGGATCTTCGGCGGCACCCAGGAACAGCGTAACGCTGGTTAAGAGGAGAAGAAGACGCATGAGGCTTACCCCTATATTGTAGTACGATACGAACAGGGAGCGTGTTCTGACAAAGGTTGCACCGCATCAAACCGGCCATCGAGAGAACAACCCATCGGAAGCCTCAGCCCCGTCCTGGCTGCTAGCCGTACGCGCCGCCGAATCCAAGAAAGCCACAGACATACGCGTGCTGGACCTCACCGGCATCACCTCATTCGCCGATTATTTCGTGATCTGCACGGGGGCCAATCAGCGCAACATACAGGCTATCTGCGACGAGGTGGGATTGAGCTTGAAACAGCATGGCGAGTTGCCGCTGAGCGTGGAGGGCTACAACCAGGCGGAATGGATTCTGGTCGACTATGGAGATTTCCTGGTCCACATCTTTTCCCCGAAGTCGCGCCAGTATTACGATCTAGAACGACTCTGGCGCAATGCCAAGGCGGTCGAGATTCCGCCCGCGTGAAAATCTTCCTGTACTACATCGGCAAGCCCCGCGACCCGCACGCGAATACCATTGCCGCGGATTACATGGCCCGCGCGGCACGCTACGCGGCGTGCGAGATGCGCGAGATCCGGCCGGACCGCACGGATCCCTCGGCCAAGCACCCTTCCGCGCGGCGCATCCTGCTGGACCCCGCGGGCCAGCCGCTGGATACACGCGCTTTCGTCGCCCTGGTTTCGCAAGCCGAAAGGGAAGCACGCGACCTGGTGTTCGTAGTCGGCGGCGCCGACGGTCTGCCGGCAGCCTGGCGCGACCGGGCCGACCTGTTGCTGTCGCTATCTGCCATGACTTTCCCGCACGAATTGGCGCGCGCCATGCTCGCCGAGCAGATCTATCGCGCGTTCGCCACGTTGCGCGGCCATCCCTACCCGCGCTAACGTAGTCGAATCGACATGTCCTGGTTCAAGACCGAAAAGCCGCCGGCGGAAAAGGTGGCCAAAATCGACGATGCCCCGCGCAAAGTGCGCACAGAGGGCCTGTGGCTCAAGTGCGAGGGCTGCCGGCAGATCATCTGGAAGAAGGACCTGGAGTCCAACTGGAATGTGTGCCCGAAATGCGGCGTACATACACGCATGGACGCGGTCTCCCGCCTGAAGCTCCTGTTGGATGGCGAGTGGGAAAGCTTCGACGCAACCTTACGTTCCAGCGATCCTCTGGACTTCTACGACTCCAAGCCCTACCGGGAGCGCCTCGACGGCATGAAGCTCGCCACTTCGCTTTCCGACGCGATGATCTCGGCGGCCGGGACACTGGCTGGCCGTAAGGTGCACATCTGTTCGATGGAAGCGCGCTTTATCGGCGGCAGCATGGGATGCGTGGTGGGAGAGATGATCACGCGCGCCATCGAGCGCTCCATTGCGCGGCAGGTTCCGCTGATCATCGTCTCCGCATCGGGCGGCGCGCGCATGCAGGAAGGCGCTGTTAGCCTGATGCAGATGGCCAAAATTTCCGCCGCACTGATGCGCCTGGACGAATCCCGTGTGCCGTACATCAGCGTGCTTACGGATCCCACCACCGGTGGCGTCACGGCCAGCTACGCCATGCTGGGCGATCTGAATATCGCCGAGCCGGGCGCACTGATCGGCTTCGCCGGGCCGCGCGTTATCGAGCAGACCATCCGGCAGAAGCTACCCGAGGGGTTTCAACGCGCCGAATTTCTTTTGAAGCACGGCATGCTGGATGCGGTGGTGCCGCGGCTGGAACTGAAGAGTTACGTCGCCACGGCGCTGCGGTTTTTCGTGGATTAGCGGCAGCGGCACGTGGGGCAGGCGCTTTCGCCTGCCAATCGATTTTTTCACGCCTCCTGACATGAACTATCCCGACTCCGTCCGGTTTCTGTACGCGCTGGGCAACGAGGTCAAAACCGCCAAGCTGGGGCTGGAGCGCATTGGCACGCTGCTGGAAGCGCTGGGCAATCCGCAGCAATCCTGCCGCATCGTGCACGTGGCCGGCACCAATGGCAAAGGCTCCACTTGCGCGATGATCGAAGCGGGCCTGCGCGCCGCGGGATACCGCACCGGCCTGTTCACTTCGCCGCACCTGGTAGAGCCCACCGAACGCGTCTCGGTCGCGGGCTGCCCCGTCAGTGCGGATGCCTTCGCCAAAGCCTTCGAGCACGTGCACGCATGCGCGGAAACCCTGCTGCGGCAGGAACGCATCGATCTGCATCCCACCTATTTCGAAAGTGTCACGGCCATGGCGCTCGTGTTGTTTCGCGAGCAAGGTGTGGAGTTGGCGGTGCTCGAAGTGGGACTGGGCGGGCGTCTGGATGCAACTAACGTGGTGATGCCGGAGCTTTGTGTGATCACTCCTGTCGATTTCGATCACGAGGCGTTTCTGGGCAAGAGTCTCGAATCGATCGCCGCGGAAAAGGCGGGCATTCTGAAGCGCGGCGTCCCGGCGGTTTTCGCGCGGCAGCGCCCGGAGGTCGAGGGTGTGCTCGAGGCGCGCACGGCGGAGTTGGGCGTGCGGGTTGCGCGCAGCTCGGAGATCGGGATCGGCGGCCTTACGCTCGACGCCCGGGGGAGCGATTTTGAGTGGGCCAGCCAGCGCGTGAATTGTCCGCTGCCTGGAGAGCACCAGGTCGAGAATGCGCGCACGGCAATCGCTGCTCTCACCAGCCTTGAGGTACCGCCAGAAGCGGTGCAGCAAGGGATCGCGCGAACCAAGTGGCCAGGGCGCCTGGAGCGCGTTGCGGCGAATCCCGACATCATTCTGGACGGGGCGCACAACCCCGCCGGAGCACGCGCCCTGGCTGCATATCTGGACCGCTTCTACGATCCCCGCCGGGTATGGCTGATCTACGGAGCCATGCACGACAAAGCCGTTGAGGAGATGGCAGCGATCCTGTTTCCGCGGGCGCGTCATGTGATCGTGACGGCTCCCGCGCAGGCTCGGGCGATCAGGCCCGAGACCATACTGGAGCTGGCCGACCATGATTCGATAAAGGTTGCCGCGGACCTGCGTGTGGCGCTGGCACTGGCTGCCGGCGCGGCCCGCGACGACGCTATCTTCATTACGGGGTCGCTTTTTTTGGTAGGGGAAGCGCGAGCGTTGCTGACCGGCGCGGCCGCGGGTGGCGCGGTTTAGCGGCACAAACGGAGCGCGGTGCGGGATGCGAATGACCCTCGCTCCGCGTTAATGCCCGCAGTGCTATACTCCTGCTTCCGCCATGTTCCTGAGCCGCCTACGCGCATACTGCCTGATCGATCCGCTAATCATCCTGGCCACGCTCGTCATGGGGACATTGTCTCTGCTGGCGTCCGCGTTCGATAAGAGCGGCCGTACCCAGCATGCCATCGCGCGCATATGGGCGCGCATCCTGCTCGCCGTCAGCGGCGCGCGAGTGCGCGTCGAAGGACTGGAGAAATTGCACGCGGACTCCGGGTATGTCCTGGTGGCCAACCATATCAGCTACATTGACACGCCGGTCGTGCTGGCGCATATTCCTTTGCAGTTTCGGTTTTTCGCCAAGAAAGGGCTTTTCCGAATTCCGCTGCTGGGCGGGCACCTGCGCCGCGCGGGACATCTGCCGGTGGTGCGCGAGAATCCCCGCGCTTCGCTCAAGAGCCTGAGCGAGGGCGCGCGGCTGGTGCGCGAGCGCCGCATTTCCGTGGTGGTCTTCCCCGAGGGTGGGCGCTCGCCGGAGCAACTGCGCGAGTTCAAGGAGGGCGCGGCGTATCTGGCGATTAAGGCGGGCGTACCTGCCGTGCCCATAGGTATCGTTGGCACGCGGCAGGTGCTGCCGATGGGATCGTTCCACGTGCGGCCGCATCCAGTCACTTTGCGCATCGGAGATCCGATTTCGACCGAGGGAATGAAGCTGGATTCCCGCCACGAGTTGAATCAGACGCTGCGGCGGAAAGTTGCGGAGTTGATCGGAGAGCCGCTTCAAGATCCCGCGCCGGCGGTCGAGCCGCGGGGGCGCAAGTGAGCCGCGGAGGAACCTGCGTTGTTGGTTGGAATTCCAATTGTCCTATGCGATGCCGACGTACGTGTATGATAGAAAGTGTTGAGGCCGGGAATGACTACTAAGGAAGCACTTCACCATCTCGTCGACGAATTGCCGGAGGATCAGACGGAGTTCGCGCGCGTCTTGTTGGCGGACCTCCGCGGAGCCGCCGACACCGGCGGACCCCCGCTCGACGCCGAAACCCTAACGTCGCTCGACCGCGGCCTGGCCGATATTCCCGCTGGGCGTGTCAAACCGCTTGAAGAGTACAAACGCGAACGGGGATTGTGAACTATCGCGTCATTGTCTCCCATGAAGCCGAAAAAATCTCGACCGGCTCGATAGCCCCACCGAGCGACGCATCCGGACACGGCTCGCTCAACTTGCCCAAGATCCCTTCGATCCACGTCTCTCGGCGCCGCTCACCGCACGCCCGGGCGTGCGGAAGGTCGCGCGTTGGCGGCTGGCGCATCCTGTTCACACTGGATCGCGTCGCGGGGGTGATCTACATCGCAACAGTGGACACTCGGGGCCAAGCGTACAAACACTCATGATCGCTACCTGCCGTAGGCGGAACAAAGCCTTGCCGGGCGCGCTGTCAATGATTCGCCGGATACATCCAGCGTCATTTGCGGCTTCTCTTTCTGACAGGTCGCGGTTCCGGATGTTATGGGAGAATGGGTGTGGAAAGGATCGCCTTTGATGGTCGCCGACGGCATATATTACGCGCTAGGGCTGGCCGCGGGTGGGCTTGCGGTGTCCTATCTGGCCCATCCGTGGCTGGGCGCGCCGCTGTTCCTGTTGGCTGCATTCTCTCTTTATTTCTTTCGCGATCCCGAGCGGGAGATCCCGGCCGGTCCCGTGGCGGTCTCGCCGGCGGATGGCAAGGTCGTCGCGGTGAAGCGCGAGACCGTTACACAGAGCCGCATCAGTGTATTCCTGAATATCTTCGATGTGCACGTGAACCGCGCGCCGATCGCGGGGACCATAACGGAGGTGCGCTACACCAAGGGGCGGTTCCTGGTCGCCAGCCGGGAGGGCGCATCGGCGGAGAACGAACAGAACGTGGTCAGCGTGCGAGGCGATGGCACGTGCGTGGTATTCAAGCAGATCGCCGGGCTGATTGCGCGGCGGATCGTATTCTACAAGCAGCCCGGGGACGCTGTGGCGAAGGGCGAACGCGTGGGCCTGATCAAGTTCGGATCGCGCGTGGATGTGCTGTTCGGCCCCGAGTGGGACATCGTGGTGCAGCCGGGCATGCGGGTTTCCGCCGGGTCCAGCGTGATCGCGCGGCGTTGCGATATGGCCGGGGTAGATAGCGCGGCAGCCCAGGAACTGGTGCATGCCGAGGCTTAGCAACCCGCTCATCGACCAGCGCTACCCGGACCGGCGGCCGCGGCGCGCCGCTTATGCTTTGCCGACTTTTTTCACCGCGGGCAACATCTTCCTGGGCTATCTCTCGATTCTGCGTTCCTTCCGGGGCGCCATGCTGGCCGCGGCGGGCACCGGCGGCGCCGAAGAACATTTCGAAATTGCGGCGAAGGCCATCGGCATCGCCGTGCTATTGGACGGTCTGGACGGGCTGATCGCGCGCATGACCCACACCACCAGCGATTTCGGCCGAGAGATGGATTCGCTGGCGGACGTAATCAGTTTCGGCATCGCGCCGGCGGTGCTGGCATTCGCCTGGGGCGTGCAGTTCGTGGATAGCGGCCTGGCGCCGCACCTGCAGCACCAGTTGTTTCAGGCCGGCTACTTCATTGCATTTCTGTTCCTGCTGTGCGGGGCGGCGCGCCTGGCCCGCTTTAACGTCCAGAAGAATCCGATCCCAAAGAACCCCGGTCATCCGAAGCGCAAGTATTTCGTAGGATTGCCGATTCCCGGCGCGGCGGGCACGGTGGCTGCCGTGGTTTATGGCTGCGATGCCGAGCCGATTCGCGGGTGGCCCTTCGCGGTGGTTTGGCTGGCGCTGCTGGCGCTGCTGGGATTTCTGATGGTGAGCACCTGGCGTTACTACAGCTTCAAAGGCCTCAGTCTGCGGCAGCCGCATACTCCTTTGATCGTGATTGTAGTGGGGGGACTGGTCTTCGCCATTTGGAACTATGGGCACCTGGTGCTGCCCATGATGGCAGCGGCGTACGTCGGCAGCGGCATCGCGATTCGTGTGGGCGGCCTCATCCGCCGCCATGTGATACGACGGCGCCTGCGCCGTGCGCCGCCGCCAGCCGCCCCGGAGCACCAGATTGGCTAGAACGCGTACCTGGGCACTGGTCGGCAGCGAATCTCTGATGGGGCGCGAACTGCGTGACCTGATCGGCGAGGGAGGCCTGCCTGTAGACCTGAAACTGATCGCGGAAGAGTCTGAACGAGCCGGTGACCTCACTGAACTGGGTGGCGAACCGGCGCTGGTTTGGGGACTCGAGGAGCAGGCGGTACGCGATGCCCACGTGGTGTTCCTGGCGGGGTCGCCGGAATCCACGCAACAGACCCTGGAACTGCGCAAAGATGCACCGATTGTCATCGATCTTACACACGGCGCCGAAGACCACCCGCGCTCGTTCATCCGGGCACCCTGGGTGGAGCCGGCCGGATTTCGCGCGCCGGCAGACGCGGCGCAGTCGATCGCGCATCCCGCGGCAATCGCGATCGCGTTGGCTCTGCCGCGTCTGCATGCGCAGTTTCCAATTAAGAAGTCGCTGGTACACATTTTCGAGCCGGCCAGCGAACGTGGCACGGCGGGAGTGGAGGAGTTGCAGCAGCAGACCGCCAGCCTGCTGTCGTTCAAAGCCATGCCGAAGAAAATATTCGACCAGCAATTGAGCTTCAACATGCTGGCGAGTTATGGCGAGGATGCGCCGTTTGCATTGCAATCGGCGGAGCTGCGCATAGAGCGGCACTTGGCCACTCTCCTTTCGCGCGCCGTCGATGCCACGATGGCGCCGGCGCCCATGCCATCCCTGCGGCTGATTCAGGCGCCGGTATTTCACGGGTACAGCTTGTCGCTGTGGCTGGAGTTCGCGGACAATCCCGGAGTGGAGGCGGTGGAATCCGCTTTGGCCGACGAGCACGTCGATGTGCGGCGCTCCGAACTGGAACCGCCCACTGCGGTAGGCATGGCGGGCCAGAGCGGCATCGCCGTCGGAGCGGTGGCGATGGATCGCAACGCTCCGCAGGCTTGCTGGTGTTGGCTGGTAGCCGACAATTTGCGCCTGGCGGCGGAGAACGCCGTGGCTGTGGGGAGCCAGTTCTTATGAGAAGCCTTGCCTTGATACTTGCAGCGCTGAGCGCCTTCAGTTGCGGCTATCACGTGGCAGGTAAATCCGACGTGATGCCACAGACCATCCAGACCATCGCGGTGGTGCCATTTGGGAACCGGACGATTAAATACCAATTGGCCAGAGCTTTGCCGGCCGATATCTCGCGCGAATTCATCGAGCGCACGCGCTACAAGATTGTGACGGATCCGAACGCCGCCGACGCCGTGCTCTCCGGCGACGTAGTGAATTTCTATTCCGGCGCGATCGTGGTCGATCAGGTTTCGGGGCGCGCCACGGTGATGCAGGCCAGCGCTTTTCTGAAGGTCACCCTGACGGAGCGGGCCACCGGGAAGGTGCTGTTCTCCCGGCCGCTGTTCGAGGCGCGGGAGCGATATGAGATCAGCGTCAGTCCCCAAACCTATTTCGACGAGGGCGGCGCGGGCATGGCGCGCCTGAGCAAGGATGTGGCCCGCGACGTGGTCACCTCCATCCTGGAGAATTTCTGAGGGCATGACTCCCGCGCAGTTTCTCGCACGCATGGAGCGGCGCGACCTGGCGCCCGCTTATCTGTTCCTGGGACCGGAAGCTTATCATCGCAGGCGCGCCCGCGAAGCCCTGCTGAAAGCGGCCCTGGGCGCGGCGGACCGCGAAAATGCGCTCACGCACTACGACTTGATGGAGACGGCGCTGGCGGAAGTAATCGACGATGCGCGCTCCCTTTCGCTGTTCGCGGCCGAGCGGGTCATTCTGGTCCAAAACGCGGAGGCTGCGCTGCCTCGCACACGAACGGATGAGGATGCGCAGGAAACCGAGGGACCGGTTGGAGCGGCTGACACGCTGGCCGCATATTTGAAGAATCCAACACCCGGCGTGGTACTGGTCTTCGATGCCGCGCGTTTAGATTTCGAAGGCGAGGACAGGAAGAAGCAGGAGCGCCTGCGCAAGTTCTACGCGGCTGCGGGCGACGCTGTCGAGTTCAAGCTCACCTCGGCGGACGAAGCGCGCAGGGAGACGGCAGCGATGGCCAGGCGCGCGGGCGTGGCTCTCGATCCGGACGTAGGGGAACTGCTGGTGGGAGCGCTGGGTGCCGATCTCATGCGCATCGGTGTCGAGTTGGAGAAGATGGCGCTGTACGCGCAAGGACGGCCGCTGAGCGCGGAGGATGTCGCCGCGCTGGTGCCCGATGCGCGCGCCACCACTATTTTCGCGCTGGTCGGAACGCTGGGACGGCGCGACCGCTCCGGCTCGCTGGAGCTATTGGACACATTGTTTCGGGACGGCGAATATCTGCCTTTGGCATTGGCATTCCTATCGGGGCAGTTCCGCGCCGCGCTCGTGGCCAAAGAGACGGGATTGCGCAGCCCGCAGCAGATCCAGGCTCACTTTGCCCGCATGGGCGTGCAGATGTGGGGATCGCGCGCCGAACAGGTCTACCAGACGGTGGCAAAGTTTTCCAAGCCGCAGATGGAGCGCGCGATGAGGTTAATCTTCGAAGCGGACCGGGGGCTGCGCAGCGCACGGCCCGACGACCGCATCGTGATGGAGCAGTTCATTCTGCAGTTGACCGCGTAGGCGCGTGGCGCACGCTTTAGCGTGCCGCGGCGAACTTCAGTTCGCCGTCCCCGCGAGCGAAGCTCGCCTCCGCCACGAGGCTATGCCGTGGCGAGCGCCTTCACCTGGAGGTGCAGGTTGGCCTTGTAGCGTGCCGCCGTGTTCTTCTTGATGATGCCTGTCTTGGCGGAGCGGTCGATGATCGAGAAAGTCTCGGGCAGCAATTCGGCGGCGGCCTTGCCGTCCTTGGAAGAGATCGCGCGCCGTATGGCACGGATCTGGTGGCGCAGGCGGGACTTCGACTGCCGATTGAATTCGGTTCGCCGTTCGTCTTGTCGCACGCGCTTCAGCGCGGAAAAATGGTTAGCCATCTGGAAGCAGAGTGATCCTTACAAGAGATTCGTAAGAAACAGGATACCGCAGCGGAGCGACCCCGGTCAACCGAGGTAGCGGGACATTTCTATTTGGCGTTGACACCGAGGTAGCGCGCCAGCGCATCGAGATCCAAGTTGCCGCCCGACAGGATTACGCCCACCTTGCCGATGCCGCCGGGCAGCTTGCCGGACAACAGGGCCGCCGCGCCCACGGCCCCGCTAGGTTCCACCAGGACCTTGAGTCGCTCGAGGAGAAACTTCACTGCCGCACGGATTTCATCGTCGCTCACCAGCAGAATCCGCTCGGCCAATCTGCGGACAATCGGAAAAGTGAGCTCCCCCGGTTGCGTAGCGCGGAGACCGTCGGCGATGGTGCCGGGCAGCGGGATGGAACGGCGCTCGCCGGCTTGCAGGGAGAGGAACGTGTCGTTGGCGTCCGCCGGTTCGACGCCGAAGATGCGGATGGACGGGCTTATATCCTTGGCAATGGTGGCGCAGCCCGATAGCAGCCCGCCGCCGCCGACAGGAGCGATCAGGGCATCCAGGTCCGGCGCCTCTTCCAGCAACTCCAGAGCGGCTGTGCCCTGGCCGGCCATAATCAGCGGATGTTCGAACGGCGGCACCAAAGTAGCGCCGGTCTCCTCGCGTATGCGCGCGGCGATGGCCTCGCGGCTTTCTCGGAAGCGATCATACAGCACGACGCGGGCGCCCTGCGCGCGTGTGGTATCGAGCTTGGAGCGCGGTGCGTCGGCGGGCATCACGATGGTTGCGGTAATCCCGGCATGGCGCGCGGCGAGAGCCACCGCGATTGCATGGTTGCCGGAGGAGAAGGCCACCACGCCGCGCGGCAGGTCCGCAGCCGGGATGGACAGGATCAGGTTCGACGCGCCGCGTATCTTGAAAGCGCCGCCGGCCTGCAGATTCTCGCACTTGAAGAAGACGCGCATACCCGCGGCGGCGTCGAAGTCCGCTGAAGTGAGAACGGGCGTATGCTTGGCGAGCGGCCGTATGCGAACCGCGGCCGCGCGGATGTCTTCTGGTGTTATGACGGGCACTGCTCGATTGTAGCGTGCGAGCCTGCTTCCGCGATGCTGAGCTTGTTCGTCTCCCACTCCGGATGAGACCCTTGTTCCAGGGGAGACAGGTATCAAATATGGAGCCGCTGTCAATTCCTGAGCCGAGCCTACCTGTCTGCATCGTCCTTTTAACTTGCTGGAGGTCGAGCAAGACGGTCCGCGAACGCGGCGGCGCCCGCTAGCTACTCCACCCCCTCCAGCGACCGCATCAGTTCCTCGCGCCCGACCACTTCCACCGTGGCGCTCACTCGGCCGCTTTCGGGCACATCGATTCCCTGCGTCCGCCCCTCTAGGGCTTTCAGCAGATCGGGCCTTTGCAGGATGGGCCAGGCGTTCGTAATGTCGGTGGCGAGCAGGCGATAGCGCCCGGGCGGAATCGTTCCGAAACCCACCTGGTCGCTGCCCATCGCGATGCGCTCGATGCCGATCCCCAGGCGGTCGAGATCCTCCGGAAACAGAAGCACGGAGGCCGGGTGGTCCGCGGACGCTCCGGTGACGGTCACGTCCACCTGAGCCATCTTGGTTCCCATCATAATGTGCAGGGGTCCGGCGGCGCCTGGGGGAATCTGCAGGCGGTCGGGGGACTGGGGCTGCCCACCCAAAGAAACGGACTTCACGTAGCCGGGCAAGCGCACCATCAGGCGCCAGCGGCCAGGCAGAACACCAGTCAAGGTGAAGACGCCGTCCTTGTCGATTTCCGCGTGGGGCTGCGGCATAAAAAGGGGTTCGTCCGCCAGCATCAGCGAGACTTGGCCGTTCTCCAGCGGCGGGCGATCGTCGGAATCGAATTGGATATCGCCTTTCAACTCCGCGCCGCTTGAGAGCGAAATCTCCAGCGGCTCGGTCGGAGCGGCGCCCACTTCCACCGTTCGCTGCGCGTAGAATGAGTGTCCCTCATGCATGCCGAATGCGACCAGAAGATAGGCGCCGGGAATTACCGAACGAATTTGAAACGTGCGCTTCTGGAAGTCCGTGGCGGTGCCCTGGCCCATCAGGTTCCGAAGCATGCGGTTTGCCGGAACAAACATGATGGAGAGGCTGCTGGGGAGCGCTCCTGGATCGCCGCCGGTGACGGTGCCGCGCAAGGTAAATGCCGGAACGCGGCTCACCTGAAAGTCGATGCTGTCCAGATTCGCGCCCGCGCCTAGTGTAAGCCGGTTAGCGGTGGAGGGATCCACCCCGCCTCCATAGAACTTCGGCAAGTAAGTTTCGTGCGGGGTCCGCGGATCGCCACGCGGCATCAACGGATGCGCGGCGGGGAGCTGTTCCTGGCAGCGCGCGAACACGTAATAGCGGCCCTGTGGCAGGTCGTAAATACGATACTCGCCCTTATTGTTGGTTCCCGTTCCTCCGGACACACCCCGCAAGCTTGGCTTGCCGCGCTCGTATCCGGGCTGGGCGGCGGTAATCGAGCAGCCGCGTACGGGCATGCCCTCTTCGTCGACCACGTGCCCGCTGATGGAGCCGCCGGGCACCAGTGGGATTGCTACATCCTTCTTTTCCTCGCCGGCTGCCAGCGTGATGGGCGCGCTCGAATCCATACCAAATGGGCTGTGTGGAGGGTTGTAGCCGGTTTTCGAGGCGCTCAGCCAATAGCCGCCGGCGGGGAGTTGGCGGAAGACAAAGTGGCCGCTCGCATCGGTGACGGCGGTCGGCGTGGATGGCACCGGCCCTCCCAGGGTCACCAGCGCTTTCTTGAGCGGCTCATGGCTGTTGGCGTCGGATACGATGCCCTGGATGACGCCCGTGCCCGCAGGCTCCGAACGCGCCAGCTCCGTATCGGCAGGCATGGGCGGCAACGGTTGAATCTGTGCCATCGCTCCGAAGGCAAACAAGAAGATCGAGAACATGCGCGACATGGCTCTTCAGTTCTCCGGCGCGGCCTGGGCGCCAGCCAGGATCAGTTGCGTTTGCCGCTTCACATGCGCACCTTCGGCGACGTCGAAAGCTTCGCTCTGCTTTTCGAAAGGCTTCAAGAAACCGGGGTCGTCGTACGCGGCCGGCTCCATCTCTTCGAATGCGTAGAGCTTGTAGCGCCCGGGTGTGATGCCCTTGAATTCGAAGTGCCCGCCATCGTCCGCGGCGGCCACCGCATAGAAGCTAAGAACGTGCTCGTATTTGCCGGACGGTGCCAGCAGGACGGAGGCGCGGGGCGATCTTAGCACATTCTCTGGCACCGAGACCGTTCCAGTGACAACGGCACCGCGCGCGCTGACCACAATGCGCAACGACTCGCGCGTGTTCTGCGTGATCGGCATATCCTCGGTGAGGACGTCGCGATCCCCTAGCAGCATGGCTTTGATGTAGCCGCCGCGCAGTACCGGTTCGACGCTGATGTCCCAGATCCCTGGCACTACGTTCGTAACGGTGAAGGCGCCATCTGCTTGCACCTCGGCTGCCAGCCGGTCGTTGACGGGAGGAGAATCGCCCGAGATCAGGGTCACCCGAAAAGGACCGGAGGGCCGCTCCCCAGCGCCTTCCAGATCCACGCGGCCGGTCAGGTCGATGGCCCGGTCCAGATGCAGTGTGAGGGACTGGCCGGTGGGCGGGAGTTCGATGCGCTCCACGGCACGATAGTGGCGGCCTGCCCCAGCCAGCGTTGCGACGATCACGTACGGCCCGGTTATCAGATTGGGGATCTCAAATTCGAAATTTGGGGCGAAGGCGTTGGCGCCGCCGAGCTGCTCCCTGCTGTTCGGCACATCTTGCTGAAAGACGCTGATCTGAACGTTGGAATTGACGGACACATCGTCCGGGAGGACGACCTTCCCGTGCAGAGGCGCCGCGGCCCGAGTCGTCAGATGGAAGTCGATGCCCTCCAGATCCTTGCCCGGCGCGAGCTTCACGGGCGCGGCGGAGGACAGCCGGCTGGCGTCGGGATAGAACTGCACGGCGTACCATTTTTCTGAGGTGATTTGGCGGGGCGCCGCTTCGGGCTGAATCACCGGAGCGGACTGATAGCGCTCGGCGGCCATGACGATGTACTGGCCGGGGACTACATCCAGGCGGTAGCGGCCGAGGTCGTCCGAAATCGCAAAGCCAACCTGCTCATAATTTGGCTTGCGGCGTTCGTAAGCGGCCTTGAGCAGGCGAATTTGCGCGCTGGGAACCGGGTCGCCATCCGGGTCGAGCACCACGCCTGAGATAGATCCTAGCGGCCGTAGCCGGAATGTGATTCCAAAGCGGACATCGCCGGCCGCGAGCGCCAGCGTGCCGGGTGGGCGCTTGGGAGTGCTGGCACCGAACCAAGCGTGCTGGAAGCCCTCCATGTCCACATGTAGCCGGTATTTGCCGGGCGGAATGGCCGTGAAGCCGAAGGCGCCATTCGATTCGGTGAAGGTCACGGCGTCGAGCGGCGGCGTGTCGAGCGTGGAAAGCGTGACGATCGCGCGGCGTATGGGAGCGCCGGTCGCGTCGTTCAGCACCACACCGCTGATGGCGGCATAGGGCGAAGGCGGTGTCTGGGCTTCCACAAGACCCAGAGCTGCGAACCACGCGGTCAACACTGCGAGCCGGCCGATGCACATGTGAACCTGAATGTATTGGACCGCCGCGGTGCGGCGCAGGTTCCTCGATTATTGGACCTGCAGCTCACGGGGCTCGTACCGCAGCTCCCGATCCAGCACCATTTCGAACGTCGTGCCCTTGGCCAACACCAGATCGGGGCCGCGCGTAAGCAGGACACCCGCCAGTCCGGCCGCCGCCCCGCCAGCCGCTCCAACCCCGGCTCCCATTACGCCGTGGCCGGCAGCGCTCCCGGCAATGCCGCCGATAGTAGCGCCCGCGCCAGCGGCTGTGCCCACGGTCCGGGTGTCGCCGGCTTTGTTTCCCTCGCCTTCGATCTTGCCTTCGTTACGGTCCACGTTGCCGGTATCGGAGCTGTCCAGACGGGAACGAAAATCCCGCGTCACGCCGTTGGGGAGGGTGAGGGAATCGAAGCGCAGGAACAATTCCGCCTTTCCCTTCACGCGGCCCGCCCGCTTCACCTCGGTCACCGTGCCCGCCACGTAACTGCCCTTCGGAATCACGATGCGCCCGTTTTGCGTTATGGGAAAGACCGTTTCCAGGTACACGCGATCGCCTTCGGAACTGCGCTTTGTGCTGAGGGTGTTCACCAGCGCAAGCGGGATTTTAGTGCCGGCCGTGACGACAATCTCGGGTGCGGCCCCTGGCGGCGCAACGGGCGCGGATGGGGAGGTCTTTCGCAGAGCATCGAGACGCTCCTGGTTCTTGTAGACGAGAGTCGCTTCCTTCCCCGGCGCACCCCGCCGGATGGTGCGGGTGATCGTCAAAATCGCGCCATCCTTGGATAGTTCCCACCGATCCTCGACGACATAGTTTTCCGGCCCGCCTACCAGGGTGTTGACGAGCAACGCACGGCCTTCCCATTTCGACTCTGTGTTCATGCTGGAGTCTTTGATGTGGTACTTACTGTCCGTGCCATCCAGATAGAAGGACCAACTGGGCCCACCTTCCGTGCAGCTTATCGTGTTGTCCTGTTGGCTGATCGTCAGAAGGGCGGCGGGCGTTGCGGGAAGGCTCCGCAGGTTACTCTGTTGTCGATCCAGAGTCCAGTTCCCCGAGAAATCGACATCCGCCGCGAGCAAGCCGACGGGCAGCAGGAACAAGAGAGCAGATGAAACCGTGACGCGCATGATCCTGTGCATTAATTATAGCCCCATGAGGCGCTTCCATACCTCCGTATGAGGTAGCACGGTTGGCCCCTTCCGGGGCGCCCAAAGCGCCCAATGAAAGACGAGAGAAAAAGCACCGCCGGAGCCTTGCTCCGTTGAGCGCGAGTCACACTGTGGCATATGCTCCGGGGCATGTTTGCGTTCTTGCTCTGCGGGGCAGTCTTCCGCGTCGCGTGGCCTCCGGCGGCTGCGGACAAGCCAAGCGAAGTCACGATTCCGGCGGGGCAGTATCAACTTCACGGCTGCGTTTGGTCTCCGGACGTGCCGGGACCGTTTCCGGTTATGATCTTCAACTGCGGCAGCGAAAAGAACCCGGCGCCGTGCGGGCCTCCCGACCTCGGTTACTACTACCAAAAGAAGGGGTTCGCATCCTTCGGCTTTCAACGGCATGGGCACGGAGCCTCGCCGGGGGAATACATCATGGATCTGCAGAAGCGAATCTACCTGTCTCATCCTTTCAGCCGCAACGTTGCGCAGCGCGAAGCGATCGGCCTGCAGGAGTCGTACAACAAAGACGTGGAGGCCGCGGTCGCCTAGCTCAAACAGCAGAGCTGGGTAGACACGCGGCGCCTCGCAATGACCGGCATCTCGTTTGGCGGCATTCAGACAATCCTGACGGCGGAGAAGGGGCTTGGCATCAGGGCCTTTCTTTCGTTCGCGCCGGCGGCGCAGAGCTGGAATCCGGTACTGGCTGACAGGCTGATCCACGCGGTCCGGCAGGCGCGCGTTCACATTTTCATCATTCAGGCGCAAAGCGATTACAGTCTGGAGCCGAGTAAGGTACTGGGCAAGGAACTCGAAAAGAAAGGCGCTCCGAATCGCGAAGGTCTATCGGGCCTTCGGGAGAACGACACGGGATGGCCATTGGGCGTTCGGCTCGCGGCGGGACGGGATTGCTGTGAGCGCCGGATGTCGGCGCTTTCCTGAACGTGACGATGAATTAGCGAGGCGAGGCTAGCCCGCCGACATCAGTCGCCGGCGGCGCTTTGTCGGAATGGAATTCTCCCGGCGTGTCGCGAAGGCTATAGTTAGCAGTGCGGCTTGTGGGCGGATCACGCGCCACTCGTAGAATGCCGCGGACGCCGCGGGCTGCCCCTTCTACGAGTCGCCGACGATCCGCCCAGAAGGCTTTTGCCCCCATTTCTGCCACATGCAGGAGTCAATGCGAACTTGATTCGGCGCACGGCTCAAACGTACACACCACTTGCGATACTAGACCAATGCGCCTACACGATTATGCGCCCCGGCCCTCGCACCTCAAATGGCTCCTCGATTCCGACCCGGCCATTCGTTGGCAGGTCATGAGGGACCTCGCCGATGAAGCCCCCGACGCGATTGCAGCTGAGCGGTCGCGCATTGCGACCGAAGGCTGGGGAGCCCAACTCCTCGATCAGCAAAATTCTGACGGCAGTTGGGGCGAAGGGCCGAAGGGGGAACTTATTACCCTTTACAGTCTCGTCGCGTTGAAGGATCTCGGTCTCGACCCCGCCAGCAAGCAGGCTCGCAAAATGATCGACCGCGTCGACAAGCGGCTCGTGTTTAGGTGGCTCAACAACCGGCCTTTCCTTCACGGTGAAACGGAGCCCTGCATCAACGGAAGAATGCTCGGCATCGGTGCGTATTTCAAGGAGCCGAACGACGCACTGGCCAAACAACTGCTGAGCGAGCAGCTTGAAGATGGCGGCTGGAATTGCGAAGCACCGCCGTTCTTATCGCCGAAGCGTCCTCCAAGCCGGCGCTCCTCGTTCCACACCACCATTTGCGTGCTCGAAGGGCTGCTCGATTACGAACGCGCAGGGCGCAAATCGATGGCCGCCACTAAGGCCCGCAAGAGGGCCGAAAACTATCTGCTCGAGCGCCGCATGTTCCGCTCGCTCCGAACCGGGGAAATCATCGACAAACGCTGGCTCCGCTTCTCCTTCCCGACGTTTTGGCACTACGACGTCTTGCGCGGACTCGATTACCTGCGGAATGCAGGAATCAAACCCGACAGCCGGGTTGATGGAGCCATCGAAACTGTAATTGAGCGACGCCACCAGAACGGGCGCTGGCCGCTTAACCGCCTTCATCCCGAATATATTCCATTGGAGATGGAGACCGGCGTCGGCAGGGCGAGCCGCTGGAATACATTGCGCGCTCTCCGAGTCCTGCGTTGGCGCGACAACTCAACGGGGTAGTTGCGACTTGGGTCTGCTCGCCGTGGCTTGGGTCAGAAAGGCGCCGCGAATTTTTGCCGTTCGGAACGGATCGCGCGCCACTCGGAGAATGCTGGGAAACGGTTGCTTTGGGCAGCCTTCGGATTCCTCCTGTGATACGCCTCTCACAGCATCCACTGACGGTTGGCCGCCATGTCGGACTCTGGCCGTCGGTGGCTCCGAACCGCTGTCCCACGAATACATCCTGCCTGGTCGCTCAGCGGCTGTCGATGTAGCGTGACTCTGATTCGCCCCGCTGTGTGTCGAACCCTCCCGGACCCGCCTGCACGGCGAACTGAAGTTCGCCGGGCCCAAGAGGGCACCCCGCGCTGAAGCTTGCGCACCGATCACCTTCCCGCAGCAAGGCGATCGGCCAGGATGGGCGGCAAACCGGCGCGGCGGATTTTTCCCTGCGCTTTCCCTACGTCATAGGGCAGCCGGTAGTAGATCAGAAAACGCTCTTCGGGGTTGTACAGGACATAGGCGGCGCGCGGATCGCCATCGCGCGGCTGCCCCACCGAACCGGGATTGATCATGTAGGCGCACTCCGGATCCAGTTCCAGCGTTTGCCGCTCCTCGGCGCGCGGCGTCGGCTCGATGGTCTCAATGCGCGCGTGGTTCCAGATGAAGCCGCCCTGCAAATGCGTGTGTCCGAAAAATGTGAGCGGCGTTTCCAGGTAGGAGAACACCTGCCCGGCGTCAGCCGTACCCAGCATATACTCGTCTTCATCCAGGGGCGAGCCGTGCACCACTTGAAACCCGTCGAACATGAGCGGCCCTTTGGGCAGGTTGCGGATATAGTCCGTGTGGTCCGGCGTCAACTCCCGCTGGGTCCATACGGCCGCGGCGCGGGCCACGGGATTGAACCACTCCAGATCGTCGAGCCCCACGGAAGCCCGGTCGTGATTGCCGCGGACCACCGCCGCCGCGTGGGCGCGCGCCCACTCGGTGACCGCGTTGGGATCCGCGCCGTAGCCGATCAGGTCGCCGCAACAAAGCGCCTGGTCGTACTTGCCCGCGGCATGCGCGAGCACCGCCTCCAAGCTTTCCAAGTTGCCGTGAATGTCGCTGACGATCAGATATCGCACGCGGCCCTTACGCCTTTCTCAAGCGCAAGAGCGCTATCTCGGGAGGCGCTCCGACGCGCGTGGGGATGCCGATGGTACCGATGCCCCGCGTGACGTAGGCGGAAGCGTTGCCCTGCCGATACATTCCGTAAACGAAGGGTGTGTAGAATCGCGCCGGATTCACAAACTGATTCAGAATCTCGACCGTCACCTGGCCGCCGTGAGTGTGTCCCGATACGGTCAAATCATATCCCTTTTGAACCGCTACCGGAAAGACGTCGGGGTTATGCGATAAGAGTACATTGCACGCGCCGGGGAGTACCAGGCGTTCGGCGCCGGGCAGATAGCGCTCGCGACGACCACTGCGCTGGTGGTCCACGCCCGCGACGTTCAGCACGGCTTGGCCAAAGCGAAGCTGCTGCGCCCGTTTGCGCAGGAATCGAATGCCCAGGCGCGCGCCTTCCTTTTCCGTATAGTCCGCCACTTGCGCGTAGGTTTCATGATTCCCCATGCAGCCCAGAATGCCAGCGTCCGCGCGCAGTCGGGCGAGCTGCCGCAGGCACGCATCCAACGGGTCGCCGGCCATCGTAATCAGATCGCCGGTGACCAGCGTGAGATGCGGACGCAACTCGTTAGCGCTATCGATCACACGGGCCAAATCCTTTTCGCTCAGGAAGGCGCTCAAGTGGATGTCGCTCACCTGCGCCAGACGCAGGCCATCGAGATCGGCGGGCAGGCCGGGAATCGGAATGTCGAGTTCGCGCACGCGGAAATCCAGACGCTCGACGAACGCGCCGTAACCCACCAGCGCGAACGGTGCGGTGACCAATGCGCCGCCCGTGGCATTGAGCATCCGGCGCCTCGTGGGATCGAAGGTGGGTCCCGCTGTTCGATCCGATAATAGCCACAACCCGCGGTAGAGCAAGTAGCCGGCGGTGGAGCCGAAGAACCACGTCTGCCCCGCGGCTCCGGCGAACTCGGTAGGCCGCGCCGGCAGGTTGAGCCGGTTCTCCAGGAAGGAGAAGCTCACCGCGAAGGCCAAGGCCATTAGGGCTTGAAATGCGGCCACGGACCAGCGCGCGACACGCGTCGCGCCCCGCGGCAGGCGGCGGGCAGCCCAGGCGAGAAACTGCCGGCTCATGTGCCACTGCGTAAGAAATATGATGAATATCGCTAGAAAATCGAACAGAGTTCGCAAGAATAGTTGCCTACATATTCATTCTAGCTGAGATGCCCACCATGCATGGATGAGCATGCCCGCGGCGGTTACGGCGGCCGTTTCGGCGCGCAAGATGAAGGGCCCGACGGAGGCCGGCGCCCATCCGGCAGCGAGTGCGCTGGTCCGTTCCGGTTCGGTCCAGCCACCTTCCGGGCCGGTCAGCAATGCAACGGAATCCGACACGCGTCGTTCCGCGGGCGATGGAATGACGGACAGCAGCGGCGGGGCTCCGGGCTTCTCATCCAGGAAGTAGCGATGGGCGGACGGGAGGGCGAGGGCGGCGGCCAGCAATTGCGGCGCCGCGATTTCGGGCGGGCTCACGCGGCGGGCCTGCTGGCTGCTTTCGTGCGCGATGCGCCGCCAGCGTTCGGCCCGCTTACCGGCCGCTTCGAGCAGACCTTTGTCGCTGCGTGCGGCGTTCACGGGCATGATGGCCACCACTCCCAGTTCGGTGGCTTTCTCGACGAGCCACTCGAAGCGATCGAACTTGATGAGCGCGGCGAGCAGCGTGAGGCGCACGGGCGCTAGCGGCGAGTCGAGAGCTGTGAGCGCGTGGAAGACGATCCGGTCCCTTTCAATGGCGGAAATCTCGGCCAGGTAGACGCTTGCGCCGTCGGAGATTTCGTATTGCTGGCCGGGCGCCGCGCGCAGCACGCGGGCCAAGTGGCGGGCATCTCCGCCCCGCAGTTCGGCGATGTTGTCGCAGATATGGTCGACCAGAAATCGGCGGCGGGCCATGTGACGATGTTCGCATAGGGGAGGAGGAAACGTGTCATTCTGATGTGTAGCATGACAGATCAGGTACCAACGCCTACCACTCCCCGCACGGTGCGCGCATTCCGGTTGGCGATCGCGGAAATGGCCTCCGACCCGGCCATCCAATCGGAAAATACCGCGATCGCTCGCGAATTCGCCGCCGCCGAAAGTGACGGATTGCCTCGAACGGCTGAATCGGGCAGCACATCGCGAGGCGCTGGCAGGAGTGCCAGCGGGCAGGCACGAGTGCCTGCGCCACGCCTGTACAATACAGGGGTATGATTGCTTTGCTGCGCGGGGTGCTGCTCGAGAAGCATCCGAACCAGGCGGTGGTGGATGTGGGCGGGGTGGGATACGACGTCACCATTCCGGTTTCGACGTATGCGCACCTGCCTGACGCGGGTTCGGAGGTCCGGCTGCGCATCCATACTCACGTGCGCGAAGACGCCTTGGCGCTGTACGGCTTTCTGACGCAGGATGAGAAGGCGCTGTTCGAGAAGCTGATCGCGGTGAGCGGCATCGGTCCGAAAATGGCGATGGCGGTGCTCTCCGGCATTCCCGCGCTGGACCTCATCAACAGCATACGGCGCGGCGAAGTGGACCGGCTGGTGCGCATCCCCGGCGTCGGGAAGAAGACCGCCGAGCGTATGGTGCTGGAGCTGCGCGACAAGATGCCCGCGCCCTCCGGCGAGGAAGCGGCGGCGGCCACAGGCGCGCCCTCCGCCGCATTGACGGCTGTGGAGCAGGACGTGCTTTCCGCGCTGCTGAACCTGGGCTGCGCGCGACCCGCCGCCGAGGCTGCCGTGCGCAAAGCACGCGTGGGCGGGGCGCCGCCTTCCCCCGACGCCGACTTCGAGCCGCTGTTCCGGCGCGCCCTGGAACTGGTACGTTAAGCTGAAAACGAATGCCCGATCGGCAACTTGTTTCCGGCGCGCGCCAGCCCGAAGATGCGCAGTTCGAAGCGGGACTTCGTCCGCGCAGTCTGGCCGACTTCGCCGGTCAGAATAAGCTGAAGGAGAATCTGGCTATCGCCATCGAGGCCGCCAAGCTGCGCGCGGAAGCCATGGATCACGTGCTGCTCTATGGTCCTCCGGGCCTGGGCAAGACGACGCTCGCGTGCATTATCGCGGAAGAGCTGCAAGTGCAGATCACCACGACATCCGGGCCGGTGCTGCAGAAGAAGCTGGACCTCACCGGCATCCTGAGCAATATACACGCGCGGCAGGTCTTCTTCATCGACGAAATACACCGCCTGATGCCGGACGTGGAGGAGATGCTGTACTCCGCGCTGGAGGATTTCCGGGTGGACATCCTGGTGGGGGCGGGTCCGGGTGCGCGCACACACTCGTTGCCGATGCCGCGTTTCACGGCCATCGGCGCCACCACGCGCCAGGGGCTGATCAGCGCGCCGCTGCGCGGCCGCTTCGGGCTGGTGCTGCGGCTGGATCCTTACGCGGTGGACGAATTGAAGATCATCGTGGAGCGCTCGGCGCGGCTGCTCGGCGTGGAGATCGACGATAACGCCGCCGAGGAGATCGCACGCCGTTGCCGGGGCACGCCGCGCATCGCCAACCGCCTGCTGCGCCGCGTGCGCGATTACGCTCAAGTGCGGGCCGACGGCCGTATCACGCAAGCCGTCGCGCAGACCGCGCTAAACCTGCTGGAAGTGGATCGCTACGGCCTGGATGAGATCGACCAGAAGATCATGCTGACCATCCTCGAAAAATACAAGGGCGGCCCGGTGGGTCTGAACACCATTTCCGCGTCGATTTCCGAGGAGGCCGATACCATCGAAGAAGTCTACGAGCCGTACCTGATTCAGCTCGGCTTTTTGAACCGCACGCCGCGCGGGCGGGTGGCGACCGAGCTGGCCTTCGAGTATTTCCACATCGAGCGGCGCTTCCGCGGCGATCACCCCGCGCTGTTTTGAAGAGCCATGAAGACGGTGTATCTGGGCCTGGGATCGAACGTGGGCGATCGCCAGGCGATGCTGCGGGAGGCGCTCGCCGCGCTCGAATCTCCGCAGCTTCACATACGGCGGGTGTCACCGGTATACGAAACCGAGCCGATGTATGTGCCGGGCCAGCACTGGTTCCTGAACCTGGCCGCCGAAGCGGAAACGGACCTGTTCCCCTTGCAGTTGCTCCACCGCACCAGCCGGGTGGAAGCGCGGCTCGGCCGCCGGCGCCTGACGCCGAAGGGGCCGCGCACGATCGACATCGATATCCTGCTTTTCGGGAACGCCGTCATGCGCACGCCGGCGCTCGAAATCCCGCATCCGCGTTTTCGCGAGCGGCGCTTCGTGCTGGCGCCGCTGGCGGATCTGGCGCCGGAGTTGCGCGATCCGGTGACCCGCAAGACCGTCCGGCAGTTGCTGGGAGAGGTGGCGGGACAGGTCGTACGGCGCATCGATTGAGTTACAATCAACGACTATTATGGTGCGACGGTTGCGAGGAACGCCGGTGAGCCGCATCAGCGACGATGCCGTGAAGGCCAAGACCGGCAAGACGTGGGAGGAGTGGTTCAAGATCCTGACCAAAGCCGGCGCACGCATGATGGACTACAGGGAAGCCGTCCTCGTACTTCGGAGGCAGCACGGCCTGACCGGGTGGTGGAGCCAGATGGTGATGGTGGCCTACGAGCAGCAGCACGGGATACGCCAGATGCACCAGAAAGTCGCCGGCTACACGGCGGAGCGCAGCAAGACCTTGACGGCTCCCCTGGCAGTAGTCTGGGCAGCCTGGCAGGACCAAGAGACGCGCGACCGCTGGCTGCGCGGAGCGCGATTCGAAGTGGCGAAATCCACGCCGCAGAAGCTCCTGCATCTGAGGTGGTTCGACGACACCAGGGTAGTGATTGCATTCTACGTGAAAGGCAGCAAGACGGAGGTGGTGGTGTCGCACGAAAAACTGACCGAGAGCGCCGATGTCGCGCGCCTGCAGACCTACTGGTCCCAAGCCCTGGAACGGTTGAAACATACAGTGGAAGTCTGAACGGGATACACTCGTCTGGTATGCGGAAAGCGATTCTCTGTCTGACTGCGGCGCTGGCCGCTTTTGCCCAGCATCGGGAGCAGTTCAACGACGGCGATGCGCACGGCGATGCGCCGTATCTGATCGAGGAAGGCTGGACTGCGCTGCTCAACGGCCACGACCTCGCGGGATGGCACGGCCTTGGTTCCGGGCAGAACGATTGGTTCACGACCAGCGGTATCATCTGGGATCGGCTGTTGGGACCTACGCGCCTCGGCGCGGTTCCGGGGCCTGGCGACCGTATCCTGAACGGCCTGCACGGCAGGACTGTCAATTTGATCGGCGATCGGAAATTCGGCGATATCGAGCTGTATGTGGAGTTCATGCTGGCGCAGGGATCGAACTCAGGCGTGTATCTGCACAGCCTGTACGAGGTGCAGATCTTCGATAGCTGGGGCTCGACGGAGCCGGTGACTTCGTCGGACGGGGGCGGCATTTACCATCGCTGGATCGACAACAAGGGCGTGGGCGGATCGGCGCCCAGCCGCAACGCCTCGCGCCGGCCGGGCGAGTGGCAGTCGTACCACATCTGGTTCCGCGCGCCGCGATTCGATGCGTCGGGCAAGAAGACGGAAAACGCGAAGTTCATCCGCGTGGTGTATAACGGCCTGTCGGTGCAGAACAATGTGGAGGTGGACGGGCCTACACGCGCGGCCAATAATATTCCGGAGGCGGCGGAGAATCCGATTATGCTGCAAGGGGACCATGGGCCGGTGGCGTTCCGGAATATTTATTGGCGGCCGCTGCGAGAGATTATTGCGCGATGAGGGCATTTCTCAAGCCCTCAGATGGGGCACCCAAAAGTTGGGCCACGGTTGCGCCGATAGCTCCTACTTGGCCTGGCTAGCTGCTTTGCAAATTTGCGATCGCCACCTTACTGGCGCTGAGCCGCGATAGGATTGCGATGCTCACGCCGCAGGCCGGGGTCGATAGCGCGCGACGCGTATCTTCCTTTCGCGGCTGCGCGTGCGGGCAATGTGGTAGGAACTCTGCATCCGCATGAGCTTATCCATATCGACGCCAAACGCCTTCTCGAAGCGCAAGGCCATGTCGCCGGAGAGATCGGCCTTAGCATTTGATAGACTGGGAGGGTCGGTCGGGATGCTCTGAGAATTCTCGCCGCTTCCGTCACGGAAAGTTCATGAGCCTCGATAACTTCGGTACGCAGAAAGCGCCCAGGATGAACAGGCTTGAGCATCCGCATGGTTTTCTCCTCAGTGGTAGTCTTCGAAATCGACATCCAGTATCTCGGTGTCCACGATCCGGAAGGTCAGCCCCCAGTTGCGTGTAACGTGGAGACTCAAGACTCCCTTGCGGCCGAACGGTAGGCTGATGGGCTTCCACGATGGGAAAGCCCGCAGCTTGTCGACGGCATCCGGAGGCAGGCTTTTCGGGTTGTGCTCACTCTACACACTGTAGCCCGTTGCCTTACACGTTTCCATGGTGGTCAGGAGTTTCGAAATCGCCCTCGCTCTTGAGCGCTTGCTCGGCGACGGCGAGCTGAAGCGTGCGCCACAGCGCCGCATGCTATCTTCAGGAGACGATGCCCCATCGCCATCCGGTCCGCGTACGCCGCGTGGACGAATGCGCCACGCTCGATGAGATCTTCCGGCACTGTCTGCCGGCGTTTGGCGGTGCGTATCTGCGGCGCATCTACACGATTCTCGATCGTGCGATCGGCACGAGCTGCCCGCTCACCTTGGCGATTTCCGGCCCGGTCACGGTTTCCGGACAGCACCTGGCGTGGCTTATCCCGCTGCTCGAAACCGGATGGGTGGCGTACATCAGCACCACCGACGCCGTTTGCTACCACGATGGACACCGCAGCCTGGACGGGCACGCGGACGATCCGATCCACGAGGTCCCAATCCAAAGCGACGACGCCGCGCTGCGGGAGCAAGGGACGATTCGCGTCACCGACATGGCGTTCGACGAAGCCGTGTTGCTCGACCAGGATCGCTTCCTGAGCGCTTGCCTCGCGCGCCCGGAGTTTCAGAAGAAGATGACCGGCACGGAGATGCGCTACCGCCTGGGCGCCTATTATGCCGCGCAAGAACAGCGCAACGGAGCGCCCACCGGACTGCTCGCCACTTGCCACCGGCTGGCGATTCCGGTGTTGGTGGGGGCGCCGGCGGATGGCAGCATTTTCCTGAATTCGATGAAGCTGTGGGCCATGCGCGAGGCGGGCATCGTGCCGGAGTACGGATTCGATCTCGACCTGCACGCCGAGGTGTTCGAAGCCTGCGCGTATCACCGCTGGGGATTGTTCGAGAGCACGGCGCGCGCGCTGGCCACTTTGATCCTGGGCGGCGGCGTGCCGAAGAATTACAACCTGCAGCCGGAGCCGGCACTGGGACAGGTGCTAGGTCTGCCGAATGTGCGCGGCTACCAGTTCGACGTGCAGATTGTGACGGCGCCGGTCACGGATGGCTCGCTGTCGTCTTGCCCGCCGGCCGAAGCGGTGACTTGGGGCAAGGTGGATAAGGACACGTATCAGCAGAGCACCGAGAGCATGCAAGCGGACTATTCGATGGTGATGCCGTTCCTGGTGAAGGCGCTGCTGGAAAATCACCAGCGGCGCGACGCATACCGGCTGTTCGAGCAGCGCGAGGCGCTATGCGAACGGCTGCGCGAGGATGTGCGGGGGAACCGGAAGTGGCTGTTGGAGAGCGTACAATATCCGGTGGCGCGGTAGCGACCGGCGTGCGCCGCTGCTGCTGTTGTTGCTGCTGCGGAGGCTCCTCGGCGGGCGCGGGTGGACAGGCCGTCGAGCGCCTCGGCGTGGGCCGCGGCGCGGGCTCCTGGAGCAACACAACTGAACCGGCTTCGATGCGCAGATGACGGTGGGCGGGGGGACTAAGAGTTTTTTTGGACCGTAAACGGGGTCGGGGGGCGTGCGGGCAGCGGAGCTACGGGGTCTTGGCGGGGGGCGGCATCTGGCGTAAAATCGACTGGTCCTTGATTTCGCAGTCGTAGGCCAGCAGAAAGGCTTTGCTCAGGATCAGGGAGAGCCCGCGGTCTCCCTCAAACGGAAGCGCTAGGTTGCGGGGGCTCGCCTTTGTGGCAGCGCCTTCGACAATGCAAAGGTACCGGCTACCGGGCTCCATCAGGACGTTGGCGCTTCCCAGGTGAATCCGGTAGGTGGCCAAATCGCCTCGCACCACCAGGAAGCGGCCGTCGAGCCGGCAACGACCTGCAATCGCGAGACTGGGGAGCAGACGCTCGATCACACTACCGCGGTTGAGCGCCATCTCAGTCAGCGCGCCAAAGGAATATTCGTTCCAATACTCGCGAAATGGAATTGGTTCTCTCTGTCCCCAGGCCGGGTCGCTGCCGATGCTGGCGACGCCGGTGAACAGGTCGATGTCGCGCATCACTTCGCTGAAGACCGTGGGCGGCAGTGAGGCGAGATCCTGCGGCACGGAAGCACCGTCGAGGAACCGCAGTGCGGCTGTGCGGATCAGGAGGTAGATAAAGTGGCCGGTTACTTCGCTTTCATCGTGGGGGAAATCCACGTCGTAGTGTACCCGCAGGCCGAATTCCGGCAGTTCCAGCGTGGGGGTATTGTGGGAATCCCACTGGCCCATCAGCCGAAAGGTCCACCCGCGCTGCTCGCAGAGGGCTACAAACGCGTGCTGGCGCAGGATGTGGGCAGCGAAACGGTTCGAGTATATGCGGGTCTCGCGCTCGGAGTCCGTGACCAGGTAGACCTCGCGATGCGCTTGTTTGAAGGGCTGACGGATATGCTGGTCTTCGAGCCAGCAGCGCCAATGGAAGACGGTTTCGACCCGGGACAGGACGGGGTGCCAGAGCCGGGCGGTCTTCTGACTGTTTAAGTCGACTTCCCGCCCTGCGTCGTCGATGACTCGGCCGTCGTGCCAGATGCCCAGTCCGGAGTCGAATTGCCAGATGAGGCGGCGAGACATACCGGCCAGCATCGGGTGGTCGAGATAACAGGCCCGCAAGGTTTCCGTGGAGATGGCGCGCTGAGTCAGCAAAAGACGTTCGATGCGGGCGCGGTGCGCGGAAAGCATCTTTTCCATGTCCTTGACGGCGCCCTGCAACTCCTTCCATTCCGCGGCATGGCGTTCTTTGACGTAAGCGGGCACGCTTTTCAACGTCTTGCCTTGGCCGTCGCGCCAGCACTCGACCGCCGAGGTGGTTTCTTCTATGGAGATGCGCACCGAGTAGTCGCCGAAGCACGCGCTGCGCGTGCCATCCGGGCCGAGGCCGCAATCCGGCACGCTCATTTCTTCGAGCTGTTCCCGGCTGACGCCTGCTTTCGCCGCGGCGCGGGTGAGTGCTTCTTCAATCAGGCGTTGCGCCGTATCGTACCGGATGCGTTGCGCCAGCCGGCTGAGCTGGGAGACAGGTTCCAGACCGGGCAACTCCGCCAGCACATTCACACAGGCGTTCCCGACCTTTTGGGAAACCGCTCCCAGCATGGGAATCTTCTTCAGCGCGCTTTCGGCGAAACCCGCGAGCAGGCCGGGCAGGCGCGCATCGGCCTGGTCCGCGAGGAACCAGAGGAAGCCCTTTTGGAATTCGGCTTCGCCGGAGCTAATCTGGACGCCGGGACGCTCCGGGCTCGGGCCCAGGGCGAGCCAGCGTGTGGCTGCCTCCAGAAAGACATCGCGGCCCAGGTCGTCGACCAACTGGCGGCCAGCCGCGCGCCACTTCTTGGGAGCCTCGCTCGATTTGAGTTCCGCGGCGTGAAAGAAGATGCGCTCCCAGGCGCTGCGCTGAGGCGAAGCCGAGATCTCCCGGAATACGATCTGCGACCATGGACCCTGTACTTCGAGCGCGGTTTCGGGGGCGGGGCCATGCAAGAGAATGTCGATGCGGGCGTGAAGATCACGCGCCTCGCTGCCGCCCAGATACTCGGTGATGCAAGGGCGCAGGCGCCCCAGGGCTTCCGCGATGCGGGGCGTCATCGGCAAGGACTCGGCAGCCTTGAGAACCCCTTTGAAAGGAGATGACGTGTTCGGCACGGAAACGAGTCCGATCATCTCCACCACCTGGTACTCGGTGAAGATCAGCTTCCGCCGCAGCACATTCCCCAGCGCCTGATTCAAGACATACGTCAACCACGTCTGGTCCTTGCGCAAGGTGCGCAGACCCACAAGCGCGAACTCGACGGCCGTTTCCGGGGGAGCGTCCTTCAATCGCCCGAGGATCGATTGGAGGCCTGCATCCGCATCCATTTTCCACAGAGCGGCCTTGCCCGACAAATGACGATGGAGGTCCGCTAATAACTCCGCTACAAAATCCGCTGGTGACGCCATGCAACTATCTCGCTCAGCCGCCGATGAGAGGAACGAGCTTCAAGAAGGCCACCTTCGTTTGGGCGGTGAGGCGGATGGTTTCGTCGAGGTCCGCGATCTGCCGGTCATCCACGAGAACCAGAAATCCGTTGCGCTGGAAGGCCGCGAGGGCCGTTGCGTATTGCTTCTCCCAGTCGAGTACGCGGCGCTGGCGGACTGGGTTGAGGAGGCGCTCGGTTTCCTCAGGTTGCACGAGGCCCAGGAATACTTCCGACTCGGCATGATTGAACCGATCAACCTCCTGTTGCACGCGGAGACGAATGATCTCGCGCAGCGGGAGAGTTACCGTATCGAACTGGAACGGGCCGGAGCTACGGCGCTCGCCGGCGGTGGTTTCATCGAGGATGGAGAGCAGAAGCGGCACGTTTCCAGTGTCCTACATTGGGAAGGCGGTTAAAGGCGATCGAGTTCGCTTAGAACCATCTGGGGGCGAGCCCGCACACGAATGTCTTCCGTCAGGTTGGCCCAGCGGACGGCGCCTGATGCGTCGATCAGGAACTCAGCGGGCCGTGCGATATCCCGGCCGCCCTCGCCTGCGCCAGGGTGCAGCACTCCGTAGCGGCGAATCACTTCCGCTTGCGGGTCGGAGAGGAAGAGAAAGCTATAACCCTGGCTCTGGCAAAGCTTGCGCGACTCTTCGTTGGAGTCCACGCTGATGGCGGCTATGGCGACGCCACGGGCGCGAAACTCCGGCAGGCGCTCCTCGAAACCCCGCAACTCGGAGTTACACAAAGGTCACCAGTAGCCGCGATAGAAAATAAGCAGCACGGCCCGGTTCGTCTTACGCAAGTCGGAAAGGGCCACGGATTTACCGCTGGCATCCGCCAGCGTGAAGTCAGGCGCCTGCTGGCCCACATGCGGCGCGCCGCTGGCGGATGGCACACGCCGCGAGAATACGAAGTTACCCCAGCAGAAGAGGCCACAAAGCAACAGGGCCAGCACGCTGAAGACGACGCCGGTCACTTTACCGCGATAGCGATCCGGCTGGCGGAATGCCCTGTGGAGCCCGGCCGCCAGCAGGCCGCCGCCGATGAGAAAGAGCAGCAGGTTCGCCCACGGGAAATCGCGCGTGATTGGAAAACGGATGAAGAAGGGAATGTAGCTGAACACGGCCAGCAGCGTGACGGCGAATCCCGCCCAAATCGGAGTGTTCCAACTACGCTTCATCGGGGGAAATTGTAGCACGCCGACACCTTTAGAGTTTCGCTTCATAGGGGCAGTTCAATCATCCAAGAAACGCTCCCTAACGGTCGCGGCTCTGAATAACGCACCCGGCAGCGAACTCACGTATTGTGCGAGCTTCAATAGTTCACGACGGTTATTTCACGTCGGGAACCCGGTTGAGCCGCGCATGCAGGCCCGCCGCGCGATAGGCCTCCAGCAGAGCGCCCGCGGCAGGGCTGTACTCCGGCGGACCTGCGCGATTGCCTTCTTCCAGTTCCACCAGGTAGCGATAGCGCTCCAAGAGCAGGCGGCTGTGGAAGACGCCGCCGGTCCAGGCTACGCGCGCAAACTCGCCGGGTTTCCAAAGCTGCCGGCGAACGGAGGCGGTCAGCAGCGCGAGTTGCTGCGCCGCGTTCTGTAGGATCTCGCCCGCGACGGCGTCTCCGGCATTTGCGATTTCGTCCACCAGGGGAGCGAGCGACGCGACCCGCGAGCGCGGCCAACTCGCGGTGTAGAAGCGATGCAGAGCGTCGTTGGCGTCCGTGCTGCCAGTGGCTGCCAGGAGCGCGCCGGCCAGCGCAGTCGGCGGTCCCCAGCCTTCCTCGGCGCGCAGGGCGGCACGCAGAGCCTGCCGGACGATATCGAATCCGCTACCCTCGTCGCCGAAGATGTAGCCCCAGCCGCCGACGCGCGCGGTGCCCCCCGAGGCGTGGCGGCCGAAGGCGATCGAACCAGTTCCGGCAATAGTGATAATGCCGGGCTCACCCGCGGTCGCGCCGGCCAGGGCGATTTCGGCGTCATCGGTGACCACCACCACATCGGCGGGAAGCATCTCCCGCAGAGTGGCCTGTTTGTCCTCCGGGCCTCCGCTCATGCCAAAACAGGCGGCAGCGAACCGCACGGCGCCGGCGTCCAGGCCGGCTTGCGCGCAAGCCGCCGCCACGGAGTCGCCTACCGCGCGCACCAGCTTCTGACGCCCCTCCGCCGCGCTGGCATGGTTGCACGGACCGCCTGTGCCCGCGCCCAGCACCCGTCCGTCCTCATCGCCGAGTAGCGCCGTCGTATCGGATTGCCCGCCGTCTACCCCCAGGAAGAGCCGCATTCGGAAGCTGCGAGTATAGCGCAGTGCTGGTTCAGCCTGCCCCAGAACGTCCCCCACCTCAGCGTGGTGACAACGGAAACATTTAAGACTACAATATCGCTTTATGCTACATCTCGACACCGGCAACACGGGTTTCATGATTCTGTGTTCCAGCCTGGTCATGCTCATGACACCGGGACTGGCCTTTTTCTATGGCGGCCTGGTGGGCCGCAAGAATGTGCTTGCGATCATGATCCAGAGCTTTGTCTCCATGGGCTGGACCACGGTGCTCTGGTGGCTCTGCGGGTTTTCGATGTGCTTCAGCGGCGACCTGAAATCGGGCACCGACTTTGGCGGCATCATCGGCAACTTTCATTGGGCGTTTCTAAGAGGGATCACTCTAACGACACCCTCGCCGAACGATACGATTCCACTGATCGTGTTCTGCGCATACCAGATGATGTTCGCCATCATCACTCCGGCGCTGATTACGGGTGCGTTTACGAACCGGATAACGTTCAAGGCTTACACGATGTTTCTGACGGCGTGGCTGCTGTGCGTGTATTTCCCATTCGTCCACATGGTGTGGGGCGGCGGGATACTGGCATCCTGGGGCGTGAAGGATTTCGCGGGCGGAATTGTGGTGCACAATATCGCGGGCATGGCGGCACTGGCATCCGTGCTCTACGTGGGCCGGCGGCGCGTGGCCGACAAAGGTCCGCACAGCATCCCGCTGGTGGCGCTGGGCACGGGATTACTCTGGTTCGGATGGTACGGCTTCAACGCGGGCAGCGAGTTTCGCGTGGATTCGATCACGGCGGTGGCGTTTCTGAATACGGACATCGCGGCGTCTTTTGGGGCGATAGCGTGGCTGGTGGTGGAGTGGTTCAACAGCCGCAAGCCGCACTTCCTCGGCCTGTTGACCGGCGCGGTAGCGGCGCTGGCTACGATTACGCCGGCGGCCGGTTATGTTTCGCCGGCGGTAGCGGTGTTGATCGGGACGGTGGCAGGCGTGGTCTGTTACTATGCGGTGGCGTTAAAGAACCATTTCAAGTGGGACGACGCACTGGATGTCTGGGGCGTGCACGGTGTGGGCGGAATGCTCGGGATTATTATGCTCGGCATTTTCGCTTCGACCGCATGGAACCCGGCATCGTCGGGTGGAGTGGACGGCTTGCTGCGCGGAAACCCCCATTTTTTTGCCGTGCAACTCGTCGCGGTGTCGATCTCTTCCGTCTGGGCATTTTTCTTCACGCTCTTCATGCTCTGGCTCATTAACCGGATCACGCCCGTCAAAGTCACCGAGATAGTTGAAGAAGTCGGTCTGGACGAGGAGATGCACGGTGAGCATGCTTACACCGTGGAAGTCTAGACAGTAGCTAGCCTGGAGTAGCGAGCAGCGCGCAAAAAAGAGAGCCGGAGTTCTGGTTTGCGGACCTCCGGCTCGTAAGGGAAGACCTTCAAAGCGGAGGCTGCCGGACCTGGCCCTTCCCCGGTCCGTGAAGCGTCAACTGTGAGGGCTCGGATTTTCCACGCGCAGGTTGTTGGTAACCATGCCGAAGCTAAGTCCAGCGCCGTTGGCGCGGATACCGGCCACGTTCTTCTCCATGTCCGTGCTGACTACGCCTTCCAGGGTCACGTGCCCGTTATCCACGATGATGTGGATCGGTGGCACTACCTGTAAGCCATAGCGCGACAGCACGGGATCGCGAAAGATGGCGCGGGCCACCTGCATACGGAGTCGGTCGTCCATTGGGGACACGGGCAGAACCTTGAGATCGTTGGCCAGGCTGGTGACGCCCGGCACGTGCTGGGCGATACGCCCGAGATCGGCCTTCTTGAAAGGCTGGCTGACTTCGCCGAGCAATTCCACCGCGCCTTCGTTTACCTGGAAATTAATGTTGTCAAAGATGCTGTAGCGCGGGTACATGCGGATTTCGTGGAGCAGCTTCTTGGCGATGTCGGCGTCTGAGTAGCTGGCGCCGTTATTCGTGGCGGCTCCGGCAATCCCCAGCCCTGCTAGAACAGCCGCGATCATGAGCTTGTTGAGGATGGTGTACTTCATTTCTCATCCCTCCTACCTAGATCTACGCGTCGGCGAGGTGGCAGGTGTTAGAAGAGATGTTAAAAGTTAGTAAAGGTTAGCTTAGCGGAGTAATTGCGCTTTACGTGGTCTTATCCTTCGCGTAGCACAGCGGGTCTAGCAGGCATTCCGCACAGCGCGGCTTGCGGGCCTGGCAGCGTGCCCGGCCGTGGTGGATAATCTGGTGCGAAAAGAGGATCCAGCGGTCCTGGGGGATGATCTTAATCAAGTCTTGCTCTATCTTGACGGGATCGGTTTGCCTGGTCAAATCGAGGCGGCGGGAAACGCGCTGCACGTGCGTATCGACCACCACGCCCGAAGCGATCCCATAGGCCGTGCCCAGGACGACGTTGGCGGTCTTGCGGGCAGCGCCGGGAATGGTGAGCATCTCTTCCATAGTCCGCGGAACCTGACCGCCGAATTCGCGCACGACTTTCCTGGCGGCGCCCACGATGGACTTTGCTTTGTTGTTGAAGAAGCCTGTGCTGCGGATGTCGTTCGCAAGAACTTCCGGGCGCACCGAGGCGAAATCCTCGGGCGTGGGATATTTCGCGAACAAACCCGGCGTCACCTCGTTGACCCGTTTGTCGGTACACTGCGCAGAAAGGATGGTCGCCACCAGCAACTCCCACGGATTATGGTGGTGAAGCGCACAGGTGGCACCCGGGTACATCTCGTCCAGCCCACGCAGGATCTGGTCCACACGCGCGCGGCGCTCGGAGGCGGTTTTGGGGCGCTTGACTTTGGAAGGCACGAGCTACGTTAAGCTGGTAGCATAACATGTCCTTCCGTGGAACCCTTCTCACACTGGGCCTCTTGACCTGTTTCGTTCCGGCTTTGCCGGCCGCCGCGCCTGTGATTTTTCGCGGGGCGCGCGTGTTCGACGGCAGCCGCGTGATTCCCAATGCAGATGTTGTGATGCGCGACGGCAGCATCGAAGCCGTGGGCCAAAATCTCGCCGTACCGGCTGGTGCGCAGGTGATCGACGGCAGTGGCAAGACCCTGTTGCCCGGCCTCATCGACGCGCACGCGCATGTCTGGACGCGGGACATGCTTCAGCAGCAGCTCATGTTCGGCGTGACCACTGTGCTCGACATGTTCACTGTGGTGAAGTTCGCCGCCGAAATGCGCAAGGAGCAGACCGCGGGCAAGGCCTCGGACCGGGCCGACCTGTATTCGGCGGGGACCTTGATCACGGCGCCAGGGGGTCACGGCACCGAGTACGGATTCGAGATTCCCACGCTTAGCGATCCAGTGGAGGCGCAGGCGTTCGTGGATGCGCGCATGGCCGAAGGCTCGGACTACATCAAGCTGATCCTTGACGACGGCTCCGCTTACGGCGGACACTGGCCGACGCTGAGCAAGGAAACGCTGACCGCCGCGATTGCAGCGGCGCACAAACGCGGCAAGCTGGCAGTGGTGCACATCGGCACGCTGCAGGACGCGGAGGAAGCCATCAACGCCGGCGCCGACGGGCTGGCGCACCTGTTCTCGGGACCGAAGTCCGAACCGGATTTCGGGAAGCTGGCGGCTTCTCATCATGCCTTCGTAGTCCCGACGCTGACGGTGTTGGAAGGCGTGTGCGGCACACCGGGTGGCGGGCCGCTGACAACCGACGCGCACCTGTTGCCTTACCTCGACGCTTCCGACTTAGAGAATCTGAAGAAGGCGTTCCCTTTGAAGAACAAGCGGAGCTGCGATGGCGCCCGCGAGGCCGTGAAGCAGTTGAAAGCCGCGGGCGTCCCGATGCTGGTGGGCGACGACGTGCCCAATCCTGGAACGGCGCCGGGTGCGACCGAACATCGCGAACTGGAGTTGCTGGTCGCGGCCGGACTGACGCCGGCCGAAGCGTTGACGGGCGCTACTTCGGCGGCCGCGCGCGCATTCCATCTTGACGATCGTGGCACAATTGCGGCTGGTAAGCGCGCGGACCTGGTGCTGGTGAATGGCGATCCGACCGTGGACATCAAAGCCACGCGCGACATTGCGGGCGTATGGAAGGGTGGCGTCCCGGCGGATCGCGACGCATATCGCGCCGCCGTCGAAAAAGAGAAGGAGCAAGCCAAAGCGGAAGCCGCCGCGCCTCCGCCGCCGGGTTCAGAAAGCGGCTTGGTCAGCGACTTCGAGCAGGAGAAACCGGAGAGCAAATTTGGCGCCGGCTGGACGGTCTCGACCGACGCCATTATCGGCGGAAAATCCACGGCGAAGCTGGCCCTCGCGGCCGGCGGCGCGCACGGCAGCAAGGGATGTCTTGACATCACAGGTGAAGTGGCGGAGGGCCGTGGACCCGCGGCTTGGGCGGGCGCATTCTTCTCGCCGGGCACAGGCACGATGATGCCCGCGAACCTTTCATCGAAGAAGTCGCTGTCGTTCTGGGCGAAAGGCGAAGGGCGCGCGTACGCGGTGATGATATTCGCCAAGGGCTTTGGCTACCAGCCCGCGACCCAGACGTTCACCGCTGGCGCGGAGTGGAAGCAGTTCACCTTCACGCTGAAATCGTTCAACGGCACCGATGGGCATGACTTAATGGGGGTCTTCTTCGGTAGTTCCCCTACTCCCGGCAAGTTCGAACTGTCGATCGACGACGTGCGATTCGAGTAGACGCGCGTCCCGCTACGGCGAAGTGATCTGTACTTCCGTCGAGACGTTTTGCCAGTCCGGCAATTCGTAGGCCTTGAGTTTGGTCTTAACCGGCGCAGTTTGTTCCTTCGATTCGTAAGGTCCCAGCGACGGGATCCGGAAACTAAAGGTGCCCGTGGCTTCCTCTTCGGACTTGTCGGTGCGCGCCCAAATATTCACCGCACCGGCGAGATCGGTGATGTCCGCGCCGGAATGGTTCACCACCACGAAGCGCGCTTCGGTTTCCTTCTGCGGAGTCTGCACGAAGCGTATGCCGGTCACTTCGACGTACCTTTGCAGCGGATGCGGTTTGGCGGGCGTCCTGGCCGGGACCGCTTCAACCGGCGCGGATGCCGCGGCCTGATCGCTGCCACGCAAATGATTCACCAGCCAGTACACGGCGAAGCCCAGGCCTGCAAAGGCGAAAGCGAAGACGATCGCCAGCAGCCAGGTGGGCAGACCGGACCGCGGCGGCGTGCCCGGCAGCACATACTGCGGAGGAGCCACCGCGGGAGGCGCGTATGCAGCCCGTGGCGGCTGCGGCACGGATGCTGCCGGTGGCGGCGGTTGGGCAGCGGCTTCCGCCGGCTGCTCGCCGGATTTCGCCCGCGCCGCGCAGTCCGGGCATTGGTCGTAGGACGGGGGCACCTCGCGCCCGCACGTCGGGCAGATCCATGTGAACATTAGTCGCCTCTCTTCCCATGCTACCGCTGAAGGTGGGGCAGGCGCTTTCGCCTGCCAACCGAGTGACCCAACTTACTCCAGCCAGAAGGCCACCACCGAATCTCCCATCTTGCTTTTCATCTTCCCGTGGCCCCCGGCGCAGATCACGATGTATTGCTTGCCCTGCCACTGATAGGTCATGGGCGTGGATTGCGCGCTGGCAGGCAGTTCGGTGGTCCACACTTCCTTGCCGGAATCCGCATCGAACACGTGCAAGTGCGGATCGAGCGCCGCGGCGGTGAAGATCAGGCCGCCCGCCGTCGCCATGGGCCCGCCGAAGCTGATCGATCCCGGCCGGAGCGCCATGCTCCCGAGCGGCGCCTCCCAGCGTAGCTTGCCGGTTTGTAGATCGAAGGCCACCAACGCGCCCCACGGCGGCGGGCTGCAAGGCAGTTGCGACGGCGAGACCAGCCAGTCCCTGTGCATTCCGTACGGCGTTCCCCGCTGCGGAGCGAATTCGCCGCCCCACGCCATTTCGTCCGGCTTCTCGCGGGCGGCCGGCAGATCCGCGCGGGGAATCAGCTTCGCTACGGCGGCGACGCGGTTGGTATTGGCCAGCAGGATATTGCGCACAGGATCCCACGCGGCGCTGCCCCAGTTAACGCCGCCGATGTTGCCTGGATACGCAATCGTGCCCTTGAAAGTGGGCGGAGTAAACAGACCGTCATTGCGATAGGACGCGATTTTATCCTGGCACCACTGGCGCATTTCGGGCGTCGGCCCCCACGCGTCGGCTACTGTCAGCTTCTGCGGAACCATGGCGCTCCATGCCGGGATCGGCTGGCTGGGCGCCGCGTCCTCGCCGGGGATATCGCTCTTCGGTACGGCGCGCTCCTCGACTGTGACAAGCGGCTTGCCGGTCTCGCGGTCGAGCATAAAGACGTTCCCCATTTTCGTGGTCACCGCGACGGCCGCCTTGCCTCGGAACTCGATAAGGGTGGGCTCGGACGCGACGTCGTAGTCCCAAAGATCGTGATGCACCACCTGAAAGCCCCAAACAAATTCGCCCGTGGATGCTTTAAGCGCCACCACGGAATTGGCCCAGCGATTGTCCCCCGGCCGTTCGCCGCCGTAATAATCCGGACTGGCGCTGCCGGTAGGAACAAAGACCAGGCCGCGCTTCTCATCGGCCGCGATGGTGGACCAGGCATTCGCGGCGCCTGTGCGGACCTTCTGCTGATTGGCCCAGGGGATGGGATCCCAGGTCCAGAGCAGCTTGCCCGAGCGCGTGTCGTAACCGCGCACGACGCCGCGCTCCAGGTTCACGGCCACGTTGTCGCCGATGGAGGAGCCGGTGATCACCACGTCGCCCACCACCGTGGGGGCCGATGTAACCTCGTAATTTCCCCGGTAGATTTTCTGGAGATCGACACCCTGCGTGAGGTCCACATAGCCGGCATCGCCGAAATCCGCGCACAGTTTGCCGGTCTTGCCGTCGATCGCCAGCAGACGCGCATCGATGGTGCCCTCGAAGATGCGTAGTTGGCAGGGGGCATCTTTGGCGCTCTTCGCATCCGTCCATGCGGCTACGCCTCGCGAGGTGACTTCGGAGTAGCCATGGGTGCGCGCGACCTGGGGATCGAACTTCCACTTTTCTGCGCCGGTGGCAGGGTCGAGCGCGATCACCTGGTTGAACGGAGTGCTGAAATAAAGCAGGCCCTCTACGAGGATGGGCGTGGCTTCGAAGGCGGCCTTTTCGTTGAGCCTGGTCTCGGGCTGTAGCGCGCCGGTGTGATAGGTCCAGGCGACCTTCAGCTTCGAGACGTTATCGCGCGTGATTTGTTTCAGCGGCGAATAGCGCGTGCCGCCGGGATCGTGGCCATAAGCGGACCAGCCGTCATCGGCGGCGGGCGCGCTTGCAATGAAGAGCAGCACCAGAGCGAGATAGCGCATACGCGCATTGTGGCACAGCAGCAGACACGAACGGGGAGCGAGTTGCGCTCACCTGCGCCGACAGGAGTGTCGGCGCGGCAGGCAGGAGTGCCTGCATCACGTCAGCGGCCCAACAAGTCAAGGGCGGCGGAAACCACCGCCGGCGGCAGGATCTGCTCCATGCAAATGTTACGCGTACACTGATTCATCAGCGGCGTTCCGTAGCACGGAGCGCACGGCACATTGGCATTGAGGATACGTATCGGTGTAGTCGCGGAGAGCGGGCGCACCTGAGCCAGGATCGCCGGTCCCCACAGCACCACGAGCGGTGTCCCGAGGGCAGCCGCCATGTGCGCGGGTCCCGAATCGACGGAGATGAAAAGATCCAGGGCATGAATCACACCCACCAGTTGGTCGACGCTGGTTTGGCCGGCGCAAACCAGAACGCGATCGGCCGGCAGGCTGCTCGCTATGGTCTGACAAATGCCGAGATCTCCGATGGAACCGGTAAGGACAATCGAAGCCCCTCTGCCTATCAGCTCACGAGCAACCTGAATGAAATTGTCGCAGGTCCAACCTTTGAGCCGCTCTGTCTGGTCCTTCTTCTTGCTGCCGGGGCCGTAGCCGGCGTGCACTCCGATCCACGGCTTCGGAAGGCGGGCTAATGCATTCGCCGCCCATCGGGCGGCGGAATCCGAAGCGGACAAGTCCATTTCCAGATCGGAGGACCCGGACTCAGGAAACCCCGCGGCGCGGAGATTGTTCACGATGGAATGCTGCGATGGATCGAACGACGCTTCGGTGAATCCCCGAATCTCACGCAGAGAAGCACGCTCCAGCAGCTCACGATAGCGCGGCGCCGATTCGAGGAGAACTGCAAAACTGTAATTTCGATCCCGTATTTTCTTTGCGAGCCTACGCTTTTCAAGAGAGACGAAATGCGGTAGGTTGCGCAGGCGCATGGTGTAGATCTGCGAGATATAGCGGTTGTTTCGTAAGAGCGAAGCTCCGCCAACCGAGCACAACAGGTCTACCTCGCGGTCGGGCGCTGCGTTGCGCAGCCGTCGAATCACAGGGGTGGCCATCAACGTATCGCCCAAAGCGCCGGCGCGGACCACCAGCACCCGTTCGGATTCGCCGCCGCCGTTACCCGAGATTTGTACGTGTGGAATGCTCACGGTACGCTTGGCTACTAGTAGTCTAGCGAAGGCTCCCGCCCTGACGCACTCCGCCCGCCATTTTTCTGCGTGACAAACGGCATATCCATGCGTCATAGTCGAATAACAAACGAGGATAGTAAATCCATATGGCCTTACCCAAGCTGACCAAACTGGAACTCCAGATCATGGAGGCGTTCTGGAGCCGGGGCGCTTCCTCCATTCGAGAGATTCAAGAGGAGTTTCCCGAGCGGAACCGGCCCGCCTACACTACCATCCAAACGACCGTCTACCGGCTGGAGGGAAAACAGGCGGTGCGCAGGGTCAAGAAGATCAGCAACGCCCATATATTCGAGGCGGTGGTCTCGCGCGGGGCGGCGCAGCGCAGGCTGATCGACGATCTGCTGGCTTTGTTCGGCGGCCGTACACAGCCGGTTATGGCGCATCTGATCGAGTCGGGCAAGCTCACTCTCGACGACGTGCACGAAGCCGAAAAAACCCTGAGAATCCTGGCGAAGAAGGAGAAATCGCAATGATGTTTGTCTATTCAGCTCCGGCCTGGCTGCCTACGCTCAACTCCGTTTTCAACCACCTCTGGCAATCGACGCTCTTCGCCGCCATCGTGGCGTTATTGACGCTGGCGCTCAGGAAGAACCAAGCCCGATGGCGATGCCGGCTGTGGCTGGCGGCTTCGATCAAGTTCCTCATCCCCTTTTCCGTCCTGGTGGGCATCGGCAACCGATTTGGCTGGCAAACTCCGGGACTGGCCGCGCAGCCGAGGATGGCGTTCTTCATGGAGGAGATCCGAGCGGCGTTCGTTCAGCCCATGGTTCACGAGGCCTTGATCGCGGCCCCTTCCGTGGCTTTCTCCGTCGTGCCCGCGCTCGTGCTGGTGGTGTGGCTTTGCGGGTGTGCGGCGGTGCTTCTCCGTTGGGGCGTCCGCTGGCGGCGCATCCACGCGGCGATGGCCGGAGCAGCCCCCTTGACGGAAGGGCGTGAATTTCAAGCGCTCCGCCGCACGCAGCAACTTGCCAGCGACAGGCGGCCGCTCGCGCTGCTTTCCTCCGCGGACCGATTGGAGCCAGGCGTATTCGGCATCTTCCGCACGGTGCTGTTGTGGCCGGCGGGAATCTCGGAGCGTCTTGCCGACGGTCAGTTAGAAGCCATCATGGCGCACGAGGTTTGCCACGTACGCAGCCGCGACAACCTCGCCGCGGCTGTGCACATGGTGGTGGAAGCTGTCTTCTGGTTCCATCCGCTGGTGTGGTGGTTGGGAGCGCGGCTGGTGGACGAGCGCGAAAATGCCTGCGACGAAGAGGTTCTCCGGCTGGGCAACGCGCCGCAAGTGTATGCCGAGAGCATCCTGAAGACGTGCCAGTTTTATCTGGAATCGCCGTTGGCCTGCATGGCCGGGGTCACGGGATCGGACCTCAAGAAGCGTATCGAGCGCATCATGGCGCAACGCATCGGGCGGCGGCTCGATGGTGGACGAAAGCTGCTGCTGGCCGCCGCCGGAATCGCGGCCGTGGCTGGGCCGGTGGTGTTCGGAGTCTTCAGCTCGCCTTCGATTCACGCCCAGTCACCGGCCGCCCAGTCGCAATCGGCCGCCAAGCCCGCGTTCGAAGTCGCTTCGATCAAGCCGAGTAATTCGGCCGACGACCGCGTGAGTTTCCGGATCACGCCCGGTGGGCGGGTGGCGATCACCAACGGCAGCGCCAAGATGCTGATCATGATGTCGTACAGCTTGAAGCCTCATCAGCTCGAGGGCGGGCCCAACTGGCTGGACAGTGAAAAGTATGACATCACCGCGAAGGCGGAAGGCCCCGACGATCCGGATCAGCTCATGCGGATGATGCAGAGCCTGCTCGCCGACCGCTTCAAGCTCACGTTCCACCGCGAAACGAAGGAAATGCCGGTCTACGCGCTCGTCCCTGGCAAGAATGGATCCAAGCTCCACACTGCCGAGGTCAGTGACGCGAAGGGAAGACAGTTCCGGATCGGACGGGGCCAGATCGAGCTGCTAGGCGCAGACATGGCAGGGCTCGCGGACGCACTGTCGAAGGTGGTGGGCCGCACCGTGCTGGATCGAACCAGCATCTCCGGAAACTACGACATCAAACTGGAGTGGACTCCCGACGAATCTGAAAATCCGATCCTTAAGGGCCCGCCCAATGGAAGGGATGGCGCCGCGCCCGCGCCGGATGCCGCCGGACCTTCGGTCTTCACGGCTATACAAGAACAGCTTGGGCTGAAACTGGAGGCACAGAAAGGCCCGGTGGAAGTGATGGTCATCGATCATATCGAGAGGGCTTCGGAGAACTAGGTGGGGCAGGCATTCAGCCTGCCAGGACACTTCCATGGTTCGTGTCTGTTTCGTTGCCTGGCTGGCCGCTTCCGCCCTCATCGCCGCGGAGCATCGTGGAGTGGTCGAATTCGCCGGCTTGCCCGTGCCAGGCGCAACGGTGACGGCGGCGCGGGACTCGCAGAAATTCGGGGCCATCACGGATGGGCGCGGCATGTACGCATTTCCGGACCTCGCGGATGGCACGTGGACGATACACATCGAGATGCTCTGCTTCGCGCCGATCACCGAGCATGTAATCGCCGGCCAAGGCGCTGCACCCGCTAAATGGGAATTGAAGCTGCTTCCCCTGGATCAGATCCATGCCACGCCGATGGCTGCGCTGCCGCGGCCTGCGCCATCCGCCAGCGCCCCGCCGTCTCCGGCCTCAGCGCCCGCCGCCAACGAAGCCGGTCCACCCAGCGACGACCTCAGCCAACAGGCATCCGACGGATTCCTGGTAAACGGCAGCGTGAACAACGGAGCGAGTTCGCCGTTCGCCCTGCCCCCGGCGTTCGGCAACATCCGGCAGGGGCCGCAGGCGCTTTTCACCGGCGGTCTCGGCGTGATTCTGGAAAATTCCGCGCTGGATGCACGGTCGTTTTCCCTCACGGGTCAAGACACGCCCAAGCCAGCCTACAATCACGTGCAGGCGGTTGCCACGTTTGGCGGCGTGTTGAAGATCCCCCACCTGATGCCGAAAGGCGTAAACTTTTTCGTCGGCTACCAGTGGACTAGGAATCGCGACGCCAGCACCCAGGCCGCCCTGATGCCGGATGCGCCGATGCGCAATGGAGAATTCACCACGCCGATCGTCGATCCAACGACGGGCGTGCCGTTTCCCGGCAACCAGATTCCACAGAGCTCGATCAGTCCCCAGGCGCGCGCCCTTTTGAATCTCTACCCGCTGCCCAATTTCAACGGCAGCACGCAATACAATTATCAAATCCCCATTGTGGAGGTTGTCCACCAGGACGCTTTGCAGTCGCGCCTGAACAAGACGCTCGATAACAAGAATCAGCTTTACGGCGGCTTCGCATTTCAGAGCACGCGCACGGACAGCCCTAATCTATTCGGATTCCTAGACACTGCGGACACCACCGGCATCAACACCAGCATTAACTGGCAGCACACGCTCCGGCCGCATCTGTATGGGAATTTGGGATACCAGTTCAGCCGGCTGGCGGTGCGCAGCACGCCGTTCTTCGAGAATCGCAGCAACGTCTCGGGCGACGCGGGAATTTTGGGCAACGACCAGGACCCAATGAACTGGGGTCCGCCTAGCCTCACGTTCGCGAGCGGCATCGCCCCGCTTTCGGACGCGCAAGCCTCGTTCAACCGCAACCAGACCAGCAGCGTATCGTACTCCCTGTTGTGGGTCCACGGCCGCCACGACATCACGTTCGGCGGCGATTTTCGCCGGCAGGAATTCAATTACCTGGCGCAGCAGAATCCGCGCGGCGCTTTTACTTTCACGGGCGCGGCCACCGGTTACGACTTCGCCGACTTTTTGCTGGGCATCCCGGACACCAGCTCGATCGCTTTCGGGAACGCGGACAAATATTTTCGCGCATCGTCGTATGATGCCTATGTCACCGACGATTGGCGCATCGGTCCCGAGCTTACCGTGAACGCGGGCGTGCGTTGGGAGTACGGCGCGCCGATCACGGAACTGTACGGCCGCCTGGTGAACCTGGATATTGCACCGGACTTTTCCGCGGTTGCGCCGGTGGTGGCGACCATGCCGGCGGGCGAGTTGACCGGCGAACAATATCCCGATTCACTGGTGCGCCCCGACAATCACGCCATCGAGCCGCGCATCGGCGTCGCGTGGCGGCCCATCTCCGGATCGTCGCTGGTGGTGCGCGCGGGATACGGCGTCGATTACAACACTTCGGTTTATCAATCGATCGCGCCCCAACTGGCGCAGCAAGCGCCACTTTCGAAGAGCCTGAGCGTCGCGAACACTCCCGCCGATCCGCTGACACTCGCCAACGGCTTTAACGCCTCACCCGCGACCACGCCCGATACCTTCGCCGTCGACCCGAACTTCCGCGTCGGCTATGTGCAGAACTGGAAAGTAGCGCTTCAACGCGAGCTTCCCGGATCGATGATTGTGACAGCGACTTATCTTGGCACCAAGGGGACACGCGGCATGCAGGAGTTTCTGCCGAACACGTTTCCGGCCGGAGCCGCGGATCCGTGTCCGGCTTGTCCGCGCGGGTTTGCTTATCTGACCTCGAACGGCAATTCCACGCGAGAGTCCGGCCAGTTTCAGTTGCGGCGCCGTCTGCACAGCGGTTTTACTGCGACGCTGCAATACACTTACTCGAAGTCGATTGATGATTCCGCTCTGGGCGGCAAGGGACAGGGCGGATCCGTGATCGCCCAGAACTGGCTCGATCTGAGCGCCGAGCGCGGCCTCTCGAATTTCGATCAGCGCCAGCTTTTGAACGCGCAGATCCAGTACACGACGGGCATGGGATTGGGTGGAGGAGCGCTGGTCGGAGGATGGAAAGGCGCGCTATTCAAGGAGTGGGTTGTTTCCTCTCAGATCACGGCCGGCAGCGGTTTGCCGTTGACTCCGGTCTATCTGACTGCTGTCAGCGGCACGGGTGTGACGGGTAGCATACGGCCCGACTACACCGGCGCCCCGCTCTACGCCGCACCAGGCGGGTTGTTTCTTAATCCCGCGGCGTACGCGGCGCCCGCGGCCGGCCAATGGGGAGACGCAGGCAGAAACTCCATCACCGGTCCTTCGCAATTGACGTTGAACGCCTCGCTCGGACGTACCTTTCGTTGGAAGGATCGCTTCCATATCGACCTGAGGTTTGATGCCGCCAACGCGCTGAACCAAGTCACATTCACGAGTTGGTACACAACCGTAGGCAGCGCTCAGTTTGGGCTGCCCACGGCGGCGAATGCCATGCGCACGGTGCAAACCAGTCTGCGGCTGAGGTTCTGAAGCATGCGAATCCGGCTCGCAGCCACGATCGTTTTGTTCGCGCTGGCTCCCAGCCCGCAAGCTGGGCAAGACGTCACGTTCCGCACCGGCACCCAACTCGTGGTCGAGACTGTCGCGGTCAAGGACAAGAACGGCAAGCCCGTCGAAGGATTGTCCGCGAACGATTTCCGCGTAACCGAAGATGGCGTGCCGCAGACCATACGCTTCTTCGAACACCAGACGCTGCCGGACACCGCCGCGCCGCCCCTCGCTCCGGTGGCTGAATTTGTCCGGCCGTTCGATCGTCTTCCACGAAATCACATCGCGCCCGAGCGGCCCGGCGACCCGCGCTACAAGGACCGCCGCCTGCTGGTTCTGTACTTTGACATGACCGCCATGCCACCTCCCGACCAAACACGCTCCCTGGCCGCCGCGAAGAAGTTCATACGGACGCAGATGGCGCAGCCGGACCTGATGGCTCTCATGATGTACGAAGGCGGCGCAGTGCGCGTGCTCGAAGACTTCACCAGCGATCGCGGGCGCCTGCTCAGCGCCATCCAGACCTTGATTGTTGGCGAAGCGCAAGGCTTCGAATCCAATGCCAACGACGATAGCGCGGCCGACACCGGCGCCGCCTTCGGCCAGGACGATAGCGAGTTCAATATCTTCAACACCGACCGGCAGTTGTCCGCGCTGCAAACCGCCGCCAACATGCTCAGCCAGGTCAGTGAGAAGAAATCGCTGATTTACTTCGCCAGCGGGCTGCGGCTCAACGGCCTCGACAACCAGGCGCAGTTGCATGCCACCATCAACGCCGCCCTGCGCGCCAACCTTTCCTTCTGGCCAATCGACGCGCGCGGCCTCGTCGCGGAGGCGCCGCTGGGGGACGCCACACATGGATCGCCGGGCGGGCTTGCCATGTATTCGGGCTCCTCCGCGCAAGCCTTCAGCGACAATTTCCAGCAGTCGCAGGATACGCTGTGGGCGCTGGCGTCGGACACCAACGGCAAAGCGCTGCTGGACTACAACGACCTGGCCTCCGGAATCGTGCGCGCGCAGCAGGCGTTCTCGAGTTACTACGTGATCGGATATTACACCGCCAATGACGCTTTGGACGGCAAATTTCGCAAGATCAAAATCTTCCTACGCGACGGCTTGTCCGCCAGCTTGGATTATCGCCAGGGCTACTACGCGGGCAAACGGTTCAGCAAATTCTCCGCGGCGGATAAAGAAAGGCAGCTTGAGGATGCGCTGATGTTAGGCGATCCGGTGACGGAACTTACCATCGCGATGGAAGTGAATTACTTCCAGTTGAACAGCGCTGAGTATTTTGTCCCTATCACAGTCAAAATGCCGGGAAGGGAGCTGGCGCTGGCGCGGCGGGGCGGCGCCGAACACACTCTGATCGATTTCATCGGCGAGATCAAGGACGACTACGGCACCACCATCACCAACGTGCGCGACAAAGTGAATATCAAACTGAGCGATGCCACTGCAGCCGAACTCGCTAAGCGGCCGATCGAATACGACGCCGGCTTCACCATTCTGCCGGGGAAATACACGATCAAGTTTCTGGCTCGCGATGCGGAGACCGGCCGTATCGGAACCTTTCAGACCGCCTTCACGGTTCCGAATCTGAACCGGGAAGCCAAGCGCGTCCGCCTCAGTTCCGTGGTCTTAAGCTCGCAGCGCGTGGAGCTCAAGGACGCGCTGTACAATGCGGCGAAGGATAAAGGCAAAGCGGAAGCCGTCAACCCGCTGTCTCAGGACGGGCAGAAACTGATTCCCAGCGTGACGCGAGTGTTCAGCATGAGCCGCGAGATGTACGTGTACTTCCAGGCATACCGGCCCGAGGCAACGGGAGCGCAGCCACTGCTCGCCTTTGTGACCTTCTACCGTGACAACGTGAAGTCATTCGAGACGCCGCCGCTGGCGGTGACCGATGGGCTACTTGACAAGCTGAAGACGACCCCTGTGAGCTTCAGCCTTTCTTTGAGTCAGCTTGCCGCCGGGAAGTACAACTGCCAGGTAACCGTGCTCGATCCGGATAGCCATAAGGCGGCGTTCTGGCAGGCTCCGGTTGTGCTGGTGCCGTAGCAGCCGCATCAGACCGCCCGCTCCGATCGGAGCCACGAACGTGAACGTGAGGGAGTGGTCCTGCCCGCTACTGACTTGCCGGCACGTAAACCTTCGACGGGCCCCCTAGCTTTACATGCGGAAGCTCGGTACTGATTTTGACATTCTGGAATCCGGGCTTTCTTTCCGGCTTCGCCAGAAAGGTAAGCAGATACTGCCCGCTCAACCGCTGGCTGAGATCGTCCAGGTAGGGGGTCATGGACACCGGATTAGTCGTGCCCAGCCAATAGAACTCGCCGCCGGTTTCATCGCTAAGCTGTGCGAGATAGTTCTGGCCCCAGTAGATCTGCCTAGAAGCGTGCGCCCAAAGGCCCGCACCCGAGTAATAGATCGAATACACGACAACTCCAGCGCGTTGCGCCGCGTCGATAGCCTCACTTAGGTAAGGATCCTGGGGACCGGAGCCGTAATAAGGATCGACGCCGCTCGATACCATCAGCACTTCGCGAGCTGGGGAACCCGTGGGCCATTTATGTATCAATTCCGCCAATGCAAGATATGGGCTGGCGGAGATACCTGGCATGCCGATGGGAAGCCGTATCGCCTTGGCCGCGAGTTCATGGTCCGAGGTCAGCGGCTGTGCGGTCTGCACCCCGCCGTTTCGCATGTAACCGATTCCGATTTGCGCGGTGGAAGGCTGGGCTAGCACGAATTTCTTGAGGTCGGCCAGTTGAGTGCCTAGAGCGGTGGCGGAACCATCATCGATCAACAGCCAGAGTTGCAAGCCGCTTTCGCTACGCAGCGGCTCCAGGCCGGTGATCTGCATATGCTGCTTGTTTTGAGAAACCAGGACATCGTCCATGGTCAATTGCGGGGCGGGGGCGTCTTTTTGCCCGGCAACGGTGACGACAACGCTGACAGGCGATCCCAGGTCTGGGATCTCGCGTGCAAGCAAAGGACCTGCCACGATTGAAGCGGCGATAAGCGCACCGATGCGGATCATAGGATTTATCTCTCCGGTGTATTGGACGCACCGGAGGCGGCCGGGGATACAATGCACGGAATACGCGGTAGGCCAGGCTCTTGCGGGATGGGTAAGCTGTTGGAGCCACGAGAGAGAGCCGGACCGGGCTGCCCTGTTGATTCGGTGCGAGTTGCTGATTTAAGGAGTTGCGGGATTGGCGCAGCTTTCCCCCTTTGTGGACAGGGCGACATGTAATAATTCGACCCTTTGCGCACCATCAGACCGAACCTGAATGGTGGCGGCGACTGTGCTACAGCACAGAAGGGAGCTGGATCAGCAATCCGCTTATCGGCTTCGTTGTTGAGTTACTGACAAGGCTACACTGGCGTGGAAAATGTACAAGGTCCAGTTGGGCTGTGTCCGGTTGCCAGGCGGAAGCGCCTGGCCCACTTACGATAGCTGGTTAGGTAGTCAGGCGGTTGTTTGAGATGGGGTGCATCTCCCACACGTCCATCGACACGATCTTGGCTTGGCCTCCGCTGGCGTAGAGACTTAGACCTGTGCTGCGCGCGCCGGTGGGATACACGCGCGCGGTGAGGCAGGCGCGCTCATTGGCGAAGATTTCGATCACCGAGCCATCCAGGAACACGTGCAGGCGCAGCGGTTCTCCGCGCCCTAACAGAAACGGCCCGGATTGCATGGCGCGATCGGCGCTGGCATCCACGCTGGATTTGCTGCGGTCCACGCTCAAGCGTTTCGCGGCGCGATCGTAATAGATCAGCGTCTGTTCGCTGCCATCCGCCGCGGCGCGCACTTTGAGTCCGGCTTGCGGCGCGCTGCCTGGATCGATCTCCGCGACGATTTCGAGGCAATCGCCCGCGGCGTCCGCACCGAGCCGCCGGCCGCGGAGTCTTTCGACCTCCGCCGCCGGGCGCATCAGCAGCCGGGCGCCCTGCAACGATAGCTCCCGCGGCAGCGACATCACGCCGCTCCATCCGGCGGCGCGCTGCGCATCGGCGCTGCGGCTCTCCGTCAGCCAGCCCCACAGAATGCGCCGGTCGCCGGTGTTCGTCATGGTGCGCGCCGCGTAATACGAGCCGTAGTCGACTCCGCCTATGGTATCCGCCTGGAAGCGGCGATCCCGATAGCGGCCCACCATGTACCTCACCACGCGCTCGGTGGAGATTATCAGGAGATGGCTTTCGCCCAGCGGAAAGAAGTCGGGGCATTCCCACATCTCGCCGCTATCCACCGGATCCTTGGCGGTGGCGCCGGGCGGCACCTTGCCGGTTATCAGGGGATGCAAATAGGTCCAGTGGCGCAGGTCTTTGGATTCGTATAGCAGCACGGCCCCGCCTTTGCCGCGAAAGCCCGATCCCACCGCCATCAACCAGGCGCCGCTCTCTTGCCAGACGGCCGGATCGCGAAAGCCGGCTACTGCCATTCCGTCCGGCGGCCCCGCGATCACCGGATTTCCGCTGTACTTTTTCCAGGTCGACAGCGCGTTGTCGCTGGTGGCGATGCACTGCACTTCCGGATTCACGCCCGTGTAGATCACGGTGGGGACGCCGTTATCGATTACCGCGCAGCCGCTAAAGACGCCGTCTTTGTCGGGCCCGCCGGGCGTGGGGGCCAGCGCTACGGGCAGGTGCTTCCAGCGCACCATGTCTTCGCTGACCGCGTGGCCCCAGTGCATGTCTCCCCAGAAAGCTCCGTTGGGGTTGTACTGGTAGAACATGTGATACTTGCCGTGCCAGTAGATGGGGCCGTTGGGATCGTTCATCCAGTTCGCGGCGGGTAGGAGGTGGTACTGCGGGCGGTGTGGGTCGGCCGCCATTTTTGAAGCGGGGACTGCTGCGCCTGCCAGCCGGGTGGCGGAGGCCAACGGAGCGGCGCCCGCCATGGCCAGGAATTCACGTCGTCGCATAGTTTCATTTTTGCATTCTCGCCGGCGCTGGCGTTCGTAGTAGTTCTGGATGCGCACATTGCTCGTCGTACTCAGTCTCATCGGTTGTGCACTAGCTCAGGTCCCGCCCCGCATACAGGTCGACGTAAACCTGGTCAACATTGGCTTCACGGTTCGGGACGCCCGGGGCGCGTTGTCGGCCGATCTCTCCGGGAATGATTTCGAGGTGTTCGAGGATGGCGTGCCGCAGCGCATCTCCTTCTTTGCACGCAGTCTGGATGTGCCATTGACCCTTGGGTTGATTGCGGACGTGAGCGGCAGCCAGGAGCATTTCATCAAAAAGCATCACCGTGACGTTGAGACGTTCCTGCAGGACGTGCTTTCGCCGCGCGACCGCGCATTTCTGGTCTGCTTTGGCAACCACCTGCGGCTGGTCGGCGATTTCTCGGCTTCCGGCGCGCCGTTGCTGGACGGATTGCAGCGCTTCGAGCGCGGCGGAGGGCACTTCCCGGAAATCGGCCCCGTCGAAGACCGCGTGCTCGGCACGGCATTTTACGATGCCCTGTACTACGCGGTTACCGAGAAACTCTCGCACACGGAAGGCGGCCGGCGGGCCCTCATCGTGTTCAGCGACGGCGAAGACAATTCCAGCGCGCATCATATGATGGACGCCATCGAGACCGCCCAGACCGGCGATACACGGATCTTCGGCTTGCGATACACCCAGCGCGAACATGGGCGCCTGACGGCGCGCAATAAGTACGGCATAAGCGTCATCGAACGGATCGCGCGCGAAACCGGCGGGGCGGACTTCGATTGCCGGGCAGGGCGACATCCACGCGATCTTCAGGCAGATCAGCGAGGAACTGCGGTCCTCGTACGAATTGGCCTACAAATCCACGAATCCCGTGCGGGATGGCTCATTCCGTAAGGTGATCATCCGGCCCAGGCAGCCAGACTTCGCTGTCCGCTCGAAAACCGGCTATTTTGCGAGGTAGCACAGTTCCCCCGGGCCGATTGACAATCGGCTGCAGGTTGACAACCTGCCCCACGTGCTATCATCAGTTCAGAGGTTCCACGATGATTGAAGATCTGCTCCGGCCTCAGCATCTGCTGTTGATCCTGGGTCTTGCCCTGCTGTTCTTCGGCCCGCAAAAGCTGCCGGAGCTCGGCAAGGGATTGGCTCAAGGCATTCGCAGTTTCAAAGACTCCTTGAAGAGTCCCGACGAACCCGCGCCGCCTAAAGCCTAGATCCGGTGGCGCGTGACGCTGACCCGGCGAAATGCGATCGGCCTCCTGGCGGGGAGCCTTCCTGCCCTCGTGCCTGCCAAAGCCGCCGGTGCGGACCCGTTCACAGGCACCCGCGATTCCCTCAAACAGTATCAAGTTCCCGACTGGTTCCGTGACGCCAAATTCGGTATCTGGGCGCACTGGGGACCGCAATCGGCGCCGGAAGCCGGCGACTGGTATGCCCGCAACATGTACATACAGGGCAGTGAACAATACAAGTATCACGTCGCGACCTATGGGCACCCCACCAAATTCGGCTTCAAAGACGTCATCCCGACCTGGAAAGGCGACCAGTTCGATCCGGAGCACTTGATCCAGCTTTACAAGAAAGCCGGCGCGAAGTATTTCGTCAGCATGGGCGTGCATCACGACAATTTCGACCTGTGGAATTCGAGCAACACCCGCTGGAATGCCGTGAACATGGGGCCTAAGAAGGACATCGTCGGGATGTTCCGCCAGGCCGCGCTGCGGGAAGGGCTGAAATTCGGCGTCAGCGAGCATTTATGGGTCAGTTATAAGTGGTTTGCGGTCAGCCACGGAAGCGACAAAACGGGGCCGCTTGCCGGAGTGCCTTACGACGGCGTCGATCCAAAGAACGCCGATCTCTATCATGAGGCTGCGGCGGCGCAATTCGCCAACCGCGAGCTCGAATGGGGACCCGAGGGCATCCCGGATTCCTGGCGCCGGCAGTGGTTCCTGAGGATCAAGGATCTCGTCGACCAGTATCAGCCCGACCTGCTCTACACCGACGGGGCACTACCGTTTGAGGAGTACGGCCTTCGACTGGTGGCGCATCACTATAACGAGAGCGCCAAACGCCACGGCGGCAAAGTGGAGGCGGTTTATACCAGCAAGCGGCGCGAGGACTGCGAAGTCGGCACGTGCGTGCTGGACGTGGAGCGCGGCGTCGTCGATCAGATCTGGCCCAATCCGTGGCAAACCGATACGTGCGTCGGCGACTGGCATTACAAGAGGAACGTCCAGTACAAGACGGCTAAAACAGTCATCGATATGCTGGCGGATATCGTGAGCCGGAACGGCAATCTGCTGCTGAATTTTCCGCTGCCCAATAGCGGCGAACTGGATCGCGAGGAACGGCAGATCTTGTCGGAGATCACCGATTGGATGGCGGTGAATAGCGAAGGAATTTATGGCACGCGTCCTTGGACGGTGTTCGGCGAGGGTCCCGGCGCGCGGGTCAAGCGGGAAGCTTCGTTCAATGAGAACGGTCGCAAAGACCTCACCGCTGAGGATGTCCGGTTCACTAGTAAGGGCAATACGCTTTATGCGTTTGTGATGGGCTGGCCGCAGGGGGAGGCGGTGGTGCGGTCCGTGTCAGCGAGGGTGCATGGCGTCGAGTTGCTGGGCCACGGGGGGAAGCTGCAGTGGTCTCAGGACTCGGGCGGATTAAGGGTTCAGATGCCTTCGGAGAAGCCCTGCGAGCATGCGATTGGTTTGAAGATCGCACTTTGAGAGACTGTTGAAAAACGCGCCGAGCTGCCGCTCCCTCACGGTCGCGGCTCTGTACGTTGTTGCGAAATCGAGGCTCCGTTTCAGAGCCGCGCGCGTCAGCAAGCGGTCCCGCGCCTCTTTCAACAAGCTCTTAGGCGAGCTTCGCTCGTGGGACGGCGAACTGAAGTTCGCCGCGGCATGCTAAAGCATGCGCCACGCGCGTCACCATCTTTGGTGGACTTGGTCCCGAATGTGACGATCGTAGATATCTCGCACTTTTTGCATTTGGTCTTCAGTGAGCGGCGGTAGTTCGCTCGCCGAGACATTCTCCTCTACTTGCGCCGGCCGCTTGGCTCCTGGAATCGCGCAGGTGACCGCATCGAACATCAGGATCCAACGCAGGCAAAACGATGCAAGCGAGACGCCATCCGGAACTACGCTGCGCAGTTCCTCTACGGCCTGCAAGCCTCTATCAAAATCCACTCCCGAGAAAGTCTCGCCGCGATCGAAAGCCTGGCCGTAGCGGTTGAAACTGCGATGGTCTTCCGCCGCGAACGTGCTGGCGCGGCTCATGCGCCCGGTCAACAAGCCGCTCGCCAGCGGCACGCGCGCCAGCACGCCCACCCGCCTCCGCCGCGCCTCGGGGAAGAAAAGCTCTGCCGGCCTGTGCCGGAACGCGTTGAAGATGAGCTGCACGGTCTGCACACCCGGATACTCGATGGCTTTAAGCGCCTCCTCCACCTTCTCTACGCTGACGCCGTAATGCCGTATCTTCCCGGCGCGCGTCAGATCGTCCAAGGCGCCGAAAACCTCCGGCCGGTAATAGACCTCCCACGGCGCTGAGTGAAGCTGCACCAGGTCCAGACAATCGGTTTCCAGATTGCGCAGGCTGTCCTCGATGAATCGCGTCAGGTTAGCCGCGCTGTACCCATCCGCGGTATGCGGCGAGAGCCGCCGCCCGGCCTTGGTCGCGACGTAGATCGTCTCGCGGCGCTCTTTACGCAACCGCGCGATCAGGCGTTCGCTGCGGCCATCGCCGTAGACATCCGCGGTATCGATGAAGTTCACACCGAGGTCGATCGCCTGGCCGAGCGCCGCCAGAGATTCGCGATCGTCCGTTTCGCCCCACGCGCCGCCGATGGCCCAGGCGCCGAAGCTGATCTCCGATACCTTCCAACCCGTACGGCCCAATTCGCGATAACGCATGCCTCATGGTATCAATTCGAAAACCGCGTGCCATCGCCGATGCGGGTTGATGTATACTTTCAGCCGTGCCCCGGAGCGAGAATGGAAATCCCGCCTGAAACCAAAATCCTGCTCGGCGTTGTTCTTCTTTCTCTGTCGGTCTCATTCGCGCATGCCCAGGACCCTGGAACCGTCGCCGCGGCTGGGGCTGCATGCGGCGCCGGCAACGTCGAATTCGATGTCAAAACGGACAAGAGCCAGCATCCCACGCTGGAGCCCGAGACCGGCAAAGCGGTGGTATACGTCATCGCGGGCATCCCGAGAGAGGCAATTATCCATCTCACGGTACGGGTGGGGCTCGACGGCGTCTGGGTTGGGGCGAACCAGGAGAGTTCTTATTTTGCATTCCCCGTCGATCCGGGAGTGCACCACATCTGTGCGAGGGTGCAATCGAGCGCGAGCGTTAGCGCGCAGTTGATCTCGCTGCATCGTCTCACTGCGGAAGCCGGCCGTGTCTATTACTTCCGCATCGCCACCGACAACAAGGGGTATTCTCTCGTACTACAGCCGGTGGATGAGGACGAAGGGCAATATCTGGTCCGGACTTCCGCACATAGCAGCTCGCATCCCAAACCAAAATGAGCGAACCAAACCCCAACCACCCAGCCGATCCCGCCCGGCGTTCTTTTCTCGCGGTACTCGCAGGCGCCGCGCTCGCCGCCCGTCCCGCCAGCGCCCAACGCGATTGGAGCGGCAAAGAGCCTGTGCGCTATCCAGACCCCGACATCCTGATCCTGGACAAGCGCTTCGCCAAATATCGAGTCAACAACACCCCCCTGCGTCGCCTGCGCACCGGCATGCTGTGGGCCGAAGGTCCCGCCTGGAACGGCGCCGGCCGCTACCTGGTCTGGAGCGACATCCCCAACAACGCGCAGATGCGCTGGCTCGAAGAGGACGGCCACATCAGCACCTACCGCACTCCCAGCGGCTACAGCAACGGAAATACTTTCGACTATCAGGGCCGCGAGGTTTCGTGCGAGCATCTGAACCGGCGCGTGGTGCGCTACGAGCAGGACGGCGCCGTCACGGTGCTGGCCGATAAGTGGAACGGCAAGCCGCTCAACGCGCCGAATGATATCGTCGTGCATCCCGATGGCGCCATCTGGTTCACCGACCCCGGCTACGGCATCCTGGCAGCATACGAGGGCACGCCAGCGGAGCTGCAGTTGAAAGAAGCGGTCTATCGCATCGACTCCCAGACCGGCAAGATGGACATCGTCAACGACGATATGTACAAGCCCAACGGCCTGTGCTTCTCGCCCGACTACAAGAAGCTCTACATCGTCGATACCGGCGCCAGCCACTATCCGGAGGCGCCACGCAACATTCGGGTCTACGACGTAGCCGATTCCCGCAGCCTGCGCAACGGGCGCGAGTTCGTATCCACGAAGCCCGGCATGGCCGATGGCATTCGCGCCGACGTGGACGGCAACATTTGGGCGGGTTGCGGCTGGGTGGGCGCCGGCTATGACGGCGTGCAGATCTTCGCTCCATCGGGCGAGCGCATCGGGCAGATCCTGCTGCCGGAGACCTGCGCCAATCTTTGCTTCGGCGGCGGCAAGCGGAATTTGTTATTCATGGCGGCCAGCCAGTCGCTTTATGCGGTCTACGTGGAGACACGCGGCGCGCACATATGCTAGGGCGGTTCGCTACGAGAGCCGGCTGAAGGCCGGCCGCAGCCAGGATTGGCTGCCCCACCTGAAGCACACCAGCAGCTCAGTTACGGAGCCGCGACCGTCAGCAGCGTGGAGCCGCACACGGACCCGGCACACGCGCTGATAGTCGCCGCGCCGGCCGCCACGGCATAAGCCCCGCCCCGATTGGTGACATCGCCGGCGATGGTCGCTACTGTGGTATTGGAAGAACTCCAGGTCACCGACGCAAGTTGCTGCGTGCTGTTGTCGCTAAACGTGCCGGTAGCGATGAACTGCTGACTGGCGCCCACTGCGATCGTGGGGGTGGCCGGAGTCACGGAAATCGATACGAGGTTGGGCGGTGTCTGTGTTTCGGGCGGGTACAGCTCCGCGGCGGCCACTGCGGCGTTGCCGGCGTAGCCACCCGCCATCAGGACGCTGCCGTTGTCGAGCAGCGTGGCGGTCTGCAGGTAACGCGCGGTCTGCAGGCCGCCGGCGAACGCGAAAGTACCCGTGGTCGCGTTGTACAACTCGGAGTTGTCCGGATTCATCGCGCCGCCTGCGATCAGCACCATCCCATTGCCGATGAGCGTGGCGGTTCCCAGCCAGCCTGTCGCGCTCAAGCTGCCGGTGGCAGTGAAAGTCCCGGTAGTGGGGTTATATAGCTCGGCACTGGCCAGCGGGCCACCGTCGTTGTAGTTATAGCCATCCGCGATGAGCACCATGCCGTTGTCGAGGAGAGTGGCAGTCGCGCTGGAACGCGCCGTGTTCAAGCTGCCGGTGAACGTGAATGTGCCGGTCGTGGGATTGTACAACTCGGCGCTGGCCAGAGGGCCGCTAGTCCCGTAACCGCCCGCAATCAGCACCATGCCGTTGTTGAGCAAAGTCGCGGTGGCGGCGGAGCGCGCCGTGTTCAGGTTGCCGGTGAACGCGAACTTGCCGGTCGTGGGGCTGTACAATTCCGCGCTGGCCAGGGCCTCGTAGCCGACGCCCTCTCCGCCCGCGATCAGCACCGTGCCATTATTGAGCAGCGTGGCGGTGTGTTCATCGCGCGCGGTGTTGAGGCTGCCGGTGAGCTCGAATGTGCCGGCCGCGGGATTGTAGAGCTCCGCGCTTGCCAAAAAGGCGCCGTCGGAGCCTCCCGCTATGAGCACCGAGCCGTTGTTGAACAGCGTGGCGGTGTGTTCGTCACGCCCCGTATTCAGGTTGCCGGTCAATGTGAAGGTCCCGGCTGTGGGGTTGTACAGTTCGGCGCTGGACAAATCCCCGATTCCGCCACCGGGTACGGGGCCGAGGCCACCCGTCACAAGCACGAGGCTGTTGGTGAGCAGCGTCGCCGTGTCGTAATAACGCGCCTCGTTCAGGCTGCCGGTCGAGAAGAACGCCTGCGTTACGGTCAATGTCGTCGAGCCGGTGACCGAGCCGGAAGCCGCCTGAATCGTCGCCTGTCCGGGCGCCACGCCGCTTGCCAGGCCTGTTGTGGCGATGGTCGCCACGTTTGGCGCCAAAGAACTCCACGTCACGCTGCTGGTCAGATTCTTCGTGCTGTTGTTGTTGTATGTCCCGATCGCCGCGAACTGCTCGGTGCCGCCCTGGAGAATCGAAGGATTCGCCGGCGTCACCGCGATCGAAACCAATACCGGCGCATTCACCGTCAGCGTGGTCGAGCCGGTGATCGAGCCGGAAGCTGCCTGAATTGTCGTCTGGCCGGGCCCCACGCCGCTGGCCACACCCGACGTGCCGATGGTCGCCACGCTGGTCAGGGACGAGCTCCACGTCGCGCTGCCGGTTATATTCCTGGTCGTGTGGTTGTTGTACGTCCCGGTCGCTGCGAATGCCTGGTTGGCGCCCACGAAGATCGAAGGGTTAGCCGGAGTCACGGAGATCGAGACCAACACCGCTGCCGTGCCTGTTCCGGTCAGGCTGACGGTCTGCGAGCTGTTTGCAGCACTATCGGTAAACGTCAGAGTGCCGGACACGGCGCCCTGAGCGGTGGGCTTGAATGTCACGCCCACCGTACACGTGGCTGCCGCCGCAATGCTCGCACCGCAGGTGTTGCTGGCCACGGCGAAGCCTGCGCTGGCAACGATGCTGGTAAAGTTGAGCGTTACGTTTTCCTGATTCGTCAGGGTGACGGTCATGGCTGGACTGGTAACGCCGACGGTTTCGTTTCCAAACGCCAAGCTGGTGGGCGAGAGCGTGACGGGAGCAATACCGGTTCCGGTTAGCGCCGCGGTCTGCGTACTGCTGGTGGCGTTGTCCGTAACGGTCAGCGTGCCGCTCTCCGCCCCCACGATGGTGGGCTTGAAAACAACGATGATAGTGCAGCTAGTCTCCTTAGCCAGCGTGCCGCTCGAAGGACAGGTTCCGCCGGTTTGCGCGAAATCTCCGCTCACGGCGATGCCGGTAATCGTCAGGGGCTTCGCCAGCGGATTCTTCAGCGTGGCCGTTTTCGTAGCGCTGGTGGTTCCCTGGGCCTGATTGCCAAATGCCAGGGTGGCGGGCGTTAGAGTCACGCTTTGGGCGCTCAGGGAAAGCGCTAGTCCAGAAGTCAGAAAAGGAAGGTAAATCCAACTGCGCAGGGTGAAACCGTATCTCATTACTTTCCTCACATTACCGCCATTCGCCAACCCACAGATGCTGGATGCCCCCCGAGACAACGCAGCCCCGACCATGATACATCACCAAACGAGGCCAATTGGTGGACTTCGGTACTAGTATGATGTCCAAAGGACTAGCTCGAAAGTTTGAAGCCGATCGGCACAAAATAGCATGTACGACGCGCCGGCCGCCTGCTATCATCTGATCTTCGAAATCTGCGATGCATCCATCGCACGCCAAGCCGCCGCGCTTGGGCCTTTGATCGAGAACGCCTCTGGCAAACACCCCGCGCGCATCCTCGACGCGGCCTGCGGCATCGGTACCCAGGCGATCGGCCTGGCGCTGCGGGGTCCTCAGCGAAGCCGCCATCGCCCGCGCCGGGGTCGAAGCCGCCGCGCGGAATCTCGCCATCCCGCTCTATAGCGCCGACTTGCGCGACCTCTCCGCAGTTCCCGGTGGGCCGTTCGATGCCGTTCTGATCGCCGACAACGCCCCCGCGCACCTGCCTGCGGAGGACGATCTGCGGCAGGCGACCGCCAGCGCCGCGCCTAAGCTGCCCCCGGGCGGCATTCTGCTCGCTACCGTGCGCGATTGCGACAGGCTGGTGCGGGAGCGCCCCACCTTTCACGGTCCAGCTTTCTATGAAGATGCCTGCCGCTGGCGCATCGTGCACCAGGTCTGGGACTGGAACGGCGAACGCAGCTACACGATGCACCTTTACATCACCCGCGAGACTGCGGCAGGCTGGGAGTGCCATCACTTCACTTCGGCGTTCCACACGGTATCGCGCGCCATGCTGACCCGGGCGTTTGGAGCCAACGGCTTCTCCGGCCTGCGATGGCTGGAGCCTGCCGAAACGGGTTACCACCAGCCCATCATCCTTGGGCATGCCGCTTGGTAACCTGCGACTCCGAAACATGGATTCGGAGCCGGAGAGGCGCCCGTCAAACAGGGTTGGCAGGCGAAAGCGCCTGCCCCACAACCGAAAGCGGACCACTTCTGCTGAGTCAGGCTCAGACGACCACATCTACGCCGATGGCATCGTGGTCCGACAGCGGTACGGCCCGACCTTCCCGCACATCATGAATCACCAGCGGGCTTTCGCAGCGCACGCCACGCGTGGCGAACCAGTCCAGTTTCACCGGGCAGCGGCCGCCGTGGTTGCGCAGCGCCCAGCGGATGAAATGGAAGCACCAGCCGGGCACCCAGTCGCGCAGGGCTTTGGTCGACCGCAAGTCTTCCACGTCATAGGCCACCGTGTGCTCGCCCAGGCGGTTGCATCCGCGATAATCGAAGCCCCGCCCTTCCAGGAGCTGGAAGAGATCCTTTTCGAAACGCCGGTAGGGGTGCAGATAGTGGTTGCGGATCACGTTATCCACGCCCATCATCACGCGCAGCCAGAAGCCCAGGATAGCGTGCAGGGCGCGCGAGGAATTGTAGGTGCTGGTGTTCCAGTCGCCGCCCAGCACCACCGCCTGCCGGCCGTCGAGGCTATCAAGCAGATCCCGCAACTGCAGGTAACGGTGGCGCTGCGTGGAGTGCGCGTCGAGGTGGACGGAGACCGCCGTCACTGTGAAGTTCGGAAAATAGATATCCGCCGCTACCGCCGCCTGCCTGCCGATGCGCTTCTCCCGCGAAGCTACGATGTCCACGCCGTTCTTTAGAAAAACTGGCCGCACATTGCCAAGCGGGTAACGGCTCAGCAACGCATTGCCGTGGAGGCCGAGTTCGTTGGCGCCGGGAAGATCGTACTCCACACCCGATCCCTTTGTCAGGTTGAGATAGCAGGGTACGAATGCGTAGTGCAGGCCGAGCGCGCGCGCCAGGTCCTGCGCCACGATGCGGTTGCCGGAGCGCACCATCCCGGCATCGGTTTCCGTCAGCAGCAGGACGTCGGCTTCCCGCAAATACGGATGCGTACGCAGGGCTTCCACCTGGCCGTCGAATTGGGTGCCGCGTTCCACGTTCCACGCCACGAAGCGGTAAGATGCACGCTCGGGGAAATCCGCGCGGCTGAAGTCCCCAACCTCCGGGGTATCCAGCACGCGCCGGATGTCCGGTTCCAGGGCGCGGTATAACTCGAGGCCCCACAGCTCGGCGCTGGCTCGGCAGGTCGCGAGCGCCGGCACATGTGGAGCGATTCGCTCGCGAAGTATCTGATGGATTTCCTGGGTTCCGGCTGGGCGCACCTGATACGATTGTACGGGTTCCTCTGCCGGATGCGAAGCTCCCTATTTCAAAAGCTGCTGCTGAGCGTCGTGCTCCTCGCCGGGATCGAGATTGTGCTCCTGGAGGTTTTCCTTTCCGGGCTGCCACCGGTGGATCTGCGCTGGCGCATCGTGGAGACGACCGTCCCGGTAGCCTTGCTGGCGGTGGCCGCCGGTTTCTTTTTTTCCCGCCAGCTCACGCGGCGCATGGCGCGGCTAAGAGTCTGGGTGGCAAGCCTAGGGACGGGGCCGGCGCAAATCCCGCGGCCCGAATCCGCCGACGAGCTGGGCGCTCTGGCGGAGGCGCTCGGCCACGCGGCGGCCCAGGTGAACGAGTTGGTGGATAAGGTACGCCTGGAAGGCGCGCGCCGGGACGCCATCCTGACCGGCATGGTGGAAGGCGTGCTCGCGGTGGACCAGGAGCTGCGCGTGACTTTTTGTAATGCTGCGTTCGCCAGCGCGTTTGGCGTGCGCGGCCCGGCGCCGGCGGGTCTGCCGGTGCTGCGTCTGGTGCGCGATCCGGATTTCCTGACGATGCTGCGTACCGTGGTCGCCTCGGGGGAGTCGTTGAAGCGGCGCATGCATCTGACCGGCGCCGACGGCCGTTCCTTCGAAGTACAGGCGGCGCCGTTGGCCGGCGCGTCGAGCATCGGCGCCATGGCCATCCTGCACGACATCACCGACCTGGAGCGTCTGGAGCGCGTGCGGAAGGATTTCGTGGCTAACGTTTCACATGAGCTGCGCACGCCGTTGACCGCCATACGCGGCTATGCGGAAACGCTGCTCGATGGCGCGCTCGACGATCCCCAGAACCGCCGCAGGTTCGTCGAGATCATTCAATCGCATGCCATCCGTCTGAACAACATCGCTTCGGACTTGCTGGCGCTCTCGGAGTTGGAGTCCGGCCGGCCGCCTGTGGAGCCGGGCAAGCTATCCGTACTGGCCACCCTGGAGGCCGCCATGCGCACGGTGGAATCCGAGGCGGAAATGCGGCAGGTCCACCTGGGCTGGGGTACGGTCGAGGACCTGGAGGTGATGGGCAATCGCATCAAGCTGGAGCAGGCCTTCGTCAACCTGCTGGACAACGCCGTCAAATTCAACCGGAAGGGCGGAGAGGTTTGGTTGGAAGCGCGCCGTGTGCCGGGCGCGAAGGTGGCGATTACCATCGCCGACAGCGGCATCGGGATTCCTTCGGAGGACCTGCCCCGGATTTTCGAGCGATTCTACCGCGTGGACAAGGCCCGCTCGCGGGAAGTCGGAGGCACGGGCCTGGGCCTTTCCATCGTCAAGCACGTCATCGAGCAAATGAACGGCACTGTCTCGGTGGAGAGCCAGTTGGGCAAGGGATCCAGGTTCAGTGTCTTGCTGCCGGAGGCGTAGGCACAGCGAGCTTCGCTCGCCTGGGTCAGGGGGCGGGGGTCAGGGATCGGGGGTTGTGTTTTGCCCGCGTCCGGCACGGCCATTTCCCATGATCCTCGTAATCAGATCTTAACACTCCCGTCATCAACCCATAATCGCTGCGCGTTACCCTAGGCGAGGCCGAACTACGCCGGGCGGTCGTCGTGCCTGTGCCGAGCCCTTGTCTTTCCGTGGCTGTTCGGCTAGTACTTCCAAATCTACAAGGAGCTTCAATGAAGAGAAGAATACTTGTGACGCTTGGTGGAGTTCTGCTTCTTTGCGGTGTCCTCCAGGGACCCGCGCACGCCCAGGAGTCCGCCCCGGCGAACCCGGAGATCGAGCGGCTGAAAGCGCAGCTCGCGGCGCAGCAGGAGCAGATCGACCAGCTTCGCCGCACTCTGGAAGATCAAAAGAAGACGTTGGATGACGCCACACGGCCAAAGCCGCCCAGCCTCGGCGAAGTGGCCAGCACCACGCCCGTGCTTCCCCCAAGTGAGGCGGCGCCGCTGCATCCGGGTTTGGCCGGCGCGCTGGGTCCGCAGGCGCCAGGCGAGCCATCCGCGTCGCCGCTGCAGATCCACATCGGCACGGCGACCATCACGCCGATAGGCTTTATGGATATGACCGCCGTCTTCCGTTCGGTAGACGGTGGCAGCAGCATTGGCACCAACTTCGGCAGCATCCCGTACAACAACGCGTCGACCGGATTGGGAAAGTTGACCGAGACGCGCTTCAGCGCACAGAATAGCCGTATCGGTGCGCGTGTCGACGCGGATGTTCATGGCACGCATGTGCTGGGCTACTGGGAGTCTGACTTTTTGGGTAACCAGAGCACCAACGCGGGTGTCACGTCCAATGCCATCACGTTTCGTATGCGGCTCTACTACGTGGATTTGCGGCACGGCAAATGGGAAGTGCTGGGCGGACAATCCTGGAGCATGATGACGCCCGGCCGCAAAGGGATCTCCCCGCTGCCTTCCGACATCTTCTATAGCCAGGATATGGACACGAATTACCAAGTGGGCCTGACTTGGACGCGCGCGCCGCAGTTCCGCTTCGTGTATCATGCCAGCGACGCCGTAACTTTCGGATTTGCCCTGGAGCAGTCCGAACAATATGGCGGCGGTTCGGGCGGCGGCGGCTCGATCGTTCTGCCCACGCTGCTGTCCACGGCCTACACCAACAACCAGATCGATCTGGGTGCTGCTAGTTTCACCCCACCGAACCTGCACCCGGACGTGCAGGCGAAGCTGGCCTTCGATCCCGTCGTGAACGACAAGCTGCTGCACATGGAGATCGGCGGTGTGTTCAGCTCGTTCAAGACCTTCAATCCCCTCACCAGTACGAGCTTCACCAAGCAGGGCGGCGGCGGCGAGGCCAACGTCAACCTGGAGCTGGTAAAAGGTTTCCACCTGATCGTCAACTCGTTCCTCAGCGATGGCGAAGGCCGGTATCTTTTCGGAGACGCGCCCGATGTGGTCATCAACGGGCTTGGCGGTATCATGCCGCTGCATGCCGCATCCGTCCTCCCCGGCTTCGAGTACACGACGCACAACACTACGCTGTTCGCTTACTATGGGGAAGACTTTATCGGCATGGCCAGTAGTGAAGACCCCGGCAATAAGAACGCCTACATCGGCTACGGTTATCCGAAATCGGCCAACAGCCAAAATAAGCATATACAGGAAGGCACGCTCGGCCTGAACCAGACGTTCTGGAAAAATCCGAACTACGGAGCACTGAGCTTCATCTTCCAGTACTCCTACCTGTTCCGCGAACCGTGGTATGTGGCCGCAGGCGCGCCGGCGAATGCGCACGCCAGCATGGTTTGGGTCGACTTGAGGTATACCCTGCCAGGACAGGCGCCCCACTACTAGGGCGAAGGGGGCGATTCAGCGGGGCGGGCCATCCGGCCTGCCCCGTTTTCGTGGCAATCATGTTAGGCCTAGAGAAAGGAGTCATGCATGAAAAAGAGTAGCTTCTGGCTGGGCGCCTTTGGCGCCTTTGCCATCCTGCTGATGGTTGCGCAAGCCAAAGTGCTGATCAACGCGGCAGGCGCCACGTTCCCGTATCCGATCTACGGCAAATGGTTCGAAGAGTTCGCCAAAGTCGATCCGGACGCGCAGATCAACTATCAGTCGATTGGCTCTGGTGGCGGAATCCGGCAGTTTTCGGAAGGCACGGTAGACTTCGGGGCTTCGGACATGCCCATGACCGATGAGCAGATAGGCAAGTTCAAAAGCAAGCCGCTGCACTTTCCCACGGTCCTGGGCGGGATCGTGCCGACCTACAATATTCCTGGCGTTACCCAGGAGTTGAAGTTCACTCCCGAAGCGCTGGCAGGGATCTATCTGGGCAAGATCAAGAAGTGGAACGATCCGGAGCTGACAAAGGCTAATCCTGGTGTGAAATTGCCGGGCAACGAGATCGTGGTGGTGCATCGGTCCGACGGCAGCGGCACCAGCTTCGTATTTACCGACTACCTCTCCAAAGTCAGCCCGGAATGGAAGTCCAAGGTGGGTGCCAGTACTTCGGTAAGCTGGCCTACGGGCTTGGGCGACAAGGGAAACGAAGGGGTGGCAGGGATCGTCAAGCAGACCCCCTACGCGATTGGCTACGTGGAGCTCATCTACGTACTGCAGAACAAAATGGCGTACGGTTCTTTGCGCAATGCCGCGGGAGTTTTCCTCAAAGCGGACCTGGAAAGCGTCACGGAAGCGGCGGCCTCCGCCGCCAAGAGTATGCCTACCGACTTTCGGGTTTCCATTACCAACGCTCCCGGGAAAAAGGCTTACCCCATCGCCACCTTCACCTACTTGCTGATACCATCGAAGATCGAAGATCAGGGCAAGAAGAAGGCGATTGTCACGTTCCTGCATTGGATGCTGACCGACGGCCAGAAGTATGCGGCGGCGCTGGGCTACGCTCCCCTGCCTAAGGATGTCGTCGGCAAAGAAGAGAAGCAAATTGCCCTGATCCAGTAATATGGCAACTTCGGCGCCAATGAGCGCGCCTCCTCCCGCCGGCGCGCGGGCTCTGTTTTTGCGACTGCGCAGCGGAGACGAGGTGGCGCGCCTGATTACCTTGGCCTTCGCCTCCAGCATCCTGCTGGTGACTGTGGGGTTGGTTTACCAGCTCTGGGTGACCTCATCTTTGCCGCGGCATAAGTTCGGCTTCGGCTTCCTCACGTCCTCGATGTGGAACCCGGTGACCGGTCAATTCGGCGCGTTGCCGTTCATTTACGGCACCGTGTTCACATCGGCCATCGCCCTGCTCATCTCCGTGCCCCTTGGCGTAGGGGCCGCGATTTTCCTTGCGGAACTGGCGCCGCCGCGCATCTCCAGTACGTTTACCTTCTTCATTGAATTGCTGGCTGCCGTGCCTAGCGTGATCTTCGGGGTACTGGCCATCTTCACGCTGGTGCCGTTGATGCGCGATTACGTAGAGCCTTTCCTGAAAAAGACGCTGGGGGGCCTGCCTATCTTCTCGGGCCCCGTGTTCGGATTCGGTTATCTCACGGCTGGTGTAATCCTGGCCATCATGACGCTGCCGTTCGTCATTTCCATATCCCGCGAAGCGCTGCTGGAAGTGCCCACCGAACAGCGGGAAGCGGCCCTGGCGCTGGGCGCGACGCGCTGGGAGTCCACTTGGCAGGCAGTAGTACCCTACGCGCGGCTGGGGATCTTTGGCTCGATCTTCCTCGGCTTGGCGCGCGCCCTTGGCGAAACCATGGCGGTCACCATGGTCATCGGGAACGATCCCACTATTCACGCCTCGCTCTTTGCGCCAGGCTATACCATAGCCGCCATCATAGCCAACGAGTTTAGCGAGGCGACCGGAGACCTTTACCTGCAATCGCTGGTGGAACTCGGCCTGGTGCTGTTCCTCCTCACTATCGTGATCAACGCCTTGGCGCGCTTGCTCATCATCGCCACCACGCGCCGCGGGAGCGCCCAACCATGACGCTGCGGAACCGCTGGAGAAAGACTCTGAGCTACGTTATGCTGAGCCTGACCGGAGTCTGCGCGCTGGTGGCGGTCTGTATCCTGTTTCTGATGCTCGGCTACCTGGTCTACAATGGTTGGCGATCGGTGGATTGGGACTTTTTCACGAAACTGCCCAAGTCGCCCGGCGAAACGGGCGGCGGCATGGCCAACGCCATCGTGGGTAGCTTCCAGATCATCCTGCTGGCCACCGTGATCGGTCTACCGGTGGGCTTTATGGCGGGCATCTACCTTTCCGAATTCGGCGGCAAGACCTTCGCCTTCCTGGTGCGCTACATGGCGGATCTACTGAATGGCGTACCCTCCATCGTGATCGGTATTTTCGCGTACGCGGTGATAGTGATTCCGATGCATGTGAACTCCGCACTGGCTGGCGGGTTCGCCTTGGCGGTGATGCTGGTTCCAATTACCGCCCGCAGCACCGAGCAGTTCATGAGCTCCGTACCCCAGACCTTGCGCGAAGGGGCCCTGGCGCTGGGGGCGAGCAAATGGAAGACCATTGCCACCGTGGTAGTGCCGGCGGCTTATCGCGGAATCGCCACCGGCATGATCCTGGGAGTGGCCCGCATCGCCGGCGAAACAGCGCCGCTGCTGTTCACCAGTGGAAACAACGCTTACATGAGTGGCGGGTTCACCCAGCCCACCGCGTCGCTGCCCGTGATGATCTTCTTGCGCGCCACGGCGCCCTACGAAGACTGGCATCGCCAGGCCTGGGCGGCCGGCATGGTACTCCTGCTTCTTGTCTTGCTTGTTAACATCGCCGCCCGCCTGATCCTGTCGCGGGGAATCGCAGTCCAAAAATGAACGATATAACCATGGGCGCCGCTAATCTACCTTCCGCCAGTTCGGCCGCCGGGAAGCCGGTGGGACAGCAGGGTAAGCTCAAGGCGGTCAATCTGAATTTCTATTACGGCGTCTACCAGGCGCTGCACGGTATCACCCTGGACGTTCCGGCCAACCGCATCACTGCCCTGATCGGACCATCCGGGTGCGGGAAGTCCACTTTCCTGCGCACTCTGAACCGCATCTGCGAAACTATCCGCAATATTCGTATAGAAGGCGAGATCCTGCTGGACGACGAGAATGTCATGAATGTTGACGTGACTTTGCTGCGGCGGCGGGTGGGCATGGTTTTTCAGAAATCCAATCCGTTTCCGAAATCGATTTTCGATAACGTGGCTTATGGATTGAAAGTGAATGGATTCCGCGGCAGGCTCGCGGAGGCCGTGGAAAATAGCCTGAAGCGCGCCGCGTTGTGGGAGGAAGTGAAGGACAAGCTGCACAAATCCGCCTACGCGCTCTCGGGAGGCCAGCAGCAGAGGCTCTGTATCGCGCGCGCCCTGGCCGTCGATCCCGAGGTGCTTCTGCTGGACGAGCCTTGCTCGGCGCTGGATCCCATCGCCACGGCCAAAATTGAAGATCTGCTGTTCACTTTGAAGGACCAGTGCACCATTGTCATCGTCACGCACAACATGCAGCAGGCGGCGCGGGTGGCCGATCGCACCGGATTTTTTTTGTTGGGGAAGCTTATCGAGTACAATACAACTGAGATTATTTTCAAAACGCCCACCAGGCAGGAAACGGAAGATTACATCACCGGCAGGTTCGGATAACGCAGCGAAAGGTGAGTGAGGAGAGGCGATTTGCGACATTTTTCCGTTGAGCTGGATGAGCTGCATGAGAAGGTCCTGCAGATGGGCGGCATGGTGGAATCCGCTATTCACCGCAGCGTGCGCGCGCTGGTGGATCGCGACCCCGAGCAGGCCCGCCAGGTGATGCGGGACGAAGCCCGCATCAACCAGATGGAAATCGAGATCGATAATCTGACCACGCGCCTGCTGGCGCTCCGCCAGCCCATGGCCAAGGATCTGCGCTTCCTCACTGCGGCCATGAAGATCAATACCGACCTGGAACGTATGGGAGACCTGGCGGTGAACATCGCGCAACGGGCGCTTTCCCTAATTGCGCAAACGCCTGTGAAGCCGCTGATCGATATTCCCAAAATGGCCCAGCTTGTCGAATCCATGTTGCTGCGCTCCCTTGACGCTTTCGTGAAGGGCGACGCCGAAATCGCCCACAGCGTGCTGATTGGCGATGACGAAGTCGACGCTCTGCGCGACTCTGTCTACCAGGAGCTGGTGTTGTACATGCAAAAGGACCCCACCACCGTTCCCGCGGCCGTGGACCTGATTTTCGTCGCCCGCAACCTGGAGCGCATCGCGGATCACGCAACTAATATCGCCGAGGATGTGGTGTTCCTGGTGAAGGGAGTGGACGTCCGCCATCACGCGACGGAAGTGAAGGACGTGTAATTTCTCCCCAGGACAAGCGCGTAAATCGTTCTCGCTGGGGTGTAGCCCAGTTCGTTAAGTCTTTTTGATTCTTCGGTTCTGAGAAGTGGTGCTAGCCTTGCAGTACTAGATAACAATTGAAGTGGCGCGAACCGGCGGACCCGGAGGCCGAATTCTCAGGAATATGGCCCCCAGGTGCCGCCGGTTACCATTTCGGGGCCACTGGAATGCCAGCTCTGGCCAGTGCGGAATGAACTTCGGCCGGCCTGAGGCGGGTTGCATCGTACTCTACGGTCACGCCGCTTAGCGAAGGATCCACCCGGATCTTCTGTATCCCGTAGATCGAATAGACGCCGGCGATGCGGGCCATTAGCGCGTCATCCAGGGGCCGTTCCAGATGGAACTGGATCTCGACTTTGGTCATCTCAGTTCAGCATACATTGAAAGTCACCACCCGGCAGTGCGACCATTGCTGAGGAATGCATACGACCGACAGGGTGCTCGCGCTGGACTGGCTCCGCGGCTTGGGCGTCCTGATCATGCTGCAAGGGCACTTGTTCAACTCCTTTGCGCGGGTCCCCCTGCACAACGACCCGGTCTATGTGCTTTCGCAGTTCATCGGCGGCATGCCCGCTCCCATCTTTCTGTTCTTGGTGGGTGCGACGCTGGCTTTCCGGCTGGACCGCGCCGATCTCCAGGGCCTGCCCGCGAGGGCGCGAGTCCGCTCGGCGCTGGCGCGCGCGGCTTACCTGGCCGCCACCGCCTTCGCGTTCCGTCTCCAGTTGTGGGTCTTCGCCTGGGGCAATCCCTGGAAAGAACTGCTTCGCGTGGACATCTTGAATTGCATGGCATTCGGCATAGCCGTCTTGTCCATCGTGGCGGTGCTGGCGCCGGCCCGGCGTATCACCTGGGGCGCTGCGGCCGGACTGGCCATCGCGGGAGGCGCTCCCTTAATTTCCACGTTGGACTGGTCCGGCGTTCCCTGGATCGTCGGCAATTACATCGTTCCCGACAAACAATACTTCAGCTTTTTTCCGGACGCCGCTTACATCGCCTTCGGCATCAGCTTCGGCGCGCTGTTACGCTGCGCTCCATCGGCCCGGGACAGAATCATGCAATGGGCCGCCTGCCTCGGCCTCGCGCTGGTGGTGACCGCTCATTACTTTTCCAACCTGCCGTTCTCGATCTACCCCAGCTCCGATTTCTGGCTCGACAGCCCTGGTTTGATTCTTATCCGGCTCGGGATCGTACTGACTCTAGCGGCCACCGGGTTCGTCTGGACTGCCGGAGCACAGCCCCAGGGGCTGGGTTTCATGCGGCGGCTCGGAACCAGCTCCTTGCTGATTTATTGGGTTCACGTGGAGTTGGTTTATGGGCGGTGGTTCTGGTTCGCCAAGGAGCGGCTGGCGATCGGGCAATGCGTCGCAGCGAGCCTGTTGCTGATCGCGCTGATGTATGGGCTAGCCACGTTGAACCTCCCCACGCGGGTCGCGCAACGCTGGCGCAAGATTAGGCCAGCCACGCCGGTTGCGGAGACGACATGGCCTCGTTAGCCGCCAAAACCGCGCCGGATCGCACGCCCCTCCCTGCCGGGCTGCGCCGGGCGGAATTAGTCGCGCTCGTTTTGTTGGTGGCGGCCTTCGCCGGCATAAGGCTGTGGAGCCTGACTGCGTTCTGCCTGGATTCCGACGAAATCTTCAGCCTGCTATGTGCGCGGTACAGCCCGCTACACGTACTCGCCTCAGTGCGCGCCGACGTGGTGCATCCGCCGCTTTCCTATTTGCTGCTTTGGGTGTGGATTCGGATCGGCGGCGAATCGCTGCTGTGGATGCGGCTGCTGCCGTTCCTGATCTCGATGGCCGCGCTGGGCCCGTTATGGATCGTCTTCCGCCAGCTTGAGCTCACTGCGCCGGCCAGAATCACCGCACTGAGCCTGCTGGCCATCAACGATTACCAGGTGTTTCACTCCCGCTACGTGCGGATGTACGCGCTGTTGTTCCTGTTAAGCCTCATCTCGGTTGCGGTATTCAACGCCTTCCTGGCGGGCGCTACCAGGAAACGAACACTGGCGCTTACGGCCGTCAACCTCCTCCTGGTTTACACGCACTACTTCGGCTGGATGGTTCTGGCGGTGGAGGGGCTGCACCTGCTGTTAACGGACCGGCGCAAGCTGAAGCCGTTCGCGTTCGCGACATCGATCGTAGCGTTTCTGTTTGCGCCCTGGGCTTTAGCCGCCACTCAAGCCGCCATAGCAAAAGGCGGGCTGTCCGCGAACCTGGGCTGGATCAGGCATCCGAAGATCGGCGATCTTTGGTGGTATTACGCGGGGTGCGACGGCCCGCTGTGGCCGGTTCCGGCGGCCTCGGCGATGGTCTTCTTTCTGTTCGGCGCGATGGCGGCCGGACTCTGGCGCGTTTTTAGTGGCGCCCGCGCCGCACTCGCCGGAAGCCGGCTGCGCTTCACCGCGCTGCTTGCGATGGTGCCCCCCGTGGCGACTTATCTGTTGAGCAACCAACTGCGCAATTCGGTTTGGGGCAACCGGCACCTGATTGTGTCCACTGTACCGTATCTGGTGCTGCTCGCCTCGGCGCTGATCGCGCTGCGGCCGAAATGGGTGCGTTTCCTAGTGGTCCTGATCGCCGCAATTTGGGGCGCGTGGGGCGCCTATCGGGTGACCATGTACCCTGAGCTTCGAAATAATATGGACGTGCTCACGGGCCAGTTGGTCGAGCTGAATGCGCGGGAAGGACCGCGCTCGAGCGCCGTCACCGTCTACTTTCTAGACCCGTATCTGGCCTTTCCCATGGGGTTCTATCTGGACAACCACTATCGCCAAAAGTGGAACCTGGTGAATGTTCGAGACGCGCGCGCGATATCCGGAGACCGCGTCTGGGTGGCCTACAACTACAAATCCTGGAAGCTGCCGCAGCGTCCCCAGGATCTCCTGCGGCGGCTGGGATACGAGATCGGCCCGGGCGTTTGGGCCGGCGATCGTTGGGACCGGATTGCCGTGTTCCTAGCTTATAAGAGGTGAAGTGACAACGCCGGCCGGCGTTCACTACGCTGAATTCGTCTGCGCACCGCCATCGATGCATCCCGCCGGCGATCGCAAGAAGTTCAGGATCGTTTCGGTGAGCAGCTCGGGCTGCTCCAGTGGGCCGAAATGCTCGCCTCCCGGCAGCAGCACCGGCTTGCAGTTGGGCAGCGCCTGGTGCAGATATTCATACGAGCTGATGAAGTGCGAGTCGCGCCCGTACACCAGCAGCGTGGGCGTGTGGATGGTGCGCACCGCCTCCAGCGTCAGGGCCCCCACTACTTCATAATCTTTCATCAGCGTGGTGTTGCGGATCAGGTGCAGCAGCGGCTCGCGATTCCTCGGCAGGCCGCGCGCCGGACCGTAGAACTTGGGAGTTTCCAGGCTGAGCTGCAACAGGAATTCGGCATCCGTTTTCTTGTCTTCGGGAACGTGGATGCCCACTTCTTCCAGCTTGGCCACCCAGGCCGCCCAGCCGATCCAATCCTTGTCGTTGCGC
>Ga0181523_10000046_pt1 | contig 112958 bp, 94 predicted proteins | sample PEATcosm2014_Bin_43_FD_119752 | JGI IMG/M metagenome (GOLD analysis project Ga0181523, IMG submission 119752) | Peatland microbial communities from MTU Mesocosm Facility, Houghton, MI, USA - PEATcosm2014_Bin05_30_metaG | ecosystem: Environmental > Terrestrial > Soil > Wetlands > Peat | place...
CAGGAGGGCCCATCCGTTCGTGCAGGACCTGAAGGGGTCATCGAAGGCGCGCGACCTGCTGGCGGGCACCCGGCTGGCGGCGATGCCGGGTTACTTCCTGCGGGAGACCGAGACGGGCGAGGAAACCGATGTCACGTGGGCCCCCGACGGCAAGTCGGTCGTATTTGCGGCGACGTCCGAAAACGACAACTCGGCCTTTGCCGAGGCCCCGGTGCAGCTCTTCGCGGTCCCGGCCTCCGGCGGCGAGCCCGTCGCCCTGACCCAGGGCGCAGACAGCTACAGCACGCCGGCCTTCCGCCCGGACGGCGGGGCGCTGCTCGCCAAGGTGAGGAAGGGCGGCGACGGCAAGGTGTACCACCATGCCCGGGTCGCCTCGTTCCCGTGGCCTTTCCGGCAGTCGGACCGGCTGCTGCTGACCGGCGCGCTGGACCTGACGGTGCGCCGCTTCGCCTCCTCGTCGGACAGCGCGACCGTCTACTTCACCGCCGAGGCGGAAGGGCATGAGCGCCTCTACTCGGTTCCGGCCGGGGGCGGCCCAGTCCGCGCATTCGGCCTGCCGGAGAAGGGATGCATCTCCAACCTGGCGATCGGCGGCGCCGCGATCGTCGCCACCTACGACAGCGCGGCGAGCCCCGCCGAGGTGGTCCGGGTCAATCCCGAGAAGGCGACGCTCGACGCCGTCACGTCCTTCAACTCCGACGGGCTAAAGGCGCTCGACCTCCCTTCCATCGAGAGCTTCACATTCACGAGCGCGAAGGGGCGGGCGATACAGAGCTTCCTCATGCGCCCGGCCGGGTTCACGCCGCTTGGCAGGTACCCCTTGCTTGTCGTCATGCACGGCGGGCCTGCGGAGATGGCGCGGGACGCGTGGCTCGTCCGCTGGAATTACGCCCTGCTCGCCGCGCCCGGCTACGTCCTGGTGATGACCAACTACTCGGGCTCGACCGGGTCCGGCGAGGCGTTTGGCCAGGCGATCCAGCTCGACCCCCTGAGGACCCCGGCAGACGAGATCAACCAGGCGGCGGACGTGGCAATCCAGAGGTACCCGTTCATCGACGGGTCGCGACAGGCCGCGGCCGGGGCGAGCTACGGCGGCCACCTGGCGAACTGGATGGAGGCCACGACGACGCGCTTCAGGTGCATCGTCTCCCACGCCGGCCTCGTCAACCTGGAGTCCCAGTGGGCGACGAGCGACTTCGTCTACAGCCGCGAGCTGATGGAGGGCGGGCCGGTCTGGGAGCAGGGCCCCGTCTGGCGCGAGCAGAACCCGGTCCGCTACGCGGGCAACCACTTCAAGGGCACGGGATGGGTGACCCCCATCCTGCTCAGCGTCGGCGAGAAGGACGCGCGCGTGCCGATGAACAACACGATCGAGAACTGGACCTACCTGCAACGCCTCCGGGTGCCGAGCCGGCTGCTCGTATTCCCGGACGAGAACCACTGGATCTCGCGCGGCGAGGACAGCCGCGCGTGGTACGGCGAGGTCCGGTCCTGGCTGGCCCGCTGGCTCGGGTGAGCGCCCCGCGGCCTCAGCCCGGCGGCCAGCCCATCTGGCGCCCGGCGAGCAGGTGAAGATGGAGGTGGGGGACGCTCTCGCAGGCGTCGGGGCCGTTGTTGATCACGATCCGGTACCCGCCCCCGAGGCCCATCTTCACCGCGACGTCGCGCGCGACGACGAGGAGATGGCCGAGGACGCCCTCGTCGGCGTCGGCGGCCTCGGACACCCGCGCGATGGGCTTCTTCGGGATGATCAGGACGTGGACGGGGGCCTGGGGCTGGATGTCATGGATCGCGATGCAGCGCTCGTCCTCGTATTGTATCTTTGCCGGGATCTCACGGTCGATGATCCGCTGGAACAGGGTCTTTTTCATTTTGAGCCACCGGGGTAGCGCGTCGCGGGCCCGGTCACAAGAACAAGAGCGTCAGGTCGGCCCCGGACGGCGACCGCGCGGCCGTCAGGTCGCGCAGGAAGGCCAGGAGGTCGTCGTATTCGCGGCGGCGCCTCGGCGTCTCGCGCCGCCTTGGGGGAAGGACGGCCGGCCTCAGGTTCGTGATGAGGAGCGTCGCCTCGCGGAAAGGGGCCAGCTGCTTCAGCCCGGCCATCACCTCGGCGCGGGCGAACAGAGGGGTTCCCGAATGCAGCGTCCTCGAGGCGTCCCAATGGAAGAAACCGTGGCGGGGGATATGGGTGTAAAGCCGGTCGAGGAGGCGCGCGGCCGCCGCGTTGAACGCCGCGGCATAGGTCGACTCGGGAACGGGGCCGGCGGCCGCCTGCGCCTCGAGCTCGGCGAGGCTGAACGCGATGGCCGATTTTATCTGGTGCGCCAGGTAGAGGTCCTGGCCGGTCACGTGGGCAAAGAGCGCGTTGACGAAATGCAGGCGACGCAGCTCGTCGCGGTCCATCGTCATTTGCGGTTCTTGTCGAGCGCGCTGATCTCGGTCATGAACTCGGAGACGTCGCGGAATTCCTTGTACACGCTGGCGTAGCGGACGTAGGCGACCTGGTCGATGTTGCGCAGCCGCTCCATGACGCGCTCGCCGATCGCCTGCGACGGGACCTCGTTCTCGAAGCGCGCCTCGATCGTGTCGATGACGTCCTCGACCAGCATCGTTATCTGCTCGATGTCGACCGGGCGCTTGTGGCAGGCGGCGCGCACGGCGTGCACGAGCTTGCCCCGGTCGAACTCCTCCCGGCGGCCGTCGCGCTTGATGACGACCATCTCGTCGAGGACCAGGATCTCTGTCGTCGTGAAGCGGTGGCCGCACTCGAGGCACTCGCGGCGGCGGCGGATGCTGTTGCCCTCCTTGCTGATCCGCGAGTCGATCACCTTGTCCTCCACCGAGGTGCACTTGGGGCAGCGCATGGTCAGTTGAGCCCGAGGAAGTTCTCCAGGATCCTCATCCCCTCCCGGGTCGCGATGGATTCGGGGTGGAACTGGACGCCCCAGATGGGAAGGGTCCGGTGGCGCAGCCCCATAACCTCGCCCTCGGCGGTCTCGGCCGTGATCTCCAGCTCCTTGGGGAAGCTCGAGCGCTCGACGAGGAGCGAGTGGTAGCGGGTGCCCGAGAATCCCTGGGGAAGGCCGCGGAACAGGTCCGTGTCCCGGTGCAGGATCGGCGAGGTCTTGCCGTGCATCAGCCGGCCGGCGCGCACGACCTTGCCCCCGAAATGCTGGCCGATCGCCTGGTGGCCGAGGCAGACGCCGAAAATGGGCCTGCGGCCGGCAAAGGCGCCGATGATGTCGAGCGTGACGCCGGCGTCGCTCGGGGTGCACGGGCCCGGCGAGAGCAGGACGCGGTCGGGGTTGAGCGCAAGCGCCTTCTCGGCGGTGATCTCGTTGTTGCGGAAAATCCGCTGCTCCACGCCCAGCTGGCCAAAGTACTGGACGAGGTTGTATGTGAACGAGTCGAAGTTATCTATGACGAGAAGCAATGAGTTCCAATTCACCCACGATTGACAAGGGGGTCAAGGGCGCGGGTAGGGTCGTATAGCCGGATATGGCAAGTCATTTTCAATTGCTCGGGGCGGATGCGAACTCGGGGGCGCGCCGCGGCCGGCTTTCGACGTTGCACGGCGCCGTGGAGACGCCGGCCTTCCTCCCGGTCGGAACCCAGGGAACCGTCAAGGCGCTGACCCCCGTTCACCTGCGGGAGATCGGGGCCCAGATGATCCTCGGGAACACGTATCACCTGAGCCTCAGGCCCGGGAGCAGCGTCATCCGGGGACTCGGGGGCCTCCACGCCTTCATGGGCTGGAACGGCCCCATCCTTACGGACAGCGGCGGGTTCCAGGTCTTCAGCCTCGCGAAGCTGCGCGACATCAGCGACGACGGAGTCGCCTTCCAGTCGCACCTGGACGGGGCGAGGCTGTTTCTGGGGCCGAGGGAAGTCATGGGCGTCCAGTCCGACCTCGGCTCGGACATCGCCATGGTGCTCGACGAGTGCCCGCCGTGGCCGGTCGAAAGGGATGCCTGCGCGCTGGCATGCGCCCGGAGCCTCGGATGGGCGCGGCGCTGCAAGGAGATCGCCGCCGAGAACGGGTTCCTGGCCTCGGGCCGGCACGTGTTCGGCATAGCCCAGGGATCGACCTACGATGACCTGAGGCGGGAGGCCGCGCAGGCGCTCGCTGCGCTGGACTTCTCCGGCTATGCCATCGGCGGGGTCAGCGTGGGCGAGGAGGAGCCTGAGATGCTCAAGCAGGTGGCCGCCACCGCGCCGCACCTGCCGGCCGACAGGCCGCGCTACGTGATGGGCGTGGGCACCCCGCCGCAGATCCTGAGGATGGTCGCCCTCGGCGTGGACATGTTCGACTGCGTCCTGCCGAGCCGCGTCGCGCGCAACGGCCTCGCGTTCACGCCGGGCGGGCCGATCAACCTGCGAAACGAGAGGTTCCGGTGCGACGCCGCGCCCATCGTCGAGGGGCTGGACAACTACACCTGCCGCAGTTTCTCGAGGGCATACCTGCGCCACCTGATCACGGCAGGCGAGATGCTCGGTGGAACGCTGGTCACGATCCACAACCTCCACTTCTTCCTCGACCTCATGGCGCAGGCCCGCGCGCACATCGAGGCCGGCGACTTCTCTGCGTGGCAAAGGTCTTGGATTGGCCGCTACGAGAATCCAAGATGACCCCCGCAACCATGAACAACCCCGCAATCAAGGCCCTTCGGCTGACGCTCGCCCCGCTCGCCGGGGCCGCGTGCCTCTCCCTATCGGCGCAGACCCCGTCGGCCTCGCTGACGCTTCACGCCGACCAGCCCGGCCCCGTGATCAACAAGAACATCTACGGACAGTTCTCGGAGCACCTCGGCCACTGCATCTACGGGGGCATCTGGGTGGGCGAGGGCTCGCCGATTCCCAACGTGCGGGGAATCCGCAGCGACGTCGTGGAAGCGCTGCGCCGAATCCAGGTCCCCGTCCTCAGGTGGCCGGGCGGCTGCTTCGCCGACGAATACCACTGGAAGGACGGCATCGGTCCGCGCAAGGACCGGCCGAAGATGATCAACACGAACTGGGGCGGGGTGGTGGAGGACAACAGCTTCGGCACCCACGAGTTCATGGACCTTTGCGAGCAGGTAGGCTGCGAGCCCTACATCACCGGCAACCTGGGGAGCGGGACCGTTCGCGAGATGATGGAATGGGTCGAGTACATGACGTCGGACGCGGACTCCCCGCTGGCCAACGAGAGGCGGCGCAACGGCCGGGCCGAACCCTGGCGCGTGAAGTACTTCGCGATTGGCAACGAGTGCTGGGGATGCGGCGGCGACATGACGCCCACGTTCTACGCCGAGAATTTCCGCCGCTACAGCGTCTACCTCAAGAACTACCCGGGCAACCGGCTCTACCGGATCGCCTGCGGGCCGGACGCCGCGAGCTACGGGTGGACCGACACGGTGATGGAGGCCGCGGGCGCGAGGATGGACGGGCTCTCGCTGCACTACTACACGCTGAGGAACGGCTGGAGCGACAAGGGCTCGGCCACCGATTTCGACGAGGCGGACTGGATGGCGACCCTGGTCCAGACGCTCAAGATGGACGGGATCATCGCGGGGCACACCGCGATCATGGACCGGTACGACCCCAAGAAGAGGGTCGGGCTCATGGTGGACGAGTGGGGAACCTGGTACGACCCGGCCCCGGGGACGAACCCCGGGTTCCTCGAGCAGCAGAACACCCTGCGCGACGCGATCGTCGCGGCCCTGAACCTCCACATCTTCCAGCGCCACGCCGACCGCGTGGCGATGGCGAACATCGCCCAGATGGTGAACGTGCTCCAGGCGATGATCCTGACCGACGGCCCCCGGATGGTGCTCACGCCGACCTACCACGTGTTCGAGATGTTCAAGGTGCACCAGGGGGCGACGTTCCTGCCGGTCGACCTCACCACCCCGGATTACTCGATGGGCGCCGCGCGGATCCCGTCCGTGAGCGCCTCGGCCTCCCGCGGCGCGGGGGGGCTGATCCACCTGTCGCTCGTGAACACCGACCCCAACCGGTCCGTCCGCGTGGCGTGCGCGATAGCCGGCGCGCAGCCGAGGTCCGCGGTCGGGCGAGTGCTCACCGCCACGACCATGCAGGCGCACAACACGTTCGAGTCCCCGGACGCCGTGAGGCCGGCGCCATTCTCGGACTTCGTCCTGTCGCCGGGCTTGCTTGGCGTGACGCTTCCCGCGAAGTCGGTCGCGGTACTGGAGCTCGCCCCCTAGGCGCTGGGTCTCACGGGGTTGCCCGCAACCTGGAGCGGGTCGGCTGATGGGGGGCGCCCGGGCCGCAAAGCGCTCGCCAACTGGCCGGTTCTCGGGCTCAATCCGCCCGAGTATGCGCATACTTGTGACAGGCGGGGCCGGCTTCCTCGGCTCCCACTTGTGCGAACGGCTCCTGGCGGACGGCCACGACGTCATCTGCCTGGACAACTTCTTCACCGGCAGGAAGCAGAACATCGCGTCCATGCTCGGGAACCCGAGCTTCGAGCTCGTCCGCCACGACATCATCGATCCATTCAAGGCCGAGGTCGACCAGATCTACAACCTGGCGTGCCCCGCGTCGCCCCCGCACTACCAGTACAATCCCATCAAGACCATCAAGACGTCGGTCATGGGGTCGATCAACTGCCTGGGCCTCGCGAAGCGCCTCAAGGCGCGCGTCTTCCAGGCGTCCACGTCGGAGGTCTACGGCGACCCGCAGGTGCACCCCCAGCCCGAGAGCTACTGGGGGAACGTGAACTCGATCGGCCGGCGCTCCTGCTATGACGAGGGCAAGCGCTGCGCCGAGACACTCTTCTTCGACTACCACAGGGAGAACAAGGTGGACATCCGGGTCGTGCGCATTTTCAACACGTACGGGCCGCGCATGCACGAGGCGGACGGGCGCGTTGTCTCGAATTTCGTCGTCCAGGCGATAAGGGGCGAGGACGTCACAGTCTACGGCGACGGCACGCAGACGCGATCGTTCTGCTATGTCGACGACCTGATCGAGGGCATCGTCCGGGTCATGGCGCAGACCGAGACGGCGGGCCCGATAAACCTGGGCAATCCGGGCGAGTTCACGATGAACGAGCTCGCCGAGTTGACCCTGAGGCTCGTCGGCGGCCGCTCAAAAATCATCCACAAGCGGCTGCCGGCGGATGACCCGCGCCAGCGCCAGCCCGACATCTCGCTCGCCAAGCGCCTGCTGAAATGGGAACCCAAGGTGCCCCTCGAGGAGGGCCTCAGGCGCACGATAGCCGATTTCAGGAAGCGCCTCTGACAGGCGGCTCCAAGAGCCCGGGGCATTTGTCGTTTGCCTAAGCAGTCCGACGGTCTATTGTTTGGCCTTTAATGCTCTCGCTCCTGCTCAAACCCTTCGCCGGGAGGCACTACCGGAAGTTCCTGGAGAAATGCCGCCCTATCGTCGCACGGATCAACGAGTTGGATGATTCCTATTCGCCGCTGAGCGACGAACAGCTGCGGGCGAAGACGGAGGAGTTCAAGGCGCGGATCAAGGCCGGGGAGACGCTAGACCAGATACTGCCCGAGGCGTTCGCGACCGTGAAGAACGCGGCCCGGAGGCTCCTCGGCCGGTCGGCCGCCGTCTGCGAGCACGAAATGGTCTGGGACATGGTGCACTTCGACGTCCAGCTGATCGGCGGAATCGCGCTCCACGAGGGCAGGATCTCCGAGATGGCCACGGGCGAGGGCAAGACGCTCGTCGCGACGCTGCCCCTCTACCTCAACTCCCTCGGCGGGCGCAACACGCAGCTCGTCACAGTCAACGACTACCTGGCCCGCCGCGACTCCGAGTGGATGGGCATGCTCTACGGGTTCCTGGGTGTCTCGGTGGGCTGCATCCAGCAGAGCATGGCCCCCGACCTGCGCCGGGAGATGTACGGGCGCAGCATCACGTACGGGACGGCGAGCGAGTTCGGGTTCGACTACCTGCGCGACAACGGCATGGCCACGCGCAGGGAGGACCAGGTGCAGCGTGACCACTGGTACTGCATCGTCGACGAGGTCGACTCCATCCTCGTGGACGAAGCGCGCACGCCGCTCATCATCTCCGGGCCAGCGCCGATAGAGCGCGAGCAGCCGTTCACCCGGCTGCGGCCGGGCGTCGACAAGCTCGTGAGCGACCAGACCCGCTTCTGCAACCGGCTCGTCGGGGAGGCCAAGGAGCTGCTTGAGCGGACTTCCGAGCAGTGGGATGCCGAGAGCGCCAAGGTCAAGGAGGAGAACGAGAAGAGGCGCGCGAGCGGGGTGGAGGAGGGCGCCCGCGCGAAGCTGGAGGGGGCCAAGAGGCGCGTCGCGGAGCCGTCCCTGCTTCCCATGCCGAGTCCGGAGGAGGGCCGCAGGACAGCAATTAGGAAGCTCCTCCAGGTGAAGATGGGCAGCCCGAAGAACAAGCTGCTCCTGCGGCTCATGGAAAATCCCGAGTGGCGCAAGCAGCTTGACAAGGTCGAGACGGAGATGAACTCCGACCTGAACAAGGACGAGCTGTACCACCTGAAGGAGGCCCTGTACTTCGTCATCGACGAGCGCCAGCACCAGGCCGACCTGACCGAGATCGGGCGCACCGCGCTGCGCCCCGAGAATCCGGATGCGTTCATGCTCCCGGATCTGGCGACCGAGTTCTCGGACCTGGACAAGGACTCGTCCCTTTCACCGGAGGCGAGGGAGGAACGCAAGCTGAGCTCCCAGCAGGCCTACGCCACGGTCTCGGAGGAGATCCATTCCATCTCGCAGCTCCTGCGGGCCTACTCGCTCTACGAGCGCGACGTCGCGTACGTCGTTCAGGACGGCAAGGTGATGATCGTCGACGAGAACACGGGCCGCGTGATGCCCGGCCGGCGCTGGTCCGACGGCCTCCACCAGGCGGTCGAGGCCAAGGAGGGTGTCACGATCGAGCGCGAGACGCGCACCTACGCCACGATCACGATCCAGAACTACTTCCGGATGTACGAGAAGCTGGCCGGGATGACGGGCACGGCCGAGACGGAGGCGACCGAGTTCAGCGACATCTACCGCCTCTCGGTACAGGTCATCCCGACCAACAAGCCGTGCATCCGGGTCGACAGGAACGACTCGATCTTCAAGGCGCGCCGCGACAAGTACAACGCCGTCATGCGCGAGATCGAGACCGCGCACAAGAAGGGCCAGCCCGTGCTTGTGGGCACGACGAGCGTCGAGGCCTCGGAGGTCCTCTCGCGGATGCTCAGGCGCGTGGGGATCGTCCACACCGTGCTCAACGCCAAGTTCCACCAGCAGGAGGCCGAGATCGTGAGCCGGGCCGGACTGCGCGGCGCCGTGACCATCGCGACCAACATGGCCGGCCGGGGCACCGACATCAAGCTGGGCGAGGGCGTGCGCGAGCTCGGCGGCCTCTACGTGATCGGCACCGAGCGGCACGAGTCCCGGCGGATCGACCGCCAGCTTAGGGGGCGCTGCTCGCGCCAGGGCGACCCCGGCCTCACCAAGTTCTTCCTCTCCCTAGAGGACGACCTCATGAGGCTCTTCCTCCAGGGCAACCTTGCGTCGCGCCTGATGGAGGGCTCGATGAAGGACGGGGAGGAGCTCGAGCACCCCTGGCTCAACCGCTCGATCGAGTCGGCCCAGAAGAAGGTGGAGCAGCAGAACTACTCCATACGCAAGCGGCTCCTGCAGTACGACGACGTGCTGAACCTGCAGCGCGAGGTGGTCTACGGCATAAGGAACGCGGCCATCCACGCGCCGCGCTCGAAGGACATCATCTTCGAGCAGGTCGAGGAGGAGGTCGCGGTGCGCCTCGCCGTCGCCGGGTTTGGCGAGCAGGGCGGGCCCAATTCCGCCGCGGTCGAGAGCTTCGTGGGGTGGGCCAACACGCATTTCCCGATCGGGCTCAAGGTGGAGGAACTCGCGGACGGCGATCGCGACGCGCTCAAGGCCGCGATACTCGAGAGGATCAAGAAGGCCTACGCCGTCAAGGAGTCGGTCGAGATCCCCGAGGCGCTCGGCACGCTGGAGCGCTACGTGGTGATCAACGCGATCGACCACCACTGGCAGGAGCACCTGACCGAGATGGAGGAGCTGCGCCGCTCGATCGGCCTGCGCAGCTACGGGCAGAAGGACCCCCTGGTCGAGTACAAGAGCGAGGCGTACCGATTCTTCGAGGAGCTGATGACGAACGTGCGCCTGCAGATCTGCACGGGGCTCTTCCGCAGCGCGTCGAACCTGTCGACCTTCGAGAACATGCTTGCGATCCTCGCGCGCAGCGTGCGAACCCAGGGGCCGGAGACGGCCCCCGCGCCGCCGCGGGCGCCGGCGCCGCCCAACGGGGCGGCAGTCCCTGCCCCGGAGCCGGACGAGCCGGAGCTGCGGCTTCCCAAGGTGACGATCCGGCGCGACACGCCCAAGGTCGGGCGCAACGACCCGTGCCCCTGCGGGAGCGGCAAGAAGTACAAGCACTGCCACGGCGCCTGAGGGATCATCCGTGAGCCCGGACCCCTACGACGTCGTCCCGACCTTCTGGGACCGCCACCGCGAGTGGATCGCGCCGGTCGTGGTGCCCGTTCTGGCCGTGTTCCTTCTGGTCGCATCGTTTCCGCCGCACCACTCGCCCGAGGCCGCATACGCATGCCTCGCGCCGGGCGTCTTCTGGGCGTACCTGGGCCCCCGCCTACGGGTCTACGCGTGGACGATGTTCGCGGCCCAGGCGGTCGCCTGGACGATCAACCTTTGGTGGCTGCATCCGGTCACGTGGGTCGGCCTGTTCGTCCTGGGGCCCCTTGTCGGCGTCTGGACGGGCTCGTGGTATCTTGCGGCGTGGTGGGCGATGCCGAGGATGGTAGGGCGGCCGACGCCGGTGCGGCTGGTCGCGATGCTCGGCCTCGCCGGCACCTGGGTGCTCATCGAGTGGACGCGGACATGGCTCTTCGGCGGGTTCCCGTGGATGCCGCTTGCGGCGACCCAGTGCGAGGTCAAGACGACGAGCATGATCCAGGTGGCCGCCTTCACCGGGGCCGCGGGGGTGTCTTTCGTCGTGGTCGCCGCGAACATCGGGCTCGCAGCCTTCGCGCACCGGCTCTTCCGCGAGGGCGAGGTCGGCCTTCGCAGGCGCAGCCCGGAGTTCCTGCTGGCCCTGTTCCTGTTCCTCGCGTGCCTCTCGATCCATGTCCAGGAGTCCGTGAACCGGTCGCGGTACTCGGTTCCCTTCGCCCGGGTGGCGTTCGTCCAGCCGGACATCCCGGCCACGGTCAAGTGGGACCCTGCGAAGGAACCCGAGATCATGCGGACGCTCTGGTCGACGACCCTTACCGCGGGAGCGCTGGGCCCGGACCTCATCCTCTGGCCCGAGTCCACGACCCCGTTCCCCCTGAACGACGACGCCTCGATGAGAAGGTTCGTCGAGCAGCTGTCGGCCCGCGCAAAGGCGCCCATGCTCATCGGGGCTGATGCCGTCGAGCGGCCCGACCCGAGGCACGTGGCCGCCTACAACGCAGCGTTTGTCGTCGACCCCGCCCTCGGGGTCCAGAGGGCCTACTACGCGAAGCGCAGGCTCGTCCAGTTCGGCGAGTACATTCCGCTCCGGCCCGTGTTCGGCTGGATTGGAAAGTTCGTGCCGCTCGGCGACGACTTCTCGGCGGGCACGGATCCGTCGCCACTCGTCGTCACCCTAGCCCAGGGCGCGGCCGCGTTCGGGGTCCTCATCTGCTACGAGGACGTCTTCCCGGAGCTCGGGCGCGACGAGGTGCTCTCCGGCGCCGACGCCCTCGTGGTGGTGACAAACGACGCGTGGTACGGCGAGGGCGCTGCCGCCTACCAGCACGCTGCCCATTCGATGCTCCTCGCTGTCGAGACCCGACGCCCAGTGCTCCGATGCGGCAATGCCGGCTGGAGCGGCTGGATCGACGAATTCGGCACCGTCCGGAGGGTGATGGAGGACGACGCGGGGAGCGTGTACTTCCGCGGCGCCGCGACGGCCGACGTGACGCGCGACCGGCGCTGGGTGGGGCGCGACAGCTTCTACGTCGAGCACGGCGACTGGTTTGTGGCCGCCTGCGCCTGTCTGGCGTTCATGGGCACGGCGCTCCTCGGCGTGCCGGGCGCCCCGCCCCCGGCGCCCGGGAAGGAGAGGCAATGAGCGCGGCGACAATAGCGCTGGTGGGGGACTACTCCGAGCGGCACACGGCGCACCGCGCGATCCCGAAGGCGCTCGAGATGGCGCGCGACCGGCTGGGCGCGGACGTCCGCTGGGAGTGGGTCGCGACGCGGCGCATCGGCGACGCCGACCGCGACCTGGCGGGGTTCGCCGCGGTCTGGCTGGTCCCCGCTAGCCCCTACGAGAATACGCCGGGGGCCATCGACGCCGTCCGCTGGGCGCGCGCCGGAGGACGGCCCTTCCTCGGCACCTGCGGCGGCTTCCAGCATGCGCTCCTGGAGTTTGGCCGGCATGTCGCCGGTATCGCCGGCGCCGACCACGCGGAGACGAACCCGGATGGTCCCGAGCTCGTGGTGGCGCGGCTCAGCTGTTCGCTCGTCGAGAAGTCGGGCACGGTCCATTTCGCCGAGGGAAGCCTGCTGCGCTCGGCGTACGGGCGGGCGAGCGCGACGGAGGGATACCGGTGCAACTACGGCTTCAACCCCGCGTACAGGCCCGCGTTCGAGGCCGCGGGACTCCGATTCACGGCGTGGGACGACTCGGGCGACATCCGCGGGGCGGAGCTCCCCGGGCACCCGTTCTTCGTCGGGGTGCTTTACCAGCCAGAGCGCGCCGCGCTCAGGGGCGAGGTGCCGCCCCCGGTCCTGGCCCTGGTGAATGCCTCGGCGGCTCGGGCGTGAGCCCGCGGCGCCCCGTCTTTGGCGGGGGAGCGCGCCCGGGAGAAGGCCGGACCTGACGCGGGAGTCGTGCCCCGTTGCCCGGGCCGTTTCAGCGCCCCGGCGGGTCCGCGGACTCCGCCGGCGTCCCGAGCACGACCAGGGCGACCCCCGCTAGGACGATGGCGCATGCCAGGTAGAATATCGCGCGCGGGGCCTCGCCGAACAGCAGGTAGGCCGCGGCGCCGGCGAAGAGGAACTGGCTCGAGTTGCACAGGCTGACGATCTGGCCCCGGATCCTGCGCATGGCCGCGTTGAGCAGCGAGTGTCCGCAGACGGTCGGAATCGCCGCCAGGCCGACCATGATCGCCCATTCGCGCGCCGATCCGGCCTCGAAGCCGCGGATCCAGGGCAGCGCCACGACGAGGCAGACGACGGCGGCCTGGCCGTACACGGGGATCACGTAGAGCCACACCGACGGGAAGTCGCGGTTGCGCCGGCCAAGGGCCAGATAGAGCGCGAAAAGCAGCATAGACACGAGACACACCGCGTCGCCCGCTAGGCTGCCGCCGCCCCCCGCCGCGTCCTTGGCCGACAACAGCAGGAGGCCGAGGACGGCGAGGGCGGTGCCCGCGACCTCCGCCCGGTTGATGCGCTCGCTCGCGATCCAGACGAGGAAGAAGGGCAGGGCTACCGGGACAAGGTTCACGATCAGGGTCGACTGCGCGACCGCGGTCATCCGCGCCCCCAGGGTCCACGTCATCATGTGTACCGCCAGCACGAGCGCGGGAAGCCGGGTGCGGCGCAGGTGGTCCCGGGTGAAGGCGGCCCCGTGCCTGCGCAGCTCGGCGCAGAGCACGGGCGCCAGGAACAGGGAGGCGAGAAGCAGGCGCATGGCCGTAAGGACGAAGGGGTCCGTGGAACTCAGCCTAATCAGCACGGCCGATGTCGAGCATGCCAGGACGCCTAGAAAGAGCAGCAGGTACCTCGCGAACATCGGCGCAGACGCTGGCAGACCGGGGAAGGGGATGGCAACCGAACGTTGTCGGGGCCGGCTGCGATGTTGCTTGAGAAGCGGCGATTGTGCAGTTCCATTTGAGGCAGCCCCAATGAAGAGACTCGCCTGCATCCTTTTGTGCGCGGCCGCCGCGTACCGCGCCTCCGCCGGAGGCTACCAGAACTTCGGCGTCGCGATCTACATCCCCGTCAGGGTCGTCAACACCTTTGCCGATCCGGCGCTCCTGCAGTCCCAATGGGACCAGATCAGCAGCCAGCTCAAGGTGGACAAGGTGTACATCGAGGTGCAGCGCGACCGGGTCCTGGCCGATGACAAGCTCCTCGAGGATGTGAAGAAGTTCTTCACGGACCGGGGCGTCCGGGTCGCGGGAGGCAGCGCTTTCTCCGCCAACGAGTCGGACCAGTTTTCGTCATTCTGCTACACCGACCCGGTCGACCGCGAGTTCGTGAAGAAGACCTCCGAGCTGGCCGCCCGCCACTTTGACGAGTTCATCCTGGACGATTTCTTCTTCGTCACGACGAAACACGCCTCGGACATCGCGGCCAAGGGGACCAAGTCGTGGACCGACTTCAGGCTGGGCCTCATGGACGAGGCTGGAGCGACCCTCGTCCTGAAGGCGGCGAAGGACGTCAACCCCAGGATCAAGGTCGTCATCAAGTTTCCGAACTGGTACGAGCACTTCCAGGGGCTCGGCTTCGACCTGGACAAGGAGCCGAAGATGTTCGACGGGATCTACACGGGCACGGAGACGCGCGACCCCGTCTACACGGACCAGTTCCTCCAGCAGTACGAGAGCTACCAGATCATCCGCTACTTCGAGAACATAAAGCCGGGCGGAAATGGCGGCGGGTGGGTCGACACCTTCGGGTCCCGCTACGTCGACCGATACGCTGAGCAGCTCTGGGACACCATGTTCGCCAAGGCCCGCGAGATGACGCTGTTCAACTGGGACCTCCTGCTCTGGCCGGCGCGACCTGGAGAGCGCAAGGAATGGGAGAACCTTCCGACCAGCTTCAACTACAACGCCATCGCGAAGGACTACAGGCCCGCCGGCTGGGCAGCGCCGGCCACACCGTCCTGGGCGGCGGTCGCCGGCGCCTCGCTCAGGCAGGCTGACTCCGTTGTGGGGAAGCTGGGCGCGCCGATCGGCGTCAAGAGCTACAAGCCCTATCAGTCCACGGGCGAGGACTTCCTTCACAACTACTTCGGCATGATCGGCATCCCGATCGACCTTTACCCGGAGTTCCCGGCGGACGCCAAGCTCGTGCTCCTGACCGAATCGGCGAAATTCGACCCCGAGATCGTCGGCAAGATCAAGCGGCAGCTCGAGGACGGCAAGGACGTGGTCATCACGTCGGGGCTGCTCCGGGCCCTGAAGGGACGGGGGATCGAGGACATTTGCGAGGTCGAGGTCTCCGACGGCAAGGTTCTCGCGAGCGACTATTCCACGGGCTTTGGCTCGGGAGACCGGACGGACCTCGGCGCAGGCGAGCGAAAGCCGCCGGTTCTCTTCCCCGAGGTGCGCTTCCTCACCAACGACGCGTGGGGGCTCGTGAGCGCCCTCGAGAACGGCAACGGGTACCCGATCATGCTCATGGACAGGTACGCGAAGGGCGTCCTCTACGTGTGGGCGATCCCGGACAACTTCCGCAACCTCTACGCACTGCCGCCTGGCGTCACGGGGGCGATCAAGGACGTGCTGATGAAGGATTTCTTCGTCAGGATCGACGGCGCCACCCAGGTTTCGCTGTTTGCCTACGACAACAACACGTTTGTCGCCGAGTCATTCCTGCCGAACCCGACGACGGTCAGCGTCACCGTCCAGGGCGAGTACGCTTCGCTCCGGAACCTGGACACGGGCGAGGTCATCGCGTCGTACGTGCCGGAGGCCCCGAAGACGCTGTTCCGGCGCCGTGGGACGACGGATGGCCCGAAGAAGTCGCACTTCCTCGTTCCCCTGATGCCGCACAGCTACGCGGCGTTTGCCGTCGAGAAGTAGGCGGGTCTGCTCAAAAGCCCGGCGCGAACGGGCCCGCATATGGCGTGCAGAAGAGGCCGTATGGGCCGGCCCACCCACGGCCGCGGTATTCGCTGACTCCGACGCCTAAGGTGAACGTCCCGGTTGGATCGGTGACGAAGAGGTCAGCCGAGCCCCCGTAGAAACTGGTCCCGTGGCCTCCTCCGCCGACCGTGAACGACAGGTCGCCGTGCACGGCGAAGTCGCGCGGCGCCGGAACGAGGGACTCGGGCGGGGCCGGAGGCGGGGGCGGGGCAGGAGCGTAGCTGAAGGCCTGCATGGGCGCGGGGCCCATGGATATCGCCCGGGCCACAAAGGAATCGAGGGTCGAGCGCTCCTTGCTGCTGAGCCCGTCGATCCCTGCCGCCAGGCGCTCCTGTGGCGAATGGCGCGCCGAAAACGCCGACGAGAAACCCGTGACGCCTCCCTGCCGCGCAAGAGTCACGTCGCGCCGCACCAGCGCATCCAGTGCCGCCGCCTGCGGCGGAGCGAGCCTTGTGATTCCACTCGCCGCCCGATCCTGGGCCGACAGCCCCTCGCAGAATCCAAACTCGGCGGCGACGGCCGTGGCGGTCGAAAGCGACATCGCGGCGCAAGCGATCCCTATGCGGACAATCCACGGGCCTTGGCGCGCTTTAGCCATCAGTGCAGTAAGACGCAGGGCGCCGTCCAATGTTCCGACAGGGTTCACCCGGTGTCGTACTCGAGGTAGGGACGCAGCCACCTCTCGGCCTCGGCGACCGACCAGCCCTTGCGCCTGGCATAGTCCTCAACCTGGTCCCGGCCAAGGCTGCCGACGCCGAAATACTTGGCCTCAGAGTGATTTAGGTACCATCCGCTCACGCTGCTTGCCGGCGACATCGCGCAGCTCTCCGTCAGCGTAATGCCGGTTGCAGCTTCCGCCCCGAGCAGCCGAAACAGCCCGGGTTTCTCCGTGTGGTCCGGGCACGCGGGATACCCCGGGGCGGGCCTGATGCCGCGGTACCGCTCCCGGATGAGATCCGCGACGCTCAGATTCTCGGTGCGGCCGAAACCGCACGCCTCGCGGGCCTTCTTGTGGAACAGCTCCGCCATCGCCTCGGCAAGCCTGTCGCCGAGAGCTTGGCTCATGATGGCGTTGTAGTCGTCGTGCGCCGCCCTGAACTGAGCCGCGAACCCGTCGACCCCGTGGCCGGAGGTGACGGCAAAGCCGCCGATGAAGTCAATCCGGCCGCTCTCCCTTGGCGCCACGAAGTCCGCGAGGCACAGGTTGGACTGCCCGGCGGGCTTCTCCTGCTGCTGGCGCAGCATGTGGAACGTCGCCGCCACGTCCCCGCGGCCCTCGTCGGTGTAGACCAGGACGTCGTCGCCGGCGCCGTTGCACGGCCAGAATCCGATGACCGCGTTGGCCGTGAAGCTCCGTTCCGCGACGACCCTGGCCAGAAGCCGCCGAGCGTCGTCGTAGAGCCGCGTCGCCTCTGGCCCGACGACCGCGTCGGTCAGGATGTCCGGAAAGCGGCCGTGAAGCTCCCACGCGCTGAAGAACGGACCCCAGTCGATGTAGGGGACGATTTCGGAGAGGGGCACGCCGGCGAAGACCCGGGTCCCGGTGAATTCCGGGCGCGCGATGTCGGCGCCCGCCCAGTCGAACCTCAGGCCGCGCTGCCTCGCGGCTGCCAGGGGCAGCAGCGGCTTGCGGGTACGCCGCGCGGCGAACTCCTCCCTCTGCCTCTGCTGCCTTGCCGCGACCTCGGACATGAACCCCGGCTTGTTCTCGGGCGAGAGGAGCGAGCCGACGACGTTGACGACCCGCGAGGCGTCGAGGACGTGGACCACCCCGGGCGCATATTCGGGGGCGATCTTGACAGCGGTGTGCGCGGCGCTGGTCGTGGCCCCGCCGATCAGGAGGGGGACCGTGAAGCCGGTGCGCGCCATCTCCTTGGCGGCGTGCACCATCTCGTCCAGCGACGGCGTGATGAGGCCGGATAGTCCGATGGCGTCGGCCCCTCGTTCCCGGGCCGCGGCCAGGATCTTGTCGCACGGGACCATGACGCCGAGGTCGATGACCTCGTAGTTGTTGCAGGCGAGAACGACCCCGACGATGTTTTTGCCGATGTCGTGAACGTCACCTTTCACGGTGGCCATGACGATCCGGCCGTTCGGCCTAGCGGTGCCTCCCCCGGCGACCAGCCTGCGCTTCTCCTCCTCCATGAAGGGCGTGAGGTAGGCGACGGCCTTTTTCATCACCCGCGCGGACTTGACGACCTGGGGTAGGAACATCTTGCCGGCGCCGAAAAGGTCGCCGACCACGCGCATCCCGTCCATGAGCGGGCCCTCTATGATGGCGAGCGGGCGCGGGTACCTGGCCGAGTCGGCGCGCGCCTCCTCGGTGTCCTTCTCGATGAAGGCGTCGATGCCCTTGACGAGAGCGTGCGAAAGGCGCTGCTCCACCGGGGCATCGCGCCAGGCGAGGTCCTCCCGGCTCTCGATCCTCGACGCTCCGCCCTGTGATGACTTGAGGCCGTCCGCGAAGGCGACGAGGCGCTCCGTCGCGTCCGGGCGGCGGTTGAGGATGACGTCCTCGACGCGCTCGAGGAGGTCCTTCGGGATCTCCTCGTAGACGCCGAGCATTCCTGCGTTCACGATCGCCATGTCGAGCCCGGCGGCGATCGCGTGGAAGAGGAACACCGCGTGCATTGCCTCCCGCACGGGATTGTTGCCGCGGAACGAGAACGAGACGTTGGAAACGCCGCCGGAGACCTTGGCGTGCGGAAGCGTCTCCTTGATGATTCTCGTGGCTTCGAAGAAATCCACGGCGTAGTTGCTGTGCTCCTCGATCCCCGTGGCGACTGTCAGGATGTTCGGATCGAAGATGATGTCCTCGGGAGGGAATCCCGCGGCGCTGGTGAGGAGCCGGTATGCCCGCGTGCAGATGCGGACCTTCTCGTCGCGGGTGGAAGCCTGGCCGCGCTCGTCGAACGCCATGACAACGGCGGCCGCGCCGTAGCGGAGAACGAGCCGCGCGCGGCGAAGGAACTCGGCCTCCCCGTCCTTGAGCGAGATCGAGTTGACGATGCACTTGCCCTGCACGCACTTCAGGCCGGCCTCTATGACGCTCCATTTGGAGGAGTCTAGCATCGCGGGCACCCTCGCGATCTCCGGCTCGGCGGCGATCAGATTGAGGAACTTCACCATCGTCGCCTCGCCTTCGATGAGCGCCTCGTCGACGTTGATGTCGATCGCATTGGCGCCGTTCTCGATCTGCTGGCGCGCTATGGCCAGGCAAGAGTCCCAGTCGCCGGCCTTCAGCGCCTTGGCGAACCTGGGCGAGCCCGTGATGTTCGTGCGCTCGCCGATGACTATGAACTGCGAGGCTGAGGGCCGTTGTGGGTTCGGCATCGGGGAAGAGCGTGCCTCAGGAAATGACGAGTTCCTCCAGGCCGCTCAGGTGCATCGCCGGAGCCTGGCTCGGCGGCCTGCGGGGAGGGAAGGGGCGCACGGCCTGCGCGATGGCGGCGATGTGGGCGGGCGTCGACCCGCAGCATCCGCCGGCCATGTTGAGCCAGCCGTTTGCGGCGAATTCGCCGAGGATCCCCGCCATGTCGGCCGGCGTCTCGTCATACCCTCCGAACGCGTTGGGCAGGCCCGCGTTCGGATGGCACGTGACATAGCACGGAGCGACGGCGGCGAGTTCCTCGACGTAAGGCCTCATCTGCCTTCCCCCTAGGGCGCAGTTTATCCCGACGGAGAACGGCCGGGCGTGCGCGATGCTCGCGTAGAACGCCCCGATCGTCTGGCCCGAGAGGGTCCGGCCCGATGCGTCGGTGATGGTGACGGACACCATGACCGGGAGCCGCACGCCGGTCTCGTCAAACAGGGTCTCGATGGCAAAAAGCGCCGCCTTGGCGTTCAGCGTGTCGAAGATCGTCTCGACCAGCAGGGCGTCAACTCCGCCAGCCGCGAGGGCGCGCGCCTGCTCGAGGTACGCCGCGGCGACCTGGTCCCAGGTGACCGCGCGGAAGTCCGGCCGGTTCACGTCGGGCGACATCGAGAGGGTCCGGTTGAGAGGGCCGATCGCACCGGCGACGAAGCGCGGCCTGCCGGGATCGGCCTCCACGGCCCTCTGCACCGCGCGCCTGGCGACCGCCGCCGCCGCCGCGTTCATTTCCGCGGCGAGGCCCTCGGTCCCGTAGTCAGCCTGCGAGATTGCCGTCGAGTTGAACGTGTTGGTCTCGATGATGTCGGCACCCGCCGCTAGATACTGCGAGTGTATGGCCTCGATCACGCCGGGCCGCGTGAGGGACAGGAGGTCGTTGTTCCCCTTGAGGTCGCGCGGATGGCGCGCGAACCGGTCGCCCCGGAAGTCGGCCTCGCCGAGGGCGTGCTGCTGGATCATCGTGCCCATGGCGCCGTCGAGCACGGCGATTCGCGATTCAAACAGCCGGCGGAGCGCGGCAAACGAGTCGGACTGGCGGGGAGAGGCCATGGGTGGTGTGTTGGATGATGAGTCCTGACGCGGGGACAAAGGCAACGCATTCAAGGGGGGTTGGCAAGCAACATATCAATAAATCTGTATTTATTGATATGATTGTGCTTGCGCCTTTCTGCCCCCTTTCTGGTCTTAGGCATCGCCTGGGTTCTTTGTCGCATCTTCCGGGATTTGTGGGAAGGCCGTCAGAACCGGCCACAGTTGCGCTGCGGTATCGCATCACAGACCTCCACCGCGCCGCCAGGCGGCGCGGGCAAAGCCAATCGGGCGCCTCTCGGCCCGGTGAAGGCGAGGGGCGAGGCAAATAGCCGCCCGGCCGCCATGCGGCCCGGCGGCAGGCATATGCGGAGTCCGAATACCCTGCCCGGGATTTTCATCCGCGCGGCGCGATTGCGCGCGCCGCGCTGGAGAACTTCATCGCAAAAGTGAAGCGTGATTCCCGTATGACTCCAAAATTCCTGCCGGGCCGCGATGCGGCCCGGTGCCTTGCAGCGCTGGCGGCGGCCTCGTCGGCCGCGCCGGCATTTTCGCAGGAGGTACCCGACACCCAACTCGATGCCGTGGTCGTGGTCGCGACCCGTACTCCGGCCGACGTCCGGACGCTCGGGAGCGCGGTGGATCAGATTTCAGCCGCGGACCTCGCGAGGGAGCAGGTGGCGACGCCCGCCGCGGCGCTGGGCGCCGTTCCGGGCGCCCCCTCTTTCGCGAACGGCGCCGCGGGTTCCGACGTGTCCGTCTTCCTGCGCGGATCGAATTCGGACCAGGTTCTCTTCCTGGTCGACGGCATCCGGATGAACGACGCAAACACCGACTACGCCGTCTTCCTCGGGGGCGCGCGCCTGGGTGCGACCGACTCGATCGAAATCGCCCGCGGCCCGCAGAGCACGCTCTACGGGAGCGAGGCGGTGGGCGGGATCGTCTCGATCCAGGCACAGAAGGGCTCGGGGGACCCGGCGGCCAACGCCGCGGTCGAGGCGGGAAGCTTCGACACAATCGCCGGGACCGTCGACGCGCAGGGCGCCCGAGACCAATGGGCCTGGTCGGTCTCGTCCTCGGGTTCGCACACTGCCAACGACCGCGCCAACAACGCGTTCGACAGCGGCAATCTCGTTCTCCGCGTCGACCGGGATCTCCCGGGCGGCGCAGACGTTGGGGCGACGCTCCGGGGCTTCGATGGCAGGTACGGGGACCCGGGAGACATCTACACGAACGATCAGTATGCTCACGAGACGGAGAGCAACTGGCTGGGCACGGTCTTTGCGGACCTGAGGCCGGCCCCGGATTGGACCGCGCACATCACGGCGGGGGGACAGGACCGGCGGTACGTGGCCTTTGACGAGTCGCCCGGGGTGTTTGTCGACACCACTATCGTCCAGAACCGCCGCGGCGTCCTCGACGCACAGGCAAGCTACAGCGGGCTGCCCGGGCAGCGCCTGACGATGGGTGTGACCGGCGAGGCCGACACGACGCGGGACAACGGCTACGGCGACATAGACCAGCGGCAGACTGTCTACGCGGCGTTCGCCGAGGACGAGTGGAATCCCGTCAAGTCCGTCTACCTTACAGGCGGGCTCCGCTACGACGACTTCGACACCTTTGGCTCCTCGATCACGGGACGGACGACCGCGGCGTGGCTCCTGGCGGACCGCTCCGTCAAGCTGCGCGCGAGCTACGGGACGGGATTCAACGCGCCCAGCTTCCTCGAGCTCTACGGCGTGGCGACAGGATACGTAGGCAACCCGGACCTGAGACCTGAGCGAACCCGGGGCGGCGACGCCGGGGTCGACTGGTACCTCCCGAAGCATGCCGGCACACTCAGCGCGACCTGGTTTCGCAACGACTACTCCGACCTGATCGAGTACGATTTCAACGCGTACCCCGGCACCACCGTCAACGTGGACCGGGCCCGCACGGACGGCCTAGAGCTCGAGGCCAAGCTCGGATTGGTCGCGGGGCTCGAGCTGCACGCCTCCTACACCTACCTCGAGGCGGAGGATCTCACGGACGCAACGGGGCTCCTGCGCCGCCCGAGGAACAGCGGAAGCGCGGACCTGTGGAGGGACTTCGGACGGGGGTGGAGTGCGGGGGCGGGCGTCCAGGCCGTGGGGACCCGCGAGGACGTGGACGCGCAGACTTTCCTGACCGTCGCCGACCCGAATTATACCGTGGTCAGGGTCTACGGCGAGTGGCGGGCGGGCCGCCGTCTCACCCTTAAGGCGCGGATAGAGAACCTGCTCAACCGGCGATATCAGCCCGTGAACGGGTATCCGGCGCTCGGGTTGGGCGCGTTTGGCGAGGTCGATTGGAGGCTCTGAACCGCGCAGGGTTTGACGGTGCGCGCCGGCGGGTCTTGGCTCCCGGCATGCGCCCCCTCCGCGGCCCGGCCCCGGCCCTCCTCTGCCTCGTCCTTGCCGCGCCAGGCGGGGCGCAGCAGGGGCCGTCGCCAGCGGCGACCCGCAACACCGGCGACTACGTCCCGGCGGAGCTGTCGGCGATGACGCGCCCGCACTCGAGCGAGCTGCGCGAGCTCGTCGAGCGCTTCGTCTCCGACCGCGACGAGCTCCTGCGGTTCTACGACGTCAGCGGGTCGGCGCTGCAGGTCCGGCGCCTAAGGGAGTTCTACGCGGCGTGGGACGGGCGCCTCGATGCGGTGGCGTATGACGGCCTGGGGACCGAGGGCAGGGTGGACTGGCTTCTGTTGAAGCGGCGCATCGGCCACGATCAGAGGCTCCTGGACCGCCAGGAATCCAGGCGCAAGGAGATGGCGCCGCTCATCCCGTTTGCCGGGGAGGTCGCGGCGCTCCAGGAGTCGCGCCGCCTCATGGAGCCCGTCGACCCGCAGGCGGCCGCCGCGGCGCTTGACCGCATTGCCAAGGAGGTTGGGGGTGTCCAGGAGGCGCTGCAGGCCGGCCTTAAGGGCGACCTGCCGAAGGCGGAAAAGGACGTGGCGCCGTTGACGGCGACACCGGTCACGGCCTACCGCGCGGTTGCGGCGATCGGCGAGCTGCGCGAATCACTGGATGATTGGTACAAATCCTACGACGGGTACGACCCCGCGTTCGGATGGTGGGCTCGCGCCTCGCGAGACCGGTTGAAAGGGGAGCTTGACGGGTACGTCAAGTTCTTGAGAGAAAAGGTGTTGGGCATCGATCCCGGCAAGGAGGAGCCCGTCTTTGGGGACCCGATCGGCCGGGAGGGCCTGGAGGTCGAGCTGGCGCACGAGATGATCGCGTATTCGCCGGAGGAGCTCCTTGCCATCGCGGACCGGGAATTGGCGTGGTGCGACGCCGAGCTCAGGAAGGCGTCGAAGGAGATGGGATTCGGGGAAGACTGGAGGGCTGCGATGGAGAAGGTGAAGAGGGACCACGTCGCGCCCGGCGGCCAGCCCGGCCTCGTCCGAGACCTCGCCCTGGAGGCCATACGGTTCGTGCAGGACAGGGACCTCGTCACCGTCCCCGCGCTGTCCGCGGACTTCTGGAGGATCGAGATGATGAGCCCGGCCAGGCAGAAGGTCGCCCCCTTCTTCCTTGGTGGTCCCGACATCCTGGTGGCCTTTCCGACGGACACGATGGACTACGACGACAAGGTCCAGAGCCTGCGGGCGAACAACGTGCACTTCGCGCGGGCCACGGTGTTCCACGAGCTGATCCCGGGCCACCACCTCCAGTATTATTACGAGGGGCGCTTCAATCCGCACCGCGCCCTGTTCACGACGCCGTTCTGGGTGGAGGGTTGGGCCGTATGGTGGGAGTTCCAGTTCTGGGACCTTGGGTTCCCGAAGTCCCCCGAGGACAGGATGGGGATGCTCTTCTGGCGGGCGCACCGGTGCGCCAGGATCATCTTCTCGCTCAACTTCCATCTCGGCAAATGGTCTCCGCAGCAGTGCGTCGACTTCCTCGTCGACCGGGTGGGCCACGAGCGGGCGAGCGCCACGGGGGAGGTCAGGCGGTCCTTCAACGGGACGTTCCCGCCGATGTACCAGGCCGGCTACATGCTCGGCGCGCTGCAGCTGCGCGAGCTCCACGGCGAGCTGGTGAAGGCCGGGGGGATGACCAACCGGCAGTTCCACGACGCCATCCTCGTCGGCGGGCCGATGCCGATCGAGATGGTCCGCGTCCGCCTCAGGGGCGAGAAGCCGCCGCGCGATTTCAGGCCGCAATGGCGGTTCGCCGATTGACCGCTAGCGCCCCTTCCACGCCAGGACGAGCGAGCCGGCGACTATGAGGGTTCCGCCGACCGCGTGCTGCCACGTGAGGCGCTCGCGCAGAAAGATGCCTGCCAGCACGATCGCGAAAACGACGCTCAGCTTGTCTATCGGCGCGACCCGCGACGCCTCGCCGAGCTGCAGCGCTCGGAAATAGCAGAGCCACGAGAGCCCGGTCGCAAGGCCCGAGAGCGCCAGGAAAAGCAGCGTCCTGCGCCCGGGAATAGCAATCGGGCCGGGCTCGGCGGCGAACACGATCGCCCATGTGAAGAGGAGGACGACGGTGGTGCGGATGGCCGTCGCCAGGTTGGAGCTCACGTGCTCGACTCCCACCTTCGCCAGTATGGCCGTGATCCCCGCGAAGACCGCCGAGAGGACTGCCCAGAAGACCCAGGTCATGAGCGGTTGCTACCAGATTCCGGGGACAAAGTAACAAGGAATCCGCGCGTGGTTGCCTCGTCGGGAAAACATGCTCCCAATTGGCGAATCAACACGCCGGGACAGACGCCACGCCTGCGCGCAGCGGCATTGCCGAGGATTGGAATCGGCCTGCTGTTGGCGGTGGCCGCGCTTTTTGCCGCTGGCGGAGCGAGCGGATCCGGCCCCGCCGACAGGGTCGTTATCGTCGCCAACAGCGAGGCTCCGGACTCGGTGGCGATAGCGCAGCACTATGCGCGCGCGCGGGGGGTGCCGGCCGCGAACATCATCGCCCTCAGGATGCCCGTCTCCGAGACGATTTCCTGGCGGGATTTCATCTCGGCGGTCTGGCAGCCCCTTGAGGACAAGCTCGTCGACAACGGGTGGATTGACGCGATCAAGATGGACCTTTTTGACGATGTGGGGCGGCGCAAGTACGCGATCTCCGGCCACAGGATCGCGGCACTCGTCGTCTGCAGGGGCGTTCCGCTTCGGATCGCGCACGACCCGTCGCTGTACAAGGAGGTCAGGTCTCTCACCGACCACCCGCAATTCCGGACAAACCAGGGGGCGGTCGACTCCGAGCTCAGCCTCCTCGCGCGGACGAACTATCCGATCAATGCGAGCGTCCCCAACCCGTTGTACCACAAGGTCCAGCCGACCGACGAGGAGCGCTCCCTGGTGGTCGAGGTCGCGCGGCTCGATGGACCGACGGCCGCGGATGCCATGGGACTCGTCGACCGGGCCGTGGAGGCCGAACGCTCCGGACTTCTGGGGCGCGCGTACGCGGACGCAGCCGGGCCGCTCGAGACGGGAAACCGCTGGATCGAGTCGGCCGCCGCCCAGATGTCCTCCCTCGGGTTCGGGATCTCCGTCGGCCGCGGCCCCGCCACAATGCCGGCGACCGCGCGCTTCGACGCGCCCGTGCTCTACTTCGGGTGGTACGCGCAGGACCTGAACGGCCCGTTCCAGCTTCCGGGATTCCGGTTCCCGCCCGGCGCGATCGCCGTCCACATCCACAGCTTTTCGGCGCAGACGCTGCGATCGGCCACCGATGGCTGGTGCGGTCCCCTCGTGGCCCGGGGAGTGACGGCGACGGTCGGAAACGTGTTCGAGCCGTACCTCGAGTTCAGCCACAACCCGGCCATGCTGCTGGACGCATTGACGCTCGGGGACGACCTGGCCGACGCCGCTTATTACGCGCTGCCCGTGCTCAGCTGGCAGTCGATCGTCATCGGGGACCCGCTCTACCGCCCCTTTGCGGTCCCGCTTTCCGCGCAGATGAAGAACCTGTCGGCGCTCCCGCCGAAGCTTGCCGGCTACGCCGTGATCCGCCGGATGAACCTGCTGGACGCCGCCGGCAAGAAGGCGGAGGCCATCGACGCAGGCAAGGCGGGCATGCGGGAGGTCCCGAGCCTCGCGCTTGCGCTGGCCCTCGCCCAGAGGCTCGACGCATCCGGCCTGGAGAAGGAGGCGCTTTGGCTGGTCAAGGACGCCGCCGGGTCCGCCGGCGCGTCGCCCGGGGACTGGGAGTTGATGCGAGAGGCCGCTCTCTTTCTCGCGGCGCACGGCGGATCCGCGGCGGCGATCGACGTATTCCGCGCGCTCTTTGCCATCGACGCCGTCCCCCCCGCACCCCGCTCGCGCTGGCTTGGGGACGCGCGCCGGGTGGCCCTCGATGCCGGCGACACGAGGCAGGCAGCCCTTTGGAAGGAGGAAATCGGACAGGCGGCCGAAAGGTCGGCCGAGTCGCCCCCGTTGCCGTGAGCCGGCCCCAAGGGACCGTCAGGTGGCCTCGACTATCCTGTCCGCGAGGCCGTACGCGACGGCCTCCTTCGCGTTGAGGTAGAAGTCGCGGTCGCTGTCGCGGGAGATCTTGTCGATCGGCTGGCCGGAGGCGTCCGCAAGGATCTGGTTCAGCTCGCCGCGAAGCTTGTCCATCTCCTGCGCCTGGATGTTGATGTCGGTCGCGGGTCCGATGAACCGGCCGGAAATGATCGGCTGGTGGATGAGCACGCGCCCGTGCGGGTAGATCAGCCGGCGGCCCTTCTCCGCCGCGCAGAGCAGGATCGAGCCCATGGACGCGGCCATGCCGGTGACAACGACCGTTATGGGTGACGAGACGAGCTTCATCGTGTCGTAGACCGCCATCCCGGCCGTGATCGAGCCGCCGGGCGTGTTCATGTAGAACGTGATCTCCTTTCCGGGCGCTATCGTCTCGAGGTAAAGGATCTTCTCGCTCAGGTCCTTCGCGGTCTCATCGGTGATCGGGCCCCAGAGGAAGATCTTCCGCTGCTTCAGGAAGCGCCTCTGTATCAGGAGGGATACCGATGGATCCCGTTTTTGCGCAACAGGTTCCTCGTCGTCGTCGTCCTCGTCCTCATCGTCGTCAAGACGGGGCAGCGGGGCATTGAGACCGGGATTAAGGTTCTCGAAGTGCATCGGACCCCAAAATGGGCAGATCGCCCCCTTTGGCAAGTCAGGGCGCCGGCTTCGCCTGCCAGACCGCGAGCAGCTCGGGCGAGGCCTGGGCGCGCACGCCGTTGTCAGTCAGGATGTCGTCAGTCGCGGCGACCATCTCCCTGCGCGGAAAGACCAGGGTCTCGCCGCCCCGGCCGACGAACGCGAACTTGATGAACTCGGACTTGGCGTCGCGCAGGACCTCGACCAGGTGCCTGAGATTCTTGATTCTTGTGCCGTTCACCGTGTCGACCGTCCGCGCGATCGCGTTGTCATATCCCGTGGACAGCTTGTGGGGGAAGAACGGCGAGGTCACCACCACAAGCTCCTCGCCCGGAAAGGCCGGCTTGTCGCCGCGGCGGGTGACGAGGGGGCTGGCCAGGTAGCTCAAGGCCTGCAGGAGGCCGCCCCGGTTGGCGAGGCCGCTGACGAACTCCGTCGAAGCGCTCGAGAAGACCAGCGGCCCGTAGACGAAATAGGCCGGGTAGGCGCCCTCCAGGCTGGGGATGAGCAGGGTCCGCTCAAAGGGAACCGGCACCTCGAACTGGAGGCGCTTTCCGGCGCGGATAACCGTCAGCGGGACCGTCCCGTTCCTCGCGACCTTCTGGATCAGGTACTGGAACCTGAGGCGCAGGTTGTCGCCCTGGTGGACCATCCCCTGGTCGTCGATGTCGGTGTCCCCGATCTTGGTGATCACGTCCCACTCCCTCAGGGGATAGGCAGGATCGTCGTTGTCCACCCTGTGGACCACGATGCCCTGGTCGGTCTTGGCAAGATTCAGGAAGGCGCGCAGCGCCGGGTTCTCGAGCGTCTGGAGCTCATCGAAGAAAACCGGCTTGCCGTGGTAATGCCCGCTGGCGATGTCCTTGAGGAAGAGCTCGATCTCCTCGCAGGGGATGATGTAGCCGATGTTCTCCGCCCCGCCCAGGTGGCTGAAGGCGAGGCCTATCATGTTGTTCCCGGCGACGGCGGGGCCGCCGCTGTTGCCCGGATTGATCGCGGCGTCGATCTGTATGCGCAGCCCGGACATCGGGTAGTTGTAGCTGGTGAACTCGATCCGCGAGACTATGCCCTTCGTGATCGAGAGGCTGGTGCCCCCCGTCGGGTACCCGTAGACAAGGACGGGGTCCTTGATGTCGGGGAGCGTGCTGGCGCGGGGCAGGGGAGCGTGCGTGTCGAAGAACGACTCGTCGTCCAGCTTGAGCACCGCGAGGTCTATGCCCGGTGCCACGGTTTCGACGGTGGCCGGTATCTTGTCGCCGGCCTGGTTGGCCTGGATCTGCACCTGGCTCGAGTAGAGGACCACATGGGCGTTCGTGAGGATGCGCTTGCCCTCGATGACGACGCCGCTTCCGGTCGCGTCGCTCGGGGCCTGCTTGTTCCAAGGCCGGTAGACGTCTGGATGGCGCATGGTCGTAAAGACCTTGACCACGGAGTTCTCGACCGAGGACGCCTTACCGGCGTCTGCCGCCGCCTTGGCATCCGGGGGGGCCGGGTTCGGGGCCCCGGCTGAGGGGGCGGCCGGGGAGCCTCCGGCCGGAATCTGGGCGGCCTGGACCGCGAGGGCAGGGGCGAGCCCGGAGAGGATGACCGCGCCGAGCGCGGGCAGGAACGACTTGGCGATCTGCTGTAGGGTGGAGGAGGCGGTCACGGTAAGAGCGTGATGACGGCGGGCGCGCGGGATGCCAAACTCATTCGGGCCCGCGCTAGTACCGCGTCTTGTCGGGCTTGCTCGCCCATTCGGTGAATGCGACCCTTGCCTCGCCGGGGAGGAGCGTCTGCATCGAGACGCGGCGCTCGCCGGGCGGCAGTGGAATCTGCTCGTAGATGAAATCGTCGTCGAACCCGATGTCGGCGGCCTCCTGGCGGGTGTTCCCGTAGTACACCGTCGGGATGCGCGCCCAGTAGATCGCGGAAAGGCACATCGGGCACGGCTCGCAGCTCGCGAACAGCGTGCAGTCGGGCAACTGGAAGGAGGCGAGCGCCCGGCAGGCCTCGCGGATGGCGACGATCTCCGCGTGCGCCGTCGGGTCGCACGTCGAGGTCACCTGGTTGTGCCCGCGCCCGATGATCCGCCCCTCCCGGACCACTACGCAGCCGAACGGCCCGCCGCGCCCGGCGCGAACGCCGTCCCTGGAGAGGCGGATCGCCTCGCGCATGAAATCCTCATTGGTCATCGCCATGGCACGGGTCGGTCCGGCGGACCGGACGCAAAAGCCCGAGGGTACAATGGAGGTGACATGTTACAATGAGGAACTTAACTGTGGCCGTAAAAACCGCCGCAATATGACCGCCACCACGATTTCCGGCCTCGAGATTCGGGGCCCGGTGCCGCCGCAATACGCAGAGATTCTCACGCCCGAGGCCTGCAGCTTCCTCGCCGGGCTGTTCCGCACGTTTGAGCCGCGCCGGGCCGAGATACTGCGCCGACGGGTGGAGCGGCAGGCCGAGCTCGACTCGGGCGTGCTCCCGGACTTCCTGGCCTCGACGAGGTCCGTGCGCGAGGGTTCGTGGAGGGTGGCGGCCGCCCCGGCCGACCTCATCGACCGGCGCACCGAGATAACTGGCCCGGTCGACCGGAAGATGGTCATCAACGCGCTCAACTCGGGAGCCAAGGTGTTCATGGCCGACTTCGAGGACGCGACTTCGCCCACCTGGGAGAACCTGATCGAGGGCCATGTCAACCTGAGGGATGCCGTGCGCCGTGCGATCACCTTCACGAGCCCCGACGGGAAGGTCTACAGCCTTAACGAGAAGACGGCGACGCTCCTGGTGCGCCCCCGCGGCTGGCACCTGCCCGAAAAGCACGTGCGTGTCGACGGCAAGCCGGTGTCGGGAAGCCTGTTCGATTTCGGGCTCTACTTCTTTCACAACGCGCACGAGCTCCGCCGGCGCGGATCCGGCCCCTACTTCTACCTGCCGAAGATGGAGAGCCACCTCGAGGCCAGGCTTTGGAACGACGTGTTCGTGCACGCCCAGGCGGCGATCGGGATCCCGCGGGGCTCGATACGCGCGACCTCGCTCATCGAGACCATCCTCGCGGCCTTCGAGGCCGAGGAGATCCTTTACGAGCTTCGCGAGCACGCGTCGGGTCTCAACTGCGGCCGCTGGGACTACATCTTCAGCTGCATCAAGAAGCTCCACGCGCGCGAGGGCTACGTCTTCCCCGACAGGGCTCAGGTGACGATGACGGCGCCCTTCATGCGGGCCTACTGCCTGCACGTCATCAAGGTCTGCCACCGGCGCGGCGCGCACGCGATGGGGGGGATGGCGGCCCAGATCCCGATCAAGAACAACCCAGCCGCGAACGACGAGGCGCTCGCCAAGGTCCTCGCCGACAAGGAGCGGGAGGCGACGGACGGCCACGACGGCACCTGGGTCGCGCATCCGGGCCTGGTGCCGGTCGCCCTCAAGGCGTTCGACAAGCACATGCCCGGCCCCAACCAGGTCGCCCGCCGGCGCGACGACGTGAACGTGACCGCGGCCGACCTGCTTGCCGCGCCGACGGGCACGATCACGGAGGCGGGAATCCGGACGAACCTGAGCGTCGGGATACAGTACCTCGAGGCGTGGTTCGGGGGGCTCGGCTGCGTGCCGCTGTACAACCTGATGGAGGACGCGGCGACCGCCGAGATTTCCCGCGCCCAGCTCTGGCAATGGATCCACAGCGGGGCGAAGCTCGAGGACGGCAGGGTGATAACCCCGTCGTTATGCGCCATGCTGCTCGGCGAGGTGATAGAGAAGGTCAAGGCGGAGGTGGGCGAGGATCGCTACCTGAACGGGCACTTCCGGGTGGCGGGGCACCTCTTCACCGACATGATCAAGGCGCCCGACATCGACGAGTTCCTCACGCTCCCGGCGTACGAGCTGCTCGCGTGAGCGCGGCCATGCCCCTCTCGCTCGAAGCGCTCAATTCATGCGGCAGGGAGGCCTTCATCGCCGCGCTGGGGCACCTCTTCGAGCATTCGCCGTGGGTGGCCGCGGAGACCTTTGGGAAACGGCCTTTCGGCGACGTCGAGGGCCTTCACGCGGCCCTCTGCGAGACGATGCGTGACGCGCCGGCCGAGAGGCGGCTCGCCCTCGTCCGGGCGCACCCCGACCTTGCCGGCCGTTTGGCCAGGCAGGGCGGCCTGACGAGCGCGTCGGCCAGTGAGCAGTCGGCGGCCGGCCTCACCCGGCTGTCACCCGCGGAGGCGGACGAGATCCGCAGGCTCAACGGCGCCTACCGGGCCCGCTTTGGTTTCCCGTTCGTCATATGCGCCCGACTGAACGCAAAGGATGCGATCCTCTCCGCGATGCGCGCGCGCGCGACGAACACCCCCGAAGGGGAGCTCTCGACGGCGCTTGGCGAAATCGCCAAGATCGCCCGGCTACGGCTCAACGAAGTCATCCGAAAGGAGAATTAGAATGCCCGGAAAACTCAGCACCCACGTCCTCGACCTAACGGTGGGCCGGCCAGCGGCCGGCCTGCGGCTCGAACTGCGCCGGATCGCGCCGCGCCCCGCGCTGCTGAAGACGGCCGTCACGAATTCCGACGGACGGACCGATGCGCCGCTCCTCGGCCCGGACGAGATCGAGGCCGGATCCTACCAGATAGAGTTCCACGTGGCGGAATACTTCGCGTCGAAGGGCGCGGCCCAGCAGAAGGTCCCGTTTCTCGAAGTGGTGCCGGTGCGCTTCGGCATCTCCGACCCGTCATGGTCCTATCACGTGCCGCTCCTGGTCACGCCGTATGCCTACAGCACCTATCGGGGAAGCTGAAGGCGCGCCGCGAATGCCAAAGGTATCCCTGAACCAAGCCGCCGCGACGCTCGCCCGACGCCTCGATCGGCTCGCGCGGGTCTCCGAGGAGCGCGGGGCGACGACGCGCACCTTCATGTCCCCGGCGATGAGAAGGGCCGCTGCGCTCGTCGGCGCGTGGATGAAGGGCGCCGGCCTTTCGGTGCGCGTGGACCGGCTGGGCAACGTGATCGGAAGGACCCGGGCGCCCAGGAGGGGCGCAAAGACGCTCCTCATGGGATCGCACCTCGACACGGTCCGGGACGCGGGCCGCTTTGACGGCGCCCTCGGTGTCCTCCTGCCGATCGCGGCCCTCGAGGTCCTCCGGGGCCGGGGGCTCGCGCTTCCCTTCGCCGTCGAGGTCCTTGGATTCTCCGAGGAGGAGGGCGTGAGGTTCTCGAGCGCATACCTCGGCAGCAAGGGCTACGCGGGACTGCTGGGCGTGCGGGACCTGCGCCTGCTCGACCGCGACGGCATCTCGGTGGGGGAGGTCCTTGCGGCATACGCAGGAGGGCGGTTCTCGCCGCCCGGCCCCGCCCATGGCCGGGACGAGCTGATCGGCTACCTCGAGGCCCACATAGAGCAGGGGCCGGTCCTTGGGGAGCTCGGCCTCGCCGCCGGGGTGGTCTCCGCCATAGCGGGCCAGACCCGGGCCCGGGTCGCGTTCGGCGGGAGGGCCGGGCACGCCGGGACGACGCCGATGGCGATGCGCAGGGACGCGCTCGCGGGAGCCGCGGAGTACATTGTCGCGGCGGAGGCGTTTGCAAGGGCCCGTCCGCCGCTTGTCGCGACCGTGGGCCGGGTGGTGGCCCATCCCGGGGCGGCGAACGTGATCGCGGGCGAGGCGGAGCTCACGCTTGACGTCAGGCACCCGCTCGACGCGAGGCGGCGCGCGGCATGCCGCGCGCTTCGGCGGGAGGGCCGAAGGATAGCGCGGAGGCGCCGGCTGTCGTTTGCGATGGACGTTACCCAGGACAACGGCGCCGTGCCGTGCTCGCGGGAGCTGACGGCGCTCCTCGCCGGGTGCGTGCGCAAGCGACAGGGCCGGTGCGTGGCCCTTGCGAGCGGCGCGGGCCACGACGGCGTCGTCATCTCGAGCCTCGCGCCCGTCGCGATGCTTTTCGTCCGCTGCCGGGGCGGGCTCAGCCATCGCCCCGATGAATTCGTGTCGAGGAGGGACCTCGAGGCCGCGCTTCGGATCACGGTCGACTTCCTGGTCCGCCTCGGATCCCGGTTCCCGAGATGAGCGACCACTACGACCTACTCGTGCGCGGCGCGACCGTCGTCACACCTGCCGGCGCGATCCGCGCCGACATCGCCGTCGCCGACGGAAAGATCGCGAGGATCGGCCCCGATGTCCCGGGCACGGCCGCCACGGCGATAGGGGCCAGCGGGCTTCACGTGATGGCCGGGATCATCGACTCGCACGTGCACTTCAACGAGCCCGGCCGCGCCAGTTGGGAGGGCTTTGAGCACGGGTCGAGCGCCCTCGCCGCGGGCGGCGGGACGGCATTCTTCGACATGCCGCTCAACTCCCTCCCGCCGGTCACGGACGCGGCGAGCTTCGCGCTCAAGCGGGCGGCCGCAGAGCGCTCGTCCCGGGCCGACTTCGCGATCTGGGGCGGGCTCGTGCCCGGGAACGTCGACCAGCTTGAGCCGATGCGCGACGCGGGGGCGATCGGCCTGAAGGCGTTCATGTGCAACAGCGGCGTCGAGGAGTTCCCGCTGTCGGACGCGGCCACGCTCCGGGCGGGGATGAAAAAAGCGGCGCAGATCGGGATGCTGGTGGCCGTGCATGCCGAGGACGAGGCGCTCGCACGCCAAAGGACGTCGGAGCAGCATGCGATCGGGACGGACGTGCGCAGCTGGCTCAATTCCCGCCCGGTTGAGCTCGAGCTGGCGGCGATCCGCACCGCGGTGGACATCGCCGGGGAGACGCGCTGCCGGCTGCATCTCGTCCATGTGAGCAGCCCCGAGGGCGTCGCGCTCGCGCGCGACGCGCGCAAGCGCGGCGTCGACGTCTCGGTCGAGACCTGCCCGCATTACCTGCTCCTGGCGGACAAGGATGTCGTCCGGATCGGGGCCCCGGCAAAGTGCTTTCCCCCGCTGAGGCCCGACGAGCTGCGGCTCGGGCTGTGGCGCGAGCTCGAGGCGGGCGCGATCGACACCATCGGGTCGGACCACTCGCCGGCGCCTCCGGAGATGAAGCGCGCGGCCGACTTCTTCTCCATCTGGGGCGGGATTTCCGGCTGCCAGCACGGATTCGAGCTGCTCCTCTCGGCGGCGCTTGCGAGGCGGCCGGCGGAAATCGCGCTGCCGCATATGTCGGCCCTCTTCTCGGCGAACGTCGCGCGGCGGTTCCGGATCGGCCGGGCGAAGGGCCGGCTCGCCGAGGGCCTGGACGCCGACATGACATTCATCGACATCGCGGGCGAGCACGTGCTCTCGAACGCCGAGCTTCTCTACATGCACCGCCAGGGGCCGTACGACCGGCGAAGGTGCAAGGTGAGGATTGCCCGGACGATAGTGCGGGGGCGCACCGTTTTTGCTCAGGGCCGGATTGCACCCGGCTCCACTCCGGGTCATTTTATACGGCCAGACTAGCCACAGCTCCCCGCCCCAAACAACCCATGCCTGAACTCTTCGGACACACCCGGGCCCGCGTGGGCGCGCGCCACGCGCTCATCACGCCGGACAACCACGTCAACAGCGCCCTTCCGGGCGTCGTGGGGGCGACGGCGGCCGTGCTCGTCAGCCCCGCCATGGGGGCGAGGTTCGCCCAGACGCTGCTGACCTTCGCCGCGGGGGGTTCCGCGAGCTTCGCCGCGGGAAACCTCCAGACGTTCGGGTACGTCATGGCCGGAGGGGCGACGGTCGCCGTGGGAGCCCGCGGGCGCCGGCTCGGCCAGGGCGGGTATTTCTTCTGCCCCGCCGGATCGGATTGGAGCCTGTCAAGGCCGAACAAGGGAACTCAGGTCACCCTGTTCCAGAAGCCGCATGCGCCGCTTGCCGGCGGGGGCGGCCCGCGCGCAATCATCTCGGACCAGTCTAGGGTGAAGGGAGTGCCGTTTCTGGGTGACCCCGCCGCCAGCCTCCAGGTGCTCCTGCCCGACGAGCCCGCGTTCGACTTGGCCGTCAACATATTCGCCTACCAGCCCGGCGGGCATCTCCCCTTCGTCGAGGTGCACATTATGGAGCACGGGCTCGTCATGCTCTCAGGCGCGGGCGTCTACCGCCTCGAGGACTCGTGGTACCCCGTCCGGGCCGGCGACGCGATCTGGATGGCGCCCTACTGCGCCCAGTGGTTCGTGGCGATGGGAAAGGTCCCGGCACGGTACCTCTACTACAAGGATGTGAACCGGCCAGCGCTTTGAGCACCTCGAAACCCGACCTGAGGATCACGATCGACGGAGCCGCGCTCGGGCGCCGGATCGACGAGCTGGCCTTGATCTCGGAGGCGCCGGCCCCGGTCGTCACGCGGGTGCTCTTCTCGAGCGCGGACCTGCGGGGCAGGGAGTACGTGCGCAAGGCGGCCCGCGAGGCCGGCCTCGCCGTGCGGGAGGACCCCGTCGGCAACATCTTCGCCCGCTGGGAGGGGAGCGAGCCGGGCCTGCCCGCGGTCGCCTCGGGCTCCCACACGGATGCGATCCCGAACGCGGGCAGGTACGACGGCGTCGTGGGCGTGCTCGGGGCATTCGAGGCGCTCGCCGCCCTGAAGCGCGCCGGATTCAAGCCGAGGCGCCCGATGGAGGTCGTCATGTTCACGGCGGAGGAGCCGACCCGGTTCGGCCTCGGCTGCCTCGGGAGCCGGCTGATGGCCGACTCGATCCCGGCCGAGAAGGCCAGGGCGCTCAGGGACCGCGAGGGCCGAAGCCTGGAAGAGCTCCGGGCGTCGGCGGGCTACTCGGGCCCGCTTGAATCGGTGCGGCTGCCGTCCGGCCACTACCACGCCTTTGTCGAGCTCCACATCGAGCAGGGGCCGGTTCTCGAGGCGGCCGGGATCCCGATCGGGATCGTCGAGCGCATCGCCGGGCCGAGCAGCTACCGGGTGACGCTCCACGGGGAGGGGGGGCATGCGGGGGCGGTCCTCATGCCTGGGCGCCACGACGCGATGCTCGCTGGCGCGGAGATCGCGCTCGCCGTGGAGCGGGCCGCGAAGGCGAGCGGGAGCCCGGACACCGTGGGGACTGTGGGCGTGTTCCGGATCGAGCCGGGGGCCGTCAACAGTGTCCCGTTCAGGGCCTACCTCGAGATCGATCTCAGGGACGCGCGCCTCGACACGCGGTCAAAGGCGCTTGGCGAGATCCGGAACGCCGCCGAGATCGCGTGCGCGCGGCGCGGCGTCACCATGGAATTCGAGGAGATAAACGCGGATCCGCCCGCCTCGGGGGACCCGAGGACCATCGAGATTGCGGAGAGGGTCTGCTCGGAGCTCGGGCTGCGCTCGATGCGCATGGTGAGCCGGGCCTACCATGACTCGCTCTTCATGTCCCGCGTGAGCCCGACGACCATGATCTTCATCCCGTGCCGCAACGGCTGGAGCCACAGGCCAGAGGAGTACGCGTCGCCCGGGCACATCGCCTCCGGGGTGGACGTCCTCGCGCACACGCTCGCGAGGCTGGCGGCCTGAACCGATGGGATTCGACTTCACGCTGAACGGCCGGAAGACGCGGGTCGAGGACGCGGCGCCGACAACCACGCTCCTGGAGTTTCTCAGGGCGAACGGCCTGACGGGGGGCAAGCAGGGGTGCGCCGAGGGCGACTGCGGGGCTTGCACGGTGGCGATCGTCGACAGGGACTGCGCCGGCAATCCCACCTACCGCGCGGTAAACAGCTGCATCGCGCTCCTTCCCTCGTTCGCCGGCCGCGAGGTAGTCACCGTCGAGGGGCTGGAGGGCGGGGATGGCGCGCTGCATCCCGTGCAGGCCGCCATGGTCGACCACTACGGCTCGCAGTGCGGGTACTGCACGCCCGGATTCGTGATGTCGCTCTTCGAGGGCTACTACCGTCGCGACTGCAATCTACCCAGCGACATGAGCGATCAGCTCTGCGGGAACCTGTGCCGGTGCACGGGCTACCGCCCCATCCGCGACGCGGCGCTCGACTGCCTGCGGCACCGGGACGCCCTCCGCGGGAGACACGGGTCCCCCCGGGCCGACGCCCACCTTGAGCGCCTCGGCGCCCCGGTCGCGCCGCCCGCCCCCTTGGACTACGCGGTGGGAGCGGAGCGCTTCGTCAGGCCGGTCTCGCTCGCGGGGCTGTACGCGGCCCTGGCTGAGCACCCGCAGGCGCGTCTCGTGGCGGGGGCGACCGAGATCGGCGTCGAGGTGACCAAGAAGTTCAAGTCGTTCCCTCTCCTTGTGTCCGCCGAATCCGTTCCCGAGCTGACGGGGATAGTGAAGACCGGCCCCGCCTGGCGGGTAGGCGCCGCCGCCACCCTGACCGCCGTCGAGGAGGCCCTTGGAGGGGAATACCCGTCGGTCCTAAAGATGCTCAAGGTATTTGCATCGAGGCAGATAAGGAACCGGGCTACGCTGGGCGGCAATCTGGCCACCGCCTCGCCGATCGGGGACTCCGCCCCGGTTCTGCTCTCGCTCGACGCCGACCTTGTCCTCGCCTCGTCCTCGGCCGAGCGCACCGTGGCGCTGTCCGATTTCTTCACCGCCTACCGCAGGACCCTTCTCGCCCCGGGCGAGATCATCCGCGAGATCGTGCTCCCGCGCTTCGGCGGGGAGGGGGGGCTCTCCCGGCGCTCTGATTTCCTCAAGGTGTCCAAGCGCCGCGAGCTCGACATCAGCATCGTCGCGGCGGCCTTCTCCATCGACACTGACAAGGCGGGGATCGTCCGGCGCGCGCGCCTTGCGTACGGGGGCGTGGCGCCGACGCCAATCCGGGCGCGCCGCGCCGAGGCCGCGCTCGAGGGGCGCCGGCTCGGCGACGCGGCGGCCGGGGTGGCGCGCATCCTGGCCTGCGAGTTCACTCCGATCGACGACGTGCGCGGCAGCGCAGCCTATCGGCGCGAGCTCGTGGTCAGCCTTTGGGAGAAGTTCGTCTCGGGGGCGGCGAGCGCCGCCCAGGACGCGCCTCCCGACTTCAAGAAGGGGATGGACGCCGCCCCGGCCGACGCCTCCCGCGCGCTCCGCCACGAGAGCGCGGTCGGCCACGTCACGGGGCGGGCCCAGTATGTGGACGACACGGCGCAGCGCCGTCCCATGCTCGACATCTGGCCCGTGTGCGCCCCCCACGCCAGGGCAAGGATCCTGCGGCGCGACGCGTCAAGGGCCCGCGCCATGCCGGGCGTCGCCGCGGTCCTCATGAGCGAGGACATTCCCGGGCACAACAACGTGGGCACCCATCACGACGAGCCTCTCTTCGCCGACAAGGAGATTTGCTACCACGGGCAGGTGGTGGCGATAGTCGTCGGGCGGTCGCTTCGCGCGTGTCGCGCGGCCGCGGCCGCCGTCGAGGTCGAATACGAGCCCCTGCCGCCGCTCCTGGGGATCAGGGATGCGATAGCGGCGCGGAGCTTCCACACGCCGCCGCACACGATCGCCCGGGGCGACTGGGAGGCGGCCCTCGAGAGGGCTCCGCTGAGGCTGGTCGGCGAGTTCTCGTTCGGCGGGCAGGAGCACTTCTACCTCGAGACGCACGCGGCCTGGGCGGAGGCCGGCGAGGGCGGGTCGATCTTTGTAAGCTCGTCCACACAGCACCCGACCGAGATCCAGGCCATCGTCGCCGACCTGATCGCGCAGCCGCGCAACAGGGTCGTGGTGCAGTCCCCCAGGATGGGCGGCGGCTTCGGGGGCAAGGAGACGCAGGGCAACGCTTTCGCCGCCATGGTCGCGCTCGCCGCCTTGAGGACCCGCCAGCCCGTGAGGATCCAGCTCGACCGAGACCTCGACATGACGATTACCGGCAAGCGCCACCCGTTCCATGCGGCGTTTTCCGTGGGCTACGACAGGAAGGGAATGATCCTCGCCGCCGCCGTCGACCTCTACTCGGACGGCGGATGGTCGCTCGACCTCTCGCAGCCGGTCCTCGACCGCGCGCTCTTCCACGTCGACAACGGCTACTATGTCCCCGCGCTTCGCGTCACCGGCCTCATAGCCAAGACCAACGTCGCCTCCAACACCGCGTTCCGCGGCTTCGGGGGGCCCCAGGGGATGCTCGTCATGGAGGAGATCGTCGACCGGATCGCGCGCCGGCTCGGCCTTGCGCCGGATGCGGTGCGGGGCCGCAACCTCTACCGGGGCAGGGGCAGGACAAACACGACCCATTTCCTTCAGGAGATCGGCGACAACCGCCTGCAGACCGTCTGGAAGCGCGTGCGGAAGGATGCCGGCTTCGAAAGGAGGAGGAACGCTGTGGACCGGTGGAACAAGGCCCATCCGCGCATCAAGCGCGGGATAGCCGTGACGCCGGTCAAGTTCGGGATCTCGTTCACGCTGACGCAGTACAACCAGGCGGGCGCGCTCGTGCTCCTCTACACCGACGGGACGGCGCAGGTGAACCATGGAGGGACCGAGATGGGCCAGGGGCTCCACACGAAGATCCACGGCATCGCGATGCGCGAGCTCGGCCTGCCGGCCGAGCGGGTCCGGGTGATGCCCACGGCGACGGACAAGGTGCCCAACACCTCCGCCACGGCCGCGTCGTCCGGCGCGGACCTGAACGGCGCGGCTGTCCGCAACGCGTGCGTGACGCTTCGCGAGCGGCTGGTCCCGGTTGCCGCCGAGCTGCTTTCAAAGAGCGCCGGCCGTCCGGTGGCCGAGTCGCGGATCGTGTTCGCCGACGGGAAGGTCGCGGTCCGCGGGTCCAAGACGGCGGTCGACATGGCCCATGTGTGCTGCAGGGCGCACGAGCTGAGGATCAGCATGGCCGCGACGGGATACTACGCGACGCCGGGTATCCACTGGAGCTGGGCAACCGTCTCCGGAAGGCCTTTCCAGTACTTTGTCTGCGGCGCGGCCGTAGCGGAGGTCGAGGTCGACGGCTACAGCGGCATGCACCGGGTGCTGCGCCTGGACGCCGTCCACGACGTGGGCGACTCGCTCAACCCGGGGGTGGACCTCGGGCAGATCGAGGGCGGGATCGTCCAGGGGATCGGCTGGCTCACGCGGGAGGAGCTTCTCTGGGACAAGGAGGGGCGGCTGATGACCCATAGCGCGAGCACCTACCAGATCCCGGCGATCAGCGATGCGCCGAAGGAGATGCATATCACCCTCCTGCCTATGGCGGCGCAGGAGGGAACGATAAACGGAAGCAAGGCCTCGGGGGAGCCGCCGCTCATGCTGGCGTTCTCGGTCCGCGAGGCGATCCGAGACGCCGTCGCCGCCTTCGGCCCGAAGGGCGGCGAGGTCCGGCTCGCGTCGCCGGCGACCAGCGAGGCGATATTGGCGGCGATCGGCAGCCGGACGGATTGAATGGCGCGGCACGCTTGAGCCGCAAGGGGTGGGCCTGCGCGACCGCGATTCCCGCGAGGCGTCGTTCACCGCAAATCGGGATGCACTATTGTCTTCCTGCCGGATTAGGCGTTCGTTCGACGCCGTTACCCATCGTCTTCTTCCATGGCTGCACTAAACCCCCAACCGCTGTTCAGATTCCTGGTGCCCCTCATGGGGCTTTTTCCGCTCGCGGCGCTTTCTGCAAAGGAGCCGGTCTACACCTTCAAACGGGGAGTCAACATCTCCCATTGGCTGTCCCAGAACGGCGACAGGCAGGCCTATGGCGCGTCCTGGTTCGGCGAGGGCGACGTCGAATGGATTGCGAGCCAGGGGTTTGACCACATCAGGCTGCCGGTCGATTTTCGGCAGTGCTTCGCCGCGGACGGCTCGCTTGAGGAGGCGAAGGTGGTCCCGATCGCCGACGCGATCCGCTGGGCCAGGAGCCGCGGACTTGGCGTTGTCCTCGACGCCCATTTCCTGCCGGGGGCCGACTTCAACTCGGTGGGCGGCGACAGCCGGGTCTATTCCGACCCGCTCCTCCAGGAGAAGGCTGCGAATTCCTGGCGCAGGATGGCCCGGCGTTTCGCGGGGGAGGGCCCCAATCTCCGCTTCGAGATCCTGAACGAGCCCGTCGCCCCGGAGAACGGCCAGCTGAACCCTTTCATGCGCCTGATGCTGGCCGCCATCCGCGAGAGCAACCCCACGCGCGTGGTCTACGTGACGTCGAACAAGTGGAGCAGCTTCCACACGGTGGGCGACGTCGTCCTGCCGGACGACCCCAACATCGCGCTGACGATCCATTACTACGAGCCGCTGGTCTTCACGCACCAGCGCGCGCCATGGGTCGGCTTCAAGGACAGCCTTCCCGCCGTCACGTTTCCAGGGACGGTGCCGGATGTCACCGGGCACACGCTTCCCAGTTACCACCTGAAGCTGCATGCGGGCGACCGGCTGACGGAGTCCGACGTCCTGGCTGCCTTTGCCGGCGTATCCGCGTGGCTCGCGGCCCACGCCCCGGGGATCGAGGTTTATGTCGGCGAGTTCGGGGTCTACGAGCCGGCGGACGCCGCCTCGAAACGCCGCTGGATCGCGACCGTGCGCGCGGCCGCGGAGGCCAGGGGCTGGGGATGGGCCGTCTGGGACTACAACGACAGCTTCGGGGCCCGCGGTCGCGATGGCGCGGGCACCCCCGTCCTCGAGGGGCTTTTCCCGAAATGATTCCGGCAGGGGGCCGCCGGGCCTAGGCGCCCGCGGCGGCGCGGTCGCGCTCCGAAAGGAGCTGGGCCGCTATGCTGAGCGCGATCTCGTGGGGATGGTTGGTGCCGAATCCGAGCCCGACCGGGCAGTGGAACCTGGACGCCTGCTCGGGCGTCACTCCGTCCGCGACCAGCTCGCGGCGCAGGACCTCGGCCTTGGAACTGCTCCCGATGACGCCTATGAAGGGGAAGTTCCTCTCCGTCAGCGCGCGCCGGAGGATGGGCCGGTCGGTCGCGTGCCCCATCGTCATGACCAGGAGGTACGCGGCGTCGGGCAGCGACGGCACCAGGCTCTCGAGCGACCCGGAAGGGATGACCTGCAGGTTCGGCGCATGCGGCAGCCTGCCCAGCCACTCCGGCCGCGTGTCGGCGCAGGTGATCTTGCACGGGAGCGGGATCAGGACGGGAATCAGTGCCTGGGCGACGTGCCCGGCGCCGAAAACCGCGATGTTCCACGGGCCGGAACCGAAATGGGGCTCGAAGTAGAACTTGACCGAACCCCCGCACGTCATGCCGACGTCGCCTTTCAGGGTCCATGAGACGAAGCGGGGCTTGGCGTCGGCCCCCCCGAGTATCTCTCCGGCGAGCTTGAGGGCCGCGGCCTCGACCTTTCCCCCTCCCACGGTGCCGCTGTGGAGGCCCTTTCCCGTCACGAGCATCTTGGCTGCCGCGTCCTGGGGCGTGCTGCCGAGGGCCTCGACCAGCGTCACGAGGACGAAGGGCAAGCCCTCGCTCTCGAGCGCCACGAGCTGCTCGTAAAAGGTCACACCAGGCCGAGCTTCATCTTCCCCTCCTCGCTTATCATCGACTGGTTCCAGGGCGGTTCCCACGTGATCCGGACGTCGGCATCGGAGACGCCCGGGACGAGGAGCACCTTGCCCTTGGCGTCCTCCGCGATGGCCGGCCCCATGCCGCATCCGGGCGCCGTGAGCGTCATAGCCACGTTGACCTTGAAGCTGTTGTCGGGCCTCTTCTCGACATCCATCGAGTAGACGAGGCCCAGGTCGACGATGTTAACCGGGATCTCGGGATCGTACACCTTGCGGAGCTGGTCCCAGACCGCCTCCGGGTCGGGCGCGCCGTCGGCGAGCGGCGCCGAGTCGACCGTGTGGTCCGCCGCCTGCTCGCCGAACGCGTCGCCGTCCCTCCCGTCGATCCTGAAGAGGCCGTAGTCCACCTGCACGGTGTAGCTTCCGCCGAGCGTCTGGTGGATCTGTATCTTAGTGCCGGCGGGAATCAGCTGGCGTTCGCCGGAGGGAATCAGCGTCGCCAACACGTCGCGGGAAAGGGTGCGTTCGCGGTTCATGGCAGGCCCCGAGCATTGGCCGGAATCATCACCGGCGCAAGTGCGCCCGGATAAGCTTGCGAAGCGCCGCGTGGAGCTCCTCGCTCTCGAGGCGGTTCAGGACCTCCTCGAAGAAGCCGAAGATCAGGAGCTCGTCCGCCGCCTTCGGGGGTATGCCGCGGGACTTGAGGTAGAACTCCTGCTCGGGGTCGATCCGAGAGCTCGTGGCGCCATGGGTGCAGCGGACGTCGTTCGCCTGGATCTCGAGGCCGGGGAGCGAGTTGGACTCAGCCTCGTCGCTCAGCATCAGGTTGCGGTTGCTCTGGTAGGCGTCCGTCTTCTGGGCGTCGGGATCGACTATGATCAGGCCGGAGAAGATCGTGCGCGACTGGTCGAGGAGGGCGTTCTTGTAAAGGAGGTCGGACTTTGTGTTCGGCGCCTGGTGGATCTGGAGGGTCCTCTGGTCGGCCTCCCGGGCACCCGTCGCGATGGTGATCGCGAGCATCTCCGAGAAACCGCCGGGCGCTTGGAGCTGGCTGAGCGACTCGTGCCGCGCCTGCTTGCCCCCGAGGTGGAGGTTGAGCGACTGGACGCGCGCGTCCCTGCGCACGACCGTCGAGTTGAACTGGAGCGAGAGCGCCTCCAGGGACCAGCACTGCGCCGCCGTGTAGGTGATCCTCGCCCCGTGGCCCGCGTAGAGGTCGTTCGCGCCGCATGCGAACTGCCGGGAGGGGTCGCACGACGCGAAATAGTCGACGACGGTCACACGCGAATTGTCCTCCGCGATGACGAGCGTGTGGGGGAAGACGGCCGTGCCGGGCCCCGAGACGGCGTGGACGACGACGATGGGCCTGTCTATCTCGACGCCGCGAGGGACGAAGATGAATGCCCCGTCGTCGATGAAGGCCTCGTGGAGGGCCGCGAACTTGGCGGAGCCGAGCTTCTGGGGCTGCGCCATGAAGTGCTCGCGGAGCATTCCGGGGTGCCTCGCGATCGCCTCGGAAAGGGCGGAGGCGACCACGCCCTTATTGGCGAGCTCAGCCGAGGCCGGGGTACCTCCCGCGAGACGGCCGTTGAGGAACGAGAGGGTCGCCGCAGCCTCGACGGCGAGCTCAGGGGGGGGGCTCAGCGGGTCAGGGCGCGGCGCATCCCCGGCGGGGGAGAAGCCGCCCAGGTTGATCCCCGCGATGTTGCTGAAGCGCCACTTCTCGTCCGTCCTCCTGGGCATCGGAAGGGATTCGAAGCGGGAGTAGGCCCCGCGCTTGCGCTCGAGCCACCACTCGGGGGAGGCCGCCTGCAGGGCGAGGTGGCGGGCGAACACCTCGGGGGTGAATCCCCCCAGGTTGTCCGCCACGGCCGTCTGGGCGGTCGTCGCGCCGGCCATGCCTCAGCCCACGCTCCCTTCCATTTCTAGGTCGATCAGGCGCTTTAGCTCGACCGAGTACTCCATGGGGAACTGCCTGGCAAGGTCGTTGATGAACCCGTTAACGGACAGGCTCATCGCCTGGCCCTCGGTCAGCCCCCGCTGCTGCATGTAGAAGATCTGCTCGGCGCTCACCTTGGAGACGCTGGCCTCGTGCTGGACCGCGTGGCGGTCGCCGCGCACCGTGATCGCGGGGTAGGTGTCGGTCCGGCTGTTCGTGTTGATGAGGAGCGCGTCGCACTCGGTGTTGTTCTTGCAGCCCTTCAGCTGCCTCGGGATGTGGACGACCCCGCGATAGGTCGCGCGCCCCTGTCCGACCGAGATCGACTTGGAGACGACGGTCGAGGTGGTCTCGTCCGCGGCATGGATCATCTTGGCGCCCGTGTCCTGGTGCTGGCCGTCGTTAGCCAGCGCTATCGATATCACCTCGCCGCGGGCCTTGCGGCCCCTGAGGACGACGCCAGGGTACTTCATCGTGAGCCGGCTGCCGATGTTGCAGTCGATCCACTTGATCTCCGCTTCCTCGTGCGCGAGGCCGCGCTTGGTGACGAGGTTGAACACGTTGGGAGACCAGTTCTGCACGGTGATGTACTGGATCTTCGCGCCCTTGAGGGCCACGAGCTCGACGACCGCGCTGTGAAGGGTCGCGGTCGAGAACTTGGGCGCCGTGCAGCCCTCCATGTACGTGAGCTCGCTGCCCTCGTCGCAGATGATGAGCGTGCGCTCGAACTGCCCGAAATTCTCGGCGTTGATCCGGAAGTAGGCCTGCAGCGGGTGTGAGACCTTGACTCCCGGCGGCACGTAGATGAACGAGCCCCCGGAGAACACGGCGCTGTTCAGCGCCGAGAACTTGTTGTCCCCGGTCGGGATGACCTTCCCGAAGAACCTCCTGAAGATCTCCGGATGCTCTCGCAGGCCCTCGCTCGAGTTGACAAAAATCACTCCCTGCTTGGAGACGGCGTCCTTGATGTTCGAGTAGGCCGCCTCGGAGTCGAACTGGGCCTCGACGCCGGCGAGGAACCTGCGCTCCTGCTCTGGGATCCCCAGGCGCTCGAAGGTGCGCTTGATGTCCGCGGGCACCTCGTCCCACGTCCTCTTGGGCTTGGTCCCCTGCGAGAGGTAGTAGCGGATCTTGTTGAAGTCGATGGCCTCCAGGTCTTTCGAGGCCCAATGGGTGGGCAGGGGCTTCGAAAGGAACGTCTTCAGGGCGTTCTGGCGGAACTCCCGGATCCAGGGGGCCTCCTTCTTGACGGCGGAGATGTAGTCGACGGTGCGCTCGTTCAGGCCGGTGCCCGCGTCGAAGTCGTACGTCATTGCGTACTGGAAGTCGCCGGCGACCTGGTCGATCCCGGACACGGGATTCTCGGCGGTTGTCTCGAGCGTGTCTGTGTCGGTGATTTCTGACATGGCGTGGTCCTCCGGTTCAGGCGTTTGCAAATTCCTTCTTCACCCAGTCGTAGCCCCTCGACTCGAGCTCGAGCGCGAGCGTCTTGTCGCCGCTCTTGACGATGCAGCCGTCGATCATGACGTGCACGACGTCCGGGACGATGTAGGAAAGGAGGCGCTGGTAGTGGGTGATGAGCAGCACGCCGAGGTTCGGGCCGCGCAGGCTGTTGACGCCGTCGGCGACGATCTTGAGCGCGTCGATGTCTAAGCCGGAATCCGTCTCGTCCATGAGCGCGAACCGGGGCTCGAGCATCGCCAGCTGAAGGATCTCCGTGCGCTTCTTCTCGCCGCCCGAGAACCCCTCGTTAACGGACCGCGAGGTGAACTTCCGGTCGATCTTGAGCAGGTCCATCTTCTGGTAGAGCCGCTTGTAGAACCCGGATGCGTCGATCTCCTCGCCCTCCGCCATCCTGGCCTGGACCGCGGCGCGCATGAAGTTGGCAATGCTGACCCCCGGGATCTCGCTCGGGTACTGGAACGCGAGGAAGATCCCCGCGCGGGCCCGCTCGTCGGACTCCATTTGCAGGATCGACTTGCCGTCGAGAAGGACCTCGCCCTCGGTGATCGTGTAATCGGGGTGGCCGGCGATCGCCTTAGCCATCGTGGATTTTCCGGTCCCGTTGGGCCCCATCACGGCGTGGATCTCGCCCGTGTTGATCGTGAGGGTGACGCCCCTGACGATTTCCTTGTCCCCTGTGGAGACGTGAAGGTTCTTGATTTCGAGGGAGGGCATGAGCGTGTGGGGGGCGATTGGAAGGCTTCAGGCCGCGGGTCGCGCCTTTCCGCGGAAGATGATATCAACCGACTTGGCGTCGAGGCTGGGCGGGAGGATGGACTTCACCTGGTCGATCAGGCCCGTCGGAAGGTCTATGTCGTGGGTGGCCCCGGTCTCCTCGTCGTGGAAGTGGGCGTGCGGATGGAGATTCGGGCAATACCGCGTCGGCCCCCGCTCGAAATTGACGGCGCGGACAAGATTGCACTGCACGAGCGTCTCCAGGCAGTTGTAGACCGTCGCCAGCGAGATCATCGGGATCTCCGGCTTTGCTCTCGCGAACACCTCCTCCGCCGTCGGGTGGTCGCGCTTTGTGAGGAGAACGTTGTAGATCACCTCCCGCTGGGGGGTGGAACGCAGGCCGCTGTCTGAAAGGCGCTGGGCCAGGGCCTCTGAACTGTCGGCGTTTGAAACCATGGGTTGGTGTGACTCAAATCAGTTAATTGGAATGGTACCAAGTTTCAACTAGGAATAAGAATCATTCTCAATTATTAACTGAACATATTGTATGGTAATTATATGCAGCTTCAAAAACGACGAAATTGCCTCCAATTCCCCTGTTAGATCGGTCCGGCTCCGGCGTACGGGCTACACGGCCCTTGCGAAGCCACGGACCTGGCGGCGAGTCTGACATTGCAACAGCTCGCAAAGACCATGAGGTAGCGACCTGTTGGAGACGACGATGCCAAGAACAACAAGCGCCCTGCCATTCATCCTGATGCTTGCCGCATTCACGGGCGGTTGCACAGCGCCGCAGCCGACCGAGATCAACTACCGCTGCGTCGTGCCGAAGGTGTTTACCATCGCCCCCGGCACCGATGTCGCAATTGCGTTTGCGAGCCGGCTCACGGCTGCCGCCCGGCTGGAGGTGCTCAGCCAGACGAGGCTCAAGGGAAAGGCGAGCAACGACGTCACGTACATCGTGAGCCTGAGGTCCTCGGCCGCCAGCGGCGTGTTCGTGAACATCCTGTTCAACGAGCCCTATCGGACCGTCGCCATGACCATCTCCGGGGACGTCGCCAACCCGGAGGCAACCCGCATCGCCCAGGAGTCGGCAAAGGTCTTCTCGTTGATGGTTCCCGGATCGGTCCTGGCCCCGTTCTCGGGAAACCAGGCCTTGTTCGGGCCCTGACGGGCCCGGACTGGCGAAGGGGGCGGTCGCGGGGCGGGATCCCTCCCCCCGGGAGCTAGCCCGCGGCGAAGAGCCAGTGCCACGGCTCGTAGGCGATCCCGTGCGCGTTGCCGCGGGGATAAGACAGGTGGAATCCGTGCAGGTGCGCGTGCGCCCGAAGCCACAGGAAGGCGGCTGTGAACTCGAAGTCCCCGGTGAGGGGCGGCGCGCCAGGGATCCCGATGTCGATCGCACGCCCGGTGTGGTGCTCGCTGTAGCCGGGGGCCGCCATGATTCCTAATATGGTCTCTATCGTCTCGCCCGCCTCGAGCTTGGCCCTGATGATCTCCGCCTGGCGCCCGGCGCTGCGGAATCCGGAGATCGCGACAAGCGCGACGCCCGAGGCCGCCGCGGCGTCGCGCATCCTGGCCCAGGCCTCGGCCGCGGCGGGGCACAGCAGAACCTCGCGGCCGTCGGGATTGGCCCCAACGCTGACGAGCTCGCGCGCCTCGGCTTGGGGCCTCATGCCTCGCCGCTCTCCATAGTCGGGCGGTATGCCGAGTGGATCCCCCTGGAATCTGGGCTGCGGCGCGGCGTTCGTGACCAATCCATGAATCGGGCCGGCCCCTGGGAGGCAATCGTCAAAGCGCCCTCGACGGAGGCTCGTCCCACGCACCGGGAATCACTTGCGGCGGCCTGAGGGATTCATTGAAGTCGCATGGTGGCGAAAGCATCCCCTTGCGAATCGGGAAACCACGGGGCCTTCGGCGCACCGAGCACACGGGCAGTGGCGCTCATCTTTTTCGCAGCCATCGTCGCCTATCTGCCGGCGCTTTCGGGCGACTTCATCTGGAACGACAGCGACTACGTGACGGCGCCGGACCTGCGCTCAGTGGATGGGTTGGGGCGGATCTGGACGGAGCTTGGGTCAACCCAGCAGTATTACCCCCTCCTGCACAGCGCCTTCTGGGTCCAGCACCGCCTCTGGGGCGACCATCCGCTGGGGTACCACGCCGTCAGCGTCCTCCTGCATGCGGCTTCCGCGGTGCTTTTCGCCCTCGCCCTGCGCCGGCTCCTTCGGGTCGCGGGTCCGGGTGGGGCAGGCCGGGAGGTCCCCGGAGGTCCCCGCGAGCCGGCCCGACCCTCCCCAGGGCCGGCCTGGGCGGGCACCGAATGGGTGGCTGCGCTGCTTTTCGCGCTGCATCCGGTTCACGTCGAGTCCGTCGCGTGGATCGCGGAGCAGAAGAACACGTTCTCGCTCGCCTTCTACCTGGCAGCGGCCCTCGTCTACCTGGAGTTCGACGAGAAGCGCGGGCCCCGCGCATACGCGGCGTCGTCGGCCCTGTTCATTTGCGCGCTCCTGTGCAAGACCGTGACGGCAAGCCTGCCGGCGGCCCTCCTCGTGGCGTTCTGGTGGCGGCGCGGGCGCCTCGATTGGCGGCGGGACATCCTGCCGCTACTCCCGTGGCTGGCCTTGGGCGCCGCGTGCGGCCTGTTCAGCGGCTGGGTCGAGAGAAACTACGGCGGGGCGAGGGGGGAGGGATTCGACATATCCGCGGTCGACCGCTTCCTCGTCGCGGGCCGGGCGGTGTGCTTCTACGCGGCGAACGTCATCCTGCCCGTCCGGCTCAATTTCGTGTACCCCCGATGGACGATCGACGCGGCGGCCTGGTGGCAGTGGCTCTTTCCGCTGGGCGTGATCGCCCTGGGCGCGGCCCTTTGGTCGCTGCACAGGCGCGTCCGGGCCCCCCTGGCGGCGTTCCTGTTCTTCGTCGGATCGCTCTTCCCCGCGCTCGGCTTCGTCAACCTTTACGGCGCCCGTTACTCGTGGGTCTGGGATCACTGGCAGTACCTGCCCGACCTCGGTCTCCTCGCGCTCATCGCCGGGGGTCTGGCGGCCTGCCTGCGTGTCGTCTGGCAGCACGCTCGCTGGCTGGCGGCGGCATGCGCCGCCGCGAACGCGGTCCTCCTGGCGGCGCTTACCTGGGAGCATTGCGCCATGTTCCACGACAACCAGACGCTCTACCGTGAAACCATAGCGCGGAACGCCGGATGCTGGATGGCCTACAACAACCTGGGGATCGAGCTCGACAAGACTCCCTCGCGCCGGGGGGAGGCGATCGCCCTCTACGAGAGGGCGCTGAGCCTGAATCCCGATTTTGCCGAGGCCCACAACAGCCTGGGCACCGACCTTGAGGAGACACCGGGGCGCCTTGACGAGGCCGTTTCGCACTACAGGGAGGCGCTCAGGCTGAAGCCCGACTTTGCCGAGGCCCATTTCAACCTCGGGAACGCCCTGGGCCGGATGGGCAGGACCCAGGAGGCGATAGGCGAGTTCAAGGAGGCGCTGCGGTTCAGGCCTAAGTATGTCGAGGCTCATTACAATCTCGGCAATGCGCTGGGCGCCTCGGGGCTCACCGAGGAGGCAATTTCCGAGCTCGGGGAGGCCCTGCGCCTCAAGCCCGACTTTGCCGAGGCGCACAACAACCTGGGCCTCAACCTGTCCAGGGTGCCCGGACGCCTCGACGGCGCGATCGCGCAGTACCAGGAGGCCCTGCGGCTGGATCCGAACATTCCGGAGACGCACACGAACCTGGGCAACGCCCTGTCAAGCAAACCGGGGCGGCTGGACGAGGCCATCGGCCAGTACCGGGAGGCGCTGCGCTTGAAGCCGGACTATGCGGACGCCCATTTCTACCTGGCCAACGCGCTTGCGCAGTCCGGCAGGGTCGGCGACGCGATCGCGCAGTACGAGGAGGCCCTCAGGGCGCGGCCCTCGTTCGCCGAGGCGGACAACAATCTGGGCATGCTCCTCTGCCGGACGGGAAACCTCCATGCCGGCCTCGAGCGGATCGAGGCCGCGATCCGGGCGCGTCCCGACTTCGCGCAGGCTCATTTCTCGCGTGGCGCGGCTCTGCTGCAGATGGGCCGCAGGGACGAGGCGATCCTGGAGTACCAGGCCGTCCTCCGCCTTCGTCCGGGCGACCCGTCGGCGCTCCGGGTCCTCCGGTTCATCGAGAATTCCAAGTGAATCGCGGCGCGGCGCCGGCCTCGAGGCGCAATGCTCCCTGGACACCGCCAAATCCGGGCTGCTTCCTTCCGCGGCTCGGATCGGGCGCTGTGATTAGGGCGGCCGAGCCCTGGCAGTCCTGGTATCGTGCGTCACGCGGCCAACCGTGCCGCCCGCTTGCGCGGTCACCCAATCGGCGTCCAATGATTGGTCGCCTTGTGAACCGGGCCGTTCCTTAGCCCGGGAGCGTATCCCTTGCGGCACGTCAACCTGCGAAGCGGCGGCATCGCCCCGACCCACCGCACTGGCCGGCGCCGCAGCACGCTCGGTTTCGGCCGCGCAGGGAGAGCGGGCACGGGTCGGTTTGGAGCAACGCTCACGGTTCGGTGATGTTGCCGAGCAGCAGATGGCCGTAGACCCTCTCGATCAATTCGGCGGGCGAGAATGGCTTTGCCAAGATTGCGCCCGGGCCGACTAGCTGTCTCAGGACTGGTTCAATTCCGGACGGGTCCGCGGAAATGACTATGCACGGGGGCTCCGTCGAGAAAGACCGGATGCGCGCGACCAATTCCAGGCCGGTCAGCCTCGGCATCTCGTGGTCGGTGATCACCAGGTCATATGCAGCCTTCAGGAGGGCATCCCATCCGTGTTCCCCGTCGCTCGCAGTGTCCGCCTGAAACCCCGCGCGGGTGACGGTTCTGGCAACCCAATCCCGTGCGGCCGGATCGTCATCGATGACCAGAATCTGCTTTGCCGCGGACGTGCCGATTCGATTCGGGCTCCCACGCGGACCCGGCTTTCTTGCCTCCCCGATGTCCGTCGGACCGGCAGACGCTTGTACGCCGTCATCGACCGGCAGTTGAAGGTCTGCGGCCGGTCGAGTCATTGTCATCGTATATGGCTGAATGGGGAAACCGGAATGTTTCGCGGAAAACTACCCGGCCAGAGGCCCGGAAGATATGGGGTGAAACCCTACCACCCGAAAACCGATGCAGCCGCGTCCTGATGCAGTTGGGCGCGCGGAGTCCAGTCAGTATATCCAGGGTATCAGGCGCTTGGTTCTGGCAGCGTACGCTCCGTACTCGCCCGCCAATGCCGCCGTCAAAGCGGCCTCCTCAATCGCGATGCGGCGAAGGAAGGCGAGGGTCACCGGCACCGCGATCACAAGGAGTGAAGCGTAGTTCCCGTAGCAGATCCCCAGCCCGATGAAGGCAGCCAGGGCGCCCGCATACGATGGGTGCCGGATGAGCCGATACGGGCCCGAGTCAACCACCCTGTGGTCCGCGGCAATCGACACGTTCACGGTGAAATGTCGCCCCAGGTGGACTATCGCCCACCACCGCAGGGCCAACCCCCCGAAAAAGAGCGCGACGCCCAGGGGGCGGATTTCGCGCAGGAGCCCGCTTTCCGCCTGTGGAAGGAGGGAGGCCGCACCGTTCGCCAACAAGATACTGACCAGGATTACCGCCCAAAGAAGCCAGAGGGAACCGCGGTCCATGGACACGGCGCCTTTCTTGGATCGCTTGAACAAGGCGAGAACGAGCTCCGACAGGCCAAACAGCGGGCCAAGGATCTGCACGCTTGCGAGATTCATCCTGCCGCTCCTCCCACGACCAGGCAGGAAACGAGAGCGGCCCCGATGGGTATACAGCGGGAGGCGGGATTCAGGTTCGTCGCCATCGCGGTTAGATGACGGCGCCGTGAATCGAGTGTGAAGGCATGAGGGACAATAGGTTGCGCCCGCATATGCACGTCTCTTGTACCCGAAAAGGATCTAGTCCGGACGCTTTGTCTAGGCAAGTTTGCGCGCGAATCGGGCCTCGGCGAAGAAGGCCGCCCTAGGATTGCCAATGGGCAAATGCGATTCATGGTGGCGTGACATCCGGCAGGAGGCATGACAAACGGCTCGAGAGCGAACATTCGTGGGCTCGTTCTGGTCCTTCTCGTTTCAATGGGACGGCTGTCGGCCGTTTCGCCCGAGGGATCGCCCCCGGTCTACGGCACTGCGCTTCTTCGCACATGGGTGCCGCCGGAGTACCCTAGGCAGGCCCTGAAGGATGGCCTTGCCGGTGTGGTGACGCTGCGCCTGGTCGTCGATGCGAGGGGCGTCGTGGTCTCCTCCCGCGTTCTCGATGCCAGTGATCCCCGGTTTGTCGACGCCGCGCAGCGTGCGGTCAAGGAATGGGCATTCTCTCCGGCCCTCGATGCCGGCAAGCCCGTGGCATGCGAGATGGATGCTCCCATCGTCTTCTCGCCCGACCGGGGCCAAAGAAGGATTCCCGGCCCATCCTTGCCGACACCGGACCAGATGCCCGTGCCGGCCGCTGTCACCGAGGCGGAGATCGTGTCCTCGTCCGATCTGGACTACCCGGACACGCTCTTTGACCGAAAGCTGTCCGGCCTGGCGCATTATTTCTGCAAGGTCCTGCCGGACGGGAGCGTCTCCAACCCGCGAATCACGTTCGCTACCCACGTGGACTTCGTTTTGCCCGCCCTGAAGGCGCTCGGGGAGCAGAAATACAAGCCAAGGATGAAGGGCGACGAGCCGGTCGAGTCAGAGGTCGAGGGAATACTCAGGTTCGATCTGACGCGCGGCAGCTCCGCTGGGGCGCTCGCCGCAAACATGATATCGGCGCCGGACGGCAATCCCCCGGCCGAGCAACTGGAGCCGCGCGTGGTCGCCGACCCGGTGTTTCCCTACGACCTGCTGCAAAAGGGGAAGGGGGGGGCCGCGACCGTCCTGTTTACCGTCGACGATAATGGCTCCACTTCCAAAGTCCGGGTGCGCGATGCGAGCGACCCGGAACTAGGGGAGTCCCTGGTCGCGGCCGTGGAGATGTCCGCCTTTTCTTCACCGACCCTTGACGGCCATGCCGTATCTGTGGAGCTGATGCGCCACGCCGAGTTTCCAGCCATTGCCTCCGACAGTGAAGGCGCATCCGATCCGCTTGCTCGCTTGCTGGCGGAGTCCCGTGCCGGAAGGATTGGGGGCGGATCCGGGCTTGATGCGAAGTTGGTGCCCCGGTACAGGGTCTCGCCCAGGTATCCCGGGGCGCTAAAGGATAGCGGACGGCCGTCGGGCCAGGCGGTTGTTGAGTTTGTCGTCGATCGGGACGGCCGGGCTCGTTTGCCGCGAATAGTGTCCGCCACCGACGGGCGTTTCGGCTGGGCCGCCGCAACGGCGGTTGCCCAATGGGTTTTTGACGCTCCCCGCCGAGACGGGCAGCCCGTTGACGTGAGGGTTCAGGTCCCATTCCAGTTCAAGGCTCCGACCGACTGATCATCTGCCTGGCGCCAGACGTTCGGAGTCGCCCTACCGGAAGCCGTGCGTCTGCAGTTGGGTGAGTGGTTGTCCAACGAACGGTCATCCTCCGGACACTGTCACGGATTCGCCGATCGACATTCAAGCGATGAGTGCAGATCCGGTTCCGTGCCCCTCTTGACTGAGCTACGTCTTGCTACTTTGAACCCTCAATAAGAGACTTCCCCGCGTGGAGTCTCGTTGGAGCCGTCCCCTAGCCCAATTGAACGTTCCCCGAATACCTCGAGTGACGGTTTGGCTGCTCGCGGGGAGCGCCGCGATGCTGGACGCTCAACCGGTCGCGGCCCCGGTCGTGGACGGGGCCGTGGGCATCACCGCCGTGTCTTCGAAGGTGAGCAAGGGCTACGTCCGCCCGAGGCTCCCCGACGGTTCGTTCCAGCCCGAGGAATACGCCTTTGGGAACGGCGGCCGCTATGACGGACCTTTCCGCGACGCCTCGATCGACAAGCTGAGCTTCATGGACATAGCGCGAGTCATCTCGGTGCCGCTGAGGGCCCAGAATTACGTTCCCACCAAGGGTATTCAGACGGAGAAGCTTCTCATCATGCTCCACTGGGGCACGACCTCCGTGCCCGATCCGTCCTCCACGGCGGCAGGGCCTCTTGAGCTTCAGAAAATCCAGGAGACTGCGTCTATCAGCGCTGCGGGGGGAGCCGCCGAAGCTAGGAGCGCAGCTGCGGCGATGCAGGCCGCAAATTCATACGCGGATATGCAGCTTTCGATGGAAATCGGGCAACGCGACCAGGTCGACTTGATGAACGCAAGGATGCTCGGTTACGATTCCGAGGGGCTGATTGGGACCGAATACGGAGTCTGGGTTGGGCACACTGGGGTGGCCGGTAACCACCGGGACGCACTGATCTCCGAGATCGAGGAGAACCGGTATTTTGTGGTGTTGGTGGCATACGATTTCCAGCTGCTCCGAAGGCAGAAGAAACTGATGACACTTTGGGAGACGCGCTTCAGCATCAACGAGCCTCGCAATGATTTCACCAAGGCCTTGCCGGTGATGGCGCAGTATGCGTCAAGGTACTTCGGCCAGGACAGCCACGGGTTGTTGCGGACCAAGGTCCCAGAGGGGACGGTATTGATAGGCGAATCCAAGTCCCTTGGTGAAATCGGGGTACCCGTGAAATGAGCCGCCAGTCGTCCCGATACGGACAAGGCCTGACGCGCACTTGAGCGAGAATGGGCCCATTTCTGGATACTCGGGCGATTCTGGTTGCCATTAATTAGAGAGTTATCTAATTATCGAAGCATCACAATGGACCTCCTCTTCAAGGCTCTTCAGGACCCTACTCGGCGCCGCGTTCTTGAAATGCTCAAGAAACGCGATCTTAACGCCGGCGAGATCGCCGAGGCCTTCAACATGAGCAAACCCAGCGTCTCCTACCACCTCGACTTGCTCAAACAGGCCCACCTGGTCTCAGCCCGAAGGGACCGCCAGTTCATCGTCTATTCCCTTGAAACGACGGTCCTCGACGAGTCAATCGGCTGGATCATCAACTTGATCGAAAAAAGAAAGGCGCATGCAAAAGCTCCGATGGTTGAGAGAAAACTGGCTCCAGGGCGCTATACTGGCCATCCCGTTTATCGTTATCGCAGCGTTCTGGGGTAGGTTCCCGGAGAGGGTGGTGGTCCAATGGAATGCATCGGGACCGGCCAAATGGGCGGATAAGTTTCCAGGTCTTCTGGTCTGCCCCGTTGTCAGCGTAGCTCTGGCAGTTTTTCTCGGCTGGATTCCACGGCTGGACCCTAGGCTCCGCCGAGATTCCGAGGGCGATGGACGATCCGGCGCAGCGATCGGCGTCATCCGGCTGGCCACCACTGCTCTTGTGTCATTCGGGGCGCTGCTGATTGCAACCGAAGCTCTTGGCTATCACTTCAGCAGCCTTGGAGTGGGAATCAACGTTGTGCTCCTATTCTTCGTGGTCATGGGCAACTACCTCGGCACGGTCCGGCCCAACTACTTCGTTGGCATCAGGACGCCATGGACCCTGGAGAACGACGATGTGTGGCGGTCGACGCACAGAAATTGCGGACGGATTCTGGTCTTCGGCTCATTTACGTTCTTTGCCCTCCAATTCTTCCTAAGACCGCCCTACATGCTGCCTTGCATCTTTGGCTTTGTTGCGGCCACAGGGATTTGGTCCATCGTCTATTCGTATTGGCGTTTCCGCTCCGTTAATCCCCCCGATCCCCCGCCCGGCACACCTTCCATCTAGGCGTTTTCCGCGTGTCCAAGAAAGGGTCGTTTTGGAGGCAATGTCGGGGATGCTGCGTTAGGGAGAGTCCGCGCCGGGAAGCGTTCCCTGGTAGAGGTCCCAGTGCTGCACGAGCGCGTGGACCACAGGCGAGCCTACTCGGTAGGCGGATTCGACGGCGAGGGCGGTGCCGCTCTCCTCGCCCGAGAGGAGGCTGGCGACGACGCTCTTTGCTGGCGGCGGCTCGGAGTAGTTGCTCGCCGTGCGCAGGACAAGGTACCGGCGGGGATCCACCCGGTGGGCGTTCCCGAGCATGTGAAGGGCGTAGGCGATGCTCTGGTCCTCGCACTCAGTCATCACGAACCGGGCCTTGCCCGCCGTGTAGAGAGCGCACCAGTGTTCGGCCCAGCGCGTGAGTGTGGGACCGTGCCAGTACCGGGCCGTGCCAAGCGTGTCGCCCAGGAGCACGAAGGGTGGGCGTTGCGCCTCCGGGTGGCCGACGTAGAGGGCGCGGTACCGTCTCAGCTCGGGAGTGTCGGAAAGCGCGACGTCCTTGGACTTCCGGAAAGCCCAGGCCACGAGCCCCGGGTCGAGCTGGAAGGCCATCGGCTTCTGGCTCCAGTCGTGGAGGCCCGGGGCCTCGTCGGGACGGGTGGCGCCGTACGGGAAGATGGCGTAGGGCCAGTCGGGTGGAGCGTCGTGGAGGTCGATCTCGTTGACGTTGTCCCCGTCGACGACCCACTGCGCCCAGGCGGCGCTGCCCACGCTCGCACGGTCCGCGTCGACTCCGGCGATCCCCGCCATCATGAAATAGGTCTGCGACAGGTCGAACCGGGGGTCTGTGCCGACCAGCATCACCGCCAGGCCGCTCCGGTTGCAGGTTCCCGTCACCATCGCAAAGACGCCGGAGTCGTTGAAACGCACCGGGTGGGCGATGCCCGGGACATCGAGCGTCCCGGTAAGATTCTCCCGCTCCACCCAGTACTGGAGCTCCCCGGGCATGTCGCCCGTGTCGGCGCCAATCTCAAAGGTGGTCAGGATGAGGACCTTCGGCCGGATCAGATCGGCCCGCAGGTTGGGTGCGAGGAACAAGGCGGCTCCCAGGCAGGTGGCGAGGAATATGAATCGAGAGGAGGTGTGCGTGGTCATGGAGGTCGGGAACGGGCAGTTTCGCGCCCAAAGAGCGCGTTACAAGCCAAGGGCGACGGGCGCCCGCGCGGGCCTCGCCCGGCCTGTTCGAGGCGCATGATTTCTGACGTAGCGTCGCCTACGGAGGGTAGCGTTCCAAGTCCACCATTTAGGAACGGCAAAAGATCGTCACGGCCGAGAACCGCTGGCGATGCATCACTCACACCGCAGCGCATCCATTGGATCGACCTTCGCCGCGCGCCGCGCGGGAATGTAGCAGGCGATCAACGCCACGGCAGCAAGGATCAGTGCGACCGCTGCAATTGTTATCGGGTCGTGCTCCCCGACCCCAAAGAGCAAAGACGACACGAAGCGCGTCAGGCCGAACACTCCCGCCAGACCAATAACCAGACCGAGCACCACGGGTGCCATTCCACTGCGCATAACGAGTCCCATGATGTTACCGGAATTCGCCCCGAGAGCCGCGCGAATGCCGATCTCGTGGGTACGCTGTGTGACGGAATACGAGACAACGCCATAAATCCCAATCACTGCCAGCATTAGGGCTACGCTCGCGAAAATGCCGAACATCTCCAGGTGAAAACGATCGCTTAAGGTGAATGATGCCTGCATCTGCTCCTTTGTCGTCATGTTCATGACAATTTGCTCTGGATAGCTTTCGTACACAGCGTTTTGAATCGCCTGTTGCAAGAGCGCAGGGTCTATAGCGCTGCGTATATACAGTTGTAATACATTAGTGGATCGAGGGCTTTGCTCCAGGGTCACATAGACACCAAGATGATCATCGGTTTTATGCGGCGACACGAATCTTGCGTCCGCTATCACGCCCACCACTTCCCACGGGATTTCCCGACCCGGCTGCTTTTCTCCAAACGGAATATCCGGAATCAAAATACGTTTTCCGATCGGGTCCTCATCCGGGAAATATTTCCGCGCCATGGTCTCATTGATCACCGTAACCAGCGGCGCTCCCTTCACATCGCGATCATTCAGTAAGCGGCCCTTGATCAATCTCTCGCCCAGAGTACGCGAAAAGGATGGCGTCACCATTATGAAATCACAGGGTTGTCGGTTCGCTTGATCGACGGGAGGCTTGTCTGCGATCTGAAAGAACCTCGATGAGCCATCCCTCAGGGCCACGTCACTCACGCCAGGCAGAGCACGGAGACGATCTACAATCTGGTGAAAGTAGCCAAGAAACAGCTCGGGGGTAGAAAATCTTTTATCAGGGATCGGCATCCACGCGACAATAACTTTGGCAGGATCATCAACTCTCATATCCACTTTTTGTAGCTGGGAAAAGCTGCGGAAGAGCAGTCCCGCACCCGTGAGCAGTACAAACGCCAGCATTACCTCGATGCTCACCAAAATGCTGCGCATACGCTGTCGTCTCCTGCCGGCGCTCAAGCCAGAGCCAGCCAGCTTCATAGAGGCCATCGCCTCTGGTCGCGTTGCCTGTAGAGCGGGCGCCAAGCCGCAAATCACCCCCGTGAGCACTGAGAGTACCAAAGTGAACAATAGCACATGGCCATCTATTGTGATGGTGGCCACAGCCGGAAGCCTCAAAGGGTAAATCATTATCTCCAACCCGCTCAGGCTTATCCAAGCCACACCCAAGCCGAAGATGCTTCCACCAGTCGAGAAGAGCAGACTCTCGGTCAAAAATTGACGCACCAATCTCCAGCGTCCCGCACCGAGCGAGGCGCGAATTGCCACTTCCCGCTCCCGAACCACGCCACGCGCCAGGGTCAAATTTGCAATGTTAGCACAGGCAATCAACAAAACCATTCCAGCTGCCGCCAGCAGCAAGTAGAGGGACTGGCGCAACTCGGGCCCCACAATAGTATCGGCAAACAACTCCACCTTGATTCCCCGGCCCTTGTTGGACTCCGGATAAGCATGCGCCAGTCGCGCACTGATCGTGTCCATCTGAGCCTGTGCTTGATCGATCGATACGCCCGGTTTCAACCGTGCGTCAACCTCGAGCCGATGGTCATCGCGTGTTTTTTCCGCTGGTGTAAACGCAAGCGGTCGAAAGACTAGAAAACTGGGCGTGAGGTTGGGCAGCCGCTCCCGATCCCATGCCCTTTGAGGAAGCACTCCAATCACGGTGTTAGGTTTGCTATCGATTGAAACTGAGCGCCCGATCACTTGCGGATCGGCTCCAAACTGGGATTGCCAGAGCGCATGGGTGAGAATGACGACCTGGTCATTTCCTGGCTGATCGTCACCCGGAGCAAAAGATCGTCCAAGCGCCACACCGTCATTAAAAATGTCAAAATACTGGGCTGAGACATTCAAAATCCGTACGGTAAACGGTGCTCCAACACCCGCGAGGATTTTTCTGCCGCCGCCGTCGGCGCACGACAGGCGATCGAAGACAGTATTCTGCTTTTCCCAGTCGAGGTAGTTCAGCGGCGAGGCAGGTGCATAGCCCTTTCCCTCTGGAAGGATTTCCATCAGTCGAACAATTCGATCTGAATCGGCATAGGGCAGCGGCTTCAACATCACGCCATTTACGAAACTGAAAATTGCGGTATTGGCTCCGATGCCGAGCCCGAGCGTCAGCACGGCTACGGTCGTGAAGCCGGGATTCTTGCGCAGCATGCGCACGCCATAGCCGATGTCTTGCACAAGATACTCCAGCCACGCCCAACCACGCCGTTCCCTCGCCCGTTCCTGAATGCTCGCGACGTTGCCGTATTGTCGCAGCGCCGCATAGCGGGCTTCATCCGCCGGCACGCCGTCGGCTACGTTGTCCGCGGTGCGCTGGTTGAGGTGGAAGCGCATTTCCTCGGCCATGTCGCGGTCGAGTTTTTCTTTGCGAAAGAGCGCGCGGAGGCGACGGACGAATTGGATGAGCCTCATGGTGAAGCTGCGCAATAATGACTGGGCCAGCGCCACGATGTCAGGGCGACTCCATCACCTGCGCGATTATGCCAGTCAAACGCCCCCAGCTCTCTTTTTCCGCCTCGAGCTGTTTGCGTCCGGCGTGAGTGAGAGCATAAAATTTCGCGCGTTGTCCCTTATCGGTGAGCTTCCATTCCGATTTGAGCCAACCCTTCTCCTCCATCCGGTAGAGTGCGGGATAGAGCGAGCCCTCTTCTACGCGAAGGGCGTTCTTGGAGAGCTGTTCGAGCTTTTGGGTGATGCCCCATCCATGGAATTCGCCGCGAGAAAGAACGCGGAGGACCAGCATATCGAGGGTGCCTTGGACGAGACCAGATTTCTGTGCCATCGTGCTTTCACCATAGACGGTCTAGGGCTTTTGTCGAGCGAGTTATTTAGACCGTCTAAATAGGTTCCATGAACTACCATATTTGCACGGCGAGGAATTTAGACCATAACCCGTTGTTCTCTGTTTTCACCGAATTGTCATGTTTCTAATAGGACCGTTTGTGGGGCACCGGGGCCCGTTGAGGTGAGCCGCTCTGAGGAAGGCGCGGCTCGTGCCCCGCGCGAAACGCGAGTGTCCGCTCCGGTGAATGCTTGATTTGCGCGTAACCCCTTTTGATCGCACACTACCGACTCTTCGACGCAGAGATTATTTCTTTTCCTGATTATTTGGGAAGTTAACACCCGTCCCAAAAAAACACTCATTCTCAATTATCTTTCCCTCTCTTAATTTAAAACGCTCAGTGTTCCGAAATAATCTACCGTCGTTGGTCCAGCCATTGTAGGTAACAAAGGCATCATCTCCAACAACAATGACCTTTTCCAAATCAAACTTTCGGGTGTTGCTGGAATTTGGCCAGCACCTCTCCTTATACCGCTTCAGATTGATATGATCATCACCTGCTGGGCTGGTGAAAGTGAAGCCGTCGGCGAGAATCAGCTCTAACATATGCCAGTCCTTTTTCTCGTAAGCGGCGTAATATTCGCGAACGACTTTTTCATTCAATACAATGTCCGGCGATTTCTGGACGAAACATCCAATGGCGGACATGGTTATCCATACCATGATGAGGGTAGCAAAGATTTTGGTCGTTTTCATATACTGGGAGGAAGCCGACTTCTCGATTTACTCGAGGCTCGGGTGAGTGTGTCCGTTGCCGTGAATCCATATCAAGGCTGGCGAAGGCGAATCTTGAATTTCGCGGGTCGGGAGGTAGAGGTCCAGAATTTTCGCACGGCTCGGCTCCAAGTAACGAGGGCCCTTCACGACACTGTACCGCGGCGATTCAGTTACCCCTCGACAGTTTGATTGATCTTCACCGGGACCTATTCGGGAGGGCCTATCTGGGCAAAGCCAACCGCGCTGAGGATAGAAAATATACGGAGAACGAGGATTTGTGGATTTCTCATGCGAATATGGGGTGCCGCCCCGTATAACACCCGCCGCGGCCGCCTCCCTTCAACCAAGGGCGACTAAGGCTTCTAGCCCAGTTCAGCTAGGTCCGATAGAAGTGCAGAAACACGATGATCGTGGCCACCACAACCACTAGGCCTATAAGCAATATTGGCACGGACACTCTGGGTTCTTTAATGCAGACGTATTGAATGCTGCTCGCCCCCGGTTCTGAGCGGTTCTCCCCACGAGGCCTGAGCGGTTCGTCGGCGGGAATGTTTGACGGGGAATCCGGACTTTTTGTGGACATGGTTCTAGAGATTCTAGAACGCATAACACCTGCCGGCTTCTTTTTCCCCCGCTTTTGTTTTGTGTGATCGGGAAACGGCGGACTTTGTGGCTGCTCACGCTTGCGCCGTTAAGGTCCAAGCGAACCCCCAGGGCGGATCGGCTCCATTTACGGCGGTGGCGCCGAAGCGGTTGTTTCGGCCGGTGTATGCTGCCTCTAGCGGATTGATCCCGGAGGAGGACGATATCGAGTCATCAATCCCGCCTGTTTATCCATGCCAGGATGCCCTCCTGTCAGGCGCGAGTCAGGGAGAGTCCCCACGCCAGGCGCCCGCCGTCACCGGAAACATTGAAATCCTGAATTTGGTGCAGCCGTATGGGACAAGTCGGATAATCTCTGGTGCCGAACCCTCAATCGGGCCGTCCGGCAGCGCTTGCGCGTCCGTCGGCCGCCAGTCGAACGCCCGAGCGGGGGCCTCAAGCGCGACCGGGGCGTCCGGGGACCAATCCCAATGGGCCGGCATTGGTCGCCGAATGACCTTGATGCCGTTGCCCCTCCTTCGCACATCGGTATCGATCGCATATTGCCACCTTGCGTTCTTGACGGGCGTGTTGGAATCGACCTCCGGAATCGGCAGGGCAAAGAGCAACGGGCCAAGGAGCACGCTTTCGTAGGGCAATCGCCGGAATTGGAACAGCTGCGAGGGCTCAAAACTGAAGTATTCGCGGTTGGCGGACGGGAACTCGGTCTCGTATCCGCGGACAACCTCCGGGACCATCGGCAATGAGATCTCGACCACGTTGCTCCGGGACCACTTGCGATCGATTCTGACAAAACCCCGTTCGTTGGGCGCCGCCAAGAACCGGGCCCCGTTGACCGTGATGCTTGCGTTCCTGCACCAGCCGGGGATGCGCACGTAGAGCGGGAAATCCGCTGCGCCTTTTGGCATGACGGTCATCCGGATGGTTTCCGCGAATGGATAGTCTGTCGTGGTGACGATCCTGACGGGTATTCCGGCCCCGACCATCGCCGTGACTGCGGAGGGTCCGTAAAGGGTCGCGGCCAGTCCGTTATCGCGCGTCGCCATCCACATATGAATTATGAAATTCGGGATGATGCGGTTGATGTTTCCGACACAGCAGAGAACCGTGGGGCAGCCAAGGGGGTGGAATCGATTGCCTTCGGGCCCCGGACTGTTCGGCTGCTCGCACGGCAACGCGGCGGACTGGATCCGGTTGGGCGACTGGTAGTAGCACATGGCCTTGAAGTCGCGGTCCGCCGCGGCGGCGCCGGCGTTGAAGAAGGCGCGCTCCATTCGATCACCCCAATCGCGAGTCCCCTGGATTCGGTACATCCACGAAGTGGCCAGGAGCATGGAGACCACGTCGCACGTCTCAGTCTTGCGGAACGCGCCGATCCCCGAGGCGAACTCCTCCCCGGACGCCACTCCGTAGGGAAGGACGTGATTCTCATCCAGCCACTTGAAGGCCGCGAGGGTCGCATCCAGAAGATTGGCGTCGCCGGACCACGGATATGCCACGGCCGGCAGTCGGATGTTCTCGTAGAAGATGTCCGTGTGGCCGGGACGCAGGCTGCCTGCCTGCCATTTCCGGATTTCCTGGGCGACCTCGGGTTGAGAAATGGCGTGGAGCGCGCGATCCAGGATCCGCGGGTCGCCGCTGTAGGAATAGGTCCCCAGCATCGGATCAAGGTTGCATAACCCGCTGACCTGGACGCCTCCGATGTCGATGTCGCCCATCTTCGACGGGTAGTCGGAGTATACCTTGACCAGGGCGTCGAGGACGCGGCGGTCACCGGTGCCCTGGTAGAGCGCGACCAAGGCCCGGCCCATCTGCGAATGCGCCCAGCTCTCAAAGCCGCCCGGTTTGTAATCCTGCTTCCAGTAGATGAACGATGTGCCAAACCCGGCTCCGTTCACCCCATCGACCACTGGGTCCAGGCGGGCCCGGATCCTCCTGATGAGAGCCTCATCGTGAAGGACGAATCCGAGCCGAATGGCCCCGTCCAACCAATAGGCGCTCTGCTCAAGGGGCCAGCCTGTGCCATCAGGCTTTGCCCCGGGCGCCTGGATCGGGATGCCCTTCCAACCGTCCGCGAAAGTCGGGTGCCACTCGTCCAGGTGCCCAGTGATGCCGTCGCGCGCCGAACGCGCCCAGTCGCGCAGCCATCCTTCTGGCTCCACCGCACCTGGAGGCAGCGGCAGGAGGGCCGGGGCGATGGCCGGCTCGAACGGCCGGGCGTAGATGGCCGCCTGCTCCGGGTTGGCAGGGACCTGGGTGGACCGTCCGGTTGCTGCTCCAGGGATGAGCGCGCCAAGCAACAGGCCTATCATGGGGTATCTCATCGTCTGCGCCTCGGGTAACGAATCACTGGCGGCCAAGACGAGCGAGGGTTATTGTTCACACTTGGCGGACAATCACGGAGGGCGTGCCGGCGCCGATGGGACCCACATGGCAAACGGGGCCTCTCTGAAGTGTCCTGAATTCGGCCGCTTCGGCGCCATCCCAATGACCAACATGTTTCTTGCGCGTCCGATTGCGGCCACTAATCCAGATCGGCATGGGATTGTTCACTCCCGACGTTGGCGCCTATCTCCGGCGAATTGGCTATTCCGGATCAGGCGCGCCGTCTGCCGAGTGCCTGCGTGAGATCCAGCGGTGCCATACGCTGGCGATTCCCTTTGAGAACCTCGACGTCGTCGCAGGACGGCCGATCCCGCTCGACGGTCCGAGCCTTGAGGGAAAGCTGGTCCGAGACGGACGCGGCGGCTACTGCTTTGAGCACAACGGATACCTGCTTTTGGTCCTTCGCGAAATGGGGTTTAGGGTCGCTCCGTTCCTGGCCAGGGTCCGCATGAACATCCCGGCGGACGTCACAATGCCGCGGACGCACCTGGTCCTGAAGGTCGAAACCGACCAAGGAACCCGATTGTTTGACGTCGGCTTCGGCGGAGCGGGCGTGTCGGACACGCCGTCTCTGGACACGGAGGAGGGCCAGCCCACACGCGACGGCATGCGCCGCATTCAACGGCAGGATCGCGAGCTGGTTCTTCAGGCCCACGACGGCGCCGCGTGGACCGACGTTTACAAGGTCGCCCCGGACGAGGCCGCCCCGGTGGATTGGGAGGTTTCCAACTGGTTCACGAGCACCCATCCCCAGTCCCGGTTTCGCCAGAATCTGATCGTCGCGCGGTCCCTGCCCGGCGGCCGGTGCGCGATCCTCAACCGCGAACTGACGATTCGCCGGCGGGACGGCCACGTGGAACGCAAGACTCTCGATAGCGCGGCCGATCTGCTCGCGGCGCTACGGGAACATTTTCGGCTTTGCTTTGCGCCCGGCACGCGTTTTGGTGCCGGCGACGTTCCGTGGCCGGCATAGCCGGAGCAATCCCCGGGCGTCTCGGCCGGCGCCAATGGCTGCCTCGGGCGGATGCCGCATCCGCACGATTTCCATCATGGCCTCCCGCCAGCGTCGGCTTGAAGGCGGGCGAGACGTACACCACATTACCCCATCGATGAACACGCCGCATCCCGCCAGCCCGGTCTCCCGCCGCAAATTCCTTGGCCAACTGTCCGCGGCGGCTGCGTTCCTAGCGGCGCCGCGGCGTGTTCAGGCCGGCGACGCTCCGATGCCGCCAAGAAGACTCGGCGTCGCGCTCGTGGGGCTCGGCAGCTATTCAACCTACCAGCTCGGGCCGGCGCTGCGCCTCACCGAGCGCTGCCGCCTCGCCGGCGTAGTCACGGGCAGCCGGGCAAAGGGGAGAGAATGGGCCCGCGACTACGGCTTCCCGGAGGGGAACATCTTCGGCTACGACACGATGGCGCGGATCTCCGGGAATCCTGACATCGACATCGTCTATGTGGTGACGCCGAACAGCCTTCATGCCGAGCACTGCATCGCCGCCGCGAAGGCCGGCAAGCACGTCATCTGCGAGAAACCGATGGCGACGTCGGTGGCCGATTGCGACGCCATCATCGCGGCGTGCCGAGCGGCCGGCGTTCGCCTCACGGTCGGCTACAGGCTGCACTACGAGCCACATCACGCCGAGTTCGCCCGGCTGGCCCGCGAAAGGGTCTTCGGCCCCTTCATGAAGATGGAAGGGGCCAATGGCTTCGAGATGGACTCGTCGGCGACCGCCAAGACCTCCTGGCGCCTCGACAAGGTGCTTGCGGGAGGAGGCCCCCTGATGGACATGGGGGTTTACGTCGTTCAGGCCGCCTGCATGGCCAAGGTGGAGGCCGCGCCGGTGGCCGTGACGGCGCGATTTGGCCCCGTGACGCGGCCCGAGGTCTTCTCGGAGGTCGAGGAATCTATCAGCTGGACGATGGAGTTCGCCGACGGGGCCGCGGCGCACTGCCGCTCGACCTATGACGAGCGGGTGAGCAGCTTCCGGGCGGAGGCGGATCATGGCTGGGCCCGGCTCGAATTCCCCGCGTTCTACTATGATGAGCCGCTGCTGACCACCTCCCGGGGGCCCGTGAAGCTCCCCGAGGTAAACCACCAGGTGGCGCAGCTGGACGGTATGGCCAAGGAGCTGCTGGAAGGGCGTCCGTCAATCGCGCCGGGTGAGATGGGCCGGCGGGACATCGCGATTGTCGAGGCGATCTACGCAGCCGCAAGGAACGGACGGCGGGTGGAAGTTGGAGCCTGATCGCTATTGCCCGGAGGGCCGCGAGCCCTAAACCCGTCCTCGCCCAGTTCCGAAGGGGGGCGACGGGACCCTCGCGGCGCGCACGCGGTCCGCTCGGTTTCTCTGTAACAAACCCCGTCCTTGCGCTGTTATTGTTAGGCGATCCACGAAGCGCCTTCATTTGAGCGAAATCCTCCAAGACTTGAAGTTCGGCCTCAGGACCCTGATGAGGAATCCGGGCTTCGCCATCGTGGCGCTGGCGATTCTTGGGATAGGGATAGGCGCGAATGCGGCGATATTCAGCATCGTGGACGGCGTGCTGCTGAAGCCGTCGCCGTTCAAGGAGATTGACCGGATGGTGCAGATCCTTGAGAAGCCGCCCGGCGGCGGCAGGAACGGCATCTCCACCCTGAACTACCTCGATTGGGAGAAGCAGAACACGGTCTTTGAGTTCATCGCGGCCCAGCGGTGGGGGACCGTCTCCCTGACCGGCGTCGAGACCCCGGTGCAGGTGCCCTGCGAGCAGGTGAGGGCGCACTTCTTCGACGTCTTTCAGGGCAAGGCCAGGCTCGGGCGGACGTTCGTGCCCGGAGAGGACGAGGTGGGGCGCGACCACGTCGCCGTCATCAGCAATTCGTTCTGGGTGTCTCAATTTGGGTCCGACCCGGGCGTGCTTGGGCGGACGATGACCCTCGACGGCGAGCCCTACACCATCATCGGCGTGATGCCGCCCGGAAGGTTCGACCTCACGGCGACCAAGATCTGGAGGCCGCTTTCATTCCTGCCCGGAAACATGACCCGCGACTTCCACTGGTTCGGCGCTTGGGCGCTCCTGAAGCGCGGCGTGACCCTGGACCAGGCGCGCACGCAGATGGACGCGCTCGCCATCCGAATCGCGCACGACTACCCGAAGTCGAACAAGGGGTGGGGGATAGGAATAGACGCGTTCAGCTCCATTCTCGTGGGGCCGGACCTGAGGCAGTCCCTTTACGTGCTCATGGGGGCCGTCGGAATGGTGCTGCTCATCGCCTGCGCCAACCTCGCCAACCTGACCCTGGCGAGGGGCATCTCCCGGGGGCGGGAGGTGGCGATCCGCGCGGCCATCGGCGCCGGCAGATGGAGGCTCGTGCGCCAGTTCCTCACCGAGAGCCTGCTGTTGTCCGTCGGCGGCGGCGCCCTGGGGCTTGGGCTGGCCTACGCCGGCCTGGCGCTCATGAAGGCGACGATGCCTTCCGGCACGATCCCGGCCAACCTCCAGGTCGTGATGGACGGAAGGGTGCTGCTTTTCGTCCTCGGGCTCTCGGTCCTGACCGGCGTCCTCTTCGGGATCGTGCCCGCGCTCAAGGCGACGCGGCCCGACCTGACTGCTTCGATAAAGGAGGGGGGCGCCGGGGCCGGCTCGGGCCACCCCAGCAGGCGTATCCGCGGGTCCCTGGTCGTCGCCGAGGTTGCCCTTGCGTTCGTCCTGCTCACGGGCGCCGGCCTGCTGATACGGAGCTTCTTCCGGATGCAGGCCGTGGAGACCGGGTTTGACTCGACGAACGTCGTCACGGCGGACCTGCCGATTTCGGCCCGGCGCTTTCAGACCGCCGCGGAGTTCAAGCTCTACCTGCGCCAGATCACCGACGCGGTCGCGTCCGTGCCCGGTGTGCGCGACGTCGCGCTCACCTCGGCCCTGCCGCTGGAGGGATGGGGCTATGGGATGTGGTTCCAAGTCGTGGGGGCGAAGTTTCTGGACATCTCCAACCGGCCCAACTGCTTCTTCAAGATGGTGGACCCGGCGTACTTCCACACCCTGGGAATCCGCCTGACCAAGGGGAGGTTTCTGAGCCCACAGGACCTGAAGGGCACCCCTCCGGTGGCGGTGATCAATGAGACGATGGCCAAGAAGTACTTCGCGAGCGAAGACCCGGTGGGCAAGCGCATCCTGGTTCAGGAGATCGCCTTCGCACAGACCAAGCTCGGCCCCGAGATCCCGTGGGAGGTGGTCGGCGTCGTCGCCAACGAAAAGGTGGCTGGCCTCGGGTCCAACAACGACTACAGCCCGGGGATGTACGTGACGATCGACCAGAGCCCGCAGACGTACCAGTCGATCGTCGTGCGGGGCAAGACCGACTCTGGGCTCCTGCAGCGCTCCATCCGCGACGCGATCCACCGGGTGGACAAGGACCAGGTCGTCGACAACATGAAGACGCTCGAGCAGCTGAAGGTCGAGTCCGTCGCGGGCGAGAGGTTCCGCTCGATCCTCATGGGCATATTCGCCGCGGTAGCGCTGATTCTCGCGGCCATCGGGCTTTACGGCGTGATCTCGTATTCGGTCGTCCAGCGCACGAGGGAGATCGGCATCCGCACGGCTCTCGGCGCCAATCCCGGCGACATACGGGCACTCGTCCTGCGCGGCGCGATGACGCTCACGGCGATCGGCCTAGTCCTTGGCATTGCCGGGGCGCTGGGCCTTGCCCGGTTTCTCTCGTCCATGCTCTTCGACACCGGGCAGTACGACCCCGTTACCCTGATTGGGGTGGCCGCCCTGCTCGCTCTCGTCGCGCTCCTGGCCTGCCTTATCCCGGCACGGAGGGCGATGAGGGTTGATCCCATAGTCGCGCTGAGGTACGAGTGAGCAGGCGCAGGGCAGCTCGGACTCCCCGACCCAAAGACGGGCCCCCTCAAACCGACAGGCCCCGGGTCTTGAGGGGCGGCGCTGCTGGGGACGGCCCCGCGCCTAGGTCGGCTTCTCGTCGCCGGCCAAGACGTGCTCGTGATTCCGGATATGCTCCGGGCAGTAGCACTCTTCCCCGGCGCACTTTGTGCAGTAGCGGAAATCGAGTTCGGGATTTGATTTGTCGGTCTTGCCGCATATGCGACAGCGGTGGCGCGCTTGGCCGGCGACCGCGACCCGATCCGCGGCACGGGCCATCGATCGCCGGCGCGACCTTGCTCCTTGCACCAGGTCGCGTCCGAAGAAGAGGAAGAAGTTCCCTGTGGCGGCGATGACCTGCAGGCGTGCGGACCAGCCGCCGGTCAGGAACTCGAATCCGTAAATGACCCACGTGAACAGCGCCAGCCACTTGATCTTGACCGGGAGCACGAAGAAAAGGAGCAACTCGAAGTCAGGATTGAGGAACGCAAAGGCGAGAAAGACCGAACCCGCCAGGAAGGCGTTGTTGATCGCCGTCTCGGGCCGCAGGAACGAGAGGCCAACGGAGAGCGCCGCGCCCAGGACGATGAAGAGATTAAAGCGAAAGGCCCCCCAGAAGTCCTCCAGTGCGCGGCCCATCATGTAGAATATCCACCAGGCGAAGCAGATGAAGATGATGTTCATGGGCGGCGGCATCAGCAGAAACGTGAGAAGGCGCCACCACTGTCCCATGAGCGCCAGCCGCGGAACGAACAGGAACAATCCCTGGTCGAGCCTGCCGATCAGGATCGCTAGGTAGACGGTGACCTGCCCGAAGACCAGGTAGAGCGCCAAGTCGGGGACGGCAAACCGTCCAAGGGTTCGTTCCAGTTTGGAGAGCATCGACATGAAGCTAAGAGGATACGGTTAAATGGGCCGGAGTTCGAGCCGTCTCGGCAAGGAATTAGGAGCCCAAAGGGCTCAAGCTCCGGGACCGTTGAATGGCCGAGCAGCGAGGGCGCCGGGCGGCGTCCAAGAGAGGGCCGGATTCCAGACGAGGCGGCCGCGCATGCGCGATGCGTCGTGTCGCCCCCCCCGAAACGCGGTCAGTGCCCCCGGCCCTGCGCTGCGCCGACCAACGCCTAGTCGGTAAGCTCAATCCTGAGGGTCGCCGCAATGGAGAAATCAAAGGTTCCCCTTAGGGATTCCGGAATATCCACCACGACCTTCCCTCCCCGTCCATAGCTTCCCTCGGGGACATTCCTCCAACTGAGCTCCTGACTTGAGCCAAGCATCACGATCGTCGAGGACCTATCGAGCCACAGATCATGCAGCTCCACTCCCCCCTCTGGCCATCCCTTGTGGATGGCGTACAAGTACTTGCCATCCTTGCTCTTGGTGAACCTGAGCCTGTCGCCCTGGCTCGCGACGAGCCAGGGTCTCGATCCGTAGATGGCTTCGCCGTTGACTGCCAGCCAGCGGCCGACGTCGCGAAGCCTTGAGCTGATGTACGCCGGCATGGCCCCCTTGCCGTCGAGGTTCACAACCAGGAGCAGGTTTCCGTTTTGGCTCACGATTTCCACGAGCATCCCGACGAGATCCTCGGCGCTTGCCACGTTCTTCTCCGTGTCCTGCCAGTTGTATCCAAACGACTGGCTCAACCCTCTGCATTCCTCCCACTTGTGGAGGATCTTTGCCCGTTCCGTGTTGCGCGAGCCGTACTCGCTGGTGAAGAAGTCGCCGGAGTCGAAGCGCATGAAGCGCCCAAGGCGGTCATTCGAGGCCACGGTCTTCCGGCCCGAGGCCTGGTTGTAGAAATAGCTTACGATCTGGCGGGACCCCAACTCCTCGACGTAGGTCGTCCAGTCGCCGTCGAGCCAGAGTATGTCGGGGTCGTACCGGTCGATGAACTCCTTGGCCTGCGGAATGATGTAGTCCGCGACAAAATCCTGAACCGGCACCTTGCCGGTGATCATTCGCGCCATGGACGCCTCGTCATACGGGACGACCCGGTACGGCGGATCCTCCAGGGTCGTCCAGATGCGGACCATCTTTTTGCCGTCCTGGATGACGGGATACTCCCATTCCTCCAGCGAGAAGTAGAAACCGAACTTCAATCCGCGCCTCTTGCAGGCTTCGCTCAGCGGGCCGATCAGGTCCCTCCTGGGGCCCATGTCGACGGTGTTTCGCTTCGTGTAGCTGCTGGGCCAAAGGCAGAAGCCGTCGTGATGCTTGCAGAACGGCACGACATAGCGCATCCCGGCGTCCTCTGCCGCCTTGGCGATGCCCTCCGGGTCGAAGGCCTCCGCCGTGAACAGCGGGATGAAATCGTCCCGCTGGAAGCCGGCCCCCCATTTGGCCTCGTGGTACTTTTCCACCTCCGGGGAGTGGTACATGTTGTACAGATACCAATCAGGGTACATCGCGCCCGATTCGCGCATTGGAGCGTAGCCGGCCACGGAGTAGAGGCCGTAGTCGATGAACATTCCGAACTTCACGTCCTCGAACCACTCGGGCGGGCCGTGCCTCCCAAGGGATCTGAGGGTCGGCTTGAAGCCGCCTGCGCGCTGGGCCCTCCGTTCCGGGCCCCCCGTCTGCGCTTCCGCGCGGACGCCCCTGGTCAGCGCGGCCAGCGTCCCAAGGAATGTAAGTTTGTTGAATGTCCTTCTGTTCACGCGCTGCCCCAGTTTGCGGTCGTCCTTGCCCCAATCGCCCGGATCTCCCGCAGGACGAACGATATTGGTGCGAGAGGGGCCCGTTACAAGCCAAGCCGCGCCGATCAGCCGCCGTGCTCGGCTAGCCACCGCTCGGCGTCGATCGCGGCCTGGCAGCCCATCCCGGCCGCGGTCACGGCCTGGCGGTAGACGTGGTCCGCGCAGTCGCCCGCGACGTAGACGCCGGGAACCTTCGTCCTAACCTGCGAGCCCCCGGTCGGCACGAAGTAGCCGTTCTCGTCGACGTCGAGTGCCGATGAAAACGGCGCCGTGTTGGGAACATGCCCGATGGCGACGAATATCCCCTTGACCGGAAGCGTCGACTCGGAGCCGGTCCTCACGTTTCGAATCCTGAGCCCGCTCACGGCGCCCTCGGGCACGCCGGTGACCGCGACGGGGACGCTGTCCCAGACCATCTGGATCTTGGAATGCGAGGTCGCCCGGTCGGCCATGATCCTCGACGCGCGGAGCGCGTCGCGCCTGTGGACGAGGTACACCTTGCTCGCGAACCGGGTGAGAAACAGAGCCTCCTCGGCCGCGCTGTCGCCGCCGCCGATCACGGCCACGTCCATCTTGCGGTAGAACGCGCCGTCGCAGGTGGCGCAGGTCGTGACGCCCTTGCCGCCGTAGAGCTCCCTCTCGCCGGGGATCCCGGTCATCCTCGGGGAGGCGCCGGTCGCGATGATGACGGCCTTTGCGAGCACCGTCCTGTCGGCGCAGACGAGCTTGCGCGGCGACGCGGCGAAGTCGACCGAGCGCACCTGGGCCTGCTCAAAGCGGGCGCCGAACCTGGCCGCCTGCCTGCGCAGGCTGTCCATCAGCTGGAAGCCGTCGACGCCCTCCGGAAACCCGGGAAAGTTCTCGACCTCGCTCGTCGTCGTCAGCTGCCCACCTGGCAGCGGCCCCTCGAGCACGAGGGGATTCAGGTTGGAGCGGGCCGAGTAGACGGCGGCCGTGAGGCCGGCGCATCCGGTGCCGATGATGACGACGTTTTCTACGGGCGGGTTGGACATGATTGAATCCCAAGTTGAGCCTGGGGACACTGAGGTTGGGAAGCCGAAAGAGGCAAATCGCGCCGGCGGGGGCCGTCACCAGGGGTTCACGCGGCGGATCCTGAGCTGCTGGTAGAGGTCGGGGTCGAGCTCCATCAGGAACCTGCTCGGGGTCAGCATCAGGCCGCCGGGCCCGGGGCGCGAGGCTATCTTGGGGTAGCTCAGGTAGAGCTCGTTCCGGGCCCGGGTGACGGCCACGTAGAACAGCCTACGCTCCTCCTCGACGTCGCCGGACTCGATGGAGCGCCGGCCCGGGAACTGCCCGTCCGCGAGCCCGATCACGAACACGACGTCGTACTCGAGTCCCTTGGCCTGGTGAACGGTCGTGAGCTTGACGGCGTCGGAGTCCGGGTCGACGTGGCGGTCGCTTGTCTCGCTGTTCAGGAGGAGGATCTGCGCCAGGAAATCCTGGGTCTCCTCGAAGCGCTGGGCGAAGCCCACGAGCGCCGTCAGCTCCTCGAGACGGTCCGCGTAATCGGCGAACGCCCCCTTCAGGTAGTCGCCGTACCAGCCCTCGATGGCCGTCTCGACGGCGTCGGCGGGCTTGCCGGTTTGCATCGAGTCGGAGACCTGCCTCAGCGACACGACGAGCTTGTCCCACTCCTCCCTCGCGTCCCTTGCGACCTTCGCCCGGACGTCCTCGGCGTCGAGGACGTCGAGAAAATTCCTCTGGGTGCCGCGGGCGCTGGCGAGGGCCGCGGCGTGGATCTTCTGGGCGCCCTTCTCGCCGACCCTCGGCAGCAGGACGGCGATGCGCTCCCAGGCCTGCTCGTCCGCAGGGTTGTAGACGAAACGCAGCAGGGCCACCAGGTCGCGGATGTGCTGGCGCTCGAAGAACTTCACGCCGCTCGTGATGTGGTAGGGTATGCCCGCGCGCGCGAGCGCGATCTGGGTCTCCACGGCGATGAAGTGCGACCGGTAGAGGACGGCCATGCTGCTCAGCGGCATCCCCTCGTCCTCGTGGAGGGCGCGCACGCGCTTGACGACGAACTCGGCCTGCTCGCGGTCGTCCATGGCCTGGACGACGTAGGGCTTCTCCATGTGGCCGCGCGCGGCCCGGAGCTCCTTGTCAAAGTGCCTCCCCTTGGGCTGGGCGAGGAGGACCCCGTTCGCCAGGCCGAGGATCTCGGGCGTCGATCGGTAGTTCGTCTCGATCCGGTGGATCGCCGTTCCCGGGTGGCGGTCGGGAAACGTCATGATGTTCTCGAAATTCGCGCCCCTCCAGGAGTAGATGCACTGCGCGTCGTCGCCCACGGCCATGATCCTGTGGTGCGAGCCGATCGTGTCCACTATCTGGGCCTGGAGCGTGTTCGTGTCCTGGTACTCGTCTACGAGGACGTGGCGGAACCGGTGCGTGAAGTACGCCGCCACGTCGGGGGCCTGCCGCAGGAGGGCGAGCCAGTACTCGAGCAGGTCGTCGTAGTCGCAGACCTTCTGCTCGCGCTTCTTCGCCTCATACGCAGCCGCGAACGCAGGGAGCCGGTCGCGGATCTCGCGGTAGTGCGGGAAGAACCTCTCGACCGTCGCCTCGACGCCGAGCTGTACGTTTCGCGCGAGCGATATGATGCCGAAGAGGGGCCCGGCCCTCGGGTTCGTCTTGTCCTTGAAAAAGGGCCTGTCAACGGCCTCGACGACCTGCTTGAGCATGCGCTCCGCCTCCTCGGCGTCCAGGATCGTGAAGGCCCTGGCGAGCCCGATCGCCTCGCCGTAGATCCTGAGCGCCCGGTTGCCTATCGAGTGGAACGTCCCCCCCCAGAACCGAGCGGGCTCGATGCCGGTCAGCTCATTGACGCGGTGCAGCATCTGCCTCGCAGCCTTGTTCGTGAAGGTGAGCAGCAGGATCTCGCCGGGTCGCACCCCCTGCGAGAGGAGCCAGGCCACGCGGTAGGTGAGCGTGCGGGTCTTTCCCGAGCCGGCGCCGGCGAGGACGAGGAGGGGGCCGGCCTCGGCGGTCACCGCGGCGTACTGCTCGTCGTTGAGGTGCGCCCGAAAGTCGATCCGCGGGACGGAATCGGGCGCGGGGGGGCCTTCCAGCGTGAAGTCCATTCGCGGGATCAGCCCCCTCGGGCGTCCGGGGCGAGGTCGGCGTCGCGCGCCTCGGGCCCCGCAAGGGCGATTGCGGCGAGGATGACGGCTCCGACGCCGACGACCCAGCCGAGCGAGAACGAGTAGTCGCCGCCGCGCCGCTCCGCGACGATGGCCTGGAGGCGGGGCACAAAGGAGGCGACGAGGTTTCCCAGCTGGTACGCGAGGCCCGGGAAGGTCCCGCGGACGGCCTTGGGCGAAAGCTCGTTCAGGTGGGCCGGCACGACACCCCATGCGCCCTGGACGGCAAACTGTATGAAGACGGCGCCGACCGCGAGCCCGGCGATCGAGCTCGAGCCGATCCAGACCGGGATCACCGGGATGGCGAGGAGCGCGCTGGTCGCGATTGCCCTCCGCCGCCCGATCCTCTGCGACAGCGCGCCGAAGAGGATGCCGCCCGTGATCGCCGCCAGGTTGTAGAGGATCGTCACCTTTGCGACGGTCTCCAGCGCAAAGCCGCGCTGCTTCTCCAGGAAGGCGCTGGGGTACAGGTCCTGGGTCCCGTGGCTGAATCCGTTGAACGCCGCCATCAGCGCGACCATGTAGAGGAACAGCGGCCAGCGGGTGCGCAGCGTCGCCCACATTCCGTCCTCCCTGGTAGGTGACGACGCGCCCCGCCGCGAGCGCTCCTCGGTCCAGAGGGGGGACTCCCTGACGCCCATCCTGATGAACACGACGAGAAAGGCGGGCAGCGACCCGACGACGAACATGCCGCGCCAGCCGAAATGGGGGTAGACGAGCCCGTAGGTGAGGGCGGCCAGGAGGTAGCCGGCGGGATAGCCCTCCTGCAGTATGCCCGACAGGAGCCCGCGGGTCTTCGCGGGCACCGACTCCATCGCCAGGGACGCGCCGACGCCCCAGACGCCGCCCATCCCGATCCCGAAGACCGCCCGAAGCGCGATGAACGTCCCGAGCGACGGAGCGAACGCCGAGAGCAGCTCGACGACGGCGTAGAGGAGGATGCTTCCCATCAGCGCCGGCCGGCGGCCGCAGCGGTCCGCGATGATCCCGAAGAGCAGCGCGCCGACGGGGCGCATCGCCAGGGTGAGGGTCATGGCGAGGGCGATCGACGAGATCCTCGCCCCAAAGGTCGCGGCGACATGCTGGACCACCATGACCAGCAGGAAGAAGTCGAACGCATCGAGCGTCCACCCGAGGTAGGCCGCGACGAAGGCCCTCCACTGGGGGCCGGTCATCCCCCTGAGCTGGGCGAGGGCGCTCAAAGCAGGGCGAGGTCGTCGCGGTGCACGATCTCGATCTTCTTCCGGGAGGGATGGATCGCCCGCACCTCGTCGCTCTTCTTTCCCGCCAGGGCGGGGATCTCGTCGGAGCCGAAGGCCGACTTGCCGCGCGCGATTACCGTGCCGTCGGGGCCGGCGATGTCGACGACCTCGCCCGCCGAGAACTGCCCCGTCGCACCCGTGACCCCGACGGCCAGCAGGCTGCGGCCTTGCTCCCTCAGGACCGGCACGGCGCAGGCGTTGATCGTTATCGCGCCGGAGGGCCTCTGGAAATACGCGATCCAGCGCTTGCGGGCCTCGAGCGGCAGCCCGCTCGGGACAAAGAACGTCCCCGGGCCGGTCCCCGACAGGAGCCGTGGGATGATATCGGGCTCGGCGCCGCTCGCGACGAACACGCCGCAGCCGGACTTTGTCGCGAGCCTCGCAGCCGAAAGCTTGCTCACCATCCCGCCCACCGCCGTCTCGCTCGTCGTGCCTCCGGCCATGGCCTCTATCTCGGGCGTGATCCTCTCGACGACGGGGACGACGCGGCCGGTGCCCTTCATGTCGACGAGCCCGGGCGCCGTTGACAGTATCAGCAGGTACTGGGCGCCCACGAGGCTCGCGACCATCGCCGACAGGATGTCGTTGTCGCCAAACCTTATCTCGGCCGCGCTGACCGCGTCGTTCTCGTTGATCACCGGGACGGCCCCGTATCCTATGAGCTGGGCAAGGGTCTCCTTGACCCCGAGGTAGCGCTCGCGGGCGCGAAGGTCCTCGTGGGTCAGGAGCACCTGGGCGACCGTGATCCCGTGCGGCGCGAATCCCGCCTGCCAGGTCTCCATGAGGAGGCTCTGCCCCACCGCCGCAAGCGCCTGCTTCTTCGCCGTCTCCGGCGGCCGCCGCGCCAGGGCGAGCCGGCCCATCCCTAGGCCGACGGCGCCGGACGAGACGACGATGACCTCGGTGCCCGACGACTTCAGCGCCGCGAGCTGGGCGCAGACGGCGGCGATCCTTTCCGTGTCAAGGCGGCCGGCGCCCGATGTGAGCACGCCGGTGCCCAGCTTGACGATGACCCGTTCGGGCCTCTTGCGGGGCGTCAGCATGCATCCCCGCTCACACTGCGAGAAGCTCCTTTTCCTTGGCGGCGAGGTGGTCGTTGATCTCCTTGATCGCCTTGTCCGTGGCGTTCTGCACGTCCTTCTCCAGCCGCTTTGCCTCGTCCTCGGGCAGCTTCGCCTTCTTCAGGGAGTCAAGAACCTCGTGGCGCGCGTTCCGGACATGGACGCGGCCCTCCTCGGCGAGGCGCGAGGCGGTCTTCACGAACTCGAGGCGGCGCTCGCGGCTCATGTCCGGCAGGGGGACGCGGATCACCTTCCCGTCGACGATCGGATTGAAGCCGAGGTTCGCGACCTGGATCGCCTTCTCGACGGCCTTCACGAGGGTGACGTCCCACGGCTGGATCTGGATGAGTCGGGCGTCGGGCGTGGTGATCGCGGCGCATTCCTTGAGGCGCATCTGGGAGCCGTAGGCCTCGACCATGACGGAGTCCACCATCGCCGGGGTGGCCTTGCCCGTGTGGATCGACGCGAACTCATGGAAGGTGTGGTCCAGCGCCTTCTTCATCTTTACGTTGGCCTCTGAGAGCAGGGGATGGGACATGGTTGTGGGGGTTGGTGGGAAGGCTTCAGCCGCGGACAAGCGTTCCGACCTTCTTGCCGGTCACGCCTCGCAGGATCGCGTGCTCCTCGTGCAGGTCCAGCACGAGGATCGGCACGTGGTTGTCTAGGCACAGGGAGAAGGCCGTCGAGTCCATGATCTTGAGGCGCTGCTTCAGGGCGTCGATGAAGCTGATCTCGTCGTACTTGACGGCGTCCGGGTACTTCTTCGGGTCCTTGTCGTAGACGCCGTCGACCTTGGTGGCCTTGACGATGATGTTGGCGTGCAACTCAGAGGCGCGGAGGGCCGCGGTCGTGTCGGTGGAGAAATACGGGTTGCCGGTGCCCGCGACAAAGATGACCACGCGCCCCTTCTCCAGGTGGCGGATGGCGCGGCGCAGGATGAAAGGCTCGGCTATCTGGTTCATGGGTATCGCGCTTTGGACCCGGGTCATGACGCCCATCTTCTCGAGGCGGTCCATGATCGCCATTCCGTTGATGACGGTCGCGAGCATGCCCATGTAGTCACCCGTCGTGCGGTCGACGCCGCGGGTCTCGCCCGAAAGCCCGCGGAATATGTTCCCGCCGCCTATGACCACGCAGATCTGCACGCCGAGCTCGTGGATCTCCTTCACCTGCCGGCAGGTCCGCTCGAGGGCGCCGTCGTCGATTGGATCGCCCGACTTCTCGCCCCGCAGGAGCTCGCCTGAGAGCTTCAGGATGATGCGTTTGTATTTCACCCTGGGGTCCACGGGTACGTTCGCGTGCATGGCCACAGATCAAACGATTAGGCAAATAAGGCGTCAACCCCCCAGTGCAAAGGGCTCGATTCCGCCCTTGACCCGGTTAGGGTCCGGACAGCACGTTTTCGGGTTCTGTACTTGCCTGGTGGTGTAAAGGTAGCACAGGTGACTTTGACTCACCTAGTCCTGGTTCGAATCCAGGCCGGGCAGCCAGTCGGCAAAATGGGGCCTGCTTCGGGAGGTGGAGGCCCGCGCATGCCCGGCCATCATGGAATGCTTGGCGGAGGCGAGCCGATCATGCGCAACCCCCTATTGGCTCTCGACATGAAGCCCGGGATCAATTTCCGGCGCCGCCGTCGGGGCCGCCGGGCTTCCCGGGCGGCTTTTTTGGCGACTCGGAGGCGGTGTCGTGAGAGAAGAGGGGCCGATCCCGGGCGGAAACCTCCCTGTTGCACCCGTGGATTCGTCCGACCGCGTCCCGCAAGCCGATGTGAAAATAACGACTCTTATCCGGAATTCGGCGGTGAATCTTGGCGTGGCGGGGCCCCTTCGAGCGCTCAGGGCGGCCGTCCTTATCGCGCTGTGCTGCGCGGCGCCAACCGCCGTGCGCTGTCCTGCCAGCGATGACGCGGCGAGTGTGGATGCCGCCGAGCATGAGCGGGCGATCAGGATGCAGCGCTTCATGGTATCGGCCACGCGGATCAGCAAGAACCCATGGCGCTACGCGGCGGTTGACGGGTTCGAGGTCCTCTCCCGGGCGCCCGAGGAAGCGACGGACTGGTGGTTGGATTCGATACGACTCGGCGTGGCGGTCGAGAACCAGGTGGTTCCGAGGGACTGGCTCCCGGAATCCCCGGTTCCAAACACCGTCATCATAGACGACACGGACCTTAGCACCGTTCCGGACAGCCAGATCCGCTCGCAGTCGATTGTGTTTCAATCCCCTGATGACGCGCTGGCGTGGGGCCGACTGTCCGGGAAGGCTGCTGTCTGGACGGACCGTTTCGAGGCGCACGACCAGGACACCTACGCGGTCAACTCTGACGTGTACGGCGTGGACATGACCACCCCGGCGTGCGTCGTCGGCCTGGTTCGGATGTCTAACTGCGCTCCGCCGCTCCCGAGATGGCTGGTCGAGGGCCTGCTGGGCAAGGAGTGCGGCGTTTTCCGCGAAGGCGTCATGGCAAACGTCGACGACCACCGGGCGGGATGGATACAGGGCGCGGAGGGGCCCGGGACAACTTGGCTATCGCTCGGTGAGACGCAGCGCCTGCTGAAGCTGCTCGGGAAGGACAGCAAGACGAAGGTTGCAATGCTGCCCCTCCAGAGGCTGTTTGGGGAGAATCCGGTCCCCGAGGCGGACCGGGCCCTGTGGGCGTCCGAGGCGGGGCTGTTTGCAAGATGGGGACTCATGGGCCCGGGTCGCGAGGACCCGGCGACGTCACGCGCATTTCTGGAGCTGGTGCGGCGCGCCCGCCGCGAGCCCGTCAACGAGAGGCTCTTCACGGAATGCTTCGGCTTTGGCTATCCGGCCATGGAGCAACGCCTCGAGTCCTTCCTCAAGGCGGTCCTCGCGAAGCCGACGTCAATGGAGCTGAATATTCCACCCGACTCCAGCGAGCCGGAACTGCGGGACGCCACGGCGGACCAGATCGGCCGAATCCTAGGCGACTGGCTGCGGATGCAGGGGATTTCCCTACGCGCGGCCGACGCGGAGCTTAGCAGGGAGTTCCTTGACTCGGCCGGCCGGATGCTGGAGCGCGCCTACCGGGAAGACAACGGCCTGCCGCCAGACGTCGACCCGGCCCGCGGGGGCGAACGGCACGCCGCGCAGGCACGCGGAACCGCCAGCGGCCCCGCGGTCGTGATGAAGCCGTTTGTCGTCTCGGCGACGAGGATACATGATCCGAGGCTTCTTTCAGTATACGGCCTCTACGAGCACGCCATCGGCGACGATGCCAAGGCGCGCGAGCTCCTGGAGGCCGCAGCCCGTCAGGGCGTTGTGCGGCCGATGGCGTACATTGCGCTCGCCGAAATCCGCCTCGCGCTGGCCAGGGCGGCGCCCAAGGGGGCAGGGGGGAGGATGGACTCCCAACAGGCCGCCTCGGTCCTCGGGCCCGTCCGGACCGCGCTTGCGCAGAACTCATCCCCGGAGCCCTACCGCCTGATCGTCGAGACCTGGGAGAACTGCGACGCGAAGCCGGACAGCGAGGACATTGAGGACATGGTAAGGGGCGTTGCGCTGTTCCCCCGGTACACCGCCCTGGCCTATCACTCGGCGCTGGTCTGCGCCAAGAGCGGCCATGCGGCGCAGGCCGGGGACCTGATCAGGAACGGAATCCTCTTCTCGAACCGCGAGAGCAGCCGAAGGTATTTTGAGCAGCTGCGTTCCTCGCTGGACGCGTCCGCGGCATCCAACGCCAAGGCTCCCGGCAAGGAGTGAGGGACGCCGACCTAACGCTTCTTCGACGGCTGCCAGAGCCCCAGGGCGGCGCCGGTGGGGTCCTCGATGATGCTGAGCCATCCCATTCCCGTCACCTCGGTCACGTCCTTCATGACCGTGGCCCCGAGCCTCTTGGCCTTCCTCGTCGCAACCTTGATGTCCGTCACCAGGACGTAGGAGAGCCAGAACGACGGGCAGCCCGGGATCGGGTTCTTCATCAGGCCGCCGCCGGTGCCCTTGCCAACGCCGATCAGGGTGTAGGCGCCCGCTGCGCTCGACTCGATGTCCTCCAGTTTCCAATCGAAGAGCCCCCTGTAAAACTTCTTGGCCCTGGCGACATTGTTTGTGTTCAGTTCAACGTGGACGAATGGATTGCCCATGGAGATTCTCCTTCTTGGCGGTTTAGGTTGTGGTGAGGTGAGGATTCGGGGACGCTGCTCCGCCCCGCTCCAAGAACGAATGCGGGCAGCCCCGGAGCACAAGCACGAGCGGCGGATCGAGCGGTCACTGGCCCGGGCGCCGGCGGATGCCGCCCGGTCCGTGTATTCTAGGGCGTTTGAATCCGCCGTGCTAAGCGACTTCCTGCGGCGACGAGAGAAGGCTCGTCATTCCCGCCGCGCCGGACAGGCTCCGGGGGAATCTCGCCCATGGCGCTCCTTCAGCTCAACCCCGAGGAAATCCGGACGTGGACGCGGGCGCAGAAGGACCGGTGGTGGCTTGAGAACGTGTACCGCGGCGACATGCCCCAGCTCACGCTCCGGTCGGCGGCGACCGGCTTCCTGCTCGGGGGCGTGCTCGCGGCGACCAACCTTTACATAGGGGGAAAGACCGGAATAGCGACGGGCGTCGGGCTCACCTCGGTGATCCTCGCTTTCGCCCTCTACCGCGCCCTGGCCCGGAGCGGCCTGGCACGGGACTTCACGATCCTCGAGAACAACTGCACGCAGTCGATCGCCACGGCGGCGGGATACATGACCGGGCCGCTCATCTCGTCCTTGGCCGCCTACATGATGGTGACGGGCAGGATCGTCCCCTGGTGGCACATGCTCTCGTGGATGTGCGTGATCGCCGTCCTGGGCGTGTTCATAGCCTTCCCGATGAAGCGCCGGTTCATAAACGAGGAGCAGCTCCCGTTTCCGGAGGGGCGCGCCTCGGGGGTGGTCCTCGACGCGCTCTACCACGGCGAGGCGGAGCGGGGCATGTTCAAGGCCCGCCAGCTCGGGTGGACGGCCGCGATCGCGGCGTTCGTCAACTTCCTGATGGGCGACGGATGGATGCGGTTCGTGCAGTTCACGCTCCTTCGCATGAACTCATGGCTCGGCATGCGGGAGCCCTGGTCAATTCCCGAGCGCCTTGACACCTACTATTACGACCTCGCGGCGAGGTTCCACCTCTGGGTCCCGTCGATCCTCGGCACCGACATTCGCCAGCTCGGGCTGCGCCTGACGCCCGATCTCTCAATGGTGGGAGTCGGGGGGCTGATGGGGATCCGCGTGGCGACGAGCTGCCTTCTCGGGGCCTTCCTCAATTTCGCGGTCCTCGCGCCCATCATGATCCACCGCGGCGACATCGTGGCGCGCGTCGCCGCGGGCGGCGCCGTGATCCCCATCTCCCGGGCCGAGATCGTAAACCAGTGGTCGCTGTGGTGGGGCGTTACCGCGATGGTCGTGGGCTCGGTGGTAAGCCTGCTCGGCAAGCCCGAGCTCTTCACGGGGATCCTGAGGCGCAGGAGCCCTGCGGCGGCCGCCGGACCCGACCTGCTGCGGCACATCGAGCTGCCGCTGTGGATGTCGGCGGTGGCGGTCCCGGCCCTCGCCGCCCTCGGCGCCTGCGTGTCGCACGTGTACTTCGGCGTCCCGTGGTTCCTCGCGTTCATCTCGTTCCCGCTGATCTTCGTCCTCGCCATCATCTGCGCCAACTCGATCGCGCTCACCTCGTGGATGCCTACCGGCCCCCTCGCGAAGATCACTCAGTTCACCATGGCGGCCTTTGACCGGACCAACCCGGCGAGCAACCTCATCCCCGGAGGCATGACGGCGGAGATCTCCTCGAACGCGGCCAGCCTGCTCTCCGACATAAAGCCCGGCTACATGCTCGGCGCGAAGCCGCGCCAGCAGGCGGCGGGCCATGTCATCGGAATCGTGTCCGGCGCGTGCACCTGCGTGCCGCTGTTCTACCTTCTCTTCCTGCCGCCGGCGAGGGACGGGACCCGCTCGGCTGCGACCCTCGTCTCCGACAAGTTCGCGATGCCTGCCGCGGTCCAATGGCGCGGCGTGGCCGAGCTGATCGCCCACGGTCTCCGTTCGCTGCCGGCGTCGGCGGTCGCTTCGATGGCGGTGGCGGCCGTCTGCGCCGCCGCCTTCGAGGTCGCGAGGATCGCGACCAAGGGGCGCTTCCCCCTCAGCGCGGTCTCGATCGGGCTCGGCGTCGTCCTGCCGCCCGAGTACGTGTTCACGATGTGGCTCGGCGCGATGGCGTTCTGGTGGCAGGGCCGCAGGCACCCGGAGCCCGGCACCCGGGGCAACGTCTTCTGGGTGGAGGGATGCGAGCCGATCAGCGCCGGGCTCATCTCGGGCTGGGCGCTGACCGGCATCGCGAACTCGGTCATCAACGTCCTCTTCTACTGACGGACCCTTTCGGCGGCCCGGCCCTTTCAGGTTGAACGATGTTGCTTGGGGCCCGCGCGCCACTCTAGATCTGGCGGCATCACCCGAGGAGCGACGATGGTCCTGCCCCAACAAAGCATCCCCCGAAGCCTGCCGCCTGCGGAGGACATCGCCACCTGGAAGGTGGCGCTCCTTCACAACGCGCGCCCCAAGGGCGTCTCGAACGGCCAGCCGGACGACCTGTTCGAGGAGTTCGACTCGGAGGAGACGATCGGGTCCATCCGCGATGCCCTGCGGGGGCTCGTCGCCAAGGTCGTCCCGATCGAGGCGGACAGGTCGCTTCCGCGGAGGCTCGCCCTGGGCGGCTTCCAGTTCGCGTTCAATTTTGCCGAGGGCACGGGCCGGCGATGCCGCGAGGCGATTCCGGCGGCGGTCTGCGAGCTCCTGGGCGTGCCCTTCAGCGGCTCGGACCTGCTCACCCTGGGTCTCACGCTCGACAAGGCCATGACGCGCCGGGTCGTGGCGTCGGAGCTGCGCGTGCCGCGGGCCGTTCTCATCCAGCGCGACGACGACTTCGCCTCGCTAGGCGACCTGGCGTACCCCGTCATCGTCAAGCCCAACGACGAGGGCTCGAGCAAGGGGATCCGCGACAACCCGATAGCCGACGGCGCGCCCGAGGCGAGGCGCCGGTGCGAGTGGCTGCGCGGCCGCTACGGCTGCCCCGCCATCGTCGAGGAGTTTGTAGAGGGGACCGAGGTGACCGTGGGGATCATCGGGAACTCCCCGTGCGAGAGGATCCTCGGGATCATGGAGATCGAGCCGGTCGGGGTCTCCGCGCGCTTTGTCTACTCGCTGGAGGTGAAACGTGACTGGCGGAGGCGCGTCGTCTACCACGTGCCGCCGCGCCTCGACGCCCGCGCGGTGGACGAGATCGGCGAGGCCGCGGTCAAGGCCTTCCGCCTCCTCGGCTGCCGGGATTTCGCGAGGATGGACTTCCGCCTGGACTGCTCCGGCAGGCTCTTCTTCCTCGAGTGCAACGCCCTGCCGGGGCTCAACTCAGCGAACAGCGACATGGTCCTCCTGTCGAGGGGCACGCTCACCCACAGGCAGCTCGTGCAGGAAATCTTCCTCGAGGCCGTGAGGCGCTGCTCGCCGCCCAAGACATGAGGGTTCTCGTGGCGCACACGCTGGCGCCCGCGAGGGGCGCGGCTGGGCGGATCCCGGGCGAATTCGACCTGAACGAGGCCGCCGAGGAGGTCGCCGCCGCCCTCCCGGGCGCCGCGACCCGCGGGATCGAGGGAAGGGATGAGGAGTTTGCGAGACTTGTGGCGGAGCACAGGCCCGACGTCGTCTTCAACCTGTGCGAGGCGCCCCTCGGCAGGCCCGAGCTGGAGCCCCGCGCGGCGGACCTGTGGCGGTCGCTCGGCGTGCGCTGCACGGGCGCGTGCGCCAGCACCCTGGCGCTGTGCCGGGTGAAGGACCGCGTGAAGGCGGTGCTCGCGGCCGTGGGGATCCCGGTTCCCGCGGCCGGACGCTTCCCCTGCGTGGTGAAGCCCGCCGAGGAGGATGGGTCCGCCTGGATCGGCCGGGACTCGGTCTGCCGCGACGAGGAGCAGCTTCGCCTGGCGGTCGGCCGCATGCCCGGGCGCGCGCTGGTGGAGGAGTTCATCCCCGGCCGGGAGTTCGCGGTCTCGGCGTGGGGGCGGGACAGCGCCGAGCACGTCGCCATCGGCGAGACGGTGTTTGCCAACGGGCTGGAGCTGGTCACCTACGAGGCCAAGTGGATCCCCGAGAGCAGCGACTACCGCGATTCGCCGGTGTCGTACTCCACGGCGATCGACGCGGGCCTGCGCCGCGAGCTGGTCGAGACGGCGCGGCGCGTGTGGTCGGCCGTCGGGGGCCGCGGCTACATGCGGGTGGACGCAAGGCTGGACAATTCAGGCGTCGCGCGAGTCCTCGACGTGAATCCTAACCCGGCGCTGGCCCGGAGCGGGGGCATCCGCGCCGCCTCCGGCGCGGCAGGTTGGGCCTGGGAGCGGTTTGTCAGGGCGCAGGTCGACTGGGCGTGGTGACCGGGTCGGCTGGGCGGTCGCCGTCAGGCCTGCGCTTGCGGGGACCTCAGGACCCATCGCCCGCGCCGCCTGCCGGAAAGGGCACGGCGGACCTGCTCTCGCGCCTCAGGCGTTCGGCAAGCGCCGGATGCCGCCCGAGGAGCAGCTGGAAATGCCTGTCCCTGAGCGACAGGAGGAGCGTCGGCGCGAGCGTGCGGACCGTGGCGGTCCTCGGCACGCGCCTTAGCAGGGCGATCTCGCCGAAGTAGTCGCCGTCGCCGAGCACCGCGACCCTATCGGGGGGCCCGTCCGGCTTCTCCCTGAGGACCTCGACCCTGCCGCGCGCGATGAGGTGGAAGCGGTCGCCTGTCTCCCCCTGGACGACCACGCTCTGGCCCGCCGGATAGCTCTCGGACACGAACAGGGCCGCCAGCTCCGCGAGGGCCGCGGGGTCGAGCTGGCTAAGCAGCGGGTAGTCCTTGAGCCTCTCCGGGCGCACGCCGCCGTCGTCGCCGTGCTCGTTCACGACGAAGCCGCTCTGGCGCCTCCACAGCCTCGCGTAGGCTCCCCCCGCGGCGAGCAGCTCCCGCGGCGTGCCGGATTCGGCGAGGCGGCCGGCCTCCATCACGTGGATGCAGTCGGCATCCTGCACCGACGACAGCCTGTGCGTGACGGAAATGACCGTGCGCCCCACCGCCAGCTTGCGCAGAGTGGCGTTGACGGCGGATTCCGCCGCAGGGTCCAGCGCCGACGTCGCCTCGTCCAGCAGCAGGACAGCGGGCCGGCGCACCAGGGCCCTTGCGATGGCCACGCGCTGGCGCTGGCCCCCCGAGAGCTTCGAGCCCGACTCGCCCGCGGGCGAGTCGTAGCCCTGCGGCAGCGAGGCGATCCAGTCGTGGATCTCGGCCTGCCTCGCGGCCGCCTCGACTTCCCCGTCGCTCGCCTGCGGCCGGCCCATGCGGATGTTCTCGCGCAGGCTAATGTCGAAGAGGTGGTTGTTCTGGAACACCACCCCCATCTGCCCGCGGAGCGAGGCGACGGTCGCCCCGCGCACGTCGATGGCGTCGATCGTGACGCGGCCGGAATCCACGTCGTAGAAGCGAAGCAGCAGGTTGAAGAGCGTGCTCTTGCCCGAGCCGCTGGCGCCCACGAACGCGACGAAGGAGCCGCGCGGTACCTCCAGGGTGACGCCCTCAATCTGGCGCTGCGGGCCCCCGTAGCTGAACGAGACGTCCTCGAACCGGATGCGGTCCCGGAGGGGCTCGAGCGCGCTCGAGCCCGGGGCGTCCACTATGCCCGGCGGCACGTGCAGGAGCTCCTCGACGCGCTGGATTCCCCCGACCGACTGGATCAGGCCGGGCATGACGAGCGTGAGCGTCTGAACGGAATAGACCACGTTCAGGAACACGCCGTGAAACGCGATGATCGTTCCCAGGGTGCGCTGGCCGTATGCGACCATGAGCAGCCCGAGGCCCACCACCATGACCTCGAACGTTATGATGACCACGTTCGGGATCCGCTCGACCAGGTACGTGAGGAACTTGTACCGGACCGACTGGGTCGAGAGGTTCTCGGTAAGCTGCTCGAAGTGGGCCGCGAAATGGTCGCCTAGCCCGAAGGCCTTGACGATGGGCTGGGAGCCGATGTTCTCCTGGGCGGCGGCGGCCACGTCGGACTCGAGCCTGCTGTTGCGGTAGCTGGCCTGGACGGTGGCGCGCACGAGGGGCCGCGGCAGCAGGACGCAGAGGAGGAGCCCGGCCACCGTGAGGCAGGCGAGGCGCCACTCCAGGAAGAAAAGCAGCGCGGCGCTTATCGCGATCCCCGCGGTGCCGAGAAGGAAGCCCGCTATCGACGAGGTGATGGCCCCCTCGAGGAGCGCGAGGTCCGAGGAGAAGTGCGCGAGCAGGTCCGCGCCCTTGTTCTGCATGAAGAACGCGAGCGACATCTTCTGAAGGTGCCCGAAGACCGACCGGCGCACGTCACGCAGCACGTGCGACCCCAGCAGGGCGTATCCGTAGTCCCGGAGCACCGCCGCCAGCGACGCGACGAGGACGGCGACGAACAGGGCGATGACGGCGATCGTGAGGAAGCGGGTGTCGCCGGCGCGGGTCATCCTGTCGATCAGCACCTTGAAGCTCAGGGGCCACGCCGCGCTGAACGCGACGTCGACCCCGAGGAGGACGGCGACCAGCGCCGCCGTCCCCCGGTACGGCGCAAGCAGCCGCGCGAGGTTCCGGGCGTATGCAGTCAGCGTCATGGCTCCTCTGGGGGGCGTTCTGGGCCGGCCGGTGCTCTGTGGCGAGGGGCGGGGATGGTCGGCGGCTCCCCCGGGTCACGGGGATGGCGGGGCGGTGGGGAGCTTCTGGTGGTAGTTGGGATACGACGGCTGGGGATGGACGGGTGGCGGATTTGCGGCCAGCTGCTCGAGCGCGACCGCGACCGCCTTCTCAAGCTGCGGATCGTGCCCCTGGCGGACGAGCTTCGGGTCCATCTCCACCTCAACGTCCGGCGCGATGCCGTGGTTCTCGACCTCCCACTGCCCCTTCAACCCGTATATCGCCCATTCCGGGGCCGTGATGCGGCCGCCGTCCATCAGCAGCGGATAGCGCCCGATCCCTATCAGCCCGCCCCAGGTGCGGGTGCCCACGAGCGGGCCGGAGTTCGAAATGCGGAACATCCACGGGAGGGCGTCGCCACCCGATCCGGACATTTCGTTGATGATCATTACCTTCGGGCCATCGATGATCTCGGCCGGCTCAACGAAGTGCGCGCCTTCACGGTTTACGACGTACATCCTGGCCTGGCGGTTGAGGAGGTCCACGATGTAGTCAGGTATCCTGCCGCCGTGGTTGAAGCGCTCGTCCAGGATCGCGCCCTGCTTGCCCACCTGGGCGAAGTAATAGCGGTTGAAGTTGGCAAAGCCCCCGGCGGACGTGTCGGGGAGGTGGACGTAGGCGAGCCTGCCGCCGGAGAGTTCGTCGACCCTGCGCCGGTTCCCGTCGATCCACGCGCGGTAGCGCAGGTTGGTCTCCGAGTCGACCGGCACCACGGTCTCGTCATGCGCGCCCGAGCCGTCCGGCTTGGGGCCGACTCTGATCACGGTCTGCTTCCCGGCGGTCTCCTGGAAGGCCCGGTAGATCTCGTCGCCGACGCCGACATCACTTCCGTTGACGGCGAAGACGTAGTCGCCCTCCTCCACGTGCACGCCCGGCTGGGTGAGCGGCGCCTGCAGCTTCGGGTTCCAGTTCTCGCCGCGGTAGATTCGCGCGATCCTATAGCGGCCGCTCTCCACCGCGTAGTCGGCCCCCAGCAGGCCCACGGAGACATAGTCGGAGCGCGGCTGCGCCCCGCCCGAGACGTACACGTGGCCGGCGACAAGCCAGCCCGTCATCTCCCGGAACAGCACGTTCAGGTCCTGTCGGCTGCCGATGCCCGCGATGTACGGCTCGTAGAGGCGCTCCGCGGCGGCGATGTCCAGGCCGTTGTAGCCGGGGTCGTAGAAATAATCCCTCTCGATCCGCCAGACCTCGTGGTACATCTGGCGCCACTCGGCGCCGGGATCGACGTAGACCTCGAGCTTGCCCGTCGCCAGGGGGTCCTTGCCCGACTTGCCCTCCTTGACGGCGTCCTTGATGAACCACTTCTTGTCCTGCTCGACGAGCATCTTCTCGCCGTCGAACGACAGCTTGAAGCGCGTGACGCCGGAGGCGATCTCCTCCGGCTTGCGCGTCTTCAGCTCGAACCTGGTGACGGTGAAGTGGGGCCCCTCGTCCGCCTCCTGCGCCTCGACGCGGGGCGCGTATACGGCGAAGAGCACGCCGTCCTTGCCGCACTCGAGGTCCACGTAGTTGGCCTCCGGCAGCGGCAGCACTACGATGCGCTGGTCGAGGCCGTCAAAGTCGATGCGCACGGGCTCGATCGCGGGCTTGGCCGGCGCCTTCTCCTCCTTCTTCGGCTCCCTTGCGTCAGCCGCGGCCGCATGCTTGACATCGCCCGACTTGGGTGCGGCCGCCGGCGGCGGCGCCTTCTTGGGGGCCTCGGCCGCCTCCTTTGCCGCGTTCTGATCCTTCGCGCCCTTGTCGTCCGCCTCCTTGGCCGCACCCTCCTCATCGCTCTCCGGGGCGACGGGCGAGGGCAGGTCCCTGCGCAGGACGGCCGCATAGACGCTCGCCGAGCGCGGCCGGCTGAAGCCGGACATGTCCCCCACGGCCGAAAGGCCGAGCGTGGTGCTGGCCGTGAAATAGAGGTACTTGCCCGACCGGTCGAACCGCGGGTGCTGCGCGTCGGAAAGGCCGTCGGTGACCTGCCGGCTGCGGTGCTCGGCCAGCGAATGGACGAAGACGGCGTGCAGGTTGTTCTGAAGCTGCTTCTCGTAGACGATCCACTGGCTGTCGGGCGACCAAGAGGCGACGAGCTCCCGGCCCCCGTAGGTGTCGATGTCCACGCTCACGGGCGTCCCGCCTTCGACGGCGACATACCAGAGCCCGCCGCGCTTGTCGCTGTAGGCGATCTTGGAGCTGTCGGGCGACCACCGCGGCGAATAGAAGAAGGAGGGGGGCCTGCCCAGGTCGATCCGGCGCGGCGCGCCGAGGCCGTCCTGGGAGCGCACGTGCAGGGCGTACTCGCCCGACTCGTCCGAGAAATAGGCGATCGACTTGCCGTCGGGCGACCAGGCCGGGTCGCGGTCGGCGACCGCGGGGCTCTGGGTCAGGTTGCGCACGTCGCCCTTCTCGGCGGGCACGGAAAGGATGTCGCCGTGCGCCTCGAAGACCGCCCGCTTGCCCGTGGGGGATATGTCGGCGCCGAGGATCTGCTCCGGCGTTATCTTCCCGAAGTGCGGCCGGAGCTCGGGCAGATCGGCCGCGACCCGGATCGGCACGGCGCTGCCCTTGCCGCTGGCCAGGTCGTAGAGGTGGATCGAGCCGAACTGGGAGTACACGATCGCCCCCGGGCCGGCCGAGGCGGACGCGATGTCAAAGCCGTCGTTGTCGACGACCTTTCGCACCGCCGCGGTCTTCGTGTCGTAGGCGAAGAGGGTGAAGCGCCCCTCGCGGTCCGACAGGAAGTAGACCGTGTCGCCGACCCACATGGGATTGCGGTCGTTCGAGTTGTCGCGGGGGATCTTGACCACGCTCGAGTCCGAGAGGTCGGCGATCCAGATCGGGGTGGTCTGTCCGCCCCGGTACATCTTCCAGGCGGGCTCCACCTGGTAGTACGGGACGTACGCGAGATGGGACCCGTCCGCAGCGTAGCTCGCCTGCGCCCCGGACGGCAGGGGCAGCTCCTCGGGCAGGCCGCCCGTGGCCGCAACCGTGTAGAGCTGCGGCAGGTCCCGGAACGTCGCCCGGTTCGAGCTGAAGAGGATCCGGGAGCCGTCGGGCGTCCAATCGAGCGCGACGTCGGTGCCGGGATGGTAGGTGATCCGGACGGGCTCGCCGCCGCCGGCGTCGACCACGTACACGTCGACGTTGCCGTCCTGGCGGCAGGTGTACGCCACCCGGGTGCCGTCCGGGGAGAAGATCGGCGAATGGTGCTCGCCGCCAGGGGCCACCAGCCGGTGAGCCTCCCCGCCCGACCTGTCCACGGTCCAGAGGTCCCCTGCGTAGGTGAACGCAATCTTGGTGCGGCTGACGGCCGGCTCCTGCAGAAGGAGGGGGGGGGTCGGCTCGGCCGGCATCGGCGGGCCGCCCGCCATGAGCAGTGCGCCGGCGCACAACGTGTTCCTCAGGATCATTTTTTTGGGGGGTCGGCGGACAATGACCGCCGCGGCGCCGCGACCCAAGCAAGAAACCGCGCGCGCCGGTGACTCAGTCCGGCTTCGCGGCGCCGGTGCGGTAATGGAGCACGCGTGCCCTCTCGATCGTGACCAGGCCGCCGCCGATCATCTTGTCCAGCTCGGGAAGGAAGGCGTTTATCTTCTCCTCGCTGTCCACGATCTCGATGATGAGCGGCAGGTCGTCCGAGAGCCGGAGGATCTTGGTCGTGTGCAGCCGGCTGGTCTTGCCGTAGCCCATCGAGCCCCGCAGGACCGTGGCGCCGGCGACGTGCAGCTCGCGCGCCCTCATGACGATGGCCTCGTAGAGCGGCTGGTGGTGCCAGCGGTCGGATTCGCCGATGAAGACGCGCAGCAGCAGGGATTCCTCGGGTATTTCCATGGTCAGGAGCCTTTCAGCGAGTTGATGGACGCAGCCGCAACGTGGCCGAGCCAGACGGCCAGGAGGCACAGCGCGACCGAGCCGGCGACGTTGCCCCCCGCCTGCATCCACTCGCCGTCGCGGGCGAGGTTGAGCGTCTGGAGGCTGAACGAGGAGAACGTGGTGTAGCCGCCGCAGACGCCGGTCATGAAGAACTGGCGGCCCTGCGATCCTACGAACCAGCGGCCATCCGGCCCCGTCAGGGTGTTGAAGAACCCGATCGCGAACGAACCGGTGACGTTAATGACGAGCGTCCCCCACGGGAACGTCTGGCCAACGGTGCGCGCGACGAGGCCGGAAAGGGCGAACCGGGCCGTTCCGCCCAGGGCGTTCCCAACCGCAATCCAGAAGTATAGGCTCATGATGATTCTAACGAGTTCTGTGTAGGAGTCATCGGCCCGGATTATCGAGCGTTTTACCCGGGTAACGGGAGGGCAGATTCCATTGCCGGGGCTGAACGTGGCAAAACGGACCCGGCGCGCAACCCGAAACGGGCGGGGCGTTCCTCAGAGGCCCGAGGGATGCGACGAGGGCTCCAGGAGCCGGGCCGCGAATGCCGGCCCCGACCACGACACGTGCAGGCTGGCGGGCCCGGTCGCGTGCGCGTAGCGCACGGCGACGGGGTAGTCGCGCCCCGGCTCCAGCAGCGCCGTCCCGGTCGAGACGCGCCGCCCCGGCTGGCGCAGGGCGATCACCGGCCTCGCGTCCACCAGGACCTCGATCCTTCCGTCGCAGTCGGCGGAGATCGTGTACGTTCCGGCGGAAGGGGCCCGGACGGTCCCGGCGTACGCGATCGAGAAGTGCTCCCGGGGCACGCCAGCGGACGCGTCGGGCGAGCCCGTGCCCTCCTCGTCGGGAAGGTCGAAGTCGATCATGGGTGCGACGGACGTCTTGGCCGGCCGCGCGAACGAATCGTCCCCATAGTAGGTGACCCTGAAAAACCGAGCCTGCGCGAATCGCTCCCTGCCGAGGAGCGCGCGGGCGTCCGCGAGCGCCCAGGGATGCCCGTCGGGATAGACGATTCCGTGGAAGGGCTTGGGCGTCTCGCCCCTGCGCGGGTGCTCGCGGTTCTCGTCCCACGCGAAGCGGCAGTTGTCCCGGCCGATCCCGAGCTCCCACATGATGTAGCCGACCCGCCCCCGGAAGTGCTCGACGACGCCCGGCACGGACTGCCCGCTCCTGTTCATGCACTCCGTGCAGAGCGAGCGGGCGTCCCCGTTCACGTCGTAGGCGCCGTACTCGTGCCACGACGGGAAGTCCGAGAACGGCCCCCCCGAGAACTCCCCTCCGGTCGCCGTCGACGGGATCTCCGTGCCCGTCTCCCTTATCCATTCCAGGGCGTCCCTCTCCAGCCGGACGGTCTCCGCGGACTTGTTCGGCTCGTTGTAGATCTCCCAGAAGGCCACCCGGGGATCCGCCCGGTGGGCGCTTACGATGTCCTGGACGTAGGCCCTCAGCCTGGGACGGTGCTCCGCGTAGTGGTTCCTGGCGTCGTCGCCGGGGCACACCAGCCACTGGCTGTTGTGGACCCCGGGGACCGGGGCGGGATAGCGGTAGCCGGGGGACAGAAGGTCGCCGGGGGGCTGGTTCCAGCAGTCGTCGAAGAACACGAACTCGGTCCTGATCCCGTACTTGTCGGCCCGGCCGAGGAAGTCCGCGATGTCGGCCAGCAGCGCGTCCCTCTTCTTCAGGTAGACGAGATAGTGAAGGTAGACGCGCACCACGTTTATGCCGTACGCCGAGGCGTAGCGCAGCTCGCGGTCGTTGACCGCCGGATCGTACTCGTCCCACTGCTGGGCCTCGTTGACGCAGTTCGTCGGGACGAACACCGCGCCCTGCACCCAGGTCCAGTCCCGGCCCCCGGCCGCTGGCGGTTGGATGGGGGCCGCCGCCAAGCTGCCCGCGCCGGCTGACAGGAGGAAGGCAAGGCAGACGGGGCGGAGCGGCTTCATGGGCCATGGAGATGGACCGAATCGAGCGAAACCGCGAGCTCCGGTTCCGGAACGGCGCCCCTTTCGATTGGACGCCGCCCAATTCGTGCATTCCGTATCCCCAGCCTCCGCTGCCTGGGAACACCCCATGAAAGTCTCCCGCCTCCAGATCGTCGAACACGGGCTCGCCTGCCGGTGCCCCAACTGCGGGCGGCGCACGCTCTTTGAGCGCGGCCGGCTGTTCAAGGTCAACGAGAGCTGCGCAAGCTGCGGCATGAAGATCGAGAGGGGGGACGGGGAGTTCCTCGGCCCCTTCGTCATCAACTACGGGGTGACCGCCTTCGGGATAGTCGTTCCGGTCATCCTGCTTTACGCGGTAGGCAGACTGGGCGCGGCCGCGACCCTGGCGACGTGCCTTGCGGCCTCGCTGGTGGCTCCGTTGCTCCTGTACCGACTCTCGTGGGGATGGTGGCTGGCGCTCTATTATTTCTTCCTTCCGAACAACCTTCCGGCCAACCTCGAGGGCCGGCGGGAGGACGACGAGTAGGCCCGGACAACCGCCAGGAGAGGGCGATCGAATGACGAAGACCATCAGGCACAACGTTGCCGTCGGCGCGGATCCCAAGGCCGTGTACGCCGCTCTAATCGACGAAAGGAGGCACGCGAGGTTCACCGGCGCGCCGGCCACGATCTCCCGGAAGGTGGGCGGCTCCTTCACCTGCTACGGGGGCCACCTCACGGGCATCAACCTTGAGCTCGTCCCCTCGAAGCGGATTGTCCAGGCATGGCGCGCGAAGGGACGGCCCGCCGGGGTCCACTCGATCGTGTCCTTCGCCCTCTCGAGGAAGGCGGGGGGCAGGACCCGGATCGCGTTCACCCACCTCGGCGTGCCCGCCTCCGAGTTCAAGGACATCAACAAGGGCTGGCGTACGTTCTACCGGAGGCCGCTCAAGGCCCTCCTGGAGAAATAGAGCCGGCCACGGGTCCCGCGCGAGATCCAGGGAACTTGACCGCGACCCCGGAGCGAAGCGTCCGCGAGAGGCCCGGCGCCGCGCCGTCCGGGCTGGCCGAGGTCGGCGGCGCGTTCCTGAAGCTCGGCCTCATGTCATTTGGCGGGCCGGTGGCCCACCTGGGGTACTTCCGCAGGGAGTTCGTCGAGCGGCGCCGGTGGATCGATGACGCGGCCTACGCCGACCTCGTCGCCCTGTGCCAGTTCCTGCCCGGTCCGGCGAGCAGCCAGGTCGCCTTCGCGCTCGGGATGAGGCGCGCGGGGCCAGGCGGGGCGCTCCTCGCGTCGCTCGGCTTCATGCTTCCCTCCGCCGTGCTCATGATCGCGTTCGCCTACGGCGTCGCGTCCCTCGGCGGCATCGGAACCGCCGGCTGGCTCCACGGGCTAAAGCTCGCCGCGGTGGCGGTCGTCGCGCTGGCCGTCTGGGCGATGGGACTCAGGCTATGCCCGGATTGGCCGCGCCGGATCCTGGGATTGGCCGCCGCGGCCACAGTCCTGCTCCTGCCCGGCACCCTGAGCCAGGTCGGCGTCATCGGCGCGTGCGCCGCCGCCGGGTTGATCGGCCTGCGCAGCGCGGCGCCCCCGAGGGACACCACCGCGGGAGGGCTGACCCGCGGCCACCTCTGGGCCGCCGCGTCGCTCTGCCTCTTCGCCGCCCTGCTGGCGGCCCTGCCGGTGCTGGCGAGGGTCACGGGCGAAAAGCCCGTGGCCGTCTTCGACGGATTCTACAGGGCGGGCTCGCTCGTGTTCGGGGGCGGCCACGTCGTCCTGCCCCTGCTCCGGTCCGAGGTCGTGCCCCCCGGGTGGGTGAGCGACGACGCTTTCCTCGCGGGCTACGGCGCCGCCCAGGCCCTGCCCGGCCCGCTGTTCACTTTTGCCGGCTACCTCGGGACGCTGATCCGGGGGGGAAGCCACGCCTGGACCGGCGGCGTGCTCTGCCTGTTCGCCATATTCCTTCCGGGCTGGCTCCTCGTCGGGGGAGCCTACCCATTCTGGCACGTCATCCGCGGGAGGGCCTGGGCGCGGTCCGCGCTCCTCGGAGCCGACGCGGCCGTCGTCGGGATCCTGCTCGCGGCGCTCTACCGGCCGGTGTGCACGCAGGGGATCGGGGACTGGCGCGACGCGGCCGCCGCGGCGGGGGCGGCAGTCCTGCTTGGGAGACTGCGTGTTCCCCCGTGGGCGGTGGTCCTTATTATGGCTGGCGCCGGCCAGTGGGTCCTCCGGTGACGCCGGAGTGAACGGGCCGGCCGCGTCACTCCTTCACGGTCATCCGGTTCTCGACCTGCCGGACGCCCTTGATTTCCCTGGCGAGCTCGGCCACCAGCGCCTTCTCGGATTCGGAGTCGGCCTCTCCCGAGATGGTGACGACGCCGTTCTCAGTGGAGACCTTGGTCTTGAGGGCGCTGGTCGAGTTGTGGCTCAGGAGCGCCAGCTTGAGCTGGCCCGTAATGGACACGTCGTCGACGTCCTCGCCCATGGTCTCGCGTGGCTGAGGGTTGGCGGCGACCGTGATCTCGTTCTTGACCGCCTTCACCCCGTCGATCTCGCCGGCGTAGACCTCCGTGAGCTCCCTCTGCGCGGCGCTGTCGGCCGTGCCGCTCAGGGTCACGACTCCATTGCTCACCCTGACCGTGGTCGCCGTGGCGCTGACATGGGGCTTTGCGAGGAGAAGGCTGCGGACCTGGAACGCGATCCAACCGTCCGAATGCACGGGGGCCGGGGGCACGACCTCGATCATGTTCGTGACGCTGACGACGCCGGGAAGGCCGGCGACCGTGTCCTCGGCGAGCTCCTTCTGGTCCTTGTCCTCGACCTTGCCGGTGAGCGTCACGGCGCCGTTGTCGGCTTTGACGTCCACCTTGTCCTCGAGGACGGTGCGGTAGTTGTACGAGGCCTTGGCAGCGCTTTCGATCCTGCGGTCGATGTCGCTCGACGCGACTAGCCAGGTGGGGATTGCGACCGCGAGAAGCAGCGCGGTTAGGGATTTTGATTTCATGGGATACGGTGTTTCCAGCATGGTACCGCTCCGCGCCGCTTGGTTCCCGTCGCCGCCAATGCCTGGGCCCGAATTCTGCGGAACCCCCGGCCGGCAAGGGCCGGTCAGGCCGCGTGCCCGCGCTAGGCTTCCCGGCGGGTATACCGGTGGACGAGAAAATAGTAAGCCGCGCCGAGGAAGGTCGCCGCCCCGGCCGCCCAGAGCGTCACCTCCCGGATCTCGCCGTGCATGAGCTTCTCGTCCTTGCCTGCGATGAATGAGACGTAGGTGAGCACCGCGCACCAAATGAGAGAGCCGAGGACGGTGTAGACGGAGAACTTCCAGTAATTCATGCGGACGATCCCGGCCGGGATGCCTATCAGATGGCGCACGACGGGAAGCATCCGGGACAGGAATATCCCGAAGCTGCCAAACTTCTCCGACCACCTCTCGGCCTGCTCAATCTTCGTCTGCGGAATGAGGACGAACCGCCCGTACCGCACGACGAGGGGGCGGCCGGCGATCCGCGAGACCCAGTAGAGGACGCTTGATCCGAGCCATGAGCCGGCCGCGGCCGCGATGACTATCCCGCGGAGCGTCATCGAGCTGTGACCGCTTGCGACGAGTATGACCGCTGGCGGGATGACCAATTCGCTCGGAAGCGGCACCACCGAGCTCTCCAGCGCCATCAGGAATACGATGTAGGGATAGCCCCCCGTCTGCAGAGACTGCTGGTAGGAGGCGAGGAGACGCTGAATCAGGTCGTGCAAAGGCCGCTCAGACGTCTGGCTTCGTCTTGCGAAGTCCCAGAATGCGGTCTCCCGGCTTCCAATGCCCGCGCTTCTTCAGCAAGTCGATGCGCTCGAAGCGCTTCAGCACATTGCGCTTGACGATGACGCCGCCGGATCCTTGGAGGCTCTTGTGTTGGGACATGGCTGTTGGATGAGGGGGGGAATTTGAGGCGCTTAAAGGGTTAGGCAGGTAATCTTCGCCCCTGCCGAACACAAGGAGAAATTCGACCTTGACCCCCCCTTGCGCACCGTCAGTTTTGCCCTTTCCTCTTTGTATCAACGATATCAACGTTATGAGGGATGACTATATCAAACAGGCACTTGGCAAGATCGTGGACCCCAACATCCTGATCAACGTGGTTTCGCGCCGGGTGAAGCAGTTAAAGCGCGGCAACCGCCCTCTAGTTGAGTCCCTCGAGAAGCTTTCCCCCGAGGACACGGCGCTTCGCGAGATCATCGAGGAAAAGATCAGCTTCGAGGTAGGCGAGAACTGACCGCATGCGGCGCCCTGGGCGCCCCGGGGAGCGGCCGTCCGCAGGCTTCGCAAACGACGCCTTACATGGCCGCGCAAGAAAAAGGGGTCCCGCGCCAGACCGAGATCCGCAACTCGAAGGTCTTCCGCGATTACGTTGTCGGGCAGCGGTTTGAGGCCGGCGTCGGGCTGCTGGGGACCGAGGTCAAGTCGATCCGTACCGGCCGGGCCCAGATAAGCGACTCGTTCTGCCGCGTCGAGAAATCCGAGGTGTGGATGTACGGCGCCCACATCGATCCGTACGCGTTCGGCAATATCCACAACCACGACGCGAAGCGCGTCCGCAAGCTGTTCCTGCACCGGGCGGACATCCGCAGGATAGCGCTCGCCATGAACGCGGGCGGCAAGGCGCTGATCCCGCTGAGGATGTATTTCAAGGGGGCCCTCGTGAAGGTGGAGGTCGCCCTCTGCACGGGAAAGAAACTCTTCGACAAACGCGAGGACCTGAAGAAAAAGGTGCAGATGCGCGAGGTGAACAGGGCGCTGAGGTCGCGCCGCGGATGAAAGCCGGGACCGATTCGGTCGTGGTCCGCGTGCCCGCGAGCACTTCGAACTGCGGTGCGGGATTCGACACTCTGGGCCTCGCCCTGAACCTGTACAACCGGGTGACGGTCGCGAGGGCCCCCGGGGGCGATCCGCTTCCCGAGACGGCCTCCGACGCGCGCGCGAGCGAGATGGTGGCGGAGGCGGCGGCGGCGTATTCCCGGGCCACGGGGCGCCCGCGCGCGGGCTTCCGCTACCGGATCGAGGGCGACATTCCGCCGGCCCGCGGGCTGGGCTCGAGCGTGACCGTCGTCGCCGGGGTCATCGCCGGGCTCGGCGCGCTCGACCGGGCGCCGCTTGGGGCCGGGCGCCTCGTCGCCCTGGTCTCTGAAATCGAGGGCCATCCCGACAACGCGGGCGCGGGCGTCCTCGGCGGATTCTGCGTGTCGAGGTCCGACCCGGCGACGGGGGCCTACGTCGACACGCAGCGCTTCGAGGTGCCCGGGGACGTGGCCTTTGTCGTCGCGTCGCCGCCCCTTGAATTCGTGACCAAGGAGTCCCGCAGCGCCTTGCCGTCCTCGCTGCCCTTCTTTGACGCGGTCAAGAGCATCAACTGCGCGGCCTACCTCGTCGCGGCGTTCGCGGCGCGCGACTACGCACGGCTCAGGCACGCTTCGGGCGACTTTATCCACGAACCGTACCGCCTGCCGCGGATCCCCGGGGGAGGCGAGGCGATCCGAGCCGGCGCGGCCGCGGGCGCCTGGACCGGGTGGCTTAGCGGAAGCGGCTCCAGTGTGCTGTGCGTCTGCGAACGGGCGAAGGCCGACGCGGTGCTCGGGGCCATGACGGCGGCGTTTGCCGGGGCGTCGGTGCCGAGCGAGGGGCGGATCCTCGCGGCGGACAACGACGGCCTCAGGATTGAGGGCTGATGGGCCCCGCTTGGGGGCCCGGCGGCTCCGCGGCCGGCCGGCTGCTCGCGCGGAAGCCAGGAGGGGCTCCTGCCGGCCAGACGTCGACGATCGCATCGGCAAGGGGGCGCCATCCAAAGGGCTTTCGCAGGCGCATCTTGAGCCGCTTCAGCCGGGCCAGCTCCGCCGCGAGCGGATCGAGGTCGTCGCCCGAGATCATGATGAAGGCGGCGTGGGGCGCGATCCTTGACGCCCTCTGGATGAACTCGATCCCGTTCATCTGCGGCATCGAGTAATCCGTGACGACCACCCCGGCAGCGATCCTCGCGAGTCCATTCAGAGCCTCCATCGGCCGCGTGTACGCATGGACGGCGCAGTCGAGGTTATCGGCGATCATCTGCGCCATCAGCTCAGCGTACGACTTCTCGTCGTCGACTATCACGATCGACAGGCCGGGCGGGGCGATCTGCCTTCTGGCGGATTTCATCAGGATGGACGGACTCGGAGGCTTGCGCGTGCACCGGCAAAATGCAACGCGCAAGGCGCTTGCGTTAGCCCTGCCGGGGTGGGAAAACCGCCTTACCCGGTCCCGACGTGGCCAGCCGATGATCCACATCGTACTCTTCCAGCCAGAGATCCCGCAGAACACGGGAAACATAGGGCGCATGTGCGCCATAACGAGATCAAGGCTGCACCTGATCCGTCCGCTGGGGTTCAAAATCAACGACCGAAACCTGAGGCGGGCGGGGATGGACTACTGGCGGTCCCTCGACGTGCACGAGCACGCGGACTGGAAGGCATTCAGGTCGAGCGCGGTCGCCCCGTCGCGGCTCTGGCTGTTCACGACGCGGGCCGAGCGCCCGTTCTGGCACGCCCGCTTCGAGGACGGCGACGGCCTGGTGTTTGGGAACGAGGGCGGCGGCGCCCCTGACTGGCTGCACGCCGAGCTGGCCGACCGGCGCCTGTCGATCCCGCACGCCAATGCCGAACTGAGGTCGCTCAACCTGAGCACCGCAGCCGGGATCGCCGCGTACGAGGCCCTGAGGCAGATCGGCAGTTTTGCGGGCCCGCGCTGAATTTTGGGGTAGCTTCCCGCTTGGCGGCCCCCAAAGATGGCCCGCTCATGAGCGATTCCCGCCTCAAAATATTCTCGGGCAATTCAAACAGGAAGCTGGCCGAGGAGATCTGCAGCACGATCGGGGTTCCGCTGGGGGAGGCCACGGTGACGACATTCCCTGACGGCGAGACGTTCGTTAAGATAGACGAGAACATACGAGGACACGACGTCTTCATCGTCCAGTCGACCTGCCCGCCGACGAACCAGCACATCATGGAGCTGCTGATCATGATCGACGCGGCGCGGCGCGCCTCGGCGCAGCGGATCACGGCGGTGCTTCCCTTCTACGGCTATGCGCGCCAGGACCGCAAGGACCAGCCGCGGGTCCCGATCACGGCGAAGCTGGTCGCCAACCTGCTCGTCTCGTCGGGAGCGAACCGCGTCCTCACCCTGGATCTCCACAGCCAGCAGATACAGGGCTTCTTCGACATCCCGGTTGATCACCTTTATGCGTCGCCGGTGTTCTTCGAGTACCTCGGCAAGTCGCGGAGCGAGTCGCTCGTCGTCTGCTCGCCGGATCTCGGCGGGATGAAGATGGCGGCCGCCTACGCCGACGTGCTCGGGGCGAGCCTCGGGATGGTCGCCAAGAGGCGCAAGAGCGCGACCACGGTCGAGGCGATCACCGTGGTCGGGGACGTGGCCGGGTGCGACGTCCTGCTTGTCGACGACATCACGGAGACGGCGGGGACCCTCATCGCGGCGGGCAAGATGCTGCGCGAGCGCGGGGCGCGCAGCATCAGGGCCGCCGTAAGCCACTGCATCCTCAACGACATCGCCTATGAGCGGATAAAGAGCGGCGTCATTGACGAATTGATCACCACGAATTCAGTGCCGATAGACACCAGGGGCCTCCCGGTCACCGTCCTCAGCATCGCCGGGCTTCTTGGGCAGGCCATCCAGCGAATCAACACAAACGAAAGCATCACGAGCCTTTTCCGGATAAAGGGCTTCTGAGTCGTCCGTGTCCCGCCGGTTTCCGGAACACGCCGGCCCCGAGCGGGTCGACCCATTACCTCATGAAATACACCGTCTCCAATATCGTCGCCTTATCAGCCATGGCCCTGGGCCTCGCGGCCGGGGCCCGGGGCGCCGACGCCGCCGCGCCCGTGGCAAAGATGCCCGAGCTGAAGAAGGACTTCTCCCCCCTCAACGACGGGAAGGCGGGCCTCGTCCTGAGCTACGCGGATATCGTCGAGCCGGTGCAGAAGGATGTCGTGTCGATCGAGTCCTCCAAGATCGTGCATGAGCGCATCCAGGCCAACCCGCTCCTCCGGCAGTTCTTCGGGGACATCCCCGACCAGGACCGCGAGAGCAAGGAGATGGGGCTCGGCTCCGGCGTCATCGTGACCTCGAACGGGTACGTCCTCACCAACAACCACGTCGTGGAGAACGCGGACGAGCTGACGGTGGAGCTCTGGGACGGCCACAAGTACCCTGCCAAGGTCGTGGGTGCCGACCCGAAGACCGACATCGCCGTTGTCAAGATCGACGCGGCCGGGCTTTCCGCGGTCACGTTTGCAGACAGCGACAAGATCCGGGTCGGGGACGTCGTCTTTGCCGTAGGCAACCCCCTCGGGGTGGGCGAGACGGTCACGATGGGCATCGTGTCCGCCAAGAGCAGGAACGTCCACATCCTTGAGGATGTCTCCGGATACGAGGATTTCATCCAGACCGATGCGGCGATCAACATGGGCAACTCGGGAGGCGCGCTCCTCGACGCCAAAGGGCGGCTGATCGGCATCAACAGCGCCATCGTCTCGCCCTCGCGAGGAAACATCGGGATTGGCTTCGCGGTCCCGGTCGACCTCGCCGCGAGCGTCATGAAGAGCCTGATCGAGACCGGCACCGTCGCCCGCGGGTTCCTTGGAGTCGGCGCCGTCCCGATCACGGCCGACGTCGCCGAGCAGGTGGGCCTTCCCAAGGATTCAAAGGGGGTCATCGTCATCGAGACGCAGGCCGACAGCCCGGCGGAAAAGGTCGGCATCAGGCGCCGCGACGTGATCCTCAGGATCAACGGAAAGCCGATCGAAAACTACGACGAGCTGCGCCTGATGATCTCCCAGCTAGCCCCGGGCAGCAGGGTCACCCTGGACATATCGCGCGACGGCAAGCCGATGACGGTCGAGGTGACGCTCGCCCAGTTCGCGGAGAAGCCGAACGAGATCCTCGACGGGGTCGAGGTCGGAAAGCTCACGGACGACGTCCGCAGGCGCCTTGGAATCGACGCCCGCACGACCGGCCTCCTGGTGACCGCGGTGGAGGAGAAGTCGGAGTACGCCGAGGAGCTCCCGGTGGGCTCCGTCATCGTCGAGATCAACCGGACCCCCATCGATGACATCGCCTCCGCGAGGTCGGCGATCCACCCGGGCCGCAACCTGCTCCTCGTGTACTCCCAGGGCTACGCGAAATACGTGGTGGTGACGAAGCGCTGAGCGCGCCGCCCTTCAGCTCCCCGGCTTTTCCACGGGGAGCCTCGCGAGGGCCTCGGGCACGGCGTCCGCCGGGTAGGTAGGGAAGCTCAGCTCGAGGAGCGAGACCGCCGGCACGTCGAACCTGGCCAGCCCGTCGCTCCGGTTCATGAGCATCGCGACCCCGACGGCCTGCGCCCCGGCCTTACGGACTATGCCAAGGCACTCGCCCACGCGCCCGCCCCGGGTGACCACGTCCTCGACGACCAGGACGGTCTCCTCCGGGGCGAGCGCGAACCCGCGGCGCAGGACCAGGACGTTGTTCTCCTTTTCGCAGAAGATGTAGCGGGCCCGGGCCTGGCGCGCGACCTCCTGGCCGATGACGAGGCCCCCCATCGCGGGCGCGAGAACCGTCCCGAAGCGCCAGCCGGCGCCGCGGATCTTGGCGAGCAGGATCTCTGCGAGCCGCTCGACGGCGTCCATGTGCTGGCACACCTGGGCGCACTGGCAGTAGTGGCCGCTGTGCAGGCCCGAGCGAAGGATGAAGTGGCCCGTGCGCAGTGCGCCGGTGCGGGTGAAGATGTCCAGTATCTCCTGTTGCGACGGATCCATAGGCCCGTGAGTCCAGAACCTTTCGAAATCGAGGGCAACATTTCGCGGCGCCGCGAGGCGTTGAATTAAGGCGCGGTCATGGTTATCCTGTCCCCCATGTCAGGCCTCCGACATCCGCCGCCGCACGCCCTCCGGGTCCCGCTTGAGGACGAGCTCGGCGATGTTCTCGACAAGGCGATGAGCTGCGCCGGCCTGAACCCCGAGGGGCTCGCCGAGAAGTCCGGGGTCCCCGTGACGGCCATCCTGGACGCCATCGACTACCGCCCCGAGCTGGGCCCCGAGGAATGCGGGCGCCTGGCGGCCGCGCTCGGCCTGAACGAGGTGGGGCTGTGCGCGCTCGCGACGGGCAAGTACCCCCTGCCGGACCCTGGCGGGCTGCCGTTCCGGGTCTGGCCGCTGCGCATGTCGCACGGGATCGGCGTCGTCAACGCCTACGTCATCGGCGCGGGCGACGCCGGCCGCGGGCTGCTCTTCGACACCGGCCCGGATGCCGCCGCGCTCGAGTCGGTCTGGCCCCGCGAGATCCGGCGGATCGACGGGATCTTCGTCACGCACGTGGAGGCGGAGCACGTGGGAGGGCTTGCCGGAGCCGTCGAGCGGTTCGGCGTCTCGGACGCGTTCATTCCCTCGGGGGCCTGCGCGCCCATGGGGAGGCCGATGGGGGAGGGGGAGACCTTCATCGCCTGCGGGCTCGAGGTCACCGCCTTCCGGACCCCGGGCCACTGCGCGCTGCACAACTGCTACCACGTCCGCTCGACGGCGGTGCCCAACGCGAGGTCGCTGCTCGTCTCGGGAGACCTCGTGTTCGCGGGCTCCGCGGGGGGGCCCTATCACTGCCAACGGCAGCTCCGCGCCCACCTGCGGCGCGTGCTTGTCGCCGTCCCCGGTGACACGGTCGTCGCGCCGGGCCACGGGCCGATGACCAGCGCGGGAAACGAGCTTCGCTACAATCCGTTCGTGCCCTGAGCTCGCGCCGGCCGGGTCCCGCTACAGCGCGTCAACTATGACGGCGGCGATCGTCGCGTTGTCGGGCCCGCCGCGCTGGAGCGCAAGCTCGATCAGGTTCCGCGCGATAGCCGCCGGCTCCTCCGCCCTTGCGACGATATCCCTCATCTCCCTCTCGAACACGAGGCGGGTCACGCCGTCCGTCGAGAAGACAAAGCGGTCCCCGGCGAGGAGCGGCAGGTCGGCCACGTCCACCTCGGGGGGTATCATCTGGCCGATGCAGCGGGTGAGCGCGCCGCGCTGGGCCTCGCTGTAATAGACGACCTCGCCGCGGGCCCTGCGTCGGCGGGCCTCGTTCTCGACCGTGTGGTCCTCGGTCAGGCAGGAAAACTCGCCGCCCCTCCACGAGAAGGCGCGTGAATCGCCGACGTGCGCAAGCTTCATCCGAGCGTGCCGGACGCAACCCACGGTGAGGGTCGTGCCGATCCCGGACGCGGGGCTGATCTCCTGGCCGAGGGCAGCCACGGCCTCGTTTGCCGCCGTGACTACGGCCCTCAGGTCGAGATCGGCATCGGGCCCCGCCGCCAGAACGGCCTCGGTCACGACGTCCACGGCCTTCTGGGCGGCCTCCGCCCCGCCGGGCAGCCCGCCGACGCCGTCCGCGACCCCGAAGAGCTGCGCCGTCTCGTTGAACAGAACGCGGTCCTCGTTCTCCCTCCGAATGTTGCCAATGTTGGATAGCCAGGCGGCGCGAAGGATTGTCATCGGGGGCGTTAAGGATAGGCCCGCGCCCGTCAGGTGAAAGGACGAAATTGTTCGAGCCTGTTCTCCCGGGTCAGACGGACGAAGGAGCGCTGGGGCAGCCCCTCGATGAACAGCCTGCCGTAGGACTTCGCGAGGACGCGGCTGTCGAGGATGGTGATCACGCCGCGGTCCGTCCGCGTCCGGATGAGCCGGCCGGCCCCCTGCCGGAACTTCATCACGGCCTCGGGGAGGGTGAGCTCGTTGAAGGGGTCGCCGCCCCTGTCCCGGATGAGCTCCGCCTTCGCCTCGGCTATCGGGTGGGCGGGCGCGGTGAAGGGCAGGCGCGCGATGACGACCTGCGAGAGCGCGTCGCCCGGGACGTCGACCCCGGTCCAGAAGCTGTCCGTGCCGAACAGGACGGCGTTGCCGGCGTCGCGCATCCTCTGCGCGAGCTCCGTCCTCGAGCAGTCCCCTCCCTGCAGGAGGAAGGGCCTCCCCGACGCGCCGAGCGACGGCCCGACGGCGGCGGCCACGGCCTGCATGTCCCGGTAGCTGGTGAAGAGGACGAGCGAGCCCCCCGGGATCCGCGAGCAGCAGAAGCCGACGTAGTCCGCGATTGCGTCGACCGACGACCGCGAGTCCGGGGCGGACGGAGGCGGGATGTCGGCCGCGACGAAGACGCGCATGTTGCGCTCGAAGTCGAAGGGCGACTCGGCGACCACCGCCCTGGACGAGGAGGCGCCCATGCGGGCCGCGAACGGGCCCATTTCGCCGCCGAAGGCGAGCGTCGCGCTGGTGCAGACGACGCTCACCCCGGCCCCGAAGAGGCAGCGCTCGAGCTCGGGGGCGACGTCCACCGGCGCGCTGCGCAGGCTGACGATCGACTGCTTTCGCCCGACCCTCTCGGCCCAGTACACGTGGCCGGCGTTCGCGAGCGAGAGCCATTCGTCGATGCCGCCTCGGATCGCGCGCAGCCGCGCCCGCTGCTCGAGCAGCTCGTCGCGCTCCCTCCCGTCCGCCAACCCGTCGGCGGCCCTTGCGACGCATTTCTCCAGCGCGGCGAGCGGGTCGCGCGGGAGGGGCTCGGCCGCGCCCGGCTCGCGGACGCGGGCGATCGGCTGCTCGGCCAGCAGCGTCGCCGCGAGGCGATCGAAGAACCGGCCGCAGGCGTCGAGCGCCTCGGCGACGCTCTCTCCGACCCCGGGGCCCCCCCGCTTCCTCATGACCCCGCGCCGCGTCCTCGGGTTGTAGAGGTGCCTGAGCGTCCGCTCGATGCCCAGGCTGCTCAGGGCGAGGCCGAAGTTCTCCTCGGCGACCTCCGGCACGGTCTGTGCCTCGTCGAGGACGACGAAGTCCCCGGGGAACAGGACGCCGGAGACGTCGTGGCCCGCTCCCTCGGCCCGGGCGCCGCCCGCGCTTATCAGCGAGAAGAGCAGCGCATGGTTGACGACGACGACCTGGGCCGAGCGCACCCGGGCGCGGGCGCGCTGGTAGAAGCAGCGCTCGCAGTCGCAGTTGCGCCTCGAGCAGGCCGACGAGTCCGCGTTCACGCCGTCCCAGACGTCGGGGTTGGGCGGCGGCTGGAGGTCGTGCCTCAGGCCGGTCGGCGTCGTCTCGGCCCAGTCGGCTATCCGCTGGAGCTCGGCGTATTCGGCGTCATCGAAAAGGCTCGCCCGCTCCGCGAGGGCGTTCGAGAGCCTCGAGGTGCAGAGGTAGTTCGACTTGCCGACGAGGACCGTGGACGCGAATCCGGCGTACCCGGCGAGGCCGGGCACGGCGCCGAAGAGCCGCCTGCACAAGGGAAGATCCTTCCCCTCGAGCTGCTCCTGGAGCGAGATCGTGTGGGTCGAGACGATGAGCTGGCGGCCGCAGTCGGTCGCGTGGATGATGCCCGGCACGAGGTACGCGAGCGACTTGCCGATCCCCGTTCCCGCCTCGATAAGCAGCGGCTCGTCGTCGCGGAAGGCGGCCGCGACCGCGTGCGCCATCAGCTCCTGGCCGGGCCGGTGCTCGAGGTCCAGGTCCGCCTGCAGCCACCCGCCCTCTCGGAAGGCCCTCCCGGTGAGCTCCGGCGCCCGGCTGGGGGACGCCGATGGCGGGGCGGAATCGTCGCGGAGGCCTATCATGGCGGGGATTGAGCAAACGAATGGATCCGGCGCCCCCGGGGGCAAACGAATTACCGGGGGCTCTCGTAACCCAGCAGGCCCCTTGGGGTTGCGGCCGCAGGCCGGCCGCGGGCCCGGCGCGGCGGCGACCGCGGGGAAGGCCGCGGGCAGCGATGGGCGGCCGGGCCTCCGTATTGAAATTGCAGCGGTTTCGGCACTGGGCATCTTGGTTCCACGATGAAGCCCACCACCGGCGAGCAGGGAGATTGGGTCGCCGCGCTCGTCCGCTTCATCGCCGAGCAGCCGGGCGTCGGCGCCGTGCGCGTGGATCCCGGCGCGCACAGGGTCGCGGTCGCTACGATGGGGCGGCAAACCGAGGCCGACCTAGAAGAACGGCTTGCCGAGACCGTGGCCGCGGTGGTGGCGGGACTCTCCGTGGCCCACGAGGGCGGCGCCCCGCGGGGCTTCAAGCTGACCCGCGAGGGCAGCGCGACCACCGTGGGCCGCGAGACCTGCGACGCCGTAGAGAAGCTCTGGCTCTGGAAGGAGATCAAATGGCCCGAGGAGGCGCAGCCCCAAAGGTCCCGCGCTCCCGGGTTCTGGGAGGAGGGCGGATGGCGGGCGCTGGCGCTCCTCGCCCTCGGATGCGCGGTCGCCGGGATAGCGGGCGCGCTCGTGGGATGGCTGGTCCCCGGGCTTCCCTGGCTTTCCAGGGCGATCTACGCCGTGGGCCTTGCCGCCGGGGGCTTCGATGCGGCGATGGACTCCTGGGCCAACCTTCGCCACGGCCGGATCGACATCCATTTCCTCATGCTCTTTGTCGCTATCGGGGCGGTACTCGTCGGGGCGTGGGGCGAGGCGGTGGTCCTCCTGACGCTGTTCTCCGCCGCCGGGGCGATGGAGGAGTACGCGCTCGACCGGACGCAGCGCGAGGTGAGCGCGCTCCTCAAGTCCGCGCCCAAGCGGGCCACGCTCGTGCTTCCTGACGGCTCGGAAAGCGATATCGACGTCGCGCAGCTGCGACCCGGGCAACGCGTGCGCGTCAAGCCGGGCGAGGCGTTCGCCGCCGACGGGGTGGTCGCGAAGGGCGAGAGCGCGAGCGACGAGTCGACACTCACGGGCGAGGCCAGCCCTGTTGCCAAGTCCCCGGGCGACGAGGTCTTCAGCGGGACGATGAACATGTGGGGAGCCCTTGAGTACGACGTGTCGCGGCTGCCGTCGGAGAGCACGCTCGAGCGCATCATCCGGCTCATCCAGACGGCCCAGAAGATGCGGGCGCCGAGCGAGCGCTTCACGGACCGGTTCGGAACGGGCTACACGTACCTGGTGATCGGCGGCGCCTTCGCGATGTTCCTCGTCTGGTGGCTCGGCTTCGGCCTTCCGCCGTTCGCCAACGCCGCCGGGGTGAGGTCGGCGTTCTACCGGGCCATGACGCTCATGGTGGTCGCAAGCCCCTGCGCCCTCGTCCTTTCGATCCCGTCCGCGATCCTCGCGTCCATCGCGCGCGGCGCCCGGCACGGCATACTGTTCCGCGGAGGGGCCGCCGTGGAGAGGCTGGCCGATGTCGACGTCGTGGCGCTCGACAAGACGGGCACGCTGACGATGGGCGAACTGTCCGTCGAGCGGATCGAGAGCTTCCCAAAGGGGAGGGAGAGGGAGGTGCTCGAGATGGCGGGCGCCCTAGAGAGCAAGTCCCAGCACCCCATCGCCAGGGCGATACTGCGCCACGCCCGGTCCGAGGGCGTCCGCATCGCCGAGGTCGAGGAGTTCAGGTCGCTGACAGGAAAGGGCCTCAGGGGGCGGCTCGGCGGATCGACGCTCTTCCTGGGGCGCCGCGAGCTCCTGGAGGACGGGCCGCTTGCGCAGTGGGCCCGCGACCTGCCTCCGGCGTCCGCAGAGTTGAGCGAGGTCTGGGTCGTGGGCAATGAGCTGATCGGCCGGCTGCTCCTGGTCGACAGGATCCGCGCCGAGTCGGGACCCGTCCTGGCCGAGCTGAGGAGGATGGGCGTGCGCACCGTCATGCTGACTGGCGACCGCAGGCACGCCGCGGAGCTGGTCGCCCGCGAGCTTGGCCTCGACGAGGTCATGGCCGGCCTCTCCCCCGAGGGGAAGGTGGCCGCCGTCCGGGCGATCCACGACTCCGGACACGTTGTCGCCATGGTCGGGGACGGCGTGAACGACGCCCCGAGCCTCGCCGCCGCCGACGTGGGCGTGGCGATGGGGGCGCGCGGGAGCGACGCCGCGCTCGAGCAGGCCGAGGTGATCCTGATGAACGACCGGATCGACAACTTCCTGGCGGCCCACCGGTTGAGCCGCCGGTCCCGCGCGATCATCCGGCAGAACCTGGGGATCTCGCTCGGCGTCGTCGTGCTCATGGTGATCGCGACGACGGTCGGTGCCGTCCCGCTCGCCGCAGGCGTCGTGGCGCACGAGGGAAGCACCGTCGTCGTGTGCCTCAATTCCCTGCGCCTCCTCCTCGGGAAGATACGGTGACGCCGGCTACGCCGAGATCCAGACCAGGTCGCCGACGCGCACCTCTTCGTAGAGCTCGATGACGTCCGGGTTGCGCATGAGGATGCATCCCGCGCTCAGGGCCTCGCCGATCCTGTCCTCGCGCTGGGTGCCGTGGATGTACACGTACCGCCTGTAGGTGTCGACGTTGCCGCCCGAGTTCACGCCCGGCTCGAGGCCCCGCAGCCAGAGGATGCGGCTTGTGACGAGGTTCCGGGTGCCGACCACCTCCTCGGGCATCTCCGAGAAATGGACCCCCGTCGGCACCCGGGACTTGAAGACCGTGCCGGACGGCTGGCCCGCGCCGATCCGCTCGGCGATAGCGTGAAGGCCGAGCGGCGTCCCGAGGGAGTTAAGGACGTTTGAGTAGGGCTGCTTGGAACCGGATATGGCATAGGACCTTACGACGGCCCCCGAGCGGCGCAGCTGCAGCGTGGATGCCTTCAGGTTCACCGCGATGACCCGGTCTGTTAGCTTGATGCCCAGGGCAGTTCGCGTTTTGTTAAACGACTCCCAGGACGAATTTATGGACAAGACGGCATCCTTCACGGTCGGAATCGTCGGCGCCACAGGTGCCGTCGGTCAAGAATTGCTGCGCCTGCTCGAGGGGCGCGCCTTCCCCTTGTCCGCGCTCCGGCTCTTCGCCTCGGCCCGGTCGGCCGGCAAGACCGTGCAGTACGCCGGCCGTTCCTTCGTCGTCGAGGAGGCGAGGCCAGGCGTGTTTGCCGGCGTCGACATAGCGTTCTTCGCGGCGGGGGGCTCGGTGTCCCGCGCGCTTGCGCCCGACGCCGTCAAGGCGGGCTGCCTGGTGATCGACAAGAGCTCGGCTTTCCGGCTCGATCCCGAGGTTCCGCTCGTGATCCCGGAGATCAACCCGGAGGCGCTCCGGCGCCACAAGGGGATCATTGCCAACCCGAACTGCTCGACCGCGGTCGCGCTCATGGGGCTCTGGCCCCTGCACAGGCGCTTCGGACTCCGGCAATACATCGTCGCAACCTACCAGTCGGTATCGGGGGCCGGGGCCGCGGCGGTTCGCGAGCTCGAGGCGCAGGTCGTCGCGCACACGAGGGGAACCGCCCTGTCGCACGGCGTCCTTCCCCACCAGATCGCGTTCAACGTCTTCCCGCAGGTCGACACCTTCGGGCCCGACGGCTACACCGGCGAGGAGACGAAGATGATGCTCGAGAGCCGCAAGATAATGGGGCTGCCGCAGCTGCTGGTGTCGGCGACGTGCGTGCGGGTGCCGGTCGTGCGCGCCCACTCGGCCGCGATAAACGCCGCGTTCGAGCGCCCCGTGAGCGTTGAGGAGGCCCGCAAGGCCGTGGCCGCCTTCTCAGGCGCCCGGCTCGTCGACGATCCGTCCCGGCAGGAGTACCCGACGCCGCTCGAGTTCAGCCGCACCGAGAAGTGCGGAGTGGGCCGAATCCGCCTCGACACGGCGCTCCCCAACGGCTTGGCGTTCTGGGTCAGCGGGGACAACCTCTGGAAGGGCGCCGCGCTCAATGCGGTCCAGATAGCCGAGCTCATGATTCGCGAGGGTCAGCTCAGGCCCAAGGTTGCGCTCGCGCCTGTCTGACTGGAACGGACGCCTAGCTCAGTTGGTTAGAGCACCTCGTTTACACCGAGGGGGTCGGGGGTTCGAGTCCCTCGGCGTCCACCAGTTTGTAAAGAACTGGTATTAAGTATCTTATGGAATTTTTCTTAGATATTTGGATTTGCCAGACCAAGCGATCACGTCGAATTCACTCCACGATGCCCATTTCCAAAAGGAATGTCTTGGGAGTGCGGATATTGACGCCGTAGACGGTTGTTCCCAGGACGTGGGCGAAGTCGGTGGTGTCCGAAGTAACCAGGTAATCAGCTCTGCTGCCGATGGCCGATAGGATCACGGGCCTATCTTTTGTGGCATCGAAGACGATGGGCCGGTCGATCACGTATATCGATCCGACCACCTCAAGAATCGGCCGAATATTGCGGTTCCAGCGGGTTGCTCCGGTGATATGCTTAAGAACGTTCCGTTCGACTTCGGCTACGCAATAGTCGGCCGTAATAAGTCTCCACCCGGAACTCAGTCTGTGCTCGATCAGAACGTGGGACAATCCCTTGGTCGACCAACAGGCGGCCAAAATCGTCGACGTATCGAGAAATACGATCACTTCTTGACGATCTTTACACTAGCGGCGTCGGCCTCGTCATCCGTAACCCACTTCTTGATCGTCGCCGCAGGGATGTCGCGGATCGGGACAGTAACGGCAGGATGAAGAAAAATCCCATCCGGCCTCTCTTCGGCGAGGAGGACCGCGTGATTCGTATCAAGCTTCAGCTTGCGGCGAAGCGCGATAGGCAAGGTGAGTGTCCCGCGCGGCGAAATCGTGATGGTTGTGCTCATGCTGAATTACTGTTTTACTGAAATACGGAAGTCAACTAGAAGAACCGCAGACTCGGTTGAGGAGAAGCACCTGTCGGGGGCAACAGCTTCTGTGAGCAAAGCAAAACGTCCATAACCGCCGATGTATCCAGCTGGAAAACGTTCAAAGCCGTGCAACCGGCTGCAACTAACACAGCCGTCTCCCTCTGCAGCGATGGACTCCCTCGGCGTCCACCAGTTAATCATTATTATGAAATGAGTTAAGTGTTTTTATCGAATTAAATATACATCAAACAAAAGCATATTGAAGCATCATAACAAAGCATAACTTGACATTATAAAAGAGCGAAATAGGGTCG
>Ga0181523_10000047_pt1 | contig 111935 bp, 89 predicted proteins | sample PEATcosm2014_Bin_43_FD_119752 | JGI IMG/M metagenome (GOLD analysis project Ga0181523, IMG submission 119752) | Peatland microbial communities from MTU Mesocosm Facility, Houghton, MI, USA - PEATcosm2014_Bin05_30_metaG | ecosystem: Environmental > Terrestrial > Soil > Wetlands > Peat | place...
CCTGGCACGGCATCACGCTGTACGGTGCGTATGACGTCGGCGTCGGCTGGGTCAGCCACGGCTTACCGGAAAACGGCTATAACTATGAAGGCGAATCTCTGGTGAACCGAAACGGCTACCAACATCGATTCCTCGTCGCACCAAACAACCTGCAGCAGACGGGTCTGGGCATCAGGGGCAAGGAAGAGTTCCGGCCTGGCTGGTCCGTTGTGTTCAACGCTTCAACTGGCATCAATCCGCAGTCCGGTCTGCTCGCCAACGCGTCGGCCACCCAGACCATCAACAACGGCCTTCCCAGGACAAGCTATTCGTACGCCATCGACGGCGCGCGCGCCGGCCAACCCTTCAATGACGAAATCTATGGCGGTATATCGTCCGCGCATTTCGGCACGCTGACCTTCGGTCGTCAGCGCGCCCTCGGTACCGATGCGATGCTCGCTTACGATCCGGCCGGCGGCAGCTATGCCTTTTCATACATCGGGTATAACGGCACGATGGCCGGCGGCGGCGACACCGAGGACAGCCGTTGGGACGATGCCCTGAAGTATCGCCTCACCTATGGCCCGGTCCATTTCGGCGCGATGTATAAATTCGCCGATGGTTCTGGCGGCTGCTACTCGGCTTCGGCAACCTGGACTGCCGCCACTTGTACGCCGGAATCAGCGCATAACAACGCCTATGGATTCGACGTCGGGGGAGAACACGGCAAGTTCTCCGCCGACGTGGTCTTTCAACATTACAACCAGGCGATCAGCGTATTGAACCCCTTGCTGGGGCCCCAGAGTCCGACGCAGCCATATCAGTCGACCACCAACAGCATCAATACAAACCCCATCACCGGGGCCAATCTGATCGGAACGACCAACACCGTATATGGTATCGTGACCGACAACAACGCCATTATGGGCGCTGTCAAGTATACGTGGGACCCGTTCAAGTTTTTTGCCGGCTACGAATACATCTGGCAGAATAACCCGACGGACCCGTTGGGCGTTGGCGCCTCGGACCAGGGCGGTTATATCTTGAGCGGAGTCGAAGACAAAAATCTTGATTCTGAAAAGTTGGTGCAGATCTGGTGGATGGGCGTGAAATACGCTTTCAACAGCAAAACCGACATCACTTTGGCCTGGTATCAACAGCGGCAGAACACCTTCCGTGTTCCGTCAACCTGCTCGCCTGCAGCCGGCTTCCGCAGTTCCTGCGCGGGCACCCTCAACGAGGGGTCGCTCTATGTGGATCATCACTTCACCAAGCGTTTCGACGTTTTTGCCGGAATTGCGGGTTCCTACGTGACCGGCGGTCTGGCCATCGCCATTCCTCATGGCCCCGGCGTCCCCTATTTCTACAGCAACAACGTTGCTCCGACAGTCGGTGGTCGTTTCACCTTCTGATCGCTTCCGCGCGGCGGGCTCAGTCGAGAGCCCTCATGGGTACCTGAGGAAACGGTCTCAGTGCCAGTTAACGCAGCCGAAACCGGACATCAACCGGAGATCCGAAAGGTGAAAGGCTGATTTAGGTATTGCTGCGAGGTGTTAATTACCATAAGCCGCATCCCCACGTTGCTGTCCGTAGCGGGATGCGGAGGTCTCGGTTACGTCAAAAAAACATTTCCGCCATTCTCAACGGAGAACCTGTCCAGATTGTGACACTCGCAACTTTTGAGCGTGCAATGGAAATCTGAACGAGCTCATTAAGAATATGTCTAGCGCAGTGGAACGCCTTCCCCCGACGCCATCAAGACGTTGGTATCGAAATCTTTCGCGTTTTTGAACTAGTCGTCCCTAGTTGGGCTACCGCATTTTTCCCCACTGCGTCGAAACCAGTTTGATTCTTGAAGTGGACCGACTTAGCAGAGAGGATTCTCGGTGATTGGGCCAGTGGTTTCTGGGCAGCCACTGGGGTTGCAACAAGCAAACTTGCGAAAACAATAGCAAATGAAAAACATTCGGAGATTCGCATCTGTATCTCCGAGAAAAAACGCGCTTAGCGGAGCTCGCGTGAAACTCAAACAGAATCTCGCTCTAGCGGCTTCTGATTGCGTCTAAGATAGCCGTAGAATTCAAAACGCAGGAAGTAGTTGTCTTCATTCGAGGATGTATAGCCTATGACAGACTGGTTCGCGCGCCCTGTCCTACACGTGACGGACGTTGAGGCCTCGCTCCGCTTTTACGTCCACCGGCTCGGCTTCACGAGCCCATGGCGCTACGAGGAGGACGGCAAAGCGCACGTTGCACAGGTCGACCGGCAGGGCTGCGCGCTTATCCTGGCCGACACGTGGCCGGAGAAGATTGGCAAGGGGCTGGTGTTCATCTCCGTGAACGTCGAGCAGGAGACGCACGAGGCAGCGATCGCCGCGTTGGACGCCCTGCGCGCGGAACTCGAGGCTAAGGGCGTTTCGGTCAAGGAAGGTTCGTGGGGCTACCGTCTACTGGTGGTCGATGATCCCGACGGCAATCAGCTCTTCTTCAACTACCCGAACGAGGCTGCATCCAGCAAGATTGTTAGAGATGGAGCGTAATCGTGGGCCGCGAGTGTTGTGAGCCGCATCAGCGTCTCGACTCTGAGTCAGGCGTAAACAATCAAGCAAATCTGTCTTTTGCCGTTAGCGATCCCCATTCGGAAAAGTAGGCGGGTACTATGAAGAACTTTTCCGGTCGAACTTACCGGGACTTGACCTACTTGTATCGTTGATTTTCCAATTGCCGCATAATTAGCGGCATGGGTGTGAAGTCCACTTTCCTAGCGCTCCTTATGTTGTGTCTGCTTCCATTCCCTCAGACTCCAGAGCAAAATGCCGCGCATAGTAAAGCTTGGACGGAACGGCACGCGCAGTACATGTCCGCTCCAAGGATTGAGGAAACAGAATCTGTTTTGGAAATCACGGCAAATGCGCCTAGCCCTTTGGACGACATTTTAGCGGCGCTCGCGCACCAACATGGTTGGCACATCAACTATGAGGAGCCGCAGTTCGGAAAATCCGAAATTGTGGACCAAACCGCTCCTTCGTGGTTAGAGCAGCATCCAAATGGACCTCGTGCGTACGGAATCGCGGGAGGTGCTTTCCACGTCAAGATTGCAATCGACGGGTATTTCCCTGACGAACCGATGCAGATACTTCCCCCGCTCGTCGAAGCTTACAATCGCAGCGGCAATCCAGGTCGGTTTCAACTGCGCGTGGTGAACGAAGTGTCGTTCGATGTTATTCCGACGGGCTCGAGCGATGGTCCACAAACGCCACTTCTTGATACGGTGATGAGTTTCGATGCGACAGCGGATCTCGGCGCGTACCCGACGCTTCGCAGGTTTTGCGAGGAGTTGTCGCGCAAGACCGGTCACACCGTCGTGTTCGGCGGTTTCGGGCCTTCTGAGAATCGTTTGCTCGAAGCTCATATTGAACAACATTCCGTCAATCAACCCGCTCGTGAAATTCTCCGGCAGATGTACAGACAAGTTGGTTCGACTGATTGTTGGCGACTCCTCTACGACCCAGATTCAAATCAGTTTTGGCTGTGGATGCGTCTCTCGTGACGAGCACGCGCAAACCGTACAAGTGGCTCCGGTAACTTACCGGGACTTGGGCATAGTTATGGCAAGGAAGTCAGCATCTGTCCCCGGTGAGGACAATCCATTTTGTCGTTCTCTTTGAGGCAAAAAATGCATCCTCCCATCGAGGATGCATTTTCACAATCCCGAAATCTTTCTCTTCGGTTATTTCTCGCTTAGCAAATACAAATCCGCGTGGCCTCCCGGCCGCGCATATACCACAGTCGTTAAGTCCCTCGAAAAATCGTACGCATTCCCACCCGATGTCAGCGGAAACGCAAACGGCAATGTCAACGCCACTTGTGGCTGCCCGGCCGCCTTCCCGTTCTCCCACTTCTGCCGGTAAATCGTCACGTCCTTTCTCCCGGGGATCGCGTACAAAAATGACTTCCCCTCCTTTTCACCGTTGATTCCAAACGTCGCCACTCCGGGCACCAGCATCGTGCAGGTCCGCTCGGCGACCGACACCGAATAAATCCCTTCCTTCTCGCCGCTAGTCCAACTCAGCAGATACTTCCCGTCCGGCGCTACGTCAAACGCAAGACCGCAGTCCTCCACCATTTTTTCCAGCGCCGATCCCTCCGCACTTTCCCACCAGATCGATGTCGCCTTCGAACCTCTCTCCGCGGCATTCACGAACAGCGTCTTCTGGTCCGCGCTCCACATGATCGACTGAACCGTCAACGTCTCAGGCGCGGTATAGGTCTTCATTCCGCTTCCGTCCGGCTTCACGGTATAAAACTTCGTCGGCTTTCCCTCTTCTTCCGCGAAAAACGCTAACGACGCATCGTCCGGTGCCCACGTCGCCGTCGCCAGTGACGCGCCCTGCGCTAGTTTCGTCTTATTCCCTCCGTCGACATCCGCCACCCACAATTCGTTGCGGTCCCGCGACGGGATCGTGACGTACATCAATCTCTTCCCATCATGCGAGATCCCCGGCTGCGTTGCATTCTCTGCTGCGATATCCACCGATGCCTTCGTCCTTGTGTTATACGCCGTCAAGTATCCCGTTGACTTCCCATTCACCACATAAATCCCTTTGCCGCTCGGGTCCGGCATCGGCGACCGGTCCGGCCCGGGTCCAAACGTCACCTGCGCCAAGGATTTGTCTCCCACGTCCATCTTCCAGATGTTCGTCAGTCCGTTCACCGTTCGCCCGTATAGCAGGCTCTTTCCCGCTTCACTCCACACCACGTCCAGCCCTTCGCCCTCGAATTGTCCCAAGTCTTCCACCGTCTGGTTCCCGAGCTCGATTAGGTAGGCATGGAAGTGTTCCAGCGTAGAGATGCCGCTCGCCGTAATTACCAGAAGTCGTTTCCCATCTGGATAGGGCAGGATGCGCACGACCGGCCACGCCTTCGCATCGAGCGCTGCGATCTGTTCGTCTCCCCTCCCGGTGCGATCCGCACGGAAAATTGCCCTGGTTCTCGTCTTCGAAAAGTAGATCGACTTGCCATCCGGTGATGTCGCCGACGAAAACCCGGTTAGCACTCTCTTCGAATTTCCCCCCAACGTCGGCACCGACCACGTTTCCCCACCGAACACTTTTACGAAATAGATCTCCGTCCCGTCAGCGGAGAAATTCGACACAAACTTATCGTCTTCGTCATTCGTCAATTGCAGCGGGTCGCCTCCCGACGTCAACATCACAAATACCTGCATGATGCCGTTGACCGGGGAGCTGAACGCCACCGTATGTCCGTCCGGTGAAAGACGCGCCTGGTCCATCGGCTTATCCCAGTGACTGATCTGCGTAATCTTCCCCGGCGCGCTGGTATTCTTTCCCCCTCCACCAAAGTGATACGCGCCGAATCCCACCGCCAGCAGCACCACTGCCGCTGCTCCACCAATAAACAATTTCTTCTTACCCGCGACGCTCTCAGCCGCGACGGTTGCGCTGCCACTTGCTGCCGACACTCGCGACGCGCTGCTCGCCTGTGCCGCCGCTGGCCGTTCTTCCGCCGCTTCCAGCGCCGCGGCCTTCGCCGATCCCGAAAGCCCTCCCGAATCCGTATCTCTCCTCAGCCGCTTCAGATCCGACTGCATATCCGCCGCGGACTGGTACCGCAAATCCCGGTCCTTCTCCATCCCCTTATTGATGATGCGCTCGAGTTCCGACGGCACCTCAGGATTTACCCGCGCCACCGCCGTGGGTGCTCCATCCAGGATCGCTTTGAAAATCAGCCCGGAGGTTTCTCCGCGGAACGGCAGTCGCCCGGTGGCCATCTCGTACAGCACGGCCCCAAACGAAAACAGATCCGTTCGTGCATCCAGCTCTTTCCCGCGCACCTGCTCCGGCGACATATACGCCACCGTCCCGAGCGTGCTCCCCGGACTCGTCAATTGATCCGGATCCACTCCCAGCGTCGCCAGGCTGTCTCCGCTCGACGTTACAATTTTCTGTCCACGCACCTTAGCCAAGCCGAAATCCAGAATCTTCGCATGACCGCCCTCGGTCACAAAAATATTCGCCGGCTTGATGTCCCGGTGCACAATTCCCTTCGCGTGCGCCGCGTTCAACCCGGCCGTTACCCCAATGGCCACATCAAGGAGCGTCTCCATCTCCATCGGACGCCCGCCGATCGCATGCTTCAGCGTCTTCCCTTCCAGATACTCCATGGCAATGAACGCATTTCCATCCACTTCGCCAATGTCGTAGATTGTGCAGATATTCGGATGGTTCAGCGCCGACGCCGCCTGTGCTTCCCTTTGAAATCGCGCTAACGCTTGCGCGTCTCCCGCCACGTCTTCCGGCAAGAATTTCAGTGCCACAAACCGGTGTAAGCGTGCATCCTCGGCCTTGTAGACCACACCCATGCCGCCCCCGCCGAGCCTCTCAAGGATGTGATAGTGAGATACGGTTTGGCCAAGAAGAGACTGAGAGTCAGGCATGTGGCGTTTATCTTAATTTGAGGCCGGGGGCAAGTCAACGCGTTGACACGCGAACTGACCGCGAACTGACGCGGCATACGGAGCTGATGGAACGCCAAAATTGCATAGGTCCTGGATGAAACGGTTTCGCGTATCTCAAAACAATCGCGCACGCTCGCTCACGCTGAGGATTAGGTGGTGTACCACCTTTCCCCGCCCTGTAAGAGTACCCCCGCCTTTCTTGACGGGGTATTACGCGCTAAGGGGAAAGTGCTACACCCTGGGGTGGTGGGTGCGGCGGGATTGCGTGCGGTGTGCGTTTGGATCGTGCGCGGGCGGCCCAGTACTTTACCGGTAAGCCGAACTAACCGGGAGTTGACGCTTCAGGGAATCGTGGTAAACACCCAAAACCGCGAACCCTGCCGTGGCACAATGATCGACAATAGGTTAGAAGCTTTGCGCTTCACTTATCCGAACTGTTCGGGTCGTCCGCTTTGCGAGGGATACGGGGGAGAGGTTGCGATGGCTTTGCATCCCATTTCTCACGCGGGACGATAACACTGGCGTTGGGCTGAATCATGTAGTGCGGAGACATCATCTGCACGCCAAATTCGTTGAAAGAATCTTGTATGGCGGAATTGAGGTTGGAGACGGTTTGGATCCGCAACTTTTCGTCATCCAATCGCGCAATGAGCGTGTATTCAACATAGAAGTCGGAAAGTTGCTTCTGCACTACGGACGGTTTAGGCGTCTTGCTAATATTCGGAGTACGATCCGCAGCCAATTGCAACAGAGCGTGTACTTGCCGCCAAGGAGCATCGTAGCCGATGGTTACTGTGGAACTGAGCGACATGCCGTCGGAGCGGCCCAGTCTGGTGTAGTTCCGTGTGGAGGTGCTTACCAGAATAGAATTAGGAACCGTTACTTCTTGACCTTCGATTGTACGGATCTTGGCGGCCAGCAGCCCGACGTCCAAGACTTCGCCTTCGGTCTCGTTGATCTTCACCCATTCGCCTGTCTTGAGCGCCTTGGAATACACGACAAACAGACCACTCGTGATCTGGTTGATGATTCCTGTGGAGCCAAGGGAAATCACGAGGCCAAAAAACACGCTGAGACCTTTGAACGCCTGTGTTTGCGATCCCGGAATGTAGGGATAGGCGATAATGATGGCAAAGACCCAAAGGATGGCAGAAAAGATGCGCTTGGTGGCGTGGGCCACGTCCGCATCCATCCAAGTAACAGAAATTCTTCCCGTCGCCACTTGTTCGAACAGCACGTCAGCCATTCGGATAAGCCAGCGTGTCGCAATAAAGATCAGGACAACCATCAGCAATCCTGGCAGTCCGTTCAAGACAGTGTTTGCCAGATCGCGGAGGGAATTCAGCACATAGCTGCCTGCTTGCTTTCCCCAAGGCTCGGTGTAAGGAAACCGGTGGAGTGAAAATGTGATCCACACATAGATCAGGAAAAAAGTAAAAATCCATGCAAGCAAGCGCAGCGTTCGATAAACGGTGGCAGTGATGTATGGCAGCACGTCGACGCGGAACAAGGTCAAGGATGCAGATCCTTCTCTCTTGCGCAAGAACTTGACTATCCACGATTGAACCTTCCACGCGGCGATGCTCAGAGCGACAAGCACCACGAAGCCAATCAGTGTATACAACAGGCCGCTCCGAATCACGGGCCAAGATCGTTCCGCCGCTCGAGCCTGCAAGGCTTCCGTGAGGTTTAGCATTGCGGAGTCCGAAGCTTGCTCCATCTTCTCGCCGGATTCCCTGTCTAGATCGGCTGTTCCCAGAAAGAATAGGAAATTGCCCCTAAATGCGAATCCGACCCCGTCTTGATTGTCGACCTTAAAAGGTCGGGTGACGATTTCGTCCGCGGAAGCGTTTAAGGGGAGTTGCGCCAGTCTTTTCGATGCGCGTTCAGCCCGATCCTCCGGTGTGGCTCCGGCGAGAGATGCGCGTTGCACGGCGATGAAGCGGTTCCAGAATTTAATTGGGGCTGCGCTAGTCGAGAATTGACCGGGTGTTGTGTTCTGAGCCGAGGCATCTGCCGATGGCAATAGGGGAAAGGCAACAAACAACAAAGCGACAATCAATCCAAAGATGAGCAGCCGCAACACTCGGCGCACAAAGAATTTGCTTCGCACGGATTCACCTCACGGTTAACCGGTGGGGAACGTTTAGTGTTTCTTAGTGTTACCTTTTGTCTCCAGTCTGCACTGTAAAGCAAGGTCGCGCAACTGAAACCACAGTTCATCATGTTGAAGTACGGCACAAATCGACATGTGAGCGGTGAAGTTTTCTGGTTTTGTCGGGGTGGCTTACGCCTGTGTCGAAGCGGCGTTTTGTCTGTAACGGGTGACTAACTGACCTGACCGGGGTTTTTTGTACCAGCGGGAGTGAGAGAGAATTCACTCTGGAGGGAAGCTGGTATGCCGATGAAGAAATACAAGCCGGAGCAGATCGTGACACTACTGCGGCAGGTTGAAGTGGAACTGGCCAACGGGAAAACCACTCCGCAAGCCTGCAAAGAAGCTGAGATCACCGCCCAGACTTACTATCGCTGGCGGAAGGAATTCGGCGGATTAAAACTCGACCAGGCCAAACGGCTCAAAGAACTGGAGAGGGAGAATGCGAAGCTGAAGCGGCTGGTGGCGGAGCTGTCTTTGGAGAAGCAAATTCTGAAGGACGTGGCAGAGGGAAACTTCTAAGCCCTGAGCGGCGGCGTGGCGCGGTCAGGCATGCTCGCGAGAGTTATCAAGTATCGGGGCGGCATGCCTGCCGGCTGCTGGGGCAGTGGAGAGGGACACAACGCTACGAGGTGATCTATCGGACGGACGAAGATGCGTTAACGCGAGAAATCGTGGCGCTGGCCAGCGAATACGGGCGCTACGGCTGCCGGCGGATCACGGCGCTGTTGCGGGATCACGGTTGGCATGTAGGCAAGGATCGCGTGCAGCGGAACTTATCGGGCACTACTTCCCAGTGGCCCCTTATCCAAGCGACTGGCGGCGAGGAGGGAATTGCCGACAGTCTTCAGTCAACAGACGAGAGACAAAACTCGAAACTCGTTAAGAAAGAGAACGACCGTATAAGGTGAAAAGTATCAGGTGAAAGTCAGGAGAGGGGACCGTCTGGGCGGTCCCCTTTTTGTTATACGCGAGTTGCAGGACTAGTCGTGGCTGCGGCGGAATGCGTGAGTGGATACGTAGTCGGCGACAGCTTGCCCGAGTTGATTGCCAAGGACACAGGAGGTGCGGTAGTGGATGCCGCCGAAGACGCGGGCATTGGCGATTTCGTCTACGGCGTCAGTGAAACTGGCGAACGAGCGAGTTCCGGGACGAACGTCGGAGGTAACGGTGAAGGAGGAGTTCTCGCCAAACTCGGCGGCGAGAATGGCAGCGGCGGAACCGCTGACAGTGGAGTGACCGGAGGGATATTCCGGATGAGGCGGAGTGCCGGGTATGCCAGGAAGAACAAAGGTTGAAGTGTCGAGCCACGGTTCCCATGTTGGGTCGGCGGGAAAGGAGTCGACGCCGGTGCGGAACGCGGTAATGGGCCGCCAAAAGACGTAGCGATACTTGCTGTCCCAGCATGCGATGGCGGCATCAGCCATGGTGACGTTAAGGAGGGCGAAGAGGCGCGCGTTATGCTCGAATGAAAAGGATGCGTCGGTGGAGAGTTGGACGGCGATGCGATTCCAGTAGAGCGCAGTGTTGCCCGCCCAGAAAAGGGCGAGCTCGGATTGATCGTCAGTACGCTGGGAACCGGAAAGGACTCCCATGACGGAGAGTTCCTGCAAATCGGTTGTGTATTGTGCGCTATTCAAAGCGGGCGGAGGAGGGAGGCGGAAGAGGGACGGCCGCGTGAGGACCCAGGGGGTCATGGTGGCGAATTGGGGTCCGGCACCGAAGGCGTTGGCAGGAGGAGTGGGGCGCCAGACGCCAATGGCGGCGGGGGTGGTTTCGATGCCAAGGACGCCTACAAAGGGAGGCGGAGCGGGTGCGTTGCCGTCGGTGAGACGCCAAGACCGGATTGCGTCGGCGACAGTCTGGCCCCAGGTGACGCCATTGTCTATAGCAGTGGGTTTCTCGTATTGAGCAAGAGTGTTTAGAGAAGCCGTGCGGTGGTTGGCCAAGTTGGTGGCTTGGGCTGGATAGAGGTAAAGAAGGATGGCATAGGCGGCTTGTATGGCGGCCGCTCGCTGCGAAGCTGGATGAGGTGCATTCGGTTTAACAAAGAGGGGCTGATGGTCAGGGTCGATGCCGTTGACGGCGTCGTAGACCGAGCCGGAAACAAGGGCGACCACGCGGCTGGTGGCAAGGGGACTCGTGCCAGCGGAGATGACGGTGTTGTTCATGATGCCAATCCACTCTAGGACGGGGTCGGGAGGAGGAGTGGCGACGATGGGGACAGCACCGGAGAATAGAGATACGGCGATGAGAACGACAGCGAAGCAAACAGACAGAGATGGGCCCGTGGAGCGATCCGGACGTAGAAGCATTTTGCTCTCCTGTAGGCGCGGTGGATTGTCCGAGGCCGAAAGCGGCGGTTTACTGGGATGCACGACGCTTATCACCTGGGTAACCACCGCGTTGAATTACTCGTCCGCGGAAGACGAATGTTGGGCGAGAGTTGTGGCGTCGAATTGACCAGACGTCAAGTGATACGTATATAAAGCCGGAAGTTATTGATGTTCAGGGAGAGAATTAAAGAGCTTGGGTATCCAGAAAGGGTAGGAGTCTGGTGAAAGTGTGATGATGAGCCGGATTCCGGTTCCGGTATTTCCAGAAAAAACCACGAGGGATTATGTAGGAGGTGACCGCCTCCGTCGACCCTCAAGCCGAGGTCCCATCTGATTAAACGCAAACCGTCCATGTAGGTACTAGGCCACTGCCCTGCGAAGGTTGTCGTAGCTACTTTCTTGTTTGCTTTTCGAGTTCCTTAACAAGACGTTCCCCGACGCTGTTAACACCTGTGAGGACTCCACCCCACAAATGCTGGTCGCTCCAAAGAATGTCCCTCGTTTTCGTGTCAATCACCGTCAGGTACGCATATCGTGTAGGAGATTGCTTATTGAAGTCCGGCACGGAGTCTTCGGTTACGTGACCGTTGTCCACGCTGCCTGTCTGGCCACTAGCGAAGATGATGTTGCCTCCTTTGTAAGGGTCGGCGGAGAGAAAAAATATTAGGTCAGCCTGCTTTGGGTCGTCTACGAGTTGGAACTTTCCCCACTTCCTTAGTTGGGCCACTGCATTTTTCCCCGCTGCGTCGGAACCAGTTTGATTTTTGAAGTAGACCGACTTAGCCGAGAGGATTCTCGGTGATTGGGCCAGTTGTTTCTGCGCATGCAGTGGGGTTGCAACAAGCAAACTTGCGAATAAAACAGCAAATGAAAAATATTCGGAGATTCGCATTTGTACCTCCGAAGGAAAGAACAACAGGATTTTACACCCCAGATTGGGTCAAGTCCCGGGGTAACCGGCAAAGTAGGTATCAGTACTGGATATACTAGCCCCATTTCTCCGGGAATCCGAGGCAATAAGGCACTATTGCCAAGCCGGTATAGGATGTCTTGCCGGTAGAGGGTGGTAGAATCTACTGGGAATCCGCATGGGCCGACTGCGTCTGAAACAGGTGACAGCTATTGCCCTGTCTTTATGGCTTGGGTGTTTAGCGTGTCTCTTGGGTTGCGTGCAGCCAGTTTCTGCTTCCACGCCGCCAACACAGAGAATCTCCGAACTCAAAGCAAACGAAAACGATAACGACCGGATGGCCAATAGTGCGCCATGCTGCCATCACAGCGGCAAAACTTCGGAGAAAAATAAGCAAGGCTCTACAAATTCTTCCTGTTGTGGCTTGAACGCTACGCTGACTCAAAAGCAAGACCCCATATCAACTTCACGTACTTACTTGTCCGTGTTCGTCCTGTCGCTATTGGTTCCCCATTCCTCAGTTCCGCTTTCTCCAAGCACTGACAAAAGTGCGGCAATTGCCTGGCACGCAGGAAGGGACCTTCTCCTCCAAACGCACATTCTCCGCATTTAGAAACGAGAATCACTTCCTCGGATTTTTCGCGCGGATGATTTTATCCGTAAAACAACAACTATTTCTGTATGCAAAGGAGAAAAATCATGAAGAAGTTAAAAGCAGTGCTGTTGATGGCGGTCATCGCGCTCGGTCTAGCAGGAGCAGCAAGGGCTGCACGAGGAGGTTGCTGCTCATCTGATGATTGCTGCGCTTCTTGTTCTGGGTGCAAGAAGTAAGTTGGCGCTGTAACAAGAGAGGCGTGGGCAGGTTGCTCGCGCCTCTCCCTCAATTCCAGTCAAAGTCCCAGTTCTTAATGGTTTTTCCGCCGATGTTTTCGTGGTGATATTCTCGCATTCTTGAAGAGAGTTATTTTGGACTCTGTATCTAATTTCTCTCTTATCTCGCGAAACGCTTGCCGCTTTAAGAATACCCCGCGTCCGCCAATAGAATCCAAATCCAGTATCAGTTCAAAATCCTTCCTTTTCTTATGTCCTCTTTCAACAGTTTTGAAGTTTGAATAAGCGATCATGTCGGCTGGCTGCAAGGGAACGCAATTTTCCCATCCCGTAGAAGTAATCGTAGTAAAACGCGCACGGTTCGGAAGTGTCTCGTCGCTCTTGAGGTGATTAAAAGCTTCGAGGAGAATCGCGTCGTATTCGCTCCGATCATGGATAAGGGCAATTCGGTCATCAGCATATCTTTTGTCGCGAAGAATTTTCTCAGCGATGCATTTGACAATGTGATTCAACAAAAGGACGTGCGCCAAGCCAAGGGCATTTTCCTTTGCCTCAGGGAACTCCCCGACCAAATCTCGCGTGTCCAATGTGTACGAGACAATGACTAAGGGATGGCGAAAAACTCTCCTTATGAGCTGATCGGTGAGTTCAATTTGTTCTGCTACGCTCCAATCCTCAAATTCCTTATAGCGAAAGCTGCAATCGGAAGCGTGATACCGAGAGAGTTCCTTTCTTCCTTGGGCTTTCAACTCCTTGTTCTTCTTTTCCAAAACACCCAACCACGCCCATTCAACCCATTGCCACATTCCGCCATTTCCTACTAGACAAGGTAAGAAGGTGGGATGCAGCACTTCCACTATCGTCCATGTACCCAACCAGCACGGTGAAAACCTCTTTTTGTTCAAGTTGGATTATTTAATATCCGAATGGTTCCCGAAACAGGAACTTTTTTTGAGATTATTCACGCCAACTTTAGCAAATTGTACAAATAGGGTGGTTTCACTCTCTCCCAATTGAGCTGGTGTAGCTTATTTTTCCCCGAAGGATACTACCCCCCCTTTCTTGACCATGCGCGCATGCGGCAAGTACACTAGTTAATTCCGAAAGCTGCCGCGATTGCGGCACTAGGCTTGACGGAGAGAACCCTTAAGCCAGCGCGGGACGTGTCTACGGCCGGCCGCCAGGAGCGGCACGCAGGATGGCGCATGGGGTGTTCCAGAGCCGTATCGAGAAACAAGGGGGAATGTCTTGCCAAAGCGTACCTATCAACCGCGGAAACGTCGCCGCGCCAAAACTCACGGGTTCCGAGTCCGCATGAAAACCAAGGGCGGCCGCAAAGTACTTGCGGCTCGTCGCAAGAAGGGACGTCATCGCCTCACACCTGAGTAGTGGCGCCGGGCCCCCGCTGGGCCTGACGTTTCCGCGCGAGGCGCGCCTGGTGCACCGCGGTGACTTCGACCGCGTATACCGCACGGGAAAGCGCTTCTCGAGTTCCCACTTCACCGTCTTTGCTCGTTCGAACGAACTTGCCCTGAACCGTTTCGGTTTCAGCATCAAGAAGGCATTGGGCGGCGCGGTGGTGCGCAACCGCATCCGGCGGCGATTGCGCGAAATAGTGCGCTGTCAACGGCAGGAGATACCCGCGGGATGGGACATCGTCATTCATCCGAAAAGCTCGGTGGCCAAGGCGCCCTTTGTGGCGCTCGCCGAGGATCTCCTGCGCCTGCTCAAGAAACTGTGAATTCCACACCTGCATCCACGAAACATTCGCTGGCCGTGCGCACGGCTCTGTTTGCACTGCACTGCTACAAGTCCTACCTCTCAGTCTTGTTTGCCGGCACTTGCCGGTATGAACCAACCTGCTCGCGTTATGCGTATCAGGCGATTGAACGCTTTGGTGTGACACGCGGCGTGTGGCTTGCGTGGAAACGCTTGCTGCGTTGCCATCCCCTGTCACGAAAATTTGGGTACGACCCGGTTCCGGAGAAATGGGAAGAGATGCGATCGAATTCTTGTGTGCCGTCTGAAACACGCGAGGTGCGCTTGTGAGCACCCCGCCGATGAATCAATTTCCGCCCCTCGGGCCGCAGAAAGACAAGTTCACCCCCGAGCTGCGCATCCTGGCAGCCTCCCTGCTTTCCATGGTCGTGATCCTTTTATGGGCCAAGTACTTCGGGCCCAAGCCTCCGGCCCATTCCCCGCAGCAGGACAAGTCCGCCGTGAGCGCGCCTGCTACACCAGGGCCATCCTCTAGCTCTTCCGGAAACAATGGAGCAACAACTCCGTCCAGCCCGGCCAATGCGAGTGTTAGCGCCACAACCACACCGGCTACGGCCTCTATTGTGGACGCGCAGGAACGCACGATCGTCCTAGAAAACGCTTTGTACCGCGTGGAATTTTCCAATCGCGGCGCCGTGGTGAAAAGCTGGCAGCTTAAGAAATATAAGGATGACAGCAAACCCCAGCAGAAAACCTTGGATCTGGTCCACACGGAGTCCGCTGCAAAAACGGGCGGCTGGCCGTTTTCGCTGGTTTTCGATGACCCGCAGTTGGAGAAAGCCGCCAACACGGGTTTGTACAGAATTTCGACTGACAGTTCCTCCCTCGAGGCACCGGCTGACGTGACCTTCACCTGGAGCGACGGTCACTTGGAAGTCATTAAGAAATTCCACTTCGACCATTCCTATGTAGTGAGCGTTGAAACCACCACGCGCTACAACGGCTCGCATATCCTCTCGGGACTCGCCTGGCGTGGCGGCTTTGGCGATGCCACGGTCACGGACCCCGCACCGGCAGCGACGATCAATACCTTCTACAGCGAGAACGGCAAGCTCTCGACTTTCCTAGAGAAGAAACTCGACAGCCCCGACAAGTGGGGCAACGTCTGGCAAGGCGGAAAGACCTTCACCGGTATTTCGGACCGCTATTTCACGGCGGCTTTTCTTCCACCGAGCGATTCTCTCTCCACAACCCTAGAGACGCGTTACTGGAAAGTCTGGGACACCGTCACCGTGGACGGAAAAGAGAAATCGGAAGCCATCCCGGAAGTGGCCACGGCCACGTCCTCCGAGCCCCTGCTGTTGCGCGTGTACGTTGGCCCCAAGGACTACGACGACCTCAAGGCCATTCATCCTCCGCTAAATTCGCTGGTGCAATTCGGCTGGCTCGAGGTGATCGCCGATCCCCTCTTCCATGCCCTGAAGTGGCTCCATACCTACGTTCCGAACTGGGGCTGGGCCATCGTGGTGCTGACCGTGCTAATCAACATGCTGCTCTTTCCGCTGCGTATTTCCAGCTACAAAACCACCATGAAGATGCAGCGCGTGGGGCCGGAGGTCAAGCAGATCCAGGAAAAATACAAGAAATACAAAATGAATGATCCGCGCAAAGCGGAAATGAACAAAGAAGTGATGGCCATCTACAGCCGTGAGGGCATCAACCCAGTCGGCGGTTGCGTCCCGATGCTTCTGCAATTTCCCATCTGGTTCGGCTTGAATCGCGCACTGAGCTACGCTATCGAGTTGCGCCATGCCAACTGGCTCTGGGTGCATGACCTCGCCTCCAAAGATCCCTATTTCATTCTTCCGATCGCGGTGGGCGTTTCCATGTACCTTGTTTCCAAGATGACCCCCATGACGGTCACGGATCCGCAGCAGGCGCAAATGATGAAATTCCTCCCTGTCAGTATGTCCGTCATGTTCGTCATTTTCCCGTTCTCGAGTGGCTTGGCGTTGTATATTCTTACCAGCAGCTTGATTGGCATCGTGCAACAGTGGTATCTGAATCGGACTCACCCCCTTCCCGCCCCAGCCAAGCCCACGCGCGCGAAGAAGTAAGCGCAGGTAGGTTGCAAAAGGAACTCTGTGGAGGCAGCCGGGAGTCACATGACCAAGGAATTTGTCCGTGAAGGTAAGCTCGATCGCCAAGCCGCAGCGGAGGCATTGCGCGATTTTCTCCAGAAAATTCTCAAAGCAGGCAAGTTTGAATTGAACGTGAAGGTCCGCACCGCCGAGCCGTCCAGCGGCACCGAAGAGGGCGAAGCGGAAGTCCTTGCCGATCTCGACGGTAGGGACAAAGAGATGCTCGTCGCGCGCGGCGGCGATGTTCTAAAGGCCCTGGAGCACCTGGCGTTTCGCGCGCTTGGACTAGAGCCGGCCTACCATGAAAAAATCCATCTCGATTGCGGAGGGTTTCGCGCCCTTCGCTTTGAAGAATTGCGCATGACCGCGCGGGTGGCCGCCGAGCGCGTGCTGGCTTCGAAGCAGCCTTTCCAGTTGAACGCCATGTCCTCGCGGGAGCGCCGTATCGTGCATCTGGCGCTGAAAGACATGCCCGGTGTTCGCACGGAAAGCGTTGGCACAGGCGAAGAGCGCCACATCGTCATTCATCCGGCCCCGTAAAACGCCCCACCAGAAGTTACCGGCGCACCCAGCCCTGCGTCACGCCCTTGCCGTCTGCTGAAAAGCGAACGCGATAAGTGAACGATGCCGGCCGGTCGCGACGTATCTGCGGGAAGCGCAGATCCGAGAACTCTACAATGGCGTCGCCACCTTCTTTATGGAAGCGGGTAACAGGAAACCGCGCGAACCACAGCACTTTCTGGACTTCCGGAAGTTGTCGCGCCACTTCAATGTATTCATTCGGAGCGGCGTCCGGATAATACGTTCGCGTAATGACTTCGCCTTCCGGCGGGGCGCCTCTCGCTAAGAGCCCTTCACTCAAATCCATGCGAATTTCATAGACACCGCGAGGCGCGCGCACCAACCCATCCCAATGCCAGATCGACGGCGGCAGAGGCAAGGCGCCGATCGCCTGCACTTCAAGCTTTTGCAGTTCGGCAAACTGCTTTACGCGCTCGTAGGCGACGCGGTGCGCCATCGTCGCTGCCAGAATATAAGCGATGGCCAAGGCCAGCCCAACACGGCTCCAGGCTACATATGGAACGCGCAATCCCCAGCCGCGCCATGCTGGCAGAAGAAACAGGCCCGCGAAAAGAAGTGTGGCCAGCAGAACCGCTTCATTGGAAATCGGTGCGCCGACCGCGAGTGCGATTCTGGAAATAAGCAGAGGTGTGGGCGTAAAAGCGGCCCAAAGAAAAACGGCACGCCAGCGAGTGCGCTGCGGATCCTCGTAGGTCCACGCCAGCAACTGCGGAATCAAAAGAATCGCCGTAAACGTGAAATCGACAATAAAGAGGGTGTCCCACGCGGGACGAGACCATTCTAGCGGTGACCAGATCATGGTTCCGTATGTGGTCAAGAGATCCAGGAAGATGTGACTCAGAATTCCCACCGCGTAGAGCCCGGTCAGCGCCAGAAAGGAGGGCGCTTCCCACTTTCGCCAGCGGGCGAACCATCCCGTCAGCCCCGCCAGGATCACAGACCACAGGGGCAGCAGGAGGAGGGAGTGAGTGATGCTGCGGTGCCAGGTGATCATCAGCAGTGAATTGTTCGAGAAGAATTCGCGCAAGACGTCGGAATCTGGAAAAACAGCCCCCAGCATCAGTACCCAAGTAAGCAGGCGTTTTTTCGTCATGTCGTAAGGGGGGAACACGTCCCCGCCACCGAAAGCACCCTTGCTGATTAGCGCACCGGCAATTCCGTGGGTGATCGTGTCCATAGGCAGTGTTCTGTGGGGTTCCTTAGAGGACCTGCAGTAACGGTGAAGTCTTCTTCAAAACGCGACCGACGCGAGCGGCTTTGACGCCGCGCAGCTCTAAACTCTCGAGCGCCGTTTCCTCAGCCTCCGGCGCAACGGCAATCAGCAACCCCCCGGAAGTTTGTGGGTCGAAAAGTATGGCGCGATTTTCCTCCGGAACGCTGTCGGCAAAAGCAACACAATCGCCAAGGAATTCACGGTTGTTCTTGAGCCCGCCAGGAATCATGCCTGCCCGCACGGCCTCGAGAGCGCCAGGGAGCAAAGTAAACGCATGGTGGTGAACTTCAAAAGACACGGGCGCGATAGCGTGCGAAGGATCTCCCAAGGCCATCTCCCGCGCGTGACCCAGAAGGCCGAAGCCGGTCACATCCGTAACCGCGTGGATACAGCCCTGGCCTGATTTCCCTTCTAGCTCCCGCAGGGCCTGGGAAGCCCTGTCATTCAGTTGGCTCATCGAGGCTATGGCCGCTTCGACTGACTCGCTTGCCGCTCGTTCCCTCTTCTGGGCAGTCGAAATGACTCCCGTACCGAGCGGTTTGGTGAAGAGAAGCACGTCGTTTGTCTCGGCGCCAACATTTCTCCAAACTTGCTTCGGATCGATCAGGCCGGTGACCGCATAACCGAACTGAATGTCCTCATTTCGTAGCGAGTGGCCGCCAATGACACTACAGGTCGCCTCGGCCATTTTATTCAGGCCGCCCCGCATGATCTGTTCGAGGATCGCCGGGTCTCCTTTCTCCGGAAATCCGACAATCGAGAGAGCGGAGATGGGGCGACCGCCCATGGCGTATATGTCGCTGAGCGCATTTGCCGCCGCGATCTGGCCAAATGTGAAGGGATCGTCGACCACCGGCGTGAAAAAATCGACCGTTTGCACTAGGGCCAAGCCCTGGCCGAGCAAATAGATGCCCGCGTCGTCGTTGGTGCTGAAGCCAACCAGGACATTGGGATCGCTCTGGGGAGGAAGCCGTCGCAACACCGCGTCCAAAGTTCCGGGAGCCATCTTTGCCGCGCAACCTGCCGCCTTTGCCATCGAAGTGAGCCTTACGGTTTCTGCCACACCAGACCTCGCTGTACTGCGATTCGATTATAACCATGCCGGGGTGTTCCTGCTCGTTGCGGACAGGGCGCCAAGAAAATCGCGGCGGTTACGGCACGACGGAAAGGAAGAGAAACACCGCAAAAATCACCAGGTGCACGATTCCCTGAAGCACAGTGGTGCGCCCCGTTCCCAAAGTGATGACGCTGATGAGCAGGGTCAGCGCCAGCAGTACTCCTTCTTTCAGATCGATGCCGAGGGTTAGGGGCTTGTGCAGTAGGAGCGAAACGGCCGCAACCGCCGGAATCGTCAGCCCGATCGTCGCCAATACCGAACCTAGAGCCAGGTTCAGGCTGGTCTGCAGCCGGTTCGCGCTTGCCGCGCGGAAAGACGCCAAACCCTCGGGAAGTAGCACCAACCCGGCTATGAGGATGCCGACGACGGTTTTCGGCGCACCGGCCTTTTCAATCCCAAACTCCATGATGGGTGTGAGCGCTTTTGCCAGTGCCACCACGGCCACAAGTGAAACCAATAGAAGTCCGGCGCTCCCCAAAGCCACTTTATTCGAGGGGAGCGGCGCGTGCGTTCCTTCCGCTCCGCCATCCGAGGGAAGAAAATAGTCGCGGTGGCGAACGGTTTGTACAAAAAGAAAGGAACCATAAAGGATCAGGGAGACCACGGCGGCGAAGATGAGCTGAGCAGGGCTAAAGGTTGGTCCAGCGGTAGTCGTCGTGAGATTGGGCAAAACGAGGGTCAGCGTCGTAAGTGCGATCAATACCACCAGAGCCGCATTTGCGCCCTGGAGTTGAAAGGCTTGCTCGCGATGACGCACACCACCGGCCAGAAGACAAAGGCCCACGATGCCGTTGCAAACAATCATGACCGCCGCGAAAACCGTGTCGCGCGCTAACTCTGCCTTGTCCGGTCCACCGGTGATCATCATCGACACGATCAGCGCGACTTCAATAATGGTGACGGCCAGCGCGAGCACGAGCGTGCCGAAAGGTTCACCCACGCGATGCGCCACGACCTCGGCGTGGTAAACAGCCGCGAAAACAGTGGCGATCAAAGCAAATGCTTCTGCCGCGGCCAGCGGTCCACCGGAGCCCAGGAAAAATTGCAGCCCGAGAACTATGCACCCGACCAACGGCCAGGTCCAGGCCCACCAGGGAATCTGGCTCGGCGTTGTAGCCATGGTCTAAATGTCCTTTTCCTTCCGCGCAGGCAAGATACCACACCGTGCTACGGGCAGCGCGAATTGCACCAGCTAAAATCGTCCGTGAATCTACGACAGTACGATGGAGGTTTGCCGTGCGGTGCACTTGAGCAAGCTGCGGCGGGCCCGGCAAGGGTGGTTGCCGCTGGTTGATGCACGTACAGCTGTTCCGGGCCGACGAGCTTCTCGACGGAATGCTCCAGAAGCGAAATCTGTGAGCGCAGCGGCGGCTGATCTTGTCTTTGGCGCCGGGCGGTAGCTCCACGGGAGAATTTCCAAAACATTTTGAGGAAGTTGGTCTGCCCACGCGCAAGGTGGCGTGCGGCAACAAAAAGTGTGTCTTTCCCTGCGTCTGTCGGATGATCCTTCGCGTGGGGAACTCCTTCGGTTGGGACAGCTTGCCTTTGTGGCCGTGGAAGTGTTCTCATCGGTCAATGCCTTGGGATTTCTGGTTCATCTTTCTGGTTCTCGCAATCGTGATTCCCTGGCGAGGCCGCGCCCGCTTGCGGCATTTGTTGACTCTGCCGGCGGTCGGCACAAAGGAAAAACTCGTTCTCTATGGCACTACGATCGCTTTTCAGTGGATCCTACTGGGCCTGGTGGCGTGGCGCTCTTTAGCTCGCGGATTGACTGCCAGCGAACTAGGTTTTACTCGACGCGTGACTGCGGAATTACTGGTGCTCACCCTGGTCGGGGCTGCGATGGTTGGCCTCTTCCAGTGGTTCAACCTGCGCCGCGTGGGACGCATGACCGGAACCGTTCCCGAGTTCATGCGTAAACTGGCCGGGCGCCTGCTCCCGCACTCGACGTTGGAGTTCGCGCCGTATTGTGCACTTGCCCTGACGGCGGGAGTCTGCGAAGAATTCTTGTATCGCGGGTTTGCAATGGCGGCTTTAACCCGGGCGGGAATTGCTTCCGGGGCGGTGATCTTTATCACTTCTGTTATCTTTGGTTTGGCACATGCTTACCAAGGGAAGAGCGGGATCGTGGGAACGACCCTGATGGGCCTGGTGTTTGGAATCGCGCGCTCAGCGCTCCATAGTTTGCTGCCGGTGATGGTGTGGCATTCCGTCGTGGACGTGGTGGCAGGATTGGCCGGGCCAAGGTTCCTGTTGCGGCCCACAGAAGAACAATAAACGTCTTATTATCATAGTTTTATAGGATATTTACTTTCATGACAACAAACGTAGGCAAGCCGCTTTCCGAGGAAACGATTCGTCGAGCCTTGGGAGAATTTCAGATCGTCTTGAATGAACAACAAATCCTTTCAATTCAGAAGTATATAGCGATTCTGGGGCAATGGAATGAAAAGCTGAACTTGACCGCGATCCGCGATCCCCTGGAAATACTATATCGTCATTTTTGCGAGTCCATGTACGCTGCTGTGGCCGTCTCGGATCATTTTGGTCGGCTCGCCGACATTGGCTCAGGTGCCGGCTTTCCGGGCATTCCGCTGAAGATCCTGCGACCGGAGATCGAGTTGTTCCTTGTGGAATCGAACATCAAGAAGGGCACCTTTCTGGCGGAAGTGGTTCGTGAACTTGAACTTGTGAACGCACGGGTGTTGATCAGTCGCTATGAGGAACTATCGGAGGAGCTCGCTCCCCTCGACTATGTGTGCTCTCGAGCCCTCGGTGAATTTGGTCCATTCCTCGATTGGGCGGTTTCCGAGCGATTGTCGGCGCGCCGGACTCTGCTCTGGATCGGCGGTCGCGACCTGGACGAAGTCCGCAAATCGCCCCATTGGGAGTGGCAAGAGCCCATTCCCGTACCGCAATCGCTACGGCGCTATCTCCTGGTGGGGGAAAAGCGAGTCGGCGATGTCGGCACACCGACAAAATAGTCGAGAGATGTGCATTCTGTTCTGAAACTCCCGTTCAAATTCAAATCGGGCGCTGCATCCGTTCCACGTGGAACGTTTCCTGTCACCAGCCACGCGAAGAATCGAAGGAATGGTTTCACGTGGAACAGGGAACCCAGCTCGTCGAATTCGTAGGGGCGCATGGCCGATGAGAATGAAAAATATCCCTGCGCAATGTTCCTTGTGGAACAAAGTGAAAAGGAGTTTTTCAAATCCAGGCACATAAGTCCCATCCGTAGAGAAGCATAACAGGCGATGTTTCACGTGGAACAATTCAGATTCCACAGAAAATCCGCAGCCGATCGGCTGTTTCACGTGAAACAACTTGCTTCGCCTTTCTGGCTCTGCTATTTTCGTTCCGTTTGGGAGACATTCTTGGCCCGGGTCATTGCTGTTGCAAATCAAAAAGGTGGAGTGGGAAAGACCACGACCGCTGTCAACCTCGCCGCTTGCCTAGCTGCTGCAGAACAACCAACCTTACTGATTGACTGCGATTCTCAAGCCAATGCCACAGCCGCCATAGGCTATCCGAAGGATCCTTCCCGCCGTACCGTCTACCATGCCCTGATCCTCGGCGAAGCCTTCGAAAGAATCGTGCAAAAATCGCAGGTCGAGGGCTTGGATGTTCTTCCCGCCGACAAGAACTTGGCTGGTGCAGCCGTTGAGCTTGTTACTGCCGAAAACCGTGAATACAAATTGCAGACTTTCTTGCAGCCTCTGCGTGCCAACTACAAATTTATTGTTCTGGATTGTCCGCCAGCGCTGGATCTGCTGACCCTCAATGCGCTAGTTGCGGCAGACTCGGTGATGGTTCCGATCCAATGCGAATACTTGGCGCTGGAGGGAGTCTCGGAATTGCTGGATACGCTGATGAGGATTCGGCGGACGCTGAACCCTAGTCTTGAGATCGAAGGCATTTTGCTGACCATGTACGACGAGCGCACCACGCTGTCTCGACAGGTCGCGACAGACCTGCGGAGCTTCTTTGGGGCCCAGGTTTTCACCAGCCTGATCCCGCGGAATGTGCGCCTAGCAGAGGCTCCAAGTTTCGGTAAGCCTATTATTTTCTATGACATTCATAGCAAAGGCGCAGAGGGGTACACGCAGCTTGCACAGGAGGTAATTGCCAATGCCGAGAAACGCGCTGGGACGGGGGTTAGGAGCGCTCATTCGGGAGCCTGAACCACAGGTTCCTTCGAAACCTGCTGAGGGGAATCGGCCGCCGGTGGCAAGCGTGCCCTCGTCGGGCAGCACCGCCGCAGCGGCTGCGCCGGCGATGAGCCCGGCCCCGGCGGGACCGCTGCAGATTGACATCGATCTCATTGAGCCCAGCCCCTATCAGCCACGAACCCGGTTTCGCGAGGAAGCCCTCGACGAGCTTGCCCGCTCGATTCAATCGAGCGGCATCATTCAGCCGCTCGTCCTACGCCCGGTTGGCAATCGCTATCAGTTGATCGCAGGAGAGCGCCGCTGGCGGGCAGCACAACGCGCTGGATTGAAGACGGTCTCCTCGATCGTGAGGCAAGTGCCGGACGAGTTGGCGCTGGAAATGACGCTGGTAGAAAACATCCAGCGCGAAGATCTGAACGCGATTGAACAGGCGCGCGCATTTGAGCGGTTGATGGATGAGTTCCATGCAACACAGGAAGCAGTCGCCGAACGGACTGGCAAGGATCGCGCGACAGTGGCGAATGCGATTCGGCTTCTCAAGCTCGAGCCGATTATTCAGGATTGGATTGAAGAGGGGAAATTGACGGCAGGGCATGGCCGGGCCTTGTTGGCGGTGCCGGATTCACAGATGCGCATGCGTTACGCCCAACGCGCCGCACGAGGCGGCTTGACCGTGCGGCAAATAGAACGGCTCGCTTCTCGGCGTTCTCGCGGGGCAAAGACGCTCGCAGAAACCCAAGTGGATCCAAACATTCGCGAAGCTTTAGACGAACTGCAGAGACATCTCGGAACCAAGGTCCTCTTGCGGCAGAAAACGAAAATCAGGCCAGGCCAGCTTGTACTGGAGTATTACGACGAGGCGCAGTTGATGGGGATTTACGACCGACTGATGAAGTAGAGTTCGTGGCGCCGCCAAGCGCCCCTGCACTATCGTTCAGGAAGTGCATTCGACAACTCTCCCCTCGCGTGGCGTTGACTTCTCCTCTGCCCACGTTAAAGTAAAATGGGTAGTGCATCTCCGGGGGTATCTTCATGGCATGGAAGTGGCCAGGTACGTCGAAAACCGGTCTCGGCGAAGAGTGGACCGGATTCATTGATCAGGGCGTCTCTTTGGAAGGGACGCTCACGCTTACCGGGACGTTCCGGATAGACGGGCACGTGAAGGGAAATATTATTTCCGAGCAGACCGTTGTGCTCGGAGAAAACGCAAAGGTCGAAGGGCAGATCGAGGGGAACCGCGTGGTGATCGCCGGCCGCTTTGATGGTGTGATCTTTGCAAAGGGCCGCGTGGAAATTCAAGCGAAGGGTGTGGTCACCGGAGAAGTACACTCGCCCTGCATGGTGATCGATCCGGGGGGAATCTTTGATGGTCGTTGCCATATGCTGGCGTCTTCCGATGCGGCAGCTGGCGTGACGATTCCGATTCGGGCACTCAGCCAAGCCTGATCGACGGTAAACGGAATCGTTTCCCATCTAACCATTAAAGTAACTTAAATAGGTTAGCTATTCCCCCAGCGTATGCGTACTACGTTCGCTACGCAACGATGGAGTGTTCCCAGACCCGCTTGCGACGAAGCGGTTTTCGCATCCCGTATTCCGCTGTCGCTGTTTGGTTACGAGACCAAGTGCGGCACCTTAGACCTGTTTGCAGGTTCCTAACAGCGTAGAGCTTCTTCCGGACGGTTCAATTTCTCCAGGTCAAGCAGCCAGCTTCGACAAGGGCACGAATGGACTGCTTCTCATCCGGGTGCGCTTCTGTCTTCGAGCGGTAACGATAGACGATGGTCAGTAGGCCCACGTGGAGTTTCATTTTGGGGAGAAGCGCACCAGGCCTAGAACGGCAACGCAGCGGCACCGGCAAGGAGATAAAACAGGGAATGTTCACATGACCCGAATGGGAGAGCTGCCGAGGCCGCGGGGGCAGAAGCAGGGAGCCTGTTTGACACCGTGCGGGCCGCGGACTATCTTTCAAAAGTTATCAGGATGAGGGATCGCGAATGAAGATTCTGGTGATCGGTGGCGGAGGACGTGAACACGCCTTGGTGTGGAAGTTGAAAGAGGGCGTAGGCCTCAGAAAGATCTGGTGTGCGCCGGGGAACGGCGGAATTGCGGGCGAAGCGGACTGCATCGTCGCGGACTCTGGTGATGTGGCTGCGCTCGTGGCTGTGGCCGAGAGGTTGGCGCCAGATCTGACGGTAGTGGGGCCGGAGTTGCCGCTCGTGAATGGACTGACGGACGCGTTCGTGCTACGGAATTGGGCCGTGGTTGGACCGACAAAGCAGGCAGCGCAATTGGAAGGCAGCAAGGTATTCACGAAGGAGTTTCTAGAGCGCCACAAGATCCCGACCGCAGCGATGTATGGCACGTACGATTCTCCCGGTGGCGCCTACGGGGCGCTTTGTGAAGTGGATTGGCCGGTGGTGATCAAAGCGGACGGACTCTGTGCTGGCAAGGGCGTCTTCGTGGCGCCCAATCCGGATGCGGCGACGGATTTCATCGAGCGGGTGATGGAAAAGAACGAACTGGGCGCCGGGGGCAAGCGCGTCATGATGGAGGAAGCACTGGAGGGAGATGAGCTCTCCTTCATTCTTCTGACCGACGGTGAGCGCTACGCGCCGCTGGTGCCGACGCGTGATCACAAGCGCGTTTTCGATAACAATGATGGGCCAAATACGGGTGGGATGGGCGCGTACTCATCGGACGAGCTGTTGCCGGAGGGATTGCGGCGCGTGATCACCACCACCATTGTGGAACCAACGATGAAAGGGCTGGCGGCCGACGGGATTCGCTACCAGGGATTCCTGTATGTAGGGCTGATGTTGACGCAGAGCGGACCAAAGGTGCTGGAATTCAATTGTCGTCTGGGCGACCCGGAAACCCAGGCCATTGTGGCGCGAATGGATTTTGATTTGGCGGACGTGCTCGGCGACGTGGCCAAGGGAAAATTGCGGCCCGAGAAATTGAAATGGAAGGCTGGGGCGAGCGCCTGCGTCGTGCTGGCGTCAGGCGGATATCCCGGGAAATTTGAGGCTGGCAAGGAGATTGAGGGGCTCGAAGAAGCTGCGAAGATTCCCGACGTGAAGGTGCTGCACGCAGGAACGCGCCGCGAGGGCGATAAGATCTTGACCAGCGGCGGGCGAGTGCTGGGAGTGACCGCTGCGGGCAATTCGTTGGAAGGCGCATTGCAGAAGGCCTACCAGGCCGCAGGGAAAATACGCTTTGACGGCATGCACTACCGTCGAGACATTGGCCGGCACGGGCGGCAAATTTCCGCGGCGGGGGATTGAGAAGGATGGCCAGGGTATTGAACCTATTTCGAGCACCGAGGCGGCGAATTCCGATGGAAGAACTGACCGAGGCGCGCGTGCTGGAGAACTCGGGCATCGACGGGTGCGCGCACGCACGGCCAGGCGGTAAGCGGCAAGTGTTGCTGATGGATATTGAGACGCTGCGGACGATGGATCTGGCGCCGGGCATGGTACGCGAAAATATTACGACCGAGGGGTTGGACGTGAACTCGCTTGAGGTCGGGCAGAGATTGCGTATCGGCACAGTAGAGCTGGAAGTGAGCCTGGTCTGTGAGCCGTGTGAGGAACTGGAGAAATTGCGCGCGGGATTGCAAGACGCGATGGTGGGCCGCCGGGGAATGTTGTGCCGGGTGCTCAGCGGGGGTGCCGTGAAACCAGGCGATCCCATCGCATTGCAAACGTGATCTAAGGATTTGGTTTGCGGCGAAGAGTCGGCGCGTCCGGCGGGCGGTCTTTGTCATCGGCGGGTTTTTCCTTCTCGCTCGGTTCAGAAGGAGGAACGATCCATTCGAATCCGCCGCTTTCCCCCATTTTTCCTTCGATGAAGTGCGTGTCTCCGGCGAGCAGTGGCAAAACGGCGCGCAGAAAGTCGGCCGCCTCTTCGGAAATGGCCTTACTTGCCTGGCCTCGCTCAATCAGTTCAGCGACTTTGTTAAAGTGCGCATCGGAAGAGCGCAAACGGGAAATGCGCGGATCGTTCTGCTGAATCAGGCCGCTCAAAGGGATGTCTGGTAGCTCGGCGGGGAAACGCACCTCCACCAGGGTCTTGGCCTGGTGCTTTTCCGGGGGATAGAGCTGGGTAAAACGCGGTCGCAGGATGTGCGTCTGCCAATAATCGCTTTTTCCGCCGACGGACTCCTGCTCGGCGCGATAGTCAATCACCCAGACTTCCGGGCCGTAGCCTTGTGGCGCATAGCCTAGGAGGACAATTTCGACCAGGGGTTCGTCGGGTTGGAGATCAATTTTGTGATGTAGCTCGGAAACCAACGGCCGGAGCTTTTCGAGAAAATTCACTCCAATGATCTCAAGATCGGCCTCGCCGGAACCGGGTGGCCGGTAGCTCTGGGGCCCAGCGGAGCGCACGTCCCCAATGTCACGGTCGAGGCGGATGGGCCTCGGTTGGGCAGGAACCTGCCACTCGGATGCGCCGAAGAAAATGCCAATGTGCGAGGAGCCGATGGAAGCGACACGAGGAGGAACGGATTTTGCCTCCAAAGGATGGTCGATGGCGCCGAACAGAATAGCGTCGTTGGCGACGTGAATGATCAGGCGGCCACCGGCGAGGTTAGCGACAATTTCGTCTTCCTGCGCCTGCATAGGGATAGCGACCAGGCTCAATGCAGCGAGAAGTAGACTCAGAAAACGCATCGGTTGAGATCGAGGAGCGGACTGTCGCGCGCGCCCCGTTCAGGAAATTAGCATACTCTGTTTGGGGGGCCGGCAGCAGGGGTCTGGCGAGTTCTCTGGCGGGGCGGGATTAGGTAAAATAGAGGATTGAATCGACTGGGGAAGAATGGACTATGGGACTACGTAAACTAAAAAACTTGAAACACAATGGAAAGAGCCTGACGGAGATTCTGGAGGCGCACGACCGCTTCTGGAAAGGAAGCGGTACGCGCGCCGATCTGACGGGCGCGGATCTATCCGGAGCGGACTTGAGCAAAGTGAATCTGGCCGGAGCGATCCTGCGGAACGCCAACCTAGAGGGAAGCGACCTGCGGGGGGCACGGCTGCCAGGAGCGGATTTTGCCGGGGCGCGCTTGCGAAAGGCAGACTTGCGCAACACAGATATGACCGAGGCCAGCCTGGCCGGGGCAGATCTTAGAGAAGCGCAAGCCAGCGGGGTGGAGTTTTTTCGTTGCGACCTGACAAACGCGAATTTGCAGAACGCCTTGTTGCGCAACACAAACTTTCGCGATGCCCACGTCGACGGGGCAAAGTTTAACGGCGCGGACATGGGCATCGCCATCCTGCGGGAGACGGACATCCGCAAGGCCGACCTGACGGGCGTGGACCTGTCGACCACGCTCATGCCGTCGGGTTACCAGGCGAAGAAGCAAGGCGCGTAGGCCAGCGGGCGTTACCTGGACTGACTGAATTATCCGAGAAGAAGTCAGAAGGCGAAGATGGAAAAACCGTGCGGTGCGTGTTAGCCTCACGCGCAGCCCCCGACAGAAGGCAACTTTGGCCACAACCTCAGCCCAATTAGACCTGCCAGGCCTGCGCGAGCGCGTTCTCGATGTGGTGCGTGGACTGCTCGAAGAACTCGGCAGCCACGGCGCTCTCGAAACACTTTCGACGACTTCGAATCTCGACCGCGATTTGGGATTAGGCAGCCTCGAGCGCGTGGAGTTGCTGACCAGATTGGAGGCCGCGTTCGATGTGCGACTTCCCGATACCTTGGCAGCGGAAGCAAACACACCCGAAGAACTGATTGAGGCCATCCGCCAGGCGCCTGGATCGGCGGTTGACGACCAGGAAGGAAGTTCCGCATGGCGATCGGCACTGGCCACACAGAAATTGCGGGAACAGACCGCCGAATCCATCGCAGAAAGAGCAGATACCCTGGTGGAAGTGATCCGCTACCGCGGCGTGCATGATGCAAATCGCGCTCACTTGATCATCACAGAAGAGGACGAGCAGGGAGAGCACTCGCACACGCTGACCTTTGGCGAGCTGTATACCGCCGCGCAGAAATGTGCGGAGGAGTTGGCGCGGCGGGGTGTGCCCGCGGGTGGACGCGTCTCTCTGATGCTGCCGAGTTCGCGGCAGTTTTTCATTTGCTATGCGGGGATTTTGCTGGCGGGCGGTGTTCCGGTACCCATCTATCCGCCGTTCCGCGCGGACCGCATTGAGGAATACGCCGAGCGGCAATCGGCCATCCTGAACAATGCGGGCGTGTGCCTCCTGCTGACCTTCCGACGAGCGGAAGCTGTGGCAAAACTCCTCAAGCCGCGCGTGAAATCACTCCTGGGCGTGGTGGACGCCGGCAAACTTCTAGAGGCCGCAGAGAAAGAGCCGCCACCTGCACCGGGGGCTCTGCCTGCGTTCTTGAGGGGAAGCCGGGTGCGAAAAGGGAGTGACATCGCGCTGCTGCAATATACCTCCGGCTCCACAGGAGACCCCAAAGGTGTGACGTTAACGAACGCGAATTTGCTGGCCAATATGCGTGCGATTGCCGAAGTGCTGCAGATGGGGCCGGGTGACGTGGGAATCAGTTGGTTGCCGCTGTACCACGATATGGGCCTGATCGGGGCGTGGTTGACGCTGCTGTTGCACGGCGTGCCCCTGGTGGTGATGTCCCCGCTAGCGTTCCTGACGCGGCCAGAACGCTGGCTGCAAGCTGTTTCGAAGCACAAAGGAACGATTGCCGCGGCGCCGAATTTTGCCTTTGAACTGTGCGTGCGCAAGATTTCCGATAAAGCGATGGAAGGCGTGGACCTGAGTTCCTGGCGCGCGGCGCTGAATGGCGCGGAACCGGTGAATCCAGAGACGCTCGAACGTTTCACCAATCGATTTGCGAAATACGGATTCCGGCGAGAAGCCATGCTGCCCGTTTACGGACTGGCGGAGGCGTCGTTGGGCGTCACGTTCCCGCCGTTATACCGCGGGCCGAAGGTCGATCGCGTGGAACGAGAATCGTTCACCACACAAGGCCGCGCGGTGCCGACGAACACGGAAGATGAAAATGCCATTGCCTTTGTGTCTTCCGGGATGGTGCTGGCCAAGCATGAAGTCGTGATTGTAGATAAAGACGGCACAGCGGTGCCGGAGCGCACGGAAGGATTCTTGTGGTTCCGAGGGCCGTCGGCAACCAGCGGGTATTACCAGAACCCCGAGGCATCGGCGAAGTTGTTTGCGGACGGACCCGCGCACGCGGCCGGCGAGTACGCCTGGGTGCAATCGGGCGATCGCGCCTATCAGGCCGATGGCGAGATCTACATTACCGGTCGCGTGAAGGACATCATCATCAAAGGCGGGCGGAATCTCTATCCGCACGAGGTGGAAGAACTGGCGTCGCGCGTGGAGGGAATTCGCAAGGGCTGCGTGGTTGCGTTCGGATTGAAGGGCGAGGAGACCGGGACGGAAAAATTGGTCATTGTCGCGGAATCGCGGGAAGAGGATCGCGGGAAAAGAGCCACGGTTGTGGCATCGATCAATGAGCAGGTATCGCGCGGTTTGGGGCTGCCGCCGGACCGCGTGGAGCTGATACCGCCGGGAAGCATTCCGAAGACATCCAGCGGAAAATTGCGCCGCGACGAAACCAAGCAGCTTTACCTGGCGGGAACACTGACCTCGGCAAAACCGCCGGCGTGGGTGCAGATTGCGCGGCTCGGCACGGGATCCTTTTTAAGGGGTGCGGCGGAAACGGTAGTGCGCGGAATCCGCACGGGGCTCGAGAAGATTTACGGGGTGTACTTCATCGTCGTCTTCATTTTGTGGATTATTCCGGCGTGCGCGATTGTGCGGCTGTATAAGGATCATCGCGCAGCAGGACGGTATACTTCGGCGGCACTCAAGTTGTTATTCGCCCTGACGGGAATACGCGTGGACGTTTTCGGCAAAGAGCACATGGATATTCCCGGGGCAAAAGTGTACGCGTCGAACCATGCCAGCTACTTCGACGTGCTGCCACTGATGATGGGGCTGGGTGTGCCGTACCGATTCGTTGCCAAGGGCGAAGTGAATAACATGATCTTCATCGGAACATTCCTGAACCAGATGGGGCATTTGTCGTTCGACCGGCACGACTCGAATTCGCGATTGCGGCAGGTCGATGAGATTGAAGAGTTTCTGAAGCAAGGTGAATCTGTGTTTGTGTTTCCCGAAGGAACGTTCACGCCCGAGGATGGAGTGCGGCCATTCCAGTTGGGCGCGTTTCGCGGGGCGGTGGCCACCGGCGCGCCGGTGATTCCGGTATCGCTGGCAGGTACGCGAAACTTTTTGCGGGACCGGACGATACTGCCTCGGCCAACTCGCGTGACCATTACGCTTTCGCCGCCGATCTATCCGCAGCAGATGGCGGCGGGCGGAGATCCGAACAATTTGCGTGAGATCGTGCGCTTGCGCGATCGCGTGCGCGAAGTGATTGCGCGGCATTCCGGGGAGCCGCTGCTCTGAGCTGCCGTCCTTCTTTCCTCGTTCCAAGTGATTCATTGGATGGAGCAATGCCACTCGCCAAAGCTCAGCGAGAAAGCGTGTAAACGACAGTGATGTGTGTGTCGACTTCATACGGTTGGCCGTTGAGGATCGTCGGGCGATACCGCCACTCTCGAACGGCTGCTAGAGCGGATTGGATGAAGAGAGGGTCACCCGAAATGACTTCCACGGACTGAACCGCGCCATCGGTGGAGATGATCGCGTGAAGTTCAACGCGACCTTCGCGGCGAAGTTGCCTTCCAAGCGCCGGGTAGACTGGCTCAACGCGGTGGATGAGCATCGCCGGTTCAATCGTGCCGAAATGGATTCGCCGCGGACGCGCGGGAGCTTTCTTTTCCGTCGGCGGCGGTGGACCAACTTCTCTGTTCGAGTCCAAGAGCCCATCTCGACGGCCATCGGGACTACCGTAGCGATCGATCTCCGATTCACCAGGATTGTCGTCAACGATCTGCTGTGAACGGAGCGGGTCCTGATCCACGATACTCGTTGGTATGTACGTTGGTGGACAAAAGCGGCATACGGCCGGACGTGTCGTGGGATGCTTTTGCACTCTGTCACGCGGGGAACGGTGGCCGAACCGCGCGGGAGGCGGAATCGGCACGAAATCACCTCGCACGGTGATGCGTTCTCCGTGGCTCAGCAGCGGAAGCAAAACCAGGGCAGTGACGATCAGGATTTGGAATACGATCGAGACGAGAAGTGCGCGCTGTTTGTTGCGGCGGACGCGCGCTTCCTGCACAGAATCGCCTTCCACAAGGCAGCTTCGAAGAAAACCAAAACGTTCTTCGGGAACGGGTGCAACAGCCATCACACACCTCCGGAAAATGTCCCGCGCGAGTCCTGGGACCTTTGCGGCACCAGCCTCCTGAGGTTGCCTTCAGGAGGCCAGCGCCGCTCTCGCAGGGATGTGAGGTGCGCGCGTCCTCTGCAGCGTTTGACACCTGCGGAGGCCAACAAGTTCCCCGAATAATCGGAAAGAATTAGGCAGCAAAAGACCTAGTGAATCGAACTAGCGAACAAAAAGGGAAGAACTTGCGGTTTGCGTGCATCTTCGCGAAACCTCGCCGCATCTAAATTCTCTGAAAGCGGATTCGAGAAGGAGAGTTTCGATGGACAGGCATATTCCGGAAGTTGTCGGGGTACGCCGCACGGGTTGGGCTGCTCTGGAACGCGACCCGCAGCAGGACATAGTGGAATTTCACTGTCCTCACTGCGGCGCTAAAGGCCAGAAGAAAGCAAGGCGCGAGCGGGCCGAGTACCGGTTTACGGACGGGTTTTTGCAGGACCTGCAAGGCGAAGGCGTGCAGTGCCACTATTGCAAGCAGTCGATGCGTGTAGTGCCGGTTGTGCTTTTATACGACCAGGATGAGGTGAAGCGGTTCACCGCAGTGTTTTCCGAAGAGCCCGAAGTTCCAGCAGGAACATAAATACTACCTCCTCCATAGCCGAATGGGCGCCGATTTCTCGGCGCCCCGTTTTTTTTGCCTGGAGACCGATGGTCGGCTGAGCGCTTAACGCCAATCACGACGGCAGCGCGCTAGCCGCTCATAGGCTTCGTGGCGCTCAAAAGCCCAGTGACGCGCGGCGGGACTATACGGGCCGAAATGCTCGACCGCTTCCTGATAGCGCAAGTTGGTATACGCAATGCGGCGATTGCAATCATCCGAAGCGTTGGCTTTCGCGGCAGGCGCACCGGCAAAGAGGAGAAAACCGCCGAGCGCGAGTGCAGCGAGCGTAGTCTTGCGGAGAACGGAACGGAACTGCACAGCAGAGAGTTTCATACTAGCCTCCAGGAACGGGCCCGGGCTGGCTTCGGGATGACGTCCTGAAGAATCAAACACCTGTTTGGTGGAAAGGTTTCGCGAAGGAAATCGGTCGAAGAAGCAGAGGTAGGAACCGGTGCAGGGCGGTGGGCTGCACCCTCTGTTGGGGCGTTAGTCAGGGTAAGAGGGGAAAATCAATGGGGTTGCCTATCTGTCGTGGTCGTGATCATTCCCGGCGTGCTGGCTAGGCCAGTCGTGAGAATCTTCGCCTGTGTGTTGGCCTGGTAATTTTCTTACGACGCCGTGGCCGGAGATGGCCTCCTTGCAGTTCGAAATAGCTTACGGAGAGTAGAAATGCACCAGGAGTGCCACGAACGAGGCACGGATAGAAAAGAGTTTAGGGATGGTTTCAGAACGACAAAATTTCAGTAGGCCTGTAAGAATGGGTCTACTTGCATGTGATATTTTTCGAGGCCGGCGCGAACCAGATCGAATGCTTCGTCGACGGTATCCGCGTACTGAAGCAAGTCGTACTCGTTTTGATGGATGGTGCCCCAGCGGACCATGGCTTTCAAATTCAAAACGTCGGTCCAGTATTTGCGGCCATAAATCAGGATCAACGTGTTTTTGGGCATCTTGCCGGTCTGTGAAAGCGTCATCATTTCCCAGAGCTCGTCCATGGTGCCGAAACCGCCGGGAAAAACGATGAGCGCTTTCGCGATTTGCGCGAACCATAATTTGCGCATGAAGAAATAGTGGAAATTGAAACTGAGCTCGGGACTGATGTAAGGATTGGCAAACTGTTCGTGGGGCAGTTCAATGGAAAGACCGATGGATTTTCCGCCGGCTTCGTACGCGCCGCGGTTGGCGGCTTCCATGATGCCAGGACCGCCGCCGGAACAAACCACGAAGCGCCGTGGACGCGGCCCGAGGGACAAAGCCCAGGTCGTCAATTTGTGCGAGAGTTGGCGCGCTTCCTCATAATAGCGCGACATTTCCAGAGCGCTCTTGGCTTCGCGCACGGCAGCGTTGTGCTGCTTCAGCTTGAGCTTGCTCATCCTGCCTGTCTTGGCGTCTTTCAAGCGCGTGTGGCGAGCGGCGGCGGTCTCGTGGGACTCGATGCGAGCGGAACCGAACATCACGACCGTGTCGCCAATGCCTTCTTTCTTCAGCTGCGCGAGCGGGTGAATGTATTCCGCGAGAATGCGGATGGGCCGGGCAGGGGTGCTCTCCATAAAGGCCCGGTTCTCGTGAGGCGCCTTCGGGGCGTGTTGGGGCTTGGGTCGTTTTCCGTCGGGCATGGGCCATCTCCAAATGAAGCGAGTTACGATTGTAGGCAGTGTCCCCGGCGTCCGGCAACGTCTTTGGGCTAGAGTGCGTCGAAAGAAGTACACAAGGAAAGGCGAGGCTTTTCGAGGCCATCGGGGAAACCATGAGACCGTTTGCGCGAAAATCGATTCTGGTGGCATGGCTAGGCAGCGTACCCGCGCTGGTCCACGCCCAGGCACCGGAAGGCCCGATGACGCCACAGCCGGGGATGGCCATCCAGAAAGCGCCGCCGAAGATCAAAGTGCGCACCGTCCTGGTGAATACGCCGGTGACCGTGCGCAATGAAAAAGGCGAGATGGTGCACAGCCTGGAGGAATCCGACTTTCGAATCACGGATAACGGAGTGCCTCAGAAAATCACCCATTTCAATTTAGGGGGAGACCCTATTTCGCTGGTAGTCGTGGTGGAAACCAGCATGCGCATCAGCCCGATTCTGCCGCAGATCCGCAAGTCGGGAATCTTGATCTCGCAGACGGTGACAGGACCGACAGGCGAAGGCGCGGTAGTGGGGTATGACGGCGAAGTGAAAACTTTGCTTGATTTTACAAATAGTGCGGACGACATGGAAAAGACCCTGTCTCGGTTGAAGGAAGGCGATTACGAATCGAAACTGTTCGATGCGATGTCCACGGCCGTGGAAATGTTGAGCGCAAGGCCGGAAGTTTCCGAAACGGAATTGGGAAAGCGGCGGGTGATGCTGGTGATTGGGGAAGCCCACGATTCAGGGAGCGAGGCAAAACTGGGTGAGGTGTTGCGGCGCGCGCAACTGGCGAACATCACCATCTACGCTGTCGGCATTTCGGGGGTGAAAGCGGATTTGAAACGCAAACCGGAGGATAGACCGCCGCCGCGCGCAACGCCGGATGGGGTCTTTGGCATGCCACCGGCGCCCGGTACTGTGCAGACACCGACGACGGATGCAAACGCGCAAGGGGTGAGTTTACTGGGTCTGGCGGTATGGGCGGTGATGCATGCGAAAGATAAAGTGACCGCGCATCAACTGGAAATTGCGGCGGTGGCCACCGGCGGACAGCATGTTTCCGCATGGAAAGACCGCACGATCGAGAAAGTGATCGACGAGATGGGCGGAGAGTTGCATTCGCAGTACACGCTGACGTATACGCCCAGCGGCGACCTGGCGAACGGCTACCACGAGATCGGCGTGACCGTGGACCGGAAGGACGTGACGGTGCGGTCGCGGCCGGGATACTACATTGAGGCGCCCGCGAGTTGATGGGCCATTCACGTTCGAGAACTTCCTGAATCCAATTTGAAAGCGTCTCTGCGGGAGTGCGCCCTGTGCGGGAATGGGAACAACGGTTCGTCCTTCGGCTTGCGACCATGGAAGATATCGCTGCACTCCGCGAGTTGATTGAACTCTCTGTACGCTTACTGCAGCGCGCCGATTATTCCCAGGAGCAACGGGAAGCGGCGCTCGGGACGGTCTACGGCGTGGATACACAACTGATCGCGGACGAAACGTATTATGTTGCCGAAGTAGAAGTTAAGCCGGGCGAAAACAGGATTGTGGGGTGTGGTGGCTGGAGCATGCGCAAGACGCTCTATGGCAGTGACCACGGACCTTATCGCTCTAGCGAATTGCTGGACCCTGCTCGCGATGCGGCGAAAATACGGGCGTTCTTTGTCCATCCCGACTGGGTGCGGCGCGGACTGGCCACTCTAATTTTGAATACGTGCGAAGACGCAGCCTCTGCCCGCGGCTTCCGGCGCTTTGAAATGGGAGCAACACTAACGGGAGTCCCGATGTATGCCGCGCGAGGCTACAGGAAGGACGAAACGATAGAAGTCCCCCTGCCGAATGGGTTTACCCTCACAGTGGCAAAAATGTCGAAGACACTGAAGTAGATCGACGCACACGCACCGTTAAAGATCGAGAGGACTCTTCGACGGGGAGTCCCTCAAGCGATTTGCTGCCAGAAGGCGGCATCGATGGAAGCGAGGAGCGAGTCTTTGCGAGCGTTCCAGCGGAGAAAGTGCGGGGTGCGCGTGTGCGCCAGGTGATGCTCCCGGCTTTCCCAGACTTCGTGAAATAGAAATGTGCCCACCTGATCAGCGCCGCGATGCAGGTCGTATTGCAGGCAGCCTTCTTCCTTGCGGGTGGGCGCAACCAGAGCGCGAAGCTCGGCTTCGAGGAGCAGGTGCTGGCCCTCTTTGGCGCGTATCGTGACGACGAGAGTGAGGGCGCCCTTGGGAAGCTTGGTGATTTTGGCGCCATAGGACTTGCGGCTGGAGCGCCGCCTGCTGGACTTCTTCGCTTTTCGTTTGGGCATGTCGGCGGGGATTTTACTCCAAATGGCCAGAAGAGCAATGGGAATTCTGAGGACGCTCGGTAGCGCGGGGCTCGCGGGCTGGTCCCGCGCTACGGGAGCAGCACGTACCGATTACCTCTCGGGATCCTTGCGGCCGGCATTCAGGCTGTCAAAGTTCAACAAGGTGTTTAGGACCAAGGAATAGGTGTTTTCCGTTTCGCCTCGATAGATCGGATTAATGCTGAACAGGATGACGTGGCCGGCGCCGCTCGGCACATCGACTACCGCCGGATGCTGGGCGATGTCGTTGCCGCCTTCCACCAGGCCGGAAACGAAGAGGTCCTTGGCGTCAGCGTAGCGGAGAATAACGCGTGCGCGGTCGGCCGGAGGAATCACCCGGGGGTTGTTCGCTAGTTGTTCGTCGGTGGGCACCGGAAGCTCCCAGAGTTCGCGCTCTGGCTCGTCGGGAATCTCGGGGGCCGGGCGTCCAACGACGTAGTCCGGATCGTCCTTGGTGCCGCGCCCTGTCGGTCGCGAATTCTTGTCCGGGCCTAGATGGCGGCGACGGGAGCCCAGCATGCTGTTGACCGAGAATATCGGGCCATTGTCGCAATAAGCGGAGAGTTTTTCGTCGTAACCGTAGGCAATGGGGCTAGTGGCATCGACCAGACGCGTGCCGACAACGGCGCCGACAATCTTCATCTTTTCTGAATTGGCCGTGGTGACGCCGTTGGCGAGCCCCATAGAAAGGGCAAGTTGAGAGGTGTCGGTCGCGGTGAGCAAGACGCCTCCCTTGGCAACGAAGGCCTGAAGCCTGGCGACGCCGTCCCAACCAAGACCCCGGCGCATGTCGGGTGTAGAGTCGTTCTTGCCGACGAGATTGGGCGTTTCCGGCGTGTTCAGCCACGGCAGAGCATTGCCCCAGGACGTGGGCAGGCCTTCCACCACGGTAGAGAGGTCGGCATTCCAACCAATGGGAGGAAAGAGAATGACATCGTACCTGGCATTTAAATCGGGAATCTTCCCGAGTGCCTGCGTGCTCATGTAGTCGTAAGGGATTTGCAGGTTATCGAGGGCCAGGCGCCACCAACCTTCCTCCTGCGTGCTGATCCAGGTGTGAACACAGGCAATGCGAGGAGCACGAACGGGATGGGTTTTCACGTTGGGTAGAGAGGCGAGCGCAAGCGCACGCAATCCCAGAGATTTCGTGGCTGCATCCAGATCTGAACGATCGCTGCCTCGAATCAGAAAGGTACCTCGAGCGAACTTGCGGTCGCCGATCTCGAATGGTTCTTCTGCGGCGTCAATGCTGGCACCCTTTAGACGATACCGGAGAGTCGCGAGAGCGGGCTCGGCGTGGTTGTCAATGGCGAAGACAGTGCCTTGGCCCCGAACGCCGCCCATCGCGGGCAACTCCGTGATGCGCTCCATCGGCACGGCAAGGACTTTTGTGTCCGTCACACGTGCGACCTGTACGCCGAAGAGTTCACCAAGGGTCCAGGCGGTGTCGTCGTAGGGAGTCTTCTGCGGATCTTCGGGACTCCAATATTGGTAGTCGAGGAGCGCGTCGGCCACCCGGGAATAAGGCTGGTCCATGCGAATGACGTAACTGCCGGCAGGAAAGCTGCGCGAAGTGGGCGCCGGCGGCGTAGGCTTTTCCTCGGGATCGGAAAGTTTAGAAGATTTTTTATCTTTCTTCACGGGTAGCGCGACGGTAAACGCGCTTGTGGATCGTGAGATTTCAACGTGCTGCTTCAGCATGATGCGCAAGAGATCGGCCTGCACTGTGGCGCGCGGATCGTCCGAGGGCAGCACGTAGGCTGCCGGACCTTCGGCTGCGGGCTTTTGAATGGAACGCTTGCTCTTCAGATAGTAGTTTTTCAGGAAGAGGCGTTTGTTCTGATTGAAGTAGTGAAGAGAGGTAAGCAGGCCGGTTTCCTCGTAATTGTTGTTGTTGCGCTGCGACCACAGCGCTTTCGGCAGCGGCGGGTTGGCGCGATACCAGGTGCGCGCATATTCGTCGGGCTCGAGCGTTCGTTCGCGCGTGTCCGCCCCGCCATTGCCGAAAGTCTCGTAAAGGCGGCTGATGCCGTTGTGCATCGCGGCGATGCACATCAGGTAGCCGGGAGACCACGTGTCGAAATCCCCATGCGTAAAAACACCAGGCATGCCGAACTTGGTCATGTCCGCAACGTTGCGCGCTCCGATCATCTGCCATTCGTCCACGAGGATGGGGTCGACCCAGGCATTGTAGGGGCCGTCGCCGACGGTGTTGTCATACAGATACGGAACGGATTCGTGAAGATCGTGAAGGACCTGGGCATCCCAGCCAACGTAGGTATTCAAAATATTTTCGGTGAGCTTTAGCGTGACCGTCATAGCATCACGATTATTGTCGTGCGCCACATATTTTCCCCAATAGATCAAGGGAGGATAGAAATCTTTTGGGTGAGCAAGATGCCATTTGTAGAGATCGACCATGCGGTCACGGCCGTCGACCTCAACGACGGGGGTAATCAGGGTGATGACGCCCTCGCGAATTTCGCGGATATAGGGACTCTCGTCGACAGCCAGGCGATAGGCGAGTTCCATCAACGCCGTCGGCGCGCCGGTTTCAGGCGAGTGAATCGTGCCGGTGATGTAGTAGACGGGAACAGCTTCGGCGACGAGCTTGTCGGCTTCTTCCTCATCCAGTTTGATGGTGCGCGGATCGGCCAGCTTGGCCAAGCGTTGCTGGTTTTGTTCCAGATTCTTGAGATTGGCTTCGGAAGAGATGGCCACGGCAATCATCTCGCGGCCTTCCTCGGTTGTGCCGATGGAAATGACTTTTACGCGCGGCGTGGCTTTCTCGAGTAGGCGCATGTATTTGTACACGTCCTCGGCGTAGGGAAGAATTCCGGGTGCGCCGGCGACGTCCCCCAGGACGACTTCTGGCGTGGGTACGGATTTGCTGGCAGGAAGATAGTCGACCAGCGGCGAGGAGAAGTAGGGTTCTGTGGTGTACTTGCGAATCTTGGCGGTGTAGGCCTCGTCGATGGGCTGCTTGGGATCACGCGCGGGCGGCGTATCGTCGTCTGCCGGTGTGATGTTTCCCATTGTGATCGCCGTGAGAAAAAACAGAACGAGTCTCAGCCAGGATTTGCTGCCCATGAAAATCTCCTCAGTAGAAACGAACGCGGGATTCTAACTCTAGTTTGCATGCAGAAAAAATTCGCGCTCCTGGTTTGCTCAGTGGCTGAAGGCGATGCACACCGGAGCGGGAACGGAAGCGGTTTCTCCCGTAGGAGCGAGGGCCCCCGTGGCGGAATCGATGCGGAAAACTACGATGGAGTCGGAGTTCTGGTTTTCGGCGAGGAGGAACTTGCCCGTCGGGTCAATTGTGAAATGGCGAGGTTCCTTTCCACCTGTGGCGAATTCGCCAGTTGGGCGAACTGCGCCACTCGCAGGATCGATGGCAAAAACCGCGATCGTGTCATGGCCGCGATTGGAAGCGTAGAGCCACTGGCCATTGGGGTGGACGGTGATTTCGGCGGTGTCGTTGCGGCCAGGCGAGTCCTTCGGCAGCGTGGAGACAACCTGGAATTCCTTGAGTGTTCCTTTGGCCGGATCGTACGCAAATGCGGTGACCGTAGAATTGAGCTCGCTGACCACGTAAAAGAATTTTCCATTGGGCGAGAAGACCGCGTGACGGGGGCCCGCGGCAGGGGCCAGCTTGGCAGACGGCGGATCGTTCGGAGTAAGCGTGCCTTTTGCGGCATCGAAGCGGTAACTGAGAATTGCATCGAGGCCCAGGTCGGATACGAAGACATAGCGGTTATCCGGTGAAACTTCGATCCAGTGCGCATGCGGGGCTTCCTGGCGCTCCTTGTTGGGTCCGAGAGCGCCGAGATCGTGCACCACGGCGGTGTGCTCGCCAAGCTTGCCGTCGGGAAGAATCGGGAAAACCACAATGTTGCCCGAAGAATAGTTGGCGGCGAATAAATACTTTTTGGTCTGATCGAAGGAGAGATAGCAGGGATCTTCTCCGAGCGCGGGAAGTTGATTGAGTTGGGTAAGCTTGGCGGACTTGGCGTCAATCAAGAAAGCGGTAACCGTGCTTTGCTTGCTGTCTTCGTTGGCAGCGTAAGCGTATTTTCCATTGGGGTGGATGACCACGAAGGAGGGCGCAATCGATTCCGCGGCCAGGCCCTTTGCCACGAGCTTTCCGGATGCGGAGTCAAAATCGAAGGCGTAGATGCCCTTGCTGCCGGTCTTGCCGGTGTACGTGCCGACGAGCGCGAGGTAGCGGGAATCCGCCGCAGGCTTCGGCGCGGCAATGGTGAAAGCAAGTGCGAAAAGGGACGAGGCCAGCGTGGCGAATGCAAACAGGCGGCGTGTGATTTTCATGGAACTTTAGTTTAACAGGAAATAAAAGAGACACGAGGACGTGCCTCTTTTATTTCGAGTCGCAGAGGGAAATGCCGCGGCGCATAGCGACTCGGTCTCCAGGAACCCTTTACTTCTTTTCTTCCTCGTCTTCCTCATGGAGGACGGCGGCGGCGGCGACGGAATCGTCGTCGTCGAGGCGAAGCAGCCGAACGCCTTGCGTGGAGCGGCCCGCTTCGCGGATTTCGTTCGCGTGAACGCGGATGACCTTGCCGTGCTCGGTGATGATCATGACGTCGGACTCTTCGGTGACTTGCAGGGTGGCCACGACGGAGCCGTTGCGATCCGTGGTCTTCATATTAACGACGCCCTTGCCGCCGCGCGAGGTGATGCGATATTCGGCGAGGGCCGTGCGCTTGCCGTAACCCTTTTCGGCAACGGTGAGCATGAGCGTGGTGAGTGAATCCTTGATGTGCTCGTTCTCGAGTTCCTCAAGATTCTGCGTGGTCTGCTTGTGTTCCTTGGCGATGATTTCGAAATCGGGCTGGACGGCATCCATGCTGACAACGTAATCGTCCTTGTCGAGGTCCATGCCGTTCACGCCACCTGCGTTGCGCCCCATGGGGCGCACTTCGGTTTCGCGGAAGAGGATGGCCTGGCCTTCGTGGCTGGCGAGGAAGATCATCTGCTTGCCATCGGTGAGCTTCGCGCCGATGAGTTCGTCCTTGGCTTCCAGATTGATGGCGATGATGCCGGTGGAACGAGGGTTGGAAAATTCGGTGAGCGCGGACTTCTTCACCGTGCCGAACTTCGTGGCTAAGAAAACGAAGCGGCCTGTTTCCTCTAAGTTCGTGGCGGCCACGAGCGCGGTGAGTTTTTCGTCTTCCTGGAATTTCACCAGGCTGGAAATCGCTTTTCCGCGCGTAGCAGCGGCGGCTTCCGGTAGCTCATAAACCTTCAGCCAGTAAACGCGGCCTTTGGAGGTGAACAGGAGGATGTAGCTGTGCGCCGAAGCGATGAAGAGATGCTCGACGAAGTCCTCTTCCTTCGTTTTGGCGCCGATGCGGCCCTTACCACCGCGCGACTGGTGTCGATAGGTTTCGGCGGCGGTGCGCTTGATGTAGCCCGCATGGCTCACGGTGATCAGCATGTCCGTGTCGGCGATCAGATCTTCGAGCTTGATTTCGTCGACCTTATCGACAATCTGCGTGCGCCGGTCGTCGCCATAGGCCTTATGGACGTCACGAAGCTCGGCAGTAATGACCTGCTTGAGCTTTTTGTCGCTGGAAAGAATTTCCTTCAACTCAGCGATCAAGTCGCGAATGGACTTCAATTCCTTGAGAATTTCATCAATGGAGAGTTGCGTGAGACGGTGCAACTGCAATTCGAGGATGGCGTCGATCTGCGTGTAGCTGAGGTTGAGCGCACCGGGACGGCCCGCGGATTCGATTTCGGAGGCGCCGACGAAGCGATACTTGCGCCCATCGAGCTTCACTCCTTCAAGCTTCCGGGACTTGCCGTTTTCGGTGATGGTGACATCCTGTTCGCTGAAATACTTGAACAGGTTTTCCTTGGCCTCGGCGCGGCTGGTGGAACCACGGATGATGCGGATGACGTTGTCGAGGTGGTCGAGGGCAATCTGGTAGCCGACCAAAATGTGTTCGCGCTCTTCCGCTTTGCGCAACTCGAAAATCGTGCGCCGGCGGACTACTTCCATGCGATGTTCAATGAAAAGCTTGATGAGCGGGATGAGGCCCAGTTCGCGCGGCTGGCCGGCAACGATGGCCAGCAGAATCATGCCGAAGGATTCCTGCATCTGCGTGTGCTTGAAGAGATTGTTGAGGATGAGCTGTGATTCTTCGCCGCGCTTCAGTTCCACGACGATGCGCATGCCTTCGCGGGAAGATTCATCGCGGACATCCGAGATGCCTTCGATTTTCTTGGTCTGCACGAGCTCGGCAATGCGCTCAATCAATTTTGCCTTGTTGACCTGGTAGGGGATCTCCGTAATGACGATGTTTTCGCGGTCCTTGCTGGCCTCTTCGATGGCGGCCTTGGCGCGCATGATGAAACTGCCGCGGCCGGTCTTGTAGGCGGCTTCGATGCCTTCACGGCCGGCAATGTAGGCGCCCGTGGGGAAATCGGGACCGGGTACGATCTTCATCACTTCCTTAAGAGACGTGTCCGGTTTTTCAATCAGAAGAATTGCGGCTTCTACGATCTCGCGCAGGTTGTGCGGCGGGATGTTGGTGGCCATGCCCACAGCGATGCCGCTGGCACCGTTGACGAGAAGATTCGGAATGCGCGAAGGCAGGACCACGGGCTCTTCGCGGGTCTGATCGAAGTTCGGAATGAAATCGACAGTCTCTTTTTCGAGATCGGCAAGAATGTCTTCGGAGATTTTTGCCAGCCGCGCTTCCGTGTACCGCATGGCCGCCGGGGGATCGCCGTCGACGGAGCCGAAGTTTCCCTGGCCATCAATGAGCGGATAGCGCATGTTGAAATCCTGTGCCAGGCGAACGAGCGCGGGATAGATGACCGCTTCACCGTGCGGGTGATAATTGCCGGAGGTGTCCCCGCAGATCTTGGCGCACTTGCGATAGCCACGATTGGAAGCGAGGCCCAGATCGTTCATGGCCACGAGGATGCGCCGCTGAACGGGCTTGAGGCCGTCGCGCACGTCGGGCAGCGCGCGCGCGATGATGACGCTCATCGCATAGTCGAGGTACGACTTGCGCATTTCGGCTTCGATATCAATGGGAAGCAATACTGATGTGTTCTGTTCGTCCGCCATGTGTCCTCAGCCTTCGCTCTTTCTCTACCAGCAGAATTTCAAGTCAAGACTGCAATTCACCGGTTGGTGCGTTCGAGCACGTAGGCTTTCACGGTGTCGAACGCATCGGCGGCGTTGGTGAAGCGGCGCGCCGCAAAATCTGCTTCCAGTTGCCACAAGAAGGCGTCGCGTTCGGCTTCCGATTCGAAAACGGCAGCCACGCCTTTCTCGTTGTCCGGGTTGGCAGTGGGCGTGGCGCGAAATTCGCTTACGCTCAGCCCACGAAGCCCCGGTAAAGTCGTCCAACCAAACTGGTAAACCATCGCTAACTTAAATATCCAGGTTCACAACTTCGAGGGCGTTGTCCTCGATGAACTTGCGTCGCGCTTCGACGTTTTCGCCCATGAGAGTGGTGAAAATATCTTCGGCGGCGACGGCGTCTTCGAGTTTTACCTGCAGCAGCGTGCGGGTATCTGCATTCATGGTGGTCTCCCACAACTGCTCCGCGTTCATTTCGCCCAAGCCCTTGAATCGGGTGATGGTGAAATCTTTTTTGGCGTCTTCCATCACATAGTTGAGCACGTCCGTGGCTTTCTCCCGGATGACTTTGGTGCCGTTGCGCGCCACGGTGAAGGGAGGATGATTGAACTCCTCGATCTGCTTGGACAGGGCACGCAGGCGCTTGTATTCCGCTGTGGACGCGACGGCCCAACTGATTTTCTGGTTGTGGGGGGCGCCAAACTGGATTTCGTAGAGGCTGTGCTCCTCGTCGAAGTTGAGTTTGCCTTCGAGTTTGAGTTTGCTCTTTTCCACTTCCTTTAATAGTTTTTCCAACGCCTTCTTGTCTTCGAAGTCGGATTTCTTTTCCAGGCCGCTCTCTGCCAGCAATTCCACCAGCCCCGGTTCACGCAGACGGCGGCCCAGTTTTGCGGCAGCGGCTTCGTATTCCTGAACATTAAGGAGAAACGAAGTGAGGCGCGCACCTTCAAGGTTGACGCCCTCCTTGGCCTTCACGATGTGGTCTTCGGTGGCGCGCTTCATCAGTTCGCGGGCGAAATCGCGCTCATCGCGAATGTAGCGCTCGGACTTGCCGCGCTTGACGCGATAGAGCGGTGGCTGCGCGATGTACACGTGGCCCCGCTCGATCAGTTCCTTCATGTGGCGGAAGAAGAAGGTAAGCAGAAGCGTGCGGATATGCGAACCGTCAACATCCGCGTCGGTCATGAGAATGATTTTGTGGTAGCGGAGTTTGCCTGCGTCGAAGTCGTCTTTACCGATACCGGTGCCCAGCGCCGTAATGATGGCGCGAATTTCCTCATGGCCGAGCATCTTGTCGTAGCGGGCCTTTTCGACGTTTAGGATTTTGCCCTTCAGGGGAAGGATGGCCTGGAATTTACGGTCGCGGCCCATTTTTGCCGAGCCACCGGCGGATTCACCCTCGACCACAAACAGTTCGCACCGGGCGGGATCGCGTTCCTGACAGTCGGCAAGCTTGCCGGGTAATCCGCTGGAATCCATCGCCGACTTGCGGCGGGTTAGTTCGCGGGCCTTGCGGGCAGCTTCACGGGCGCGGGCGGCATCAATGCACTTGCCGATGATGCGGCGTGCCACGGTCGAGTGCTTATCGAACCAGTCGCCGAGCTTCTCATTCACGAGTTGCTCGACATCACCCTTGATGTCGCTATTGAGTTTGCCTTTGGTCTGGCCTTCGAACTGGGGCTGCGGCAGGCGCACGCTGACAACGGCGACGAGTCCTTCGCGAACGTCGTCACCGGAGATGGTGACTTCGTCTTTCTGTTCTTTCAACATGCCGGCGTTGGACGCAAAGTTATTGATGGTCCGCGTAAGTGCCGAGCGGAAACCGGAAAGGTGTGTGCCGCCGTCGACGGTGTTGATGGTGTTGGCAAAAGAGAAGACGTTTTCGCCGTAGGTATCGTTGTACTGAAGGGCGATTTCGATTTCAACGTTTCCCTTTTTGCCTTCCATGTAGATCGGAGAATCGTGAAGCGTGCTCTTACCGCGGTTGAGATGCTTGACGAACTCCGCAATGCCTCCGGTGAAACGGAATTCCGCGGTCTTTTCCGTGCGCTCATCGGTGAGCGTGATTTTCAATCCCTTGTTCAGGAAAGCGTATTCGCGCAAGCGGGTGGCGAGAGTGTCGTAGCTGAAGGTGGTTTTCTCGAAAATGCTTGGATCGGGGTGGAAGGTGACCTTTGTGCCGGTCTTTCTGGTCTTGCCGGTCTGCTTCAGCTTGTTGGTAGGCTTGCCTTTTTCGTAGCTCTGCTCCCACACCGCGCCATCGCGCTGAATTTCCAGTTCGAGAGAGTCGGAAAGAGCATTGACAACGGACACGCCGACGCCGTGGAGACCACCAGAAACCTTGTAGGTGTCGGAGTCAAATTTTCCGCCGGCGTGCAGAACGGTGAGGACAACTTCGGCAGCGGGGCGCTTTTCCGTGGCGTGCATGTCGACAGGAATGCCGCGGCCATTGTCCACAACAGTTACGGAGTTGTCGGCGTGGACGGTGACGTTCACTTCATCCGCAAAGCCGGCCATGGCTTCGTCAACGGAGTTGTCCACGACTTCCCAAACGAGATGGTGAAGGCCCATTTCTCCGGTGGACCCAATGTACATGGCCGGACGCAGGCGGACGGCTTCAAGACCGCCGAGCACCTTAATGGATTTGGCGTCGTACTGGTGACCGCCCTTGCCCGTCACAGTTTCTTTGTCGCCCATTTCTTCTCCTGATGTGCGTGCCTACGGCAATCGAATCCTGTGGAGGTTCCCCGACGCACAGCGGGGGTTCCGACGGCGATGATGCAAAACCAATTTTAGTGAAGCCAGGAAAGGCGTGATGTTGGCAAACCCCATTCGTCGCCTCACCCTTTGACCGTGATCTCCGCGAAACCGATCACAGCTCGTAGGGTTCCTGCTTCATCCCGTCCCGCGCTCCGGGACGTGGCGAAGGCTTATCTTCTCCAGGCCGGTCGACCAACCCCTGGCGCAGGGTTTTTAGCGGCCAACCACTCCTGGCGGACGTGTCGATTTGGAGGAAAAACTGCGAATCGACAACTCTTAAATTTTACTGGAAAAGGGGTATTTTCTCAAGGAGAAGGATGGTGCTTGTGGATAAATAACCCTTTTATATTCTATGGAATAGACTATCGCGCGGGTTTCCGTCTGGCGGCTCTCGACGGTTCCATTCGGGCTTGAAATCCATTCTGCCGTCTGTGAGCAAGGGGGCTCCCGCCTTTGGCGAAGCGTGAGAAGAACTGCAGGGAATTTGCTGTCGTAGCGCTGGTCCATTTCGTCGATTTTCCGCCGCAACTGCTCTGGCCTTGCGGGCATCGAGTGCGGTTAGAGCAAGCACAGGATCGCGATGTGGACCGGGGCTGTGCGTTCGCCAGGGAGAACGCCGGGCGAGTTGGCCATGCCCTGTTCGGGGAAGAGGTAAGGCAAATCGCGACGTCCACCGAAGAGCGCCCCGCCGTGAGCTTCCAGACGGGAGTCTCAGGAGTCTAGGTCGCGATTGTGCAGGAGTCACTTCGAGTAATGCAATCGACGGTAGACTCAGGGAGTGTAGGCAAGATTTCGAATGAGGCGAATCGAAGCTCAGATCCGCATGGGCATGATGACATAACGGTAGCGGTAGCTTTCGTCAGCCAGGGGACGCATCTGACCGGCGGACTGTTCGTCCTTCAACTCAATGCTGATCGGGCCATCTGCGGCAGCGGCGAGGAAATCCAGCATGTAGCTGGAATTGAAGCCGATGGAAATAGGATCGCCTTTGTATTCCTTCTCGATGGATTCCTTGGCTTCACCATATTCCGGGCTGGAGGCGGAAATCTCCACGCCTTCGGTCGAGACCGCGAGCTTTACGGCGTGGGAACGCTGGTCCGCAAGCTGAGAGACGCGACGCACGGCGTCGGTCAATTCCGTGCGCTCCAGAACAACTGTTTTGTTGTTCTCGCGCGGGAGCACCGCTTCGTAATTGGGGAACTGTCCGGTGAGAATACGAGAAATCAGCAAGCGGTGGCCAACCTGGAAAAAGAGATGGCTTTCGTCCTTGGCGAATTCCATTTGCGCGTCCGAACCGGCAGCGGCCGAAAGCTTCTCTACTTCATCCATGGCTTTCTTGGGGATGAGCACGCGAACTTCGCCGTTCAGACCGGCCAGCTTTTGATCCGTTTCCGCAAGCGCCAAGCGGTGACCGTCGGTGGCAACCATGGCCAGAGTATCGGGCTTCAGGATCAGCAGGCCACCGTTGAGGGTATAGCGCGATTCCTCCATGGAAATGGCGAATTTGGTCTTGCCGATAAGGCTTTCCAGGACGGCCGCGGGGATTTTTACCAAGGTGTGCGGCATGGCGGGCAGCGCGGGAAAATTTTCCTTGGCCATGCCGACCATCTTGTATTTCTTCTTGTCGCTGACGATTTCGACCCAGTGGTTGTCCAGGAGTTTGAACTTGATCTCGCCTTCGGGGAGGAGGCGAACAAGTTCGAGTAGTTTCTTTGCGGGAATGGTGCCCGCGCCCTCTTTTTTGACCTTGGCTTCACAGGAGGTACGAACGCTAAGCTCCAGGTCGGTGGCGGTAATCGCAAGGCGATTACCCTTGGCTTCCACCAGGAGGTTAGAAAGAATGGGGATCGTGGTCTTGCGTTCCACCACTCCTTGGGTAGTGGTGAGTTCATTGAGCAGCGCTGACTTTGTTACGCTGAATTCCATCGATTGGGTTTCCTCGCGGACTGTTCCTGTTGCGGTCATCGGTTTCTCCGGTGCATAAGTACCGCTAGCGTACTTTACTCGTTTTCTTGCCAAGTATAAAGGGCACAAAGCGGGAAAGACCTGTGGAAATAGGGCCTGCTGAGGAATTTGGCAGAACTATTTTGGTGATCCGTGGCAAGGGATATTTGCACAAGGAAAAAAGCTGTCACAAAAGTCTTTTCCAACATAGAAAAAAGACTCTTCTTGTTGTGATGAGCGCTGTGGATTGGTGGAAAAGTGTCGCAACCGAGACCCTGGTTGGATTTTTGCCGAGTCGTGTGCGGTGGATTTTTCTGCGATTGTTCGGAAAACTCCCCGTTCTTCGAAGGATGAATAACACGGTCGAGTTCTTTCAACAAAGGGTCCGCATCATTCCCACGTGATCCTCACACCTTCTCCACACCTTTCTCGAGTGACAAATTCCTAAAGTGGGCATCCAAAGAAAGGCACTCCGCACAGTTTTTCCACAAAATCAGTGCGCGAATGATTTGCGCAAGAAGTAAATTTGACAACTGCAAGGAGTCGAAAACAATGGCTACAGTTCTGATCACAGGAGCAAATCGAGGATTGGGATGGGAGTTCGCCCGACAATACGCCGCCGACGGTTGGAATGTGCTGACAACGGCGCGTGATCCAGAGAAGAGCAGGGAACTCCTGGATCTAGCAAAGAAATCCAAAAAAGTAGCAGTGCACCAGTTGGACGTTGCGGATCAAGAGTCCATCCAGGGTCTTGCGGATGAGCTTGGTGGCAAACCAATTGACGTGCTGATCCACAATTCCGGGATCTATCCGCGCGAAGGGCAAAGGATAGGAGAGATCGACTATGAGGGCTGGCGCGCCGCGTTTGAGACCAATGTGTTTGGCCCGATGTGGCTCACCGAAGCATTACTGCAGAATGTGGAGGCCAGCGAACGCAAACAAATCGCCGCCATCAGCACCAGTATGTCGTCTTTGAGGGCCGTCGAGGGCGGCTCGGTGGCACAGGCGGGCACGTCGTATCAGTACCGCAGCAGCAAGGCAGCGCTGAACATGGCCATGTCTATCCTGGCGAAAGAATTGCAGCCGCGTGGCATCAGCGTGGTGCTGTTCGATCCAGGCTGGGTGAAGACGGATATGGGCGGTCCACACGCTCAACTCACTCCGGAACAAAGCATCGGTGGCATGCGCAAGGTCCTTGCCGGCGATCCCCAAGCGATTGCGGGAAGATTTCTAGGACACGATGGCACGCCGCGCCCGTGGTAACGCGTTCACCAGCAGGCAAGAAAAAAGCCAGCGAATTGTCCGCGGGCTTTTCCGTCAAGAATTGGGAAGAGCGAGCTACTGAAGGGCATCCATTAGACGCGTGATGGTGCGGTTCAAATCTTTGTCCGAGCGCCGCAACTCCTCGATCTTGTTGATGGAGTGCAATACAGTGGTGTGGTGCTTGCCACCGAACTGCCGTCCGATCTCTGGAAGCGACGCCGTGGTGAGCTGTTTGACGATGTACATGGCCACCTGACGCGGAAAAGCGATGGCCCGGGTGTTGCTGCGCATCTTGAGATCCTGTTCGCGCAAATTGAAGTGTTCACTGACGCGCTTCTGGATGAGGTCGATGGTGACGCGCTTTTCCTGGGAAGCGATGATGTTGCGGAGAACCTGCTGCGCCGTGGCCAGAGAGATGGTAGTGCCCGTGAGCGAGGCGTAAGCCATCAGGCGGGTCAAAGCACCTTCGAGCTCTCGGACGTTTGATTTTATGGCGCGCGCGATGTACTCGGCTACTTCGTCCGGGAGATGGAAGCGGTCATTCTCCGCCTTCTTCTGGAGGATGGCGATCTTGGTTTCAAGATCGGGCGGCTGGATATCGGCGATCAAGCCCCACTCAAAACGGGAACGCAACCGCTCTTCAATGGAATTGATGTCCTTCGGAAGGCAATCCGAGGAAATGACGATCTGCTTCTGCTGCTCATAAAGAGCGTTGAAGGTGTGAAAGAACTCCTCCTGGGTGCGTTCCTTGCCGGCGATGAACTGGATGTCATCCACGAGCAGCACGTCTACGGTATGGAAGCGATCGCGGAAGCTGATCATGCGATCGAAGCGCAGCGAGTTGATGACCTCGATGGTGAACTTTTCCGCGCTGACGTAACTGAGCCGCATGGCAGGATTGCGCTTCTTGATGGTGTGCCCGATGGCATGCATCAGGTGCGTTTTGCCCATACCCACCCCGCCATACAGGAAAAGCGGGTTGTAAGCCTTGGAAGGCGACTCGGCCACTGCTCGGGACGCGGCGTGAGCAAACTCATTGGACTTGCCAACGACGAAGCTGTCGAAGGTGTAGCGCGTGTTGAGTTGGTGATCGCTGCTCTCGAAATCCAGCTTGGACTGCTTCACACCGGAAGTAACTGGAGTGGCTGCGACGGGCTCTTCTTCCGTGCAAATGTACTGCACCTTGGTGTTCGGGGTGCCCATCTGGTGGAAGACAGCCTTGATGATTTCCCCATAGGTGCGCGTAAGGACCTGGCGGAAGACAGCGCTGGGAATCTGAACGACGAGAGTTTCGCCGTCCTGGCGGCTCAGCCGGGTAGGCTGGAACCAGGTGGAAAAGGTATTGATACTGACCCGCGATTTGATGAGATCAAGAAACTTGTCCCAGACATTCAAAGTATCGCGTTCGCGGCCAACTTGGGTAGCAGTCGTCATCGTCATGAAGGAAGCCAGACAGCATTATATTTCCACAAGTGTGAAAAACCTGTGGAAAGAGATCGGTAGCCCTAAAGCGTCACGCCTTGGAGTTCTTGCCCGCGCAGGAACGAGTGTTTTGTGCCCCTGTGGTTCCGCGCGGCCCATTTAGATTTGCAGGACCACGTTCCACTGCTTCAAAACTGGATGGATTCTCGCGCACTGTCTGCGCCGGAGCAAGCGAAAAGTGTGAGAAGTCCAGTACCAACGTTCACATGCCATTCACAACTTTTCCACAAGCACCGGAAATGTGCAAGTGCCGAAAAAAAGGCAGGGAAAACGGGCAAATTTGAAGAGAGTAAAATCTGTTTTTCGGTGAATTGCACTGAAATGGTGCAAGCAAAGCTGAGGAAAACTTGGGTAATTTTCTAGTGTTTTCGGTCCGGCCGGTGAAATTCATAGACCCCCAGAGGGTCTGAACCGATCAAAAGACGCTCTTCTTCGACCAGAATGACGGTCGCGTCCAATCGCGAACCGTTCGGTGTGTAGATCTGATACTCGGAGCGGCGGATGCCGTCCTTGTCAAAATGCACGAGTGTGTTGTGCAAACCCATCCAAACATCGCCGTTGACCGGATCCACTCCAAAGGCCGTCAGGATCGAGTGGAACGCGGGAGGATCGCTATGCGACTCCTCGCGTTCGATCTCCTTACGCGTGGAAGACGCTTCCGGATAGGCATCGACCCCGGTAAAGAGAAATTCCTGGGTGGCATTGCCGAAACGGTCGTATTGGCGGACGAGCGGCTCCGGCATGTACGTGAAACCGTAGTAGATGTGGCCTTTTGGATCGGAGGCGACACGCCCCATGTTCAGATAACGATCAAGGTCGGGGCGAGAAGACAGCGATTCAATCTCGCCAAATTCACGCACGACCTTTCCGTCCGCTCCGTACACGGTGACCTGATGGGTTGGTTGTATTGTGGAAACCGCGACTTCTCCCTCGGGAAGGGCTGCCAAAGAGAGGAGCGAACTCACAGGAAAGGCACGTAGCTGTTTGCCGTCGGGAGCGAACACGGTGACGAGGTTGTAGCCACGATCGGCGACGTAGACATTGCCCTGGGCGTCGACGTCACAATCTTCCCCAAACGCGATGGCGGAGCGGCCGGCTTTATTGCTTACTGGAGCTGGCGGCGGAGCGCCGATCACGGACAGTTGTTTGCCCTGGGCGTCAAAGATGGCGACCCCGACCGCAGGAGATGCCAGAACATAGTAGTTGCCGTTCGCGGAGTGGCGAAGCGCGCGGAGCCCCGGCCCAATGCTCGGGAAGATGCGGTGGCTGGCCATCAAGTCATCGTCGATTTCCGAGGCACCGGCCCAGAGCGCGCCGGCCACGGGCAAAAGCGCCCCTGCAACTGCCAAAACACCGAAAAATTTACGCATGGTCTCTCAGATTACTCCGGCAATCCAGTGGTTGCTTTTAGTTTAATCGAGCCGAAGACGAAGGCGGGCGATCGACTTGGCGCGCAGGCGGCCGGCCTGGTTTCGTGGACCAGAATCGTCTGTTTCGATGAGCACGGCGTTCATTTGCACGTCGCCCGCGGCCACCTCAAAACGAGTGGGCAATCCATCGATAAACTTCTTGATGATCGCGGTGCGTTCCATGCCGATGATGCCGTCGTGAGGCCCGGTCATGCCGACGTCGGTGATGAAGGCGGTGCCTTCGGGAAGCACGCGTTCGTCGGCGGTGGCAACATGGGTATGGGTGCCCACGACGGCAGTGGCTCGGCCATCGAGATACCAGCCGAAGCCGATCTTTTCGCTGGTCGTTTCCGCATGAATGTCAACGAGCACAAAGGCGACGTCAGGAGGAAGCTTGGCGAGCTCGCTGTCTGTCTTCTTGAAGGGGTCGTCATTGGGAGCCAGGAAAACGCGCCCCTGGACGTTCAGGACCGCATAGTTCACGCCATTTTTCGCGGTTCCGACGTAAAGTCCGGAGCCGGGGTTGCCTTCGGCAAAATTCGCCGGCCTCAGCAGACGGGGCTCGTGGGGAATAAAATCGTAAATTTCCTTGCGATCCCAACTGTGGTTGCCGCCGGTAAGAACCTCAATTCCGGCATGCAACAACTCCTCTGCGATCCGTGGCGTGATGCCGAAACCGGATGCGGAGTTTTCGCCGTTGGCGATGACCAGATCGATGTGCTGGTTCTCGACGAGATCGGCGAGACGGTCGCGGACGATCTGCCGGCCGGGCGAGCCTACGATGTCACCAATAAAGAGAACGCGCATGGAAGCCGAGGATCGGTCCTTGGCCGATCATCAAAAAAAGGAGCGGACTGCTCAGCCGTGGGAAGCTAGGCCGTGAACCTCTGAAATAGGTGGGCACCACGAGTCAACCATTAGGCTTTCCTGCCCCGCCCGCGAGTCCGATAAGAACTCGCTGACGGGACAGGCCGTGCACACAAGCTGACTGTCCGCAGCACCCCAGAGATTCGTTACGGTTCAAACGGCTTTCGCGTCCTCACCTGCTTCGAAGTACCGCTCCAGGGGGTATTATCCTCCCGGCACGGCTTGGCGTCCAACCGCAGACAGTTCGCAGCGCGAAAGGTTTAGCTGACCGAAGGAACAGTCCGAGAGTAGAATGGCCGACGCTGCCTAGAGGTGCCTCATGGCCACGAAATCACCGGAACGATCCGGGCTTAAGATCGGTTTTCTGGCGATTCTCGTGTTTTCCGCTACCGCGGCCATAGGGCAGGTGGCCGGCCCGGCCCAAACGCACCTCGGCAAAGTGAACTTTCCGACGAGTTGCTCGGCGGAAGCTCAGCCACGGCTCGAGAAGGGGTTGGCGTTGCTGCACTCCTTCCAATATACGGAGGCGCACCAGACGTGGGAAGAGGCGGAGACGCGCGATCCAAAGTGCGCGATGGCTCACTGGGGCAAGGCCATGTCGCTCTATGAGCAACTAGGGGACTTTCCCAATGAGAAATAACTAAGGGAAGGTCACCAGGAGATCGCGCAGGCGCGGAAGCTGCACCCCAAGACAGTTCGCGAGCAGGCGTTTCTCACCTCGACGGCCCCACCGGTTACGCATTCTCCGTTACAATGGCTCGGATTCGTGAGGAGAATGAGTTCATGAACTATCGGCGGTTTGGGCGTACGGGTTGGAAAGTGAGCGAAGTCGGATACGGAATGTGGGGGCTGGCGGGATGGAGCGGCTCGGACGAGGTGGAAACGCTGCAATCCCTCGATCGCGCGGTGGAGTTAGGTTGTAACTTCTTTGATACCGCATGGGCCTATGGCGACGGGAAGAGCGAGCAAATCCTGGGGAAGATTTTGAAAAAGCACAAGAATGATTCCGCCGGCGGTCCAGACAAGCATTTGTACGTGGCGACAAAAATTCCTCCCAAAAACCGGCGCTGGCCGAGCGCGCGCACCTTCACGCTCGAGGATTGCTACCCGCCGGAGTACGTCGAGGAGTACATCGAAAAGAGCCTGAAAAATCTCGGAACGGAAACGATTGACCTGATGCAGTTTCACACTTGGGAAGATCGTTGGCTGAACGACGAACGGCTGCCGCGCGCGATTGAAAAAATGAAAAAGAGCGGCAAGGTACGCGCGTTTGGACCAAGCATGAACCGCTGGGAGCCAGCAAACGGGATTCGCGCCGTGCTGGAGGGCCACGCGGAGGCGGTGCAGGTGATTTACAACATTTTCGATCAAAATCCGGAGGATGCGCTGTTTCCCGTTTGCCGGATGAAAGAAACGGCGGTGATCGCGCGTGTGCCTTTTGATGAAGGCACGCTGACCGGAACACTTACGCTCGATTCGAAATGGCCGGCGGGCGATTGGCGAAACACGTATTTCGTTCCAGAAAACTTGAAATCCAGCGTGGCGCACGCAGAGGCACTTCGACCGTTGATTTCGTCGGGCAGCACGATGGCGGAGATGGCCTTACGCTTCATTTTGAGCAATCCGGAGGTGAGCACGACCATCCCCGGAATGCGAAAACGGAAGAATGTCGAGGCGAATTGTGCCGCGAGTGCTGCCGGTCCGCTTCCGGCGGAGTTAGTCAAGAAGCTGCGGGGCCACCGTTGGGACCGGAATCCGACCTCATGGTCGCAGTGAGCGAGCGAATATGGCACGAAACTTCAAAGTACAGATATTTGGGCAGGTGTTTCCGATTCAGGGCGACCTGGACGAAGCCTACGTGCAGAAGTTGGCGGCGTACGTGGACGAGAAAATGCGCGCCATCGCAGACATGACGCCCACGGTGGATACGCAGAAAGTAGCAATCCTGGCGGCACTGGCGATCGCCGATGAGCTGCACAGCTTGCGAAAAGAGCGGGGTGAACGCGAGGAATTGTTGAAGGAACAAGCGGAACGCTGTCTCACCTTGGTGGAACGCGCGCTAAAGCAGGCAGAGTAACGAACGGCTCTAGCTGCCGCGCAAACTTGCGCCTAAGTTTTGTTCGAGCGCCGCTACGATGCGGGCAGACAAATTCGTGATCTGGGCATCGGTGAATGTGGCTTCCTTGCTCTGAAACGTGACGCGCACAAGCAACGAATATTTCCCTGCCGGAACATTCCTGCCGCGGAACAAATCTGCGGCTTCGATGGCTGTGATCTCCCGAATGCCAAGCGAAGCGATCGCTTTGGTCACTTCCGCGAAGGTCACGCCATCCGCGAGGAAAAGCGAGAAATCGCGCTGGACGCCTGGGAAACGCGGTAATGGTTCATAGCGGCGGTTGTTCTTCACGCCGTAATACACGCAGTAGAGCGGGCCGAGCGCAATCTCTGCAAGATAGACGTCCTGGCGGAATTTGAGTTTCTCGGCAACGCGTTTTGCCAGTTGGCCGGCGACACCGAGAGGCTGATTCCCCTCGATGCCAAGGTAAATCGTGCCGCGCTTTGCCGTGTTCAGCCACTGGGGGCCGCCGTTTTCCCAGCGCAACCCTCCCGACAGCGCACCGACGGCGTCAAGATCTCCCTTGAGATCGCCGAAATTGTACTCCCGCGGAGAGTCATAAAGGCCCGGTGCGCGCGCCGCACCGGTGGCGCCGATGGTTAGAACACGCGCTTCGACGGATTTGCCGTTGACGAAGCGATAGTGGTGTCCAATTTCAAAGAGCCGCACGTCGCGCTGGCTGTGATTCAGATTCCACTCAATCGCGGCGGCCATGGTGACCGCGCCCGTGGATTTCAGAACCCCAGCTTCCTCGCTGAGCGGATTCGCCAACCTCGTGGGAATTGCATCCGAGGGCCTGAAAAGTTCGTTGCGTTCTTCAGAAACGTGCGGGATGGTCAGAATTTCGTGATAGCCGAGGCCGATCAAGCGCTCCCGTAAGCGCGTCTCCGCTTCCTGGTGTGGCAAGCGCGCCGCGCCGGTGCGTGCCGCAGGCAAACGCGGAGGAAATTGATCCATGCCAAAAACGCGCGCGACCTCCTCAACGAGATCGATCTCGCGCTCGACATCCGCGCGCCAAGAAGGTTGCGTGCATTCCCACGCCGCCAGAAGAGAATTTTCCGAGCCGCGATTGTGATCGACGCGCACAGGAGAAAACCCAAGCGAAGAGAGGATGGCTTCCAGATGCCTGTCAGGAACGTCGGCGCCCATGACACGCAGGAACTCCGCACGAGTGATGGTAATTTTCTTGGCGGCACGTTTGCCGGGGTAAACATCAACGACGCCGGCGAGCAACTCTCCGCCTGCCAGCTGCAAGATTAATTCAGCGGCGCGGCGGGAGGCGACTTCGGCCATTTCTGGATCGGCGCCGCGGCCAAAACGAGTACTGGCTTCCGTGTAGAGTTTCAGCGCGCGCGAGGCACGGCGGATCGCAATGGGTTCAAACCAGGCGCACTCGATCAATACGTTTCTCGTGGAAAACGAGATCTCGGTTTCAGCGCCGCCCATAATGCCGCCGATGCCCACGGCGCGTGAACCATCGCCATCACAAACCATGCAAATACTGGGATCAAAGGTGCGCTCCATACCATCAAGCGTCTTCATCTTTTCGTTTTGTTCGGCGCGGCGCACGACGATGCTGTGATTGCCGACAAGATCGTAATCAAAGGTGTGCAGCGGGTGGCCCGTCTCGAGCATGACGTAGTTCGAGATGTCGACCACATTGTTGATGCTGGCCGTGCCTGCGGCTTCCAGGCGGGCTTTCAACCACGCCGGTGAAGGTTGAATCTTAACGCCACGAATCACACGTGCGGTGAACCGGCCGCACAACTCAGGCGCCTCAATTTTGACGCTCACAGCATCGCTGGCTTTTGCAGAAACGCTTTCCGCGGGTTTCTTGGCGATGCCCTTTACCGGAAGGCGATAAATCGCGCCGACTTCACGCGCGATCCCGAGCATCCCGAGACAGTCCGGACGATTGGAGGTAACTTCAGCATCGATGACCGCTCCGTGAGCGCCATTTTCGATGCCAGCGATGTTCGTGCCGGCAAGGGCCAGCCGCGACGCGAGTTCTTCCGGGGTCGCGGTGATCTCGACGAACTCTTTCAGCCAGTTATAGGCGACTTTCATCTCGAGTTCCCCAGCGTTTCCAGATTTCCGAAGTAGATCTGTGTGGTGTAATTCATGCGCACGCGACCATTCACCTGGTTTGCCCCAAAAAGCCTTTCCAGTTCGGCCATCATCGGACGGTAATTGGCGTGGCCCTCTTGCGGTGCGTATGAACTGCTGCGCAGGCGACCGGAGAGGCCGGCGAAATCGAACTCCTGGAAGTTGGCAAGCTCTCGCGAATGAAATCTATTTCCGGCGAAGAATCTTTGCATCACGGCAGCCCCAGGATAGGTCTCTTTCACGCGAGTGTAATCGGTTCCATAGCGCAAGAGCAGGTCTTCGTATTCCCGGCTAAAGTGCGACTCGGAGATGCGCCGGTCATTCCAAACGACAACGAGGAAGCCGCACGGTTTAAGAATGCGCTGGAATTCGTGTCGCGCCGCGTGAGGATCGAACCAATGAAAAGCCTGGCCCGCTGTGACCAGATCAACCGAGGAGTCGTCAAGCGTGGTGGCCTCCGCAGAGCCGTTGACGCTCGTGAAATTCCGATAGCTGCGTAAAACTTCCTCACCGCCTGCGCGCATTTCGTCGTTGGGTTCCACGCCGTAGACGGAATAGCCGTGTTCCAGAAAGAGTTTGCTCAGCAAGCCGGTGCCGGAACCGACATCGGCGATGACCCGATCGGGAAGAAGAGCACATTCCTTTCTAAGCAGATCCACCAAGGCCGAGGGGTAAGCGGGGCGATAGCGGATGTAATCCGCGACGCGATTCGAGAAGCGCTGTTTGGAATCGACAAAGGTCATAACCAAGCTCATGGAAACTGGCGCAAGAAGCGCACGTCGTTCTGGAAAAACGCCTGAATGTCGTCGATGCCGTATTTCAGCATGGCCAGGCGGTCGATGCCGATGCCAAAGGCGAAGCCGCTGACCTTTTTTGGATCGTAATTCACAAAGCCGTAGACCGCAGGATCGACCATCCCCGCGCCGAACAACTCGATCCAGCCGGAGCCCTTACATTTCCCACAAGTGCCGCCGGTTTTTCCCGTGCCACGGCCGCCACAGAATACGCAGGACGCGTCAAACTCGACGGAGGGTTCGGTAAACGGGAAATAACTGGGACGGAAACGTGTTGTGACACCTTCGCCAAAGAATTGCTTCACGAAGTAATCGATCGTACCGGTGAAATCGCAAAAAGTGATGTCCGAATCCACAGCCAGGCCTTCGATCTGGTGAAACATAAAGGAGTGCGTGGCGTCTGGATTGTCTCGGCGGTAAACCTTGCCGGGAACGATGACGCGAACGGGCGGTTCGCGCTTCTCCATAGTATGAATCTGCACGGGTGAAGTGTGCGTGCGAAGAAGCAGTGGGCCAGGAGCGCCTTTGGGCAATTCGAGATAGAAGGTGTCCATGTCGTCGCGGACCGGATGGTGCTCCGGAATATTCAGTGCCTCGAAATTGTAGTAAGGCGTTTCGATTTCCGGGCCTTCCACGACAGAAAAGCCGATGGAGAAGAAAATATCTTCGATCTCTTGAAAAACCTGGCGAATCAAATGGTGTGTGCCGACCGGACGAAGCACGCCAGGCAAAGAGAGATCGACGCGATCCTTGGCACTCGCGGCCGCTTCCGCGCCGGCTTCCACTGCGACACGGCGCATTTCGATTTGCGCATCGACGTGAGCTCGAAGTTCGTTCAAGGATGCGCCGACAGTGCGTTTGAGTTCTGGCGTAGCCGGTTTCAACCAATGGTCGGTGACCAGAGTCAGAACCCCGGATTTGCGGCCCAGCCATCCCTCACGCAAGGCTTTCCACGAGTTCTCGTCTGTAGCGCCGGCTGCTTCTGCGTCAAAGCGCTTGCGCAACTCCGCAAAGAGTGCATGGACCTGTTCGGCCGAAGAGGTGCCGAGAGTCGCGAGCGTCTGTGTGTGTTTCAATTCTGATGTCGACATGTATGAAGAAGAGAATACAACGCAGGGACACGGTTGTACGCGCCCCTGCGCAGAATTTATTCACGCTGGAGGCGTGAGCTACAGCGCTAGGCCTTTTTTGCGGCGGTCTTGGGCGCGAAGGCCTTGGCCTTTTCCGCAAGCTGAGCGAACCCGGGCATGTCCTTGACGGCCATGTCCGCGAGCACCTTGCGATCCACGGAGATGCCGGCAGCTTTCAGGCCGTGAATGAGTTGGCCGTAGGTTATGCCATTCTGGCGAGCGGCTGCGCCGACGCGCTGGATCCACAAACGGCGGTATTGGCGCTTCTTCACGCGGCGATCGCGTTTTGCGTAGCGATCCGCGCGATTGGCGGCTTCCTGTGCCGATTGATAGAGTTTGCTCTTTGTGAGGAAGAAACCTTTCGTCCTCTTAAGGTACTTCTTACGCCGAGCCCGGCGTTTTGTGCCGCGTTTTACGCGTGGCATGGGTTTTCTCCTTCGTAAGTAAGGAACAAAACGGGTTGCGTAGAAACGCGGCGAAGCGCTTCCAGCAACGGGTTTGTTTCCGGTGTGATTTGTCACCGCACGAGACTTGCGTCCCGGCTGTAACGGGCGATGGCATGAAAGTCATCGCCGTGTGCCCCGCGAACGGGGCGAAACGGCCGGCAGGCACCCGTGAAGCGCTGCCTGGCACGTTCTGCAGAACGATGTTCCGCAATTCTTGCATGGGCCGAGCAAACTCAGCCCCTACAAAACTCTAGGCTCCGTAAGGGAGCATCTGCCGCACGGCGGCGACGTCACGCTTGTTCACTTGTGTGAGCTTCTTCAGCTTGCGCATACGCTTGGCAGCTTTGGTGCCGAGAAGGTGACGCTTGCCGGAATGCATCCGCAGGATTTTGCCGTTGGCGGTGATCTTGAAGCGCTTCTTTGCGCCGCGATGGGTCTTCAACTTCAACTTCGGTTTCATTCGATTGCGTGGCATTGCTGTGAATCCTCTCCCTGCGAGCCGGCCAGAGCCAGCCCTGAAAATTTCCCCTTGAATTACGCGTTCGGCTGCGCCGAACTTGCCGGCCGGGCCGGAACGCCTGCACCCTTTTTCGGGGCCAGGAGCGCCACCAGAACATTGCCTTCCATCCGGGGCATGGTTTCGATCTGGCAGTGTTCGCCGATTTCGCCAAGGAGCCGCGTCATTTTCGCGCGTCCCACTTCCTGGTGGGCCATTTCACGGCCACGATGAAAAATCATAGCGCGAACTTTGTGGCCTTCCCCGAGGAAGCGGATGATCTGATTCTTGCGAACCTGATAATCATGCTCGGCGGTCGCGGGGCGAAACTTCACTTCCTTCAACTGCGAGCCACGGCTGCTCTTGCGCTGCTCGTGAGCCTTCTTGCTCAGCTGATACTGGTATTTGCCGTAGTCGGTGATCTTGCAAACCGGCGGATCCGCCGTGGGCGAAATCTCAACCAGATCCAATCCCTTTTCGCGGGCCAGGCGAAGGGCTTCAAACGGCTGCATGACACCCAACTGCCCGCCTTCTTCGTCAATCACTCGAACTTCCCGAGCACGTATCCGCTCGTTGATCCGGGTACGGTCGGCTTGCCGGAAATTCCGCTCTGCGATAAATCCCCCTAAGAAAAAAAGGCACCCGGCGAGCCGGGTCACACCCCGTTTTGATACCTAACCCCTGCCGCTACCACAGCATGGGGCAGACCTTAAAGTATAGCACGTGAAAAGGAAGGGGCAAGACCGCAGTACATTTCGGCGCTACAGAACAGGAGATTCCTTCCGAACCCAACGCTCTGCGGCGACTTCGAGGGAAGCAAGTCCGAATAGGCCGTGGAGTGCCGCGATTTTTGCCTGAAGCTGCGACGGCGCTCCGGGCACAAGGCGCAATCTCATATTCGCTTGCGGAGGCGGAATCTCAGGCAGCGGGCCGGTCGGGCGGAACTCCTGAAGAAGGCAGCCACCGGGGGCATCCGAGGAAGGATGAGGAGAGGCGGAATCCCATTCGATGAAAAACGGCAGATTGCCTTTGCGATCATCCGTCAGCCGCACGGTTCGCCAGCGCAGCGTTTGTCCGTTTGGCCGGACGCGAGAGCCGGCCATCGGGTCCGTACGGGGGACACCACGCTCCTTTAGAACTGAAGCCACTCGGTCGAGTTCGCGGGTGCGGATGGCCCAGCCCACAATGGTCGGCTCGGTGAGCGTGGCGATCTCCTGGTGCCATTGGAGAGCAGGCTGCGCCGGATCGGGGGAGAGTAACTCGAGATAAGAATTGTTACCCAAATTCAAAATGGCGTTGCGCGTGCCACGTCCTGGATGAGCGCCACCGACGACGGGACGATAGCCGGAGAGGTCGAATAGGCGAGCCATCCCTTCCTCCAGGTTTCGATAGCCCACGATGATGTGATCAAGATCGACAGGTATGGCCGGAATCGTGTCTGCCGCCATGGCTCCTCCTTGAGGCAGGAAAAATGCGGCCAGCGCGCCAGTAGACGTGCCGAGGAAGGAGCGACGAGAGAACATCGTGGGCCTCCAGGGCGGGGACGATAGAGTAACCCACTTTTGCGCGCGCAAGAAGAAAAGTGGAATGAAGCTTGTGCTTGGCCGCCTATTGTAAAGCTCCTCGTGGGTTTCCGTTCGATCCCCTCTCTGCGCGCGCATGGTTGCACGAGGTTCCGTCGCTTTGTAGGGGAACTATTTTGATGAGCTATCCCGCGTCCCCGGCCACAAGCAGTAAAATGGTCTGGCCCAAGAGGGTGGCGAAAAGAAGCGATGCTGCCACCAGGGTCATACGCTCATTTTTATGGAGCGCGGCGATCGCCTGCCCACCATCCAACACCCAGACAGGAATCCAGTTGAGCACGTTCAACAGCAAAAGCTATGCTGAAGGAAGCTTGGCAAAATAAAATTCTCACTATCTCTATCGTGGAACAACGCACGTCATGCGATGAAGTATTTGATCTTCGACCCAGGCAACCACAGCGGCGCTAAATCGCGCGCGAGTCATTCTCCTGTTTCAGGTCGGCAAGCAGCTCAGCGATCGGACGCCCACCGAGGTCACCTTTGCTGCGATGGCGAACGCTGACGGTGCCGGCCTCGGCTTCTTTCGGACCTACCACGAGCATGTAAGGAATTTTCTGCATCTGGGCGTCACGGATTTTCGCAGGCAGTTTTTCGTTGCGATCGTCGAGGTGCACGCGAATGCCATGGCTCTTCAACGTTTCGTGGATGTGTTTCGCGTAGTCAGCCACTTTTTCGCTGACTGGGCAGATTTCGACTTGTGTTGGCGCGAGCCACAGGGGGAAGGCACCAGCGTAGTGTTCGATCAAGATGCCAAAGAAGCGCTCGACGGAGCCGAGCAGCGCGCGGTGGACCATTAGCGGTTGGTGGCGAGCGCCATCCACGCCAACGAATTCCAGGCCGAAGCGCGCCGGCAGGTTGAAATCGAACTGAACTGTGGTGAGCTGCCACGGACGTCCGATGGCATCGATCAGCTTCACGTCAATTTTCGGGCCATAGAACGCGGCTTCGCCTGCCATCTTTTTGTAGGGGATCTTCAGTCGCGTCATCGTACTGGCGAGTACGGCTGTGGCACGATGCCAGTCCTCAGGCTTGCCCGCGTAGTTTTCCGGGTGCTGGGCATCCCAGTCGGAGAGTTCCACTTCGAACTTGTCGAAACCGAAATTCTTCATCACCGCGAACGCGAAATCGATGCAGGCTTCTACTTCTGATTCGATCTGGTCAGGAGTGCAGAAAATGTGCGCATCGTCCTGAGTGAACCCGCGAACGCGAAGCAGCCCGTGGAGCACGCCGCTGCGCTCGTAACGATAGACGGTACCCAGTTCGGCCAGCCGCACTGGCAAATCGCGGTAGCTGCGCAGTTTGGACTTGTAAATCAGGATGTGCCCCGGGCAGTTCATGGGCTTGAGTTGGTAATCGGCCTTCTCCACTTCGACGGCGCCAAACATGTTGTCTTTGTAGAAATTCGCGTGGCCAGAAGTTTTCCAAAGATCGAACCGCATAATATGGGGAGTGAAGACCAGATCATAGCCGCGCTTCAGAAGTTCATCGCGCAGCCAATTCTCGATCAGCGTGCGAATCAGGCCGCCCTTGGGATGCCAAAAAATCAGGCCGGGACCGGCTTCTTCCTGAATACTGAAGAGTTCCAATTCCGCGCCCAGTTTGCGATGATCGCGACGCTTGGCCTCTTCCAGGCGGTGAAGATATTCGTCCAGTTCCTTTTGGCTGAAGAAGGCAGCCGCGTAGATCCGTTGAAGCTGGGCATTTCCTTCCTGCCCTTTCCAGTAAGCGCCGGCGACGTTCATGATCTTGAACGCTTGAATGCGCTTGGTGGAAGGAATGTGCGGGCCGCGGCAGAAATCGATGAATTTGCCGGTGGTGTAGAAGGAGACCATGGGCTCATCGGCCTTCTCTTCGATGAGTTCGCACTTGAAAATCTGGTTGGAATCCTTGTAAAGCTTTAGGGCTTCGTCCTTCGGTAGCAACTTGCGCTCGTTCGGCAGGTCCTTATTGGCAAGCTCGTGCATCTTCTTCTCGATTTTCTCGAGATCCTCGGGAGTAAACGGCTCATCCCGCAGAAATTCGTAGAAGAAGCCGTTCTCGACCGGGGGACCGATACCGAGTTTGACGTTGGGATAAAGCTCCATAACCGCCGCGGCCAATAAATGTGCCGCGGAATGACGGAAAACATAGAGCGCGTCGGGGTCCTTTTCCGTAAGGATGTGCAAGGTGACGTCCTGCTCCAGGGGCCGACGCAGGTCGTACAGCAAGCTGCCGTCTTCGGCAGGGTCAACAGAATTGGAGAAGATTCCGGTCTTCTCTTTTATGCCATTGCCGCTGCTGCCGCGCACTTTGGCCACCAGCGCCGCCTCGGCAAGCCGTGGAGAAATGGATTTCGCGACTTCGACGGGCGTGGTTCCCTTGGGGAACTCCTTTACGCTGCCATCGGGGAGAGTGATGTGAATCTGATCCATGGTCGGAGTCCTGACATGCAGTAATCTGCAGTGTATTTGACTAGCTAGAGTATAGGCGGGTTGCGCGATGGTCAAGGCAGGCCCCAAGGCAAAGTCAAGAAACCGCATCGAGATTCGTAAAGCGACTGTCGGATTCAGGCCAGGGGACGCTACAATCTTTCTTTTGCATCGAGAGCCAAATTCTGGGCGAGGGAACGGAATGAAGTCTTTCCTGAAAGTATTGCTGCTGCTTGCTGTCTTTATCCTAGGCGGACGACTGAGTGCCCAAACTCCGCAAAAAGTGAACGCGGCAGACAGCCGCTACAAGGCGGACATTCTGGTGGTGGTGGCGCATCCCGATGACGAAGCATTTTTCACGCCGTATCTGGCACGTGCGATTTACGACATGCACAAACGCGTCGCTGTCATTTTCAGCACCCATGGCGGAAGTGGCGTGAACCGCTTCACGCGGGAACGTGGACCGGCAATGGCGAATGAGCGGGAGATCGAGGCGCGGGATGCTTGCGCCAAACTGGGTATTACCAATGTTTGGTTTCTGGATGGGAAGGACACTGCCACGCAAGATTTGCTGGATTCGCTAGCCAACTGGGGACATGGAGCCAACCTCGAGCGCCTCGTCGGACTTTTTCGATTGACGCGCCCGGAAGTGATCTTCACCCACTTTCCAGGAATCTTCATCGGTGAAAACCACGGGGACCATCAGGCCACTGGCGTTCTTGTAACCGAGGCCTTCGATCTCGCCGCGGACCCGCTCGTTTTTCCGTCGCAACTCGCCGGCGACACAAAGCACTACGAATCCTATCTCTCAAATTTGCGGCCCTGGCAAGCCAAGAAGATCTATTTCGGCAGCGACGCCACGGACAACAAACAGTTTGACGGTAGCGGGCCAACGTATTCGGTTCGGGAGATTTCGCCTTCCCAGAAGAAACCATACTGGCGCCTGGCTTTGGATTCCGCAACGGCCCACCGGACGCAATTTCCCGACGATATCGATCGCCTGGCCAAAATGAGTGACGGGGAGCTGGAAAAAATGATGAGCGATCCGAATTCGGCCTGGTGGTCGGAACCATCCACATTAATTTTCGGCAAGTCCGTGGTGGGTGGGAAACCGAACGACGACGTATTCGCCCATATCGACGAAAAGCCTCTGAAAGAAGCAGTTGTCCGCGGCCGTGCCGTGAACCAGGAAAGTCTGGCGCAACAATCCTGGCGGATGGAATTGGGCGGCCCCTGGAGATTCTATGCTGAGTTTTATCCTGCGTACGGTTTGACCGCGCTTCCTGTCGCAAAGGTTCCGGAGATCGGCGTCAAGGCGGGGACAACTCTGGTAGTTCCGATCGTGGTTCTCCACGATCCAGCAGAAACTTTACCAGTCAGTTTCTCTGTGAAAACGCCGGAGGGCTGGAAAATCACGCAGGGAGAAGGACGATTCCTCTTGCCCGCGGAAGCGTCGACTTCTCTGCTTGTGCTGGTGGAAACGCCCGCTTTGTCGGCTGAACAGTTGAACAAGGAAGTCGTGCAGGAAGTGACCATCCACGCCGAATCGGAAGGAAAATCCGTGGGCGAAGTGAGGCTAGGTGTCCTTCTGAAAGCGAGCGGGCTGCCTCAATAACGCAGCGCGGTTCATTTCTTTGGCCGCGCCGCCTCGAGCTGCTCCCACACCGCATCGGGGAGCATGGCAAGATCATTAAATTCGCCGGCACCGCGCAACCATTGCCCGCCATCAATCACAACACATTCTCCATTGATGTACTCGGCCATGTCGCTGAGAAGAAACGCGGCGAGATTGGTAAGTTCCTCATGTTTGCCGAAACGCCTCATGGGGTGCTTGTTGATGGCATGTTCCTCGAACTGCTTCGATGGCATCAGCCGGGACCATGCGCCTTCGGTCGGAAACGGGCCGGGAGCGATAGCGTTGATGCGGATATGGTATTTGGCCCACTCGACCGCCAGTGACGTGGTGAGCGCAAGAACTCCTGCTTTCGCACACGCCGAGGGCACCACGTAACCAGAACCGGAATTCGCGGCGGCATACGTTGTAGTGATGTTCAGGATATTGCCGCCGAGTTTCTTGGGGATGCGCCGTTTGGCAAAAGCCTGCGTACAATGAAACGTGCCGTTCAGCACGATACCGACGACCGAGTTGAACGCGTTAGGGGAAAGTTTTTCCGTGCGTGCCATGAAATTTCCGGCCGCGTTGTTGACCAGAGAATCGATCTCTCCAAATTGCTCTTCCGCTGCCGAAAAAGCAGATTCGACAGACGCGTATTCGCGGATATCGCAAGTGGTAAAGGCCGCCGCACCCCCGAGACGGTGAATTTCCGCGCAGGTCTCTTTCAGAGGTTCTTCCCGGCGCCCAATCAGGAACATGCGTGCGCCCAGCTTTGAGAATTCCATTGCCATGGAACGTCCAAGCCCGCTGCCGCCCCCCGTTAGGAAAATCGCCCGGCCCTTCAGAAGATCGGATGGAAACATTGGCCCTCCCTTTCCCGTGGGAAGCAGCATTGTAGCAGCGGAAAATGAACACCGGTGTAGCCAGGTAGCATTGCAGAGGGCGGAGACGGCGCTGCAAAAAGAACGAGGGCGGGATGGGGACCTGGACCCACCCCGCCCTGGCGCGGAAGCGGCGAACCGCTTGCCGCAATAACGCTGTGGCGCAAACGTTTTTCTACCGACCGCTCACGTTGCCAACCAGACCATGCTGCTCGCTCCACGCTTTCGGACCTACTCTCCGGTTTGGCGAGCCAGCCCAGTCCGAGCTTCCCCGCTTGTCCCTACCTACTCCCGCGGTTGCCTTCGGGCGCGATCGCGCCATGCCCGCGTTTCAGGGAAGGGCGGCGAGAAGCGTATCCACAGCGTGTATCAAATCCTTCCAGGCGACTTCGACAGCCTCCTGAATCCGTGCAATCTCCCGGTCGTCGGCGTCTTCGAGTTCCTGGATCCGGTGTTTGAACTCCGCGAACCGCGTGCGCACATACTCGAGCTCCCAATAGTGCTCAAGTTTTACGTTGACCTTCTGCCGAGCGAATCTGCCCTTCAAAAGCGCCACGCGTGCGGACAAATCCTCAACTTCCCCGACCGCGCGCTCGAGATAGGCTTGTTTGCGTTGCATCTCTGCTGGGCCTCCCTGGAGTGGCACCGAGGTAATCAGGCAGCCGGTGGGCTGAACGGCCGGTGTGTGTGGAAAAGCAGCTGGCGCACCAAAGTGGAGTATTCGTAAGTGCAGGAAAACAGAATAGATGGTCAATTTGAGACGAACGAGTCCACGCACGGCATGGGTGGGAAGACGCAGAACGGCCGAGGATGTGTGATGAAAAGCACGCAGTTCCCAGTTTGGGAATCACGGATTCCAAACTCGAGGGGAGTACCTGCTATGGGTCTAGAACTACCTCAGTTTGCCGGGCCCATGGTCGCCGGAATGGGGTGGCCCATGGCTTTGGCGTACTCGGAGTCATAGACGGTATTGCCCGGAAATTCTTCGGTGAGCTCCTTGAGGTTCTTCTGGGCCAAGGCATCCTGCTTTTCGCGGCGAGCAGAGAGTGCCAGAAGAATCTGCGCGAAAGGCTTCAGGTAATGGCCACTTTCGGCGGTTTTCTGAACCTCGGACATGCCGAGTTCCTTGTCGCCGTGGATCCCTCCGAACCATAAGACAAATCGCGCCGAGGAAGAAAGCGAGCCGATCACGTAGTAGGCGACCCCTGGCGCGACATAGGCATCGAACGCCTGGGGGTGGTCGCGAAGCAGTATTTCCGCGTTGGCGTTGGCTTCTTTGAGGTGTTTCAAGGCGTCGAGGTGTTTCTTCAGCAGCATGCTATCAGCGTCGGATTGCATGCCGGCGCAGAGAGTCAGTGCATAGAGCCCCTCCGGATCGCGTGCCTGTTTTTTCAGGCGCTGGGTGGCCAGGATACGAGCGCGGCTACAAGAATCTTCGAAGCCCTTGATTCGGCGGGGGTCCGGTGTGCCGGTGATTCCACCAAGGAATCGCTTGTCATCCAGGAAATAATCGCTCGTCAATACGCGTTGCAGAAAAAACTCTTCGAACAGATAGGTAGCGCCGAGGGAGACTTGCCCAAACGGTTCGGTGGGATTCTGGTCCGCCCACTTCTGAAAGACCTCGCGCGCTTCCGGAAACTGCTGCTCATAAAGCAGACGATAGCCCTGTTCAAGTTCCGGAGTGGAGGAGAAGGCCGGTCCCGGCGATTGGGCGGAAGCCTTTGGGAGGCAGAACGCGAAGCCCACAAGGGAAGCGAGCAGCATGTGAGAAACAAAACGCATGGTCCACCTGCCTCAAAATAGTCCGGGAAGGAATCGAGGTTTCCCGTTCATGGCCTCCCGATAGCGAGCGTCCGAAAAAAGGACCTGCTCTTCGGTGTTGATTCGGCGCGACAGTACCAGAATATGGGCGGCGGAACCAATGCCGGCGGTAATCCACGCACAATGCATGAGCGGAAGCACCAGCATTTCTACAAATACGGCGGCGTAATTCGGATGACGAACGTAACGGAAGGGGCCTGTGGTGATCACTCCCATGCCTGTAGAGTTCATCACCTCGACATTCCAATGCTCACCGAGCGTTCGAATCACCCACCAACGAACCACATTGGCGGCAAGAAAGATAACGAAGCAAGTTGCGCCGAGCAAGGGATAAAACGGACGGTGCAGGAAAAGCACTTCCACAGCGGCGCCAATCAGCACGCCGGTGTGAAGCACGACCATGGTCCGAAAGATGGGATCGACTACCCTGGAAGCTCCATGCGCCACCATTTCCCGCTGATGACGCCTGGAAATCTGCAGTTCGTAAAGGCGCAGGAGCGCTACGACAACCAGGAGACCGAGGTAGACTTTGACACTCAGTTCCATTGCAGCAACAAAAACTCCGCGCTAAATCCCGGGCCGAACGCGGCTGCGAAGGCGTGTTCGCCCGACTGCAGGGGTCGCTTTTCGAGCCACTCCTGGAGGATAAAGAGGATCGTCGCGCTCGACAGGTTTCCGACATTCGCGAGGATGTCCCAGGAAGGCTGGGTATCGCACTTGCAGAGGCCTAATTTCTCTTCCACATTTCCCAGCAGGCGCGCGCCGCCGGGATGGAGAATCCAGCCCTTAATGTCCTGGCGGGTCTTGCCGTGACGCTCCAGGAATCCGTGGACGAGTTCTTTAATTTCCCCGCCGATCATTTCCGGTACATCTTTCGCCAGCAGGATGTGAAAACCGGAGTCGCGCAAATCGAAGCCCATGGCTCCCAGCGAATCGGGAAATGTATAGGTCTCCGTGACCAGCACGCGCGGGCCGGGCTTCTCTTTTCCCGTGACGACCACGGCCGCGGCGCCATCGCCAAAGAGGATGGACGAAATCAGATTGGCCTGCGAAATATCCTTTCGCTGAAAGGTCAACGAGGGCAATTCCACCGCGATGATCAGGACATTGGAACCAGGATTCGACTTGATGTAATCCGCGGCTCGAGAGATGGCCATGGCGCCGGCCGCACAGCCAAGTTCGGTGAACGGCATGCGGCGAATATTGGAGCGGAAACCCATCAGCTTGATCAGGTGCGCATCGAGCGACGGAATCATGAAGCCCGTACAGGAGACGGTGATGATGAGGTCAATATCTGGGGGACGAAGGGCCGCCTTCTCCAGGCACTTTTCTGCGGCTTCGCGGCCGAGCTTCACGGCGTGTTCGATATATTCGTTATTCGTCTTCGCCAGCGCCCGCGGCTCAATCGTGTAATCGATGGGGAAAATGGCATGCCGCTGATGCACCTGGGCGTTGTCCACGATGGCCATCATGGCTTCCACGCGGCGATCGGGGATGTCAAAAACCTTCCCCATGTAATATTTCACATCGTCGCGCGTGATAAGGTACGGAGGAAGTGCCGTGGCGGACGCGGAAATGGTGGCAGCGGATGAGTGCCCGTTCGAGGAGCCCTGGTTCGACAAGTTCACGTGTACCGTCCCTTACCCGGTATTTAGTAGCTTCCAAAAATTTCGCGACGACCGAAGATGAGACGCAACCCTGTAGGGCGGAAGCACTTATTCGCAACTGTACATCAAATCGGGGCTCAGGGGAAATGCCAAGAAACCCTTCGGGAACCGGGGGCCACGACGCGCCCATGCGAAGGAGAGAAAAACATGAACCGCAGAAGTGCGATCTGTCGAACCTTCCTCTGTATGTGGCTGGTGGTATTGGCATTGCATGCGCCGGAACTTCTGGGCCAGGAAAAAATCGCGCCGCTGCTAGTGCTGATTTCGGTCGACGGCCTGCGTCCCGATTACGTGACCGCCGCCGATGCTCACGGAGCAAAACTGCCCAACTTGAGAAAGTTCATGAAAGAGGGTGCCTATGCCGAAGGAGTGGTGGGTGTCGTGCCTACGGTCACCTACCCCAGTCACACCACGCTCGTGACCGGCGTGTGGCCCGCGAAACATGGCATCTGGGCGAACACTACGTTTGATCCTCTCCAGAAGAACTACCAGGGTTGGTATTGGTATGCCGAAGACATTCGCGTGCCGACTCTCTGGGACGCAGCGGCCAAGGCCGGGCGGACGACCGCGAGCGTGCAGTGGCCTGTCACGGTAGGCGCGAATATCACCTGGAACATCCCGGAAGTCTGGCGCGCGGGCACCCCCGAGGACGCCAAGCTGATTCACGCCTTGTCGACGCGAGGGCTGCTGGACGAAGCAGGGGCGGAAATCGGCCCTTATCGTGGGGGCACGGACACCTCCGGCGATGGCGACGAAGTCCGGGTCAAGTATGCCATCTGGATTTTGGAGAAGAAGCGGCCCGGACTGCTCACGTTGCATCTCACAGCGCTCGACCACATTCAGCATGAGACTGGCCCGTTCAGCGACGAATCGATTGCCATTCTGGAGCGATTGGATGCGCTCGTTGGCAAGGTTCGCGAAGCGGCTGAACGACTCGCGCCGGAGCGCACGTTTGTGGCCGTTGTGTCTGACCATGGATTCGCAAACTATGATGAGCAACTGAATCTGTTCTCTGCGTTTCGTGAAGCGCATCTGTTCACCGCCAATGAAAAAGGAAGCATCACGGATTGGAAAGCCATGCCCTGGGAAACCGGCGGTTCCGCGGCAATTGTGCTGAAAGATCCAAGAGATCAAGCGACGCTAGGGCAAGTGCGCGAATTATTGGCGAAATTGGCGGCCGATCCGGCAAATGGAATTGATCGCGTGCTCGAAGCGGAAGAATTGCACAAGCGAGGCGGCTATCCGGATGCGTCGTTTTTCGTGAGCCTGAAACCCGGCTGGCGAACCGCCGCCTCGTTGGCCGGACCTGTGCTCATGAAAGTGAAACCGGGAGGAACGCACGGCGAACTCCCCGACGTGCCGGAAATGCATGCCGCTTTTTTCCTGGTGGGGCCAGGCGTGCCGGCGGGCAAGAATCTTGGATGGATGGACATGCGCGACGTGGCTCCCACGCTGGCGAAAGAAGCGGGCCTACCGTTGCCTACTGCGGACGGGAAGGCACTGCTGCACTAAACCGAGAGGTTCGGTCGTTTCTCGAGAATTTCAGGGAAGAGCTTTATGGCGAGCCTGGCGCAGGACGGGATGGAATTGTACAAAGACGTGGTCGTCGTCGGCGTGCTCGTCGTGGCAGGCGAAACACACGGATGAGGGCAAGGTCTTGGCGGACTCCGAGAGGTTGCCGCCTTCGCCGAACGAAAAATAGGCCCAGCCGTCCTTGAAGCGTTGGGCATCCTTGACGGAAACCGCGAGGCCGGTAAATGTGCCTTCAAAATAGCCCGCCTTGTTGATGGAAACTTTTTGTGCCGGCTCGTAAACTACCAGCAAGAACATGGTCTTATCCGGAAACTTGCCGGTAGCCTTGTAAGCGTCGAAGGCCTCGGATTGTGTGTAGATGTTGTGAAATTCTCCCGGACCCTTTTGGTCGCTGGTGTCGTAGCTCATCCCCATGTTTGATCCGACAAAAGTCCAGTGTTCAAAGTTTTTCGGCTGAAGCAACGCCCCGGCGGAATCGTACTGAGGCAGCGGCATCACCGGCGGTGCAGGAGCGGCCGTTGAGCCGGCATGCGCGAAGGAAATGGCCAGGAGTAGTGCTGCCAGAGAAAGAAGAAGGAAGATGCGCATCAAGCACCTCGGGATGAGGTGATTGTGCGCCGGAGCTTCAGAAATATGCAAATGGCCGGAGCGGCGCGCCACAATGGAAAAGAAGCTAGCTGGCCGCTTCCTGACTGGCGCGAATTTCCTGCCAGCGGCGCGGGCGCTTGTTGTACTGCAGCACTTTTTTGCGCAGCCGAATGGACTTAGGCGTGATTTCGACGAGTTCGTCGTCGGCAATGAACTCGATGGCCTGCTCCAGACTGAGGACGCGATGTGGAATCAAGCGGATGGCCTCGTCCGCGGAAGAGGAGCGCATGTTGGTGAGCTTCTTTTCCTTTGTGACGTTCACTTCCATGTCTTGTTCGCGTGAATTTTCGCCAACCACCATACCTTCGTACACTTCGATGGTCGGGCCAATAAAGAGCTCGCCGCGCTCCTGCAAACCCCACAGCGCGTAAGCGGTGGATACACCGGGGCGATCGGCAACGAGTGCACCGGTAGGACGCAAGGCCATATCGCCCCCGTACTCCATCCAGCCATCGAAGATGGAGTGAATCAACGCCGTGCCGCGGGTGTCGGTCAGCAGTTGGCTGCGCAGTCCGATTAATCCGCGCGACGGAATTTTAAAATCGAGGCGCACGCGGCCGGAGCCGTGGTTGCTCATCTTGAGCATTTCGCCGCGGCGGCTGCCAATGGTTTCCATGATGATGCCGATAAAATTTTCGGGAATGTCGATCACCAGGCGCTCGACCGGTTCCATCTTCTTGCCATTCTCGGAACGCACTACGATTTCGGGTTTGCCGACCATGATTTCAAAGCCTTCGCGGCGCATGGTCTCAATCAAGATGGCCAGCTGTAATTCGCCGCGGCCGAGCACGCGGAAGGATTCTGGCGTATCGGTGTCTTCCACGCGGATGGATACATTGGTGAGCAGTTCTTTCGCCAGTCGATCACGGAGGTCGCGGGAAGTGAGGTACGTTCCTTCGCGGCCGCAGAGCGGGCCGGAATTGACGCTGAAGATCATGGCCAGCGTGGGCTCGTCGATGGTCAGTGGCTCCAGAGGCGATGGATTATCGAGAGCGGTGATGCTTTCACCGATCTGAATGCCTTCCACCCCTGCGATGGCGACGATGTCACCGGCAACCACCGTGTCGGCTTCATCGCGTTCGAGTCCGCGGAAGGTGTACAGCTTGGTGATTTTTGTGGAAATGAGCTTGCCGTCGAGTTTGCTGATGCCGACTTCTTCGCCGCGATTCAGCGTGCCGTTGAACACGCGGCAGATCGCCAGGCGCCCCAGAAATTCAGAGTAATCGAGATTGGTGACCTGAAGCTGCAGCACCCCCGCAGGATCGCCCGTCGGACGGGGAATCTTGTTGACGATGGCTTCGAACAACGGGAGCAGGTCCTTGGAGTCGTCGCCCACCTGGCGATGCGCCACGCCGGCGCGAGCGTTGGTATAGACGATGGGAAAGTCGAGTTGGTCCTCGGTGGCGTCGAGGTCGATGAACAGGTCGTAGATTTCGTTCAGAACTTCTTCGGGGCGCGCGTCGGGGCGGTCTATTTTATTGAGCACAACGATCGGAGGAAGCTTGGCCGCGAGCGCCTTCTGAAGAACGTAGCGAGTCTGAGGCAGCGGACCTTCGCTGGCATCGACGAGAAGCACAACGCCGTCCACCATGCGCAGCGCTCTCTCGACTTCGCCGCCGAAGTCGCTGTGGCCCGGAGTGTCCACGATGTTGATCTTGGTATCGTGGAAAAACAGCGCCGTATTCTTGGCCAGAATGGTGATGCCGCGCTCGCGTTCGAGGTCGTTCGAGTCCATCACACGTTCAATGACGGCCTGGTTGGCGCGAAAGATGCCGCTCTGCCGGAGCATGGTGTCGACCAGCGTGGTTTTGCCGTGATCGACGTGGGCGATAATAGCGATATTGCGAATCTCTTGGGTCATGTTCGTAAAAGCGTCTTAAGACAAAAATAGCTGCTGATACAACCAGCAGCCCGGACGAATCCCTTTCTTCATCGGTAACAGGTGCGGTCTACGAACCTTTATTTTACCAGACCCGGCGCACTCAGGCCACCACATCTACAGACGTTGTTACGCGCTAAAGTGAGCGCAAACCTCGCGGGCGGACCGGGTGTGGTATGCTCACGGCGATTTTTTGTGCGCGTCTGAAAATGTATGGGGGCACTGTGAGGGACCGGATGAAGTCGTTGCGGAAGGGCATGTGCGTTGCGGTGAGCGCGGTGATGCTCACCATTTCGGTTGCTGCGCAGGACCAGAAACCGGCGCGGCCGGACCTGCCCAAACTCTTCGAGAAGAAAGAAGTGATGATCCGCATGCGCGACGGCGTGAAGCTGCACACGGAGATTTACACGCCACGCGACGCGCAAGAACCTCTTCCCATGCTCATGGAACGATCCCCCTACGGCATCTCCGGCGGCCCGCAAGGCTACAGCGCCCATCTGTTCGCCGCCCAGGATCTCTATGCAGACGGTTACATCTTTGTCTACCAGGACATTCGCGGGCGCTACGGTTCGGAAGGAAAGTTTGAGATGAACCGGCCATTGCACGATCCGAAAGATCCCAAAGGTGTGGATGAAAGTACAGACACGTACGACACAATCGAGTGGCTGGTGAAGCATATAGCGAAAAACAGCGGGCGCGTCGGCGTCTGGGGAATTTCCTATGGAGGGTTTCTTTCGGCCATGGCCATGGTGAATCCACATCCCGCGCTCAAAGCAGTTTCCGAGCAGGCATGCATGGGTGACGCCTGGATGGGCGACGATTTCTTTCACAATGGCGCCTTCCGTCTGAGCTACGGCTTCGAATACTCAGCGCTGATGGAAACTTCGAACGAAAATTACAGTTTTGAGTTCAACAATTTTGATCTGTACGACTGGTTTTTGCGCCTCGGCGTGCTCTCCAACGCCAATGAGCGTTACTTCCACGCGAAAATCCCCACTTGGAACAATTTCGTGAACCATCCGAGCTACGATAATTTCTGGCAAATCCACGCCGTAGAATCGGCTTTGAAAGAACCGACGGTGCCGAACCTGAATGTGGCCGGCTGGTGGGACCAGGAGGATTTTTACGGCCCCATGCGCACGTACGAAAACCTGGAGAAATCCGATACGAAGCACCTGAATTATGTTGTGGTCGGACCGTGGAATCACGGCGGTTGGGCACACGGCGCCGGCGCTACACTCGGCGAGATACCCTTTGGCTCAAATACCGCAGAATACTTCCGCCAGAAAGTGGAAGCACCGTGGTTCGCCTACTGGTTGCACGACAAGGGAACTCTGCCCTTCCAGGAAGCACTGCTGTTCCAAACGGGTAGCGACACGTGGACCAGTTTCAGCGCGTGGCCTCCGAAAGAAGCCGAGAAAAAAAATCTGTATTTTGGCGAAAGCGGAAAACTTTCCTTCGACGCGCCCAAAGCGAAAAGCGCTGACACCTTTGATTCCTACGTGAGCGATCCCGCCCACCCCGTTCCCTACCGCCACCGGCCCGTGGACATGACCTATCCGAACGACCATCCCGGAAACTGGTACACCTGGCTGGTGCAGGACCAGCGTTTCGTGGACAACCGCCCGGACGTGCTGACCTGGCAGACCGACGAATTGCAGGACGACGTGGCCATCGCCGGGCAAGTGACCGCAAAACTCTTCGCCTCTACAACCGGCACGGACAGCGATTGGGTCGTAAAGCTCATCGACGTCTATCCGCAAAAGGTGGAGTCCGACTGGAAGCTCTCAGGGTACGAGCTGATGATTGCCGATGAAATCTTTCGCGGCCGTTACCGGAAATCGTACGAAAAGCCTGAAGCGCTGGTAGCAGGAGAAATTATGCCATTCACGTTCAGCTTGCATACCGCCGATCACGTCTTCAAGAAGGGTCACCGCATCATGGTGCAGGTGCAGAGCACATGGTTCCCGCTCTACGACCGCAATCCACAAAAGTTTGTGCCCAACATTTTTGAGGCAAAGGAATCCGACTACCAGAAAGCCACGCAGAAGATTTATCGGTCTGAGGAACATCCCTCCAGTGTGGAAATTTCCGTAGTGCCGGAAACCGCGGGGCACTGAAGCAACATTTGTCAGCTTTTATTTGGCTGCTTCGGAGGCTTCGCCGGAGCGGAAAAACGTCCACGGTCCCGCTTTCATGTCGCGGAGGTACAGCTTCTGCCAGGCGAAGTCCGGGTGAGAAGCAAGGAAGGGCTCGGCACGGAAGTCCTCGCCGCAGGGATGTCCCATGCGGGCCACCAAGCGCATTTCCTTCGTCATGGTCGAATCCGTGGCTTTACCCTGGACAGCGCCACCTGGGTAATAAGGTCCCCAGCCCCAGAGAGAAATGCCCCGCGCGTTGTTCTCGACGTGGCCGCACAAAGTGCGCTCGTTCGCCTCGGTCTTCCTCTCGAAAGAATCGAAGTGGTCGCCCAGCATTTCCTGCGCAAGCGAAACGTCGAGCTTGCCTTTGTTTTGATTTAACAGTTGTTCCCAACGAACGCGCCGGGCATTCGGCGAAGTTTCCAGGTTGTTGGGGTCAAATTGCGGAGCGTCTTGCTTAATCACCTTAGGATCGCGCGCCCCATTGGAGCCGGAGAACACGCCATCCTTCGTTCGCCACAGTTTGTAGGCTCTCAGACCGAGCTCGAGCTGCGCAATCTCCCCAGTCTTTCGGTCGCCGAGCAGCCAGTCGTTCGCGTAACCGCCGTTGTTGCCGTCCAGCATGATACGCGTGTAGTCGTCGATGGAGCCGGCGTATTGCAGCGCCTTGCGCGCGCGCATGAATTCGGGTTTGCCGTTGGGATCCCAACCTTCGAACTGGCTGATGGTGGTTTCCGTAACCATTAATCCATCACTGTTAATCCCGAAATCGTCGTCGCTGACGATGACACCGGGAAATCCGTCCATCAAGATGCGGTAGCCCTGGGTCGGCTGAATGTCAAAAATGATGCGCCAGCGTTCACCTTTCATGTAGCTGGTCCAATTGTTGTGCGCGATCACGATCTGCCCGTCTTTGGTCCAGCTTCCGGTGGCCACAAAGGCGCTGCAATTCCCGGGACTCTTGAGATTCGGCGCATTGGCCTTTTTTTCGAGCTTGTCCAGCCAGGGCACGTAGTAATCCGGTACTTCCTCGAAAGAATTCAGCGCAACGATGTCGTACACGTCCAATGGCGAACCCGTGCGTGCGTTCATCCCTTCCGCAATGCCCTCAAGTTCCTGCTGGTATTCAGCATCGAGTTTGGGCCAAAGTTTCTCGCGAGCCACCTCGCGGAAAAAGGGCCAGTCACGTTGGGTGGAATGCACCATGTCCGCGGATACTGCGGTAAACGCGTCCTCAATTTCTTTGGCGAGCAAATAGCCATGCTGAAAACCCAGGGAAGTGGGGTCACCCTGCAGATGAACGTAGAGCCAACCGCCGCGCTCGAGACTGTACGCGCCTTTCAGGCGTGGATCGTTGGACGTATTGTGCTCGCGGGCAGAGGCGATCGCTGCTTCCATCTCGTTCTTGGCATCTACGGCGTCGGTGTAGGAGCGCCTTCCGGCCCATAGAAGCCCCGCGCCGACAATCAGAATTGTAAGAGCTGCCACTTTGCGCCCGACATCGGACATGTCCACTGGCTCCTTTTGCTTTGCTCGCTGCAGCAATGATGAAGCGAGTCTATCGAGAATCGGGAAAAGCGACAACCCGAAGCAATCGCCAAATGGGTCACAGGCGTGCCCAATCCATGTGTTCTCTGGTACATTCACAAAATGCTGACGGCGATCACACGAAAAGTAAGTTCCGCGCTGGCTAACTGCGAGCTCAGCTTCATTGCGCGCAAGCCGATCGACATGGAAAAAGCACGCGCGCAGCACCACGCCTATGAACTTCACTTGGGCAAACTTGGCGCGCATGTCATTTCTCTTCCCGAGGAGCCAGATTTGCCGGACTCCATGTTCGTCGAAGACCCGGCCATTGTGCTGGACGAAGTGGCGGTGATTTGTCCCCTCGGTGCGGGATCGCGTCGAAAGGAAGCGCCGACGATCGCAGCAGCTCTGGAAAAATATCGCAAGCTGGCCCACATCAAGCTACCGGGGACACTCGAAGGCGGCGATGTTCTCCGTGTGGGGAAGAAAGTGCTTGTGGGGAGCACGGCGCGTTCGAACCCCGAGGGTATCCGCCAGCTCGCGGTGATCCTGGATCATTTTGGCTACGACGTCACGGCAGTCCCTGTGGCGGGATGCCTGCACTTGAAGTCGGCGGTAACCGACCTCGGCCGGAACACGCTGCTGGCCAATCGCGCCTGGTTCGACTGGAAACGGCTCGAAGGGTTCGAATGGGTGGACGTGGATGCCTCGGAGGCACACGCGGGAAACGCCCTGGCGATCGGCGACTCCGTGATCTTTCCGGCTTCCTTCCCGAAGACTCTGGAGAAAATAGAATCGCGCGGATTCAAGGTTTCTCCGCTGGATATCAGCGAGTTACAGAAAGCAGAATCGGGACTGACCTGCTCCAGCCTCTTATTTGAGGCATTCGGCTAGAAGGGCCTTTCCCACAGGTTTTTCAGTTCGGCACCGACCTCGGAATTTTCGCTAAATTTTGGTTGGAAATTCGGCCTGACATGTTATTCTCTCCTTATGTTGGCTACTGCTACGAAGCGAATGACCGGCCCGTCGACGAAGACCTCTACGTCGACTACGACTATGATTAAGCGCACTACAATCGCTTCGGGCGCGGGGAGAAACAGCTAGCCAGCGAGAAAGAGTTTCCAAACCCACCGCCAGAAGCGAACCTGGCGGTGGGTTTTTTAGTTCTAACCCCTTCCAGAGACGCTCCAGCGGAAACGAACAAGGAGCGCTACCCATGATCCCGGAACAGCAGGAACTAAGCGCCACGGCGGAGGGTGAGTCAGGCCCACACGAACGCGGGCGCTGCCTGGAGAGCGTGCTTGCGCTCCCCGCTGAGTTTCCCTTCCAAGAAAACGTCATTGCCTTCAAGTTTGGCGGCAGCTCCTTGCTCGGAGCGGAACGCTTGCTCCACGCCGCAAGGCTCGTTCAGAAGGAGGCCGAGACGCGTCCCGTGACTGCGGTCGTTTCCGCCATGAAGGGTGTGACCGACCGGTTGTTACGCTTGGGACAATGGCTCGGGCAGGGGCGAAATCTGCAAGCCCACAAGGAATCGGAAGCCATCGCCGAGCTGCATCTGGCTACTCTCGAAGACCTGCTGCTGGATTCCGAAGAACACGGCCGCGTGCGGCAAGAGCTCGCGCTTCTGACCGATGATCTTCTGCATGAGGCGCCAGCGCGCGGCCACGTCGAGGCCAACGGGGCTTTGCTTGACCGCCTGGCCTCGTTTGGAGAACGATATGCTGCCCGGCTGTTTGCCGCAGCGCTCAGCAAGATCGGAGTGACGGCCGTGCCGGTTGCTTCTTCGGATTTTGTCCTGACGTGCGACAATTTCCGTGACGCAAAACCGCACCTGGAGCACACGCGGCGCCGCGGCCGGGAAATCCTGCTGCCCCTGCTCGAAGCAGGCATCGTTCCTGTCGTGACCGGCTTTATTGGCGCCACAGAGGACGGACGAATTACAACCTTGGGACGCAATAGCTCTGACTTTTCCGGCGCGCTCATCGCCCACGTAGTAGACGCCGAGGAATTGGTGATCTGGACCGACGTGGACGGCATTTACACGGCGAACCCGCGCGAATCGGCGGAGGCAAAGCTGTTGCATGAATTGAGTTACGACCAGGCTCATGCATTGGCGGCAAGCGGCGCGAAAGTGCTGCACCCGCATGTGCTCCCGTTGGCCGCGCAGACGGAAATGACGGTATGGGTAAAGAACACGTTCAAGCCGCACGCTCGTGGCACTCGCATCGGCTCTCAACTAAACGGAGGATGGGCATGAACGCTCGAGTAAACACAAAAAGATGGCGCGCGGGCGTTTTGGGCGCTACGGGGATGGTCGGCCAGCGCATCGTGAAACTCCTTTCGGAGCATCCCTGGTTTGAGTTGACCGCGGTCGCCGCTTCTGAACGGTCCACCGGAAAGACTTATGCGGATGCGACCCGTTGGCATTTGGAAGGGCCCGTACCGGAACGCGTGCGCGGCCTGGTGGTGAAAGATCTGGAACCCACCCTGGATTGCGATTTTGTATTTTCGGCCCTGGATTCTTCCGTCGCCGGCGAAGCCGAAGAGCAATTTGCGCGCGCAGGCTATGCGGTGGTCAGCAACTCGAAAAATCATCGTATGGACCCGGATGTGCCGTTGCTGATCCCGGAAGTAAACGCCGCGCATGTGAATTGCATCCCCGTGCAGCAAAAAAATCGCGGCTACGATTCCGGCTTCATTGTGACCAATCCGAATTGCTCGACAGCGGGATTGGTTCTGGTTCTGAAACCACTGGCCGATGCCTTTGGGCTCGAGAAATTGTTCGTCGTTACGCTCCAGGCGGTTTCCGGCGCAGGCTATCCAGGAGTTCCCGCGATGGACGCGCTTGGAAACGTGGTGCCGTACATCAGCGGTGAAGAAGAAAAGATGGAAGCCGAGCCGCAGAAGTTGCTGGGAAAATGGGATGGCCATCGGTTCATCGATGCGGGATTGGGAATCAGCGCCCACTGCAACCGTGTACCCGTTGTGGATGGACATCTCGAATGCGTGTCTGTGCGGCTGAAAAAGACCGCGACCATTGCGGAAGTGGAAGAGGCGCTGCGCAGCTTCGAGGTCTCCGAAGAACTGGCGTCCTTGCCCACTGCCTTAAAACGCCCGGTTGTGGTGCTCGACGGAGATGATCGCCCGCAACCCAGAAAAGACGCCAACACAGGACACGGCATGGCCGCTGTCGTCGGCCGTGTCCGTGAATGCCCACTGCTGGATGTGAAGCTGACCCTGCTGTCGCACAATCTCGTGCGTGGAGCGGCAGGGGCGGCGCTTCTGAATGCGGAATTGCTAGCCGCACGGGGATTCTTGAAATCCCGGCAAGCCGAGCCCTCCGAAGTGGAACAAGCGACTCGCTGAACAAAATTCTCTTACAGCGCAAAATAGTAGTGCACTAGATGGTAGAAGATCGGCGCGGCAAAGCACAGCGAGTCAATGCGATCGAGGATGCCGCCGCGCCCTTCGACCACTACGCCGAAATCCTTAATGCCGATATCGCGCTTGATCGCGCTCATTACCAGGCCGCCATTAAAACCCAAAATACAAATCATCAAGGACATTCCCGCCGACTGCAGCGGCGTGAAGGGAGTGGCCCACCACAACGCAGTACCGAGTGCGGTGGCGCTCACCACACCGCCCACAAATCCTTCCCACGTTTTGTTTGGACTGACGCGCCAAGCAATTTTATGTTTCCCGATAAGTTGGCCCCACACATACTGCAGAACATCGCTCATCTGGTCGACGACCACCAGATAAAGCAGCAGGCGCGCATCGTGGCCCTCGTATCCAGGAATCTTCAGCAAAAGCAAGGCCGGCGCGTAGCTCAGCGAGTACACGCACACCATAATACCGAATTGAATTTTGGAGGCGCGCTCCAGAAAATGTTCGGTGTCTCCAGCGATGGCAATGCTTGGTGGAATGAAAATGCAGGCGAGCACCGGAATCATAATGGCGAATAGGATGTACCACTGGTTGCCGATGAGGTAATACTGCAACGGCATGATGACGAAGAAGCTCCAGAACAAGGTGCGATGATCGCCCCGGCGCGTGGGCACCAGGGTCATGTACTCGCGCATCGCCAAAAAGGAAATTATGCCGAACAGAATGAGGGAACCCACGCGCCCTATTACGACCGCGGTGGCAAATATGGCGCACATCTTCCACCACGCGCGGATTCGAGCATTTAGGTTGTCAATCGTTGTGCGGCTGGCATCCGTTCGGTGGCGGTTCTTCAGGATCCCGCCAATCAGCGCGGAAATGAGCAACACAAACAATACACCGCCGTACAACCAGACGAGCTTCGCGTCATGGATGGCTTGTATCATCAGGCAGGTCCAATCCGGCGCAGACTGGCGACCGCTTCGCGCGCGCGTTCGAGAAACGCATCTTTTTCTTCATGCGGCTCCACATGCAGGGGCTTGCCGAAGGTAAGCAGGCTCAGCATGGGAACCGGCAGATACTCACCTTTTGGCAAAATGCGATTGAGATTTTCTAGGTAAGCTGGCACCAACTCCACGTCGAGACGCCGCATAGCCAAATGGTACAGACCGGATCGAAAAGGGCCTACTTTTTCGCCCGTGCCGCGCGTGCCCTCGGGAAAAAGGATGAGCGAATTCTCCGTGCCCAGCGCTTCGGCCATCTCCTCGATCAGATGGCGTCCGACAAAATGCCCTTCCTCCGCATGTTTGCCCTTGCTTGGGGAGCCGCGCTCAAGAAACACAGCGTGGAAGACGTTTTTCGTCAGGTAGCGGCGCAACGGGGTTTCTTCCCAATAATCCTTCGCCGCGATGGGACGGGTCCTCGCGCGGATCTCTGAGGGAAGCGCGGACCAGAGAACCACAAAATCGAGGTGGCTACTGTGATTGGCAAAATAAATGCGCTGCCGTTCATCCGGTTCGCAACCAGCCCACTGTACTTGCACGCCGCTGATGCCGCGCGCGATGGCGGCCAAAAGGCTGGCGACAGGGTGGATTTGATTGCTCATTGAAAATCCGAACCTCGAAGTTCGGCGAGCGCACCACGCACGCGGTTGATGATCGTCTGAAGCAGCAACAGAAGCACGAACCAGGGAACGTAGCGAACTACAAAACGATAGGCAAGTTCAGCCCGAGAAGCAATGCCCATGGCCAAAGACGAAAGCGACCCCCGGAAAAGGTGCGGTGATCAGCGGCTTCACCAGCGTATTTGATACTGAATCTCCTGCCCCTCGCAATGTTTTTGGAGCAGCGAACTCATTCGCTGGCAGCAGGATTCCAGTCCTTCCGCCCCGCCAAACGACACCAGGATCGCAGCAATGTTTTGCGTGGCAGGCGTAACCATGGTGCGTTCAGAATCGCTCGTAGGACTGCCGTGAGGCCCTTCTTCATCGGAAAAAAGGGGCAAATCCTCCAGGTTGAGATCGTACTTCCCAATCCCTTTGTAGCTTTCCCCCGCGCGGCCGGTGCGAAAGGTGATGTCGCCCTTCACGTGCGCCAAGTCGTACAGGCCAATCGGCAAACGGCTTTCCACGGAAACCAGATTGATGATGTCCACCACACTGTTGATTTGCGGAAATCCTTTCCCGCTTACGATCCGACGGAGCAGCGCTTCGGCTGACCCGCGATAGCGCGCCGGATCTTTCCCCAGTACCTTGTAGCCGGCCCGCGTTGCCAGGATTTTCGGTGATTCGAGGAGTGCGCGAGGTTCCGGAAGGTGCAGAATCTCCGTTTCCCGTACTTTCATCTCCTCCAATAGCGCTGGCGGCGTTTCTCCCGTGACCACTCGGGCAGTAAGAAGCTCGAGGGCCACGCGAGGACACTTCAATTTGAGGCCGGAATCAATCGTAAGCTTAACCATGGGCCTAAGAATACCCGACAGAAATGGGATTCGCACAGGACAACAGCAGACCATCGTGGAATCGTTAAGGAGAATGAGCGCTTGTTAGCGCAGCACGGGCTTTGCCCGGCACGCCAGGCAGACGTAATTTGCATTGTGACTGATCTTCCCCCACTCGATGCGGCAAACGGCGCAAAGCTCTAGGGATTGGTAGTCGCAGTCGGAGCAGATTTCGTCGGTGCGAGGCAAAAGTTCCTTCGCATATTCGCTGATGGGGACGTTGCTGCCGCAACGCGTGCAGCGCACGGAGTTTAATTCGCCACCGAGTGCAGGTACGCTGGCCACTTTTTTGTCCAGCAATTGCAGAGCGCGCTTGGCGATGTGCTCTCCGGTCAAGCCAAAATGCTGCAAAAGTTCCCAGGGATTTCCCGATAGCCCGAACCGATCCTCCACGCCGACCATGCTGCACTGCAGGGGCTGACGGAAATTCGACCGGTGCTGCAGGATGGCGCCGGCGATCATATTGCCGAATCCGCCGACCTGATGTTCTTCGGCGGTAATAACGGCCCGGGTTTCGTCTGCGGCTCGCGTGATCGTCGCGATGTCCAGCGGCTTCACCGTGTGGACATTGACGATGCGCGTTTCGATGTTGTACTCGTCCTTCAGAATCCAGGCCGCGCGCATGGCCTCCGGAACCATCGGGCCGCAGGCGATGATGGCAACCTGCTCGCGCTCGTTTTGGTAACGCGGGCCGAGCATGCTGTCAAACGCGTCGAGGAACTTGGGTTGCTGCCCACGATAACGAATGATGTTGGCCACGCCGAATTCGTACGGTGTGTCCGCGGTCGTGACAACGGGCGTAGCTTCGCGCGCGAATCGCAAATAGCACGGCCCCAACAGAGCCAGTAGCGCATGTTCCGTGGCCTTCTGCGTCTCCACCGAATCGCACGGTACAACCACGTTCATGTTCGGCAGAATACTGGTCAACGCAATCTCTTCGAGCGCCTGGTGCGTTGCGCCGTCCGGCCCCACGGAGATTCCTCCGTGCGCGCCGGCAATTTTCACATTCAGGTTGGAGTAGCAGATCGTGGTACGAATTTGATCCCACGCCCGGCCAGAAGCAAACACGCCATACGTTCCGGTGACGGGAATGAACCCTTCGCGGGCCAGCCCGGCGGCGACACTCATCATGTTTTGCTCGGCAATGCCCACACTGAACACACGATTCTTGCGCTCGGGGTGCTTGGCTTCAAAATCCGTGATGCGAATCGATCCGGAAATGTCCGCGTGTAGCGTTACCACGCGCGGATCTTGCCCAGCTTGCTCGAGCCCGCGCCCGAAGCCCATGCGCGTCGGATCCATATCGACTTTCATCGATTCGCGCGCGTTCCACCAGTATTCATTGGCGAACTTCGGAATGCCGTCCTTGGCCTTGCGCGCGACTTCTCGGGCATTCGTGGCCGCGCGCTGCAGCAAAGCATCCACGCGGGCACGTGGAATATCCGGCGTCAAAAGTTCGTTCCATGCTTTCTCAAACTGCTCTTTTTTCGGCGCGGTGCCGTGCCAACTCGCCTCGTTCTCCATGAACGAAACGCCCTTGCCTTTGATCGTTCGGGCGAGAATCACCGTGGGGCGAGTGGTTTCCTGCCGTGCACGAGCAAAGGCATCCAGAATTTGCGGCATGTCGTGACCATCGATTTCGATCACGTTCCAGCCAAACGCAGCATATTTGTCTGCCAGCGGCTCCACACGCATGACTTCCTTGACCCAACCATCGATCTGCAATCGGTTCACGTCTACAATGGCGCAGAGATTCTCCAGCTTGTAATGTCCCGCGGACATCGCCGCTTCCCAGATACTTCCCTCCTGCTGCTCGCCATCGCCCATGATCACGTAGACGCGGTAGCCGCTGCCGTGCAATTTCCCTCCTAGCGCATTTCCAACGGCGGCGCCGAGTCCCTGCCCGAGAGACCCGCTCGAAATTTCCACTCCAGGTACCTTCAACCAATTCGGATGGCCTTCGAAGTCGGCGCCCAACTGCCGCAGCATCACGACGTCATCGAGCGGGAAATACCCAGCCCGTCCCAACGCCACGTACAGCGCTGGCGCTTTGTGCCCCGCTGACCAGAACACGCGATCGCGATTCGCCCAACTTGGATTCGTTGGATCGTGATTGAGCTCGTTCAAGTACAGAGCCGCGGCGAGGTCCATCACCGACAAGGTGCCGCCCGGATGGCCAGAGCCAGCGGCATAAATGCTGACGATGTCCATAGCCCGCATTTCGGCAGCGGCGGCCTTCAGTTGTTCAACATTCAGGCGGGGACCACGAGCTTCCGGCTTGGCTTCCATGGGAATACTCCTTCAGCACACCCTGAGCCAGAAGACTCAGTGGTTGCGGGGATTCCCTCGGTCCGAAGCGGTGAATTTTCAGCAGGGCCATCGAGCGCAACGACCCACCCCGGTTGTCAACTGCCTAACGCTAACTTTATCAACTAGTTAGCCGGTTGCAGATGGCCAGGCCCGAGGTTTCAGCCCCGGTTGGACCCGGAATCAGCAAATAACTACAAAGGGAATAAAGCAAGAGGGAGGCCAGAACAGCCCCCCTGTTCCTACCTTACCGCACGAGAGGTTTCAGGCGCGCCGTGAAATGCCTCAGGAACGGCGCTTGATGCACCAACTCGTACCCCAAAACCGAATCTCGGCGGCGCCACACGTCTAGAATCACTTCCACCACATACTCGATATGGCTTTGCGTGTAGACGCGGCGGGGAATGGCCAGGCGCACCAGATCCATCGTTGCATGTTCGCCGAACATCAGTGTGCCGATTTCCACCGAGCGAATCCCGCCTTCCAGATACAGCTCCACGGCCAGCGCGACACCCGGAAATTGCACAACCGGAATGTGCGGGAGGAACGCGCGAGCATCGATGTAAATCGCATGGCCGCCCGGCGGCAGCACAATCGGCACGCCTTCGCTCGAAATGTGATGGCCAAGAAATGCCGTGGAGGCAATGCGGTAATGCAAATAATCTTCTTCAAGCGCTTCATTCAATCCAACCGCAATGGCCTCAAGATCGCGTCCCGCCAGGCCCCCATAGGTGGGGAATCCCTCGGTGAGAATCAGAAGGTCTTTTTCCTGCTGCGCCAGGATGTCGTCATTGGTGCACAAGAACCCCCCGATATTTGCCAGGCCATCTTTCTTCGCGGACATGGTGCAGCCATCGGCGTGCGAAAACATTTCCCGCGCAATTTGGCGCGGCGTTTTGTCCGCGTAGCCCGGCTCGCGCAACTTGATGAAATAGGCGTTTTCCGCGAAGCGGCACGCGTCGATGTACAGCGGGATGCCATGCTTCTTACAAATCCGTTTCACTTCGCGAATGTTGGCGAGCGAAACTGGCTGGCCGCCGCCGGAATTGTTGGTTACCGTCAGCATCACCAGTGGGATTTTCTTTGGGCCCTCGCGTTCAATCAATTCCGTCAATCGCGCCGTGTCCATGTTGCCCTTGAAGGGATGCACATGCGCCGGCTCCTTCGCTTCGGGAATGGGGATGTCCACTGCCTGGGCACCGACAAATTCGCAGTTCGCGCGCGTCGTGTCGAAATGCGTGTTGTTGGGGACGATGTCGCCCTTCTTGCACATCACGGTAAAAAGGATGCGTTCGGCAGCGCGGCCCTGGTGCGTCGGAATCACATGGCGAAAACCAAAAATGGATTGCACGGAGTTGCGGAAACGCGTGAAGCTCGGCGATCCCGCGTAGGATTCGTCGCCGCGCATCATCGCGGCCCACTGCTCGGTGGACATGGCGGACGTGCCGGAGTCGGTGAGCAGGTCGATCAAAATCGCTTCCGATGAGACCAGAAAGAGATTGTACCCGGCTTCTTCTATCAGCTTTTGACGCTCGGCGCGTGTGGTCGCGCGGATCGGCTCAACACTTTTTATGCGAAAGGGCTCAATGATCGTGCGAATCGGCATGGCGTGTGCTAACTCCCCAAGCAAACACTACCACACCTCAACGAGAGGTCTGCCTGACGCGGAGAGTTGGCGCGCAGCTGCCCCTGCATTGTCGAATCGCCCAAGGACAGCCAATAGAGTTTAGTCGTCGCCGCGCGCGGGTTCGGGAGCGGGGCCGGTGTCGTCTGAATCTTCCGGAGTTTCGACGAGCCCCGACTTCACCAATTCGCGATAGTACGCAGGCCGCGTGTGCCGGTAATGGTCTGCGGGGATTTTTCCATCCAGCCACGCTGTGTCCATTGGATACACGGCGGGATCAAAAATCACCAAGTAGAAATGCCAGATCAAGATGGAGAACGTCGCCAACAACGCTTCGTACCAGTGCACCGCCGTGGCGGCATCCGTAATCCACTTCGGGAAGTGACGCAATACGAAATTGTTGAACCACAGGAGGAAGCCGGAGAGGGCCATCACCATCGTGCCCCACAGGAACGCCCAATATTCCATTTTTTCAGCGTAGTTGAACTTCGCGAACTTCGGCTCTTGCTTGGTGAGGCCCAGATTGTAGCGGAAGACGGCCAGCAGGTCCGTGGCATCTTTGATCGTAGGAATCATGGCCCACAGGAAGGAGCGGTCGCGTTTCTTCATTCCCAGATGCACGAAGTGGAAGACCGTTGATGCGATCATGACCATCGCCGCGGTACGGTGTAATCCGCCGCGCACTCCGGCGTTTGATTCCCACAGCAAAAGCGGCCTGGCCCACCAGCTGTCGGGATACTTCAGCGCGAAGCCGGTGACCACGAGGGTGGGAAAACTCGCCATGATGCCCCAGTGCGCGATGCGGAACCACAAGTTCATTCGCAGCGCAACTTCGCTGCTTTCCAGGCGCGGCCGCCTGCGGACCAATTTGTTCAACAGGTCCAGCAGATTGTGCAGCAGCATGAATCCCAACGTGGCGGGAATCAGCACCAGATACATCCACCGAATCCATCTCACCACCGGATGGTTCGGCCCCGCGCCCGTTTGCACGTGAATGGGGCCGATGACGTAGCGCGATTCATTCGCTCCGTAGTGGCACTGCCCGCAGGTCTTGCCGAGGTTAGCGGTGTTCACCATCGAGCGCGGATCGCTCGATTTATAAATATTGTGAACACCATGGCAGGAAGCGCAGTTGGCAGCTGTCAGTTTTCCACCGCGCAATGCCAGCCCGTGATAACTGTCGGCATACGACGGAACGCGATCCGCCGGGAGATCGTATAGCGCCGCCATGCGTGTGCTTGCGTGGCACCTTCCACACGTTTCCGCGGATACGTTGGCCGCATTCACAGGCGACGCAGGATTTTTCGGATCGAGGATCAGATGTTCCCCGTGGCAATCCACACAAGCGGGGGCATCTTTTACGCCGGCTTTCACTGCAACTCCGTGCACGCTCTCCGCGTAGGTCTTGGCAATTTCCTGGTGGCATTCCGCACAAGTCGCCGAAACCTTCCAGTGATTCACGCGGGAGCGCTCGTCCCGAGCCGGATAGATCTTGTGATTTCCGTGACAACTGTTGCAATCCGCTGCTTTCTGACTCCCCGCAGCCACCGCTCGCCCGTGGACGCTCTGTTTGTACGATTCGACAGGATGCGCCACCGGAATCTGGTGGCGTGACAAAAAGCCTGCGTCGCTGTGGCACTTTGCGCAGGTATCCGCCAGGTTCCTCCGCGCAATCGTTGCGTCGGCTTCGCTGGAGGCTTTCACTTCATGAATGGCGCCATGGCAGGAAACGCATTTGGGCGCATCGTGATCGCCCCGCTTCGCGGCTTGGCCGTGGATGCTGTCTGCAAATTCCTTCACTTCGTCCGCGTGGCACTCCGTGCACTTGGCAGGCGCCAGGGTTCCGGTCGCCGTGAGTTCATGCACGCTTCCGTGGCAACTGGCGCAAGCGGAATCACCTAGGATCGAATGCGCGCTGGTGGGAAAACTCTTGGCCTCTTGCTCGTGGCAAGAGGTGCATTGGACTTTGGAGATCTTTGCGGGATGCGGGAAATCCTTTATCGCCCTGTGGCAATCCTGGCAACCCAGAATGGCGTGCGCGCTGGCTGCATGCTTGGCAGGGTTGATGTAAATATCTTTGCCCTGGTCGGACTTCATCCCCGAGGTGCCGTGGCACGCCAGACAAGCTTCATCCTGTTTTTGGGGATGGGCCTTCGGTTTTGCGGTAGCGCGAGTGGGAGCGAGCACCCACGCAAGCGCGATCAGCACGCCGCAAAGACTCCCGATGCGGCCTTGCCTCTGCGCCCGTTCGGAGCTCATAAGGCACTACCTCCGGGCCCAATGGGCCCACGAAATTTCAGTTACTGCAGTCCCAGATCGCTCAGGATCTTGGGTTTTTCCTCCTGCACCGCCAGAAGGTTGTGACAGGAGGTGCAATCATTGGAGATAGTCTGGCCATCCGCGCTCGTGTGTGACCCGTCATGGCAGCGGAAGCAGCCGGGAAAATCATTGTGGCCCAGGTTATTGGGGTGGACCCCCCAGGTCACCTTCATGTCTGGAAATATATTGCGCAGATAAATGTCCGCTGTCGTCGCGGCCGCTTGCTCAACCAGCGCGCGCTTTGTGTTGTAAACCTGCGGATAGGTCGTTCGGTAATAGTTGGCAATGCCATCGACAATTCTTGCTTTCGCCGTATCCCTGTCCGGATAATCGACCTTGAGCAGCTCCACCGCCTTTTTCCGGACAAACGGCAAGTCCGGGCTGATCAGGCCGCGGGACATCCGCAAATCCACCGCGTTTTCCGGCAATTCAAACGCGTGCGTCGGCCGATTGTGGCAGTCGATACAATCCATCGCCCGCTTCTCGCCCTTCTCCAATTCTTGCTGGCTGACCTTAATGTCCGTGGACACGTATTCAACCGTCTTCCCTTTGTCGTCGGTGTAGTAGACCACCGGAATCACCTGACGCTTTTCGTCGGTGGAGATATAGTGAATGCGCGAACCCTCATCCAGATGGCGTCCATGAATGCCCACGGAACCTTGCCAGGTCCGCCCACCCACCTTCAGCACGAGCGCAGTCGTCAGTTGCGTGTTCTTTTCGTCTTCCTTGTAATTCGTTTTCACCAGGAACTTGTCGCCGGCGAATCGCGCCGGCCAGTGGCACTGCTCGCAGGTTTCCCTAGCCGGTCGCAGGTACTTTACAGGCGAAGGAATCGGGCGTGAATAAGTTTTGAAGGTGACCGCAAAAACCTGACGCAATCCAGAAAGCTTGGACTTCACGAACCATCCTGCTCCCGGGCCAATGTGGCATTCCACACATTCGACACGCGAATGCGGAGAGCCCTGGTAGGCACTAAACTCGGGCGCCATCACGGTGTGACACGTCTGCCCGCAGAATGTAGTCGAGTCCATGTAGGACACGCCCTGGTAAGAGGCAAAACCGAAAATCATGACGTTTAACGTGGTGGCCACGGCAATAAACATAAGGCTGTTGCGCACCATGGGCGTTTGCAGATCGATGGCAGGATAGATCGAAGGCAACTCTCCGGCGGCCAGCAATTTGTTCCGGCGAAGAAAGATTCCGATGGGGATGAGTATCAAGCCAAGGAGGAACACGCCGGGAAGGAGCAGGAAAATCAGAATCCCAACATACGGGTGTGGAGGACCAGGAAGGATAAAGTCATAAATCCAGAAACCCAAAAGGGTGATGGCACTGCTGGTCGTCAAGATCACGCCGATCAGGCTCAGCGTGTTCTGGCTCAGGTAATAAATCAGCCTGGCCCAATCCTTCATCGTGTTTTGTGGACTCATGGCCCGGATTCCTCGCCTTCTAAAGGGGGACTCCCTTCCCCGCATCGCGCGACTACACGAGCCCCGGCGAAGGATACGCTAGGGCCCGCGAACGAACAGCGTGTTTGTGTGCCTGGCGGTGCAGGCTCACCGGCGAAGTTACTTAGAGAGGCTCCGTACACGAGCGATCACGTCCTTGGCATCCACGTACGAGAGCTTCTTATCGTGGCTGGCGAACAAAGTTCTTGTCTTCCACGATGACCCTGTCAGGCAACCCGAGCGGCTTACTCCCGACAGAGCCGATTGCCAACCGATAATCCGATGGCCAGTGGTTACGGCTACTTGAGTGTGGCCAGATAAGCGGCGAGACCCTTCACTTCGTCCGGAGTCAGGCTCTTCAAGCTGGCATGCTTCGGCGAAGTTGAGATCACTTTCTGGATCTCATCGGCAGTCTTGCCCTTGATCGAGGGCGACTTCATCGCTGGCTTACCCGCAGCGTCCGCGCCGTGGCAAGCAGCGCACTTGGCCTTGAAGGTCTTTTCACCGCTGGCAGCGTCCTGAGCGCGAGAAATGGAGCCAACCATGCACAGCATTGCAACGAATGCGATCCCTGACAAAACTTTCTTCATCACTTCCTCCTTGGTTTGCTTCTACCTGCACGAAGCGCGTAGGAGCGTCCGCGCCTCGTGCCAGAAATCTGTTGGAGCGATTCCTCCCCATTACTTCTTCAGCGAACGGACGTAGGAAACCAGATCCTTCACCTGATCCGGCGTCAACGATTTCGATGCCGGCATCTTCGGCGGCTTTCCATTCGTGATCGTCGCGCTCAGATCCGCGTCGCTCTTCTTCTGCACGTCAGCGGCGGTAAGGTCGGTGTTCGCCATGGATGCTTTGCCTTTGCCATCCGCTCCATGGCACATCGCGCACTTGGACCTGTACGTCGCTTCACCGGCGGCGACATCAGCTCTTGCCGGCGAACTGTAAAGACATACACCTGCCAACAGCGCCGCGGCCAGTGTCATCGCTCCTAGATTTTTCATCTTTGTCTGCATTTTTCTCTCCCTTACTGAATTTCGGCAGGAAGCCGTTTTACGAATTCCCGTCGCCTTTCCAAGAAACAGCACTCCGACAGCGCAACAAGTTGTCGCAGATCGTAAGCGGCAAAAAATTCGGCTTGATACGCCATCCATGCCCTCTCAGCATATCCGGAATTGCCTCAGAGCGTACCAGACACTTGCTGAACCAGGCAGACTGCGACCGCCGGTGCTCATACCAGGCGTCGGACATCTCCCCTCAAGGACCATCGTAGGGAACGCAAAGTGTGCCGCGACACGATTCGCAATTACCTTCGCCAGATTCATGCAACACCTTCGTCGAACGTGTTTCGCCGCTCACGCGAATCAAGACGATTCAAGTCCAGGCAGGTTGAACTTTTCTGACAACCGGGAACGTAGCAAGTTCTTGGAATGGGCTGCCCTAACGGTTGAAGTTGTCAGGGTGATGACTCGAAAGGATAACTAATCGTGGCAATAAATCGGGGAAGTGTCAACAAATTTGACGACAATCGTTGAGAATTTCATCAGCTGATAGGCGACTTTATCGGTCCACTTCCTTCCTCTTTTTGTCTTCCTAGCGTGCAAGTCCGTTTTCGTCTCTAAAGTTCCGGAACTTGGCTGGCGGTTTTTCTCCTATCCTTTGCTATCTCGCCTGGCCTATAATTTGCTCCGCGCTTTCCCGCCCGCCGCACCGGCCAGAGGTCGAGTCGCGGCACACTTAGCCTCAAGGAGCTACTGTATGAAAAAGGTTTGGAGTTCCCTGCTCGCCGCGCTTTTCCTGGCCTTCACGGCCACGACGGGGGTCGCTGCGGACGACACCAAGGAAACCGATCGGGTGCAAAATGCAGGACAGGTGATGACGGAAATCCTGAATGTGCCTGACAACATTCCTCAAGAGGTTCTGAATAAGGCTTATTGTGTGGTGGTACTGCCATCCGTTCTTAAGGCTGCCTTCATCGTCGGGGCAAGCTATGGGCGTGGCGTCATGACCTGCCGTAGCGGCGCTAATTTTGAAGGTCCGTGGAGTGCGCCAACCATGATGGCCCTAGAAGGCGGCAGCGTCGGCTTCCAAATCGGAGGCGAAGCCACTGACTTTGTGCTGCTGCTCATGAGCGACCGCAGTGCGAAAGGCATCCTTACGAGCAAGGTCAAGCTGGGTGCGGATGCCTCCGCCGCGGCCGGACCGAAGGGCCGCACGGCCTCCGCCGCCACAGACGTCACCATGCGCGCGGAAATTCTCAGTTATTCCCGTGCGCGGGGCGCATTTGCCGGTGTCTCCCTGGAAGGCTCCACGCTTCGTCCGGACAACGAAGCCAATACCAAGCTGTATGGCAAGGAAGTCAACGCTGAGGCCGTCGTCCTGAAGGGTGCGGTGAAGGCTCCGCCGAGCGCCAGCTTGTTGCTGCGCACTCTCAACCGCAAGTCTGCTCACCGCAAGAAGTAATGCACTTTCGACTCGAGCACAAGCTTTAGCCCGAGGCCACCATGATCCGGACGGCGGTGAACCAGAGTCGCCGTCCATTTTTTTAGCTCACCCTTAAGGCCATTTGGACTCCGTTCCCGGTGGTCAAGACAATTGATAACCGTGAGAAATGAGCAGCGGCGCCATCGGCAGCGAATGTAGTGCAATCCCGGTCAACGCAAAAATCGCATTTGCAATCGCCGGTGCAATGCCGACAATCGGCGCCTCGCCTGCTCCCACGGAAGGCAAATCCTTGCGATCGATCAGAAGCGTGTCCATCGGTGGCACATCGCGGAACCTCGGCACGCGATATTTTGAGAAAAGATTATTCACGATGCGGCCATTTTGAAACTCGATCGCTTCGAAGTTCGCGCCGCCGAATCCCATAATGTTCGCGCCGACAATCTGATTGCGCAGCCCGTCCGGATTGACTACTGCTCCGCAATCAAACGCCGTCAGCACGCGCTCGATGTTGATCTCGCCGGACCCAGGTTTAAGAGAAATTTCGACAAACGTGGCCACGTAGCCGAGTTTTTCGTAGCCGCCGCCCACGCCAAACGCCTGATGCGCCCCGCGCGGATTGCTCCACCCAAACTGTTTACCGCCTTGCTCAAATACCGCACGCAGTCGTTCGTCCTTCAGGTTCTTCAGCCGGAATTCCAACGGGTCCATCTTCAGCGACGCCGCGATTTCATCCATATGCACTTCGCGGGCAAAGTGATTCGCGGTCGCCGCCAAGCCGCGGTAGGACCCCTGACGAAGGGGAGAGTTCACGGCATGAAACTGGATTCGCTGGTTGGGAATGTCGTAGTAGGTCCGAAACCCGGCGGTCCCGGAATTGTAGTTATGAAATTCCCACGCGATGATTTTTCCGTCTGCATTTGCAGCACTGCTGATTTCGATCACTCCCGCGGGTCGAAAGTACGCCCAAGTAAACTCTTCTTCGCGCGTCCAAACCACTTTGACGGGCTTTTTCGCCGCGCGCGCAAGCCGGGCCGCCTCGAGCGCGGCATCGCCCGTATGCTTTCCTCCGTAGCCCGATCCTGTGTCCGGCATCAGCACGCGCACTTTTTCCTCCGGCATGTGGAACGCCGTGGCCAGTTCGCTGCGCACACCGAAGGGGCGCTGTGTGCCGGTCCACACCGTGAGTTGGTCGCCATGCCACTCTGCAAGGGCTGCCCGAGGTTCGAGCGGAGCGTGTGCGATGTACTGGATGTTGAATGTCGAATTCAGGCGGTACTCGGAGGATGAGAATGCGCTCTCCACGCTTCCCGTCTCATAACGCGAATTGTCATTGCCCTCAGCGGGAAGCTGGTTTTTCTTGAGGTATTCGAATAATTCTCTGCTCGATGGCTGCGGCTGGTAGTTCCATTCTGGGTGAATTGCGGCAGCCGCTTTGGCCGCGAGAGCAGTCGTTGGAGCTGCGACCGCGAGGAAATCTCCATCCCGGACCACCGTGACGCCCGCCATTTGATCCGTTTCCTGCGTGTCCGCGGAAACTAGCGTTGCGCCAAACGAAGGCGGCCGCACAACTTTGCCATACAGCATGTCCGGCACTTTGTAATCGGAAGGATAGCGATGCTTCCCAGTCACAAAATCGCGCCCATCCACTTTGGGCACCGCTTGCCCGGCAATCTTCCACTGCGCTGCCGGGATCAGTGGATCCTCGCTGGGGAGCACCTCGGTGATCTGCTGGGCCTTGACGAGTTCGGAATACGTAGCCGTTCGATTTGATTTTGGATCGAGAATTTTCCCGTCCGTCGCCGTCAGTTGCGTAGGATCGGTATTCCACCGCTTTGCCGCAAGAGAAATCAGGGCATCACGGGCCGCCGCGGACACTCGGCGCAACTGCAGATTCATGACCGGGGTTGTTCGGCTACCGAAGGTGCCCATATCGAAGGGAACGAGCTGCGTGTCGCCCATCACCAGCCGTACCGATGCGAGCGGCACGTGCAATTCTTCGGCAACAGCCTGGGAAAGCGAAGTGCGAATGTTCTGGCCCACCTCTACTTTTCCGGTGAACGCGGTGATCTCTCCCTTTTCCCCGATGTGCAGCCACGCATCGATTTCCTGCGGTAGATTTTCTTCGCCATTGCGGCGGGTTTTTCCCGATTCCTGGAACGCCGGGGTCTTCGCTGCTGCGCAAACAACGAAAATCCCTGCGCCCAAGAATTTGAAGAAGTCGCGCCGATTCGTCTCAAAAATAATAGAAGCCGGCGAGTGCAATTCGTAGCGCTCCGGCTCCAGCCCCGCCGTAAGGTCGATTTTCTGGGTCATGGCCGAGGCTCCTTTCCGGCAGCGCTGGCCTTTCGCACGGCGGAAACGATTCGGGGATACGTTCCGCAGCGGCAAATGTTCCCCTGCATGAATTTCAGGATATCGGCTCCAGAAGGGTTGTGCTTGTTATTCAGCAGAGAAACCGCGGACATGATCATTCCGGAAGTGCAGTAAGCGCACTGCATTGCGCCTTCGTCCAGAAAAGCCTGCTGCACCGGGTGCAGACGGTCGTCTTTTGCAAGACCTTCGATGGTGGTGATGGACTTTCCGGAAACGGTGGAGACAGGTGTGAGGCAAGAGCGCTGCGCACGTCCATCAATCAGCACGGTGCAAGCCCCGCACTGGCCTTCGCCGCATCCATATTTCGTACCGGTCAAATCCAGTTGTTCTCGCAGGACCGAGAGAAGGCTCGTGTCGGCATCGGCGTCTACCGAGAAAGACTGTCCATTGATCCTCAGGGCGTACTTCGAAGTCATGGCATCCTCCCCTAAGAGGAGTTTACGCCCCTCAAGGCCATGCAGAAGCACCAACTCTTTATCTGGTTCGCTGCTTGCCCTTTTCCCTCTTGAGAGGACCAGAACCGATGATGATTTTGTTTCCACCCGTATTGGTCCGCAAAGGATTGTCGCCGTGGATGCGGAAGTGGGAGATGGTCTGGCCGACGAGTGAGTCGGTGCCTGGCATTTGCTGGTCATCTTAGGTTGCGCCCGAAGGCAAGTCACGAAGCCAGCTTGCCTGCAGGAATGCGACGGCACAGAAGCACTGGAGCTCCATTCGAGAGAGGCCGGCCAGCAATGCCTGAGTCCCCGGAGATGCACACGAGCGATCGTTTCACCGCTGGGAAGAGCGACGCTCCAGCTACACTGCACGGTTTCTTGGTATACATCGCGGAAGTGCCTGAAAAGAAGGGTTGTCACGAGTAAACCGTCAAGTCCTGCCTCACGGAAATCTTTGAAGAAGGTTCGAAAGTGTCTCGATATGCACAGTAATCGTCCTCGGCTTTGTCTACGATCACTCCTCCGGTGGAGGTTGAACATCTCTCCTAGCTCTCCTTCCACTTGCTTGTGCTGATCTCGGACAGTCCGAGCACGGAAGCCGGAGGACGTTCGGCCAGCCGTCAGAATTCCACTGAGTTCGAAGGAGAACAACAGGAAGTCAGGTACTGAGAATGAAATTCGAGGGGAGGTTCACGTCGTGAAGGGCATGATGAAGAAAACGCTAGGCCACCTGACAAACAACCCCGACCTGGAAGCCCAAGGTGCAGGCGAAAAAATAGCCGGGAAAGTTCAGAAGTTCGGCCAACTGAAAAAAGCCATCGAAAGGGCGTAAACCACTAAAGCGCTAGACGTTTCGGCCAAGGACACTTTTGCAGTAAGAACACGAACTTGGGATTGAATTGGAGGCAGATCATGAATCTATCAGAGTTAAACACGACACAGATCGGCATAATCATCGCCATCGTTTTGATGGTGATCGCTGCCATCGCTATTTTACTTTCCATTCGTAAACACCGCACGGAAAGGCTGCGCACGCAGTTCGGGGGTGTCGAATATACCCGCGCCTTGAAGGAGGGCGGAAGCGTTCGAAAAGCAGAAGCATTACTGGACGGTCGCGCACAACGCGTGGAGCGGCTACACATCCGTCCTTTGACTTCGGAAGATCGCGCGAGGTTTGTCGACTCCTGGGCCAGAGTGCAGGCTCGCTTCGTTGACGGCCCTGGTGGTGCGGTTACGGACGCGGACAAGCTGCTGGGCGATGTGATGTCCTCGCGCGGTTACCCGGTGAGTGATTTTGAGCAGCGCGTAGCGGATATCTCCGCCGATCATCCGCTGGTTCTCGATAACTATCGTGCAGCCCACCACACGGCCGTTAAGCAATCCCAAGGGCAGGCCAGTACCGAAGACTTGCGCCAGGCCATGATTCACTTCCGCACTCTTTTCGAAGAACTCGTGGCACTGCCAGACCCGGCGCGTGCCTAATCTGCGCAGCCTGCTGAGTGATGCGGCTGATTTTCCATCCGCCAACCAAACTTTGCAACCACTACTACTCTCGGTTCCGTTCTTTGCGTATGCACAACTACCGGAGAGCAATCGTTGTTCAACTTGCTCTCCGCCAGCCGACCAGCGGCAACCTCTTTCCTGCGACTCTCGTCGGCTAAGATTTTCAAAGGTAGAAGGATCGTGAAAAAGTTGGTTGTTTATGATCTGGACGGCACACTCGCCGAGAGCAAATCGCCTCTTGACTCTGCAATGGCGTCGCTGCTCCATCGTCTTCTCGCTATCGTCAAGGTCGCCGTGATCTCCGGAGGAGATTGGCCGCAATTTGAAAAGCAACTCCTTTCCAATCTAGCTCAGGACGAACTCCTCGCAGATCTTTCTCTCCTTCCCACCTGCGGAACGAAGTTTTTCCGGTACTCAGGAGATTGGATGAAGATCTACTCCGAAGATTTCACCGCTCAGGAGAAGCAGAAAATCGTCAGATCTCTTGAGGAAGCGCTGGCTGTTGCCGGCTTCCAAGTCGAAAGGCTGTGGGGAAACGCGATTGAAGACCGAGGCAGCCAGATAACCTTTTCTGCCTTGGGTCAGCAGGCACCCCTCGAAGAAAAAAACAAATGGGATTCCGATTTCGTCAAGCGGAAGAAGCTCAAGGCGATCCTTGATCTTCTGCTTCCTGAGTTTTCTGTCCGGATAGGTGGAACGACCTCCATTGATGTCACCCAGCCCGGCATCGACAAGGCCTATGGAATCGGAAAACTGCGCGATCTTCTGGGCATTCCCTTGAACGAAATGATCTTCATAGGCGATGCTTTGTTCGTCGGGGGGAACGACTACCCGGTTGAAGAAGCAGGTGTGGATTCCATCTCCGTTCGTGGCCCCCAAGAGACAAAACCGGTTACTGAGGCAATCATCGCTTGTTTAGATCGTAATCCTCGAACCTAAACCTATGGGGGAAACGCGACGTCCGCCGATCCAGTTATAACGTTACGGTGAGCGCAACCCAAGGTAGCGCTGTGGGGACTCCAACCGTTACGATTCTGTCGCGTTTTTATTGTGGCAAGCCGAGCCGGCTCATTAAATTCGCCCAGCGGGGATCGGAATGGAGTGAGTCGAACGCCGGGAAACGGATGCACGCCATCAGTTCCGAGTCTGCGTCGGAGTAGGCCTTCTCCAAATACGCAAACGCTTTAGGGCGATCACCTGCGAGCGCATAAGCGACGGCAATGTTGGTGGGGGGTGCCGTTGCAGCAGGATCAAGCATGAGCTTGCTGTAACCCTGTGCATCTGGGCTCCAGGGACCTTTCCCCTTTGATATTTTCTGTAATTCACTGACCGCGTCCCCATAGCGCCCGCTCATCGCATAAATTTGCGACAAATAGAAATTCCCAGGCACAAACGAAGAATCCCGCTCCAGGACCTTGGTGAGTGCCGCGATCGCCTCTGGATAGCGGTGGGCCACGGCCAACGTTAGCCCGTAATTCATGTTCACAATCGGTGAAAGCGGGTCGAGTGACAGCGCGATGTGGAATTCTTCCAAAGACTGATCGATGCGGTTTTGCGGCATCAAGAAAGTGAATGCATAAAAGTAATGTGCGGTCGCGTTATTGGGGTTTAGCTCAATGGCCCGGTGAAACTCCGATTCGGCTCCGTTCCAGTTCCAAGCTGTAGTCAGCGCATTGGCTCGTGCCACGTGTGCCTCCGACAGCGAGTCATCCAGCTCCAGCGCCTTCCGTGCCGCTTCCTCCGCCAGCACCCGTGCTTGCCTGGGCTGTATGATCACGCCGTAGCCAGAGGCCACGCTGTAGCTGTCGGCCAGTCCGGTATAGGCAAGCGCATAGTTTGGATCGGCGACAATGGCCTGCTGAAACAACGCGATGCTTTTCTTGATGCCTTCCGGCGTACGTCCGTACCACTGTTGCCGTCCCTCCAGATACAGACGGTACGCTTCTGGATTTGAAGTTCCGGCGCGGCCTAACTTTTGTTGTTCCGCGCCGCTCAAATGAACTTGCAACTTGTTCGAAATGTCGCGCGTGATGTCGCTCTGCACCTCGGTAATGTCCGCCAGTTTGCGTTCGTAGTGTGACCCCCACAACTCCGTTCCATCCGCCGTATTCACCAAGTCCGCTTGTACGCCCAAGGCATCACCATGCTGCGTTACGCGGCCCATCAGTACCGCGCCCACATCCAGAGACTTGCCGATCTGCTGCGGGTCTTGCTGATTTCCTTTGAAGCGGAAAACTGTGCTCCGCGCCATCACCTTAATATTCGGCAGTTGCGAGAGCGTCCCAATCAGGCTTTCCGTCAATCCATCGCTCAAGTACTCATTGTTTGGATCGGCGGTAGCGTTGAGGAAAGGCAACACGGCAATCGAAGTAACTTTTCGTGATTCCTCCCGGCCGTGCAGCAGATAGAATCCGGCGGATCCGGCCACAACCAGCAAGGCCGCCACCACGGCGCCCGCGAAGTACTTGCGCGAATTGTTCGGGGCTGCGGCAATGGCTGAAGCAGATGTCGATTGCGCCGGAACCACAGGAACGCTTCCAGAAATGGCGGCACTCGCCGAATGCCCTGAATCCAGTTCGCGCTTCAGGCGAGCCAGATCCGCGCGCACATCGGCGGCGCTCTGGTACCGCAAATTACGATCCTTTTCCAACGCCTTATTAATGATGCGTTCCAGCTCCGGCGGCAGTTCCGGATTCAGCCGCATGGCCGGCATCGGTGCCGCATCCAGAATGGCTTTGAAAATCATCCCGGAAGTATCGCCCCGGAAGGGCAGCATGCCGGTCGCCATCTCGTACAGGACTGACCCAAACGAGAACAAATCCGTGCGCGCATCGAGTTCCTTGCCGCGAACCTGCTCCGGAGACATGTAGGCGACCGTGCCCAAGGTGCTGCCCGGGCTGGTCAAATGTTCGGCACTTACGCCCTCGGTCAGTTCCCCGGTAACCGTGGCTCCCGATGGGCCGGCGCCCGTGAACGTGACCTTCGCCAGACCGAAGTCGAGAATCTTGGCATGTCCTCGTTTGGTCACAAAAATGTTGGCGGGCTTAATGTCACGATGGACGATTCCTTCGGCGTGCGCGGCATCCAAGCCATCGGCAATCTCCGTCGCCAGTGTGAGCAGGACTTCCGTTTCCATGGGCTTCCCGCCGACGCGATGTTTCAGCGTCATGCCGTCCAGAAACTCCATGGCGATGAACGCCTGCCCGTCTTGTTCCCCAATATCGTAAATGGTGCAGATGTTGTGGTGATTCAGTGCTGAGGCCGCTTGGGCTTCCCGTCGAAATCGTGCCAGCGCCTGCGGGTCACGCGCTACGTCTTGCGGCAGGAACTTCAACGCCACGAAGCGGCGCAGGCGCGTGTCCTCGGCCTTGTAGACCACACCCATACCTCCGCCGCCAAGCTTCTCGACGATACGATAATGGGAAATGGTTTGACCGATCAGCGAAGAAGAGTCCGTCATTCGTTGCACATGGTATGTTCTGTCCTGCGCCAAGTCAACAAAGGCAGCCTGCCCCTGTGCGCTTGACTCCTTACCAGTCGGAAGAAAATTGACCCGCGGCCGAAGACAAAAAAAATGAAACGACAGGATACGGAGCGCGCGCCGGAAATCTCCCCGTTTGTGATGAAGGAGTACCCTCCTGTCTGTCGAAATTGCGACCAATCCAGAGTTCCGACTGAAGAAGCCTCAGCCTTTCGGATTTGCGGCAGGGGATGCTTGGAGCACCGTTTTTGGCTGCCCCGCTTCTTGCCATTCGCGCGCATTCCTAACCCTGGCACGAACTCGCTGTCGCATCAAATCTCGACCAAGCGGCGGGACCGCCGACACGATTGCGTCAAACTGTCGCTTCCGGGCATCATCCACGAGTTTGTTAAGTTGGGGTCGTGGGTCTTTGGCACCCGACCGGCCCTCAGCAACATATTCGGGGACAGAATCAAATCCTCGCCCCGCGCAGTAAGTATCGAAGGGCATCGTTGCATCCGGCCTTTCTCTTCTTCGACCTCCCTTTCATTTTCCACTCCTCCCGCTTCCTTTTGGGCCGTAGTATGCTCGCGAACGGCTAGCGGCTAGGAGGCTACGTGAGATTCATTCTACAGCTCGCTTTACGATTCGCTTCCCCTCCCTTGCTGTGCTCCTTCCTTCTCGCCGCCTTCTCTCTCCCCGCGCACGCAGCTCCGGATGGAGTTCACGGCCTGTGGGTCTGGAGGAGCGCCACCGTCTTCGAAGCTCCCCGCGCTGCCGAATCCCTCCTAGATTTCTGCAAATCCGAAGATGTCACCGAAATCTACGTCTCCATCTCCGAGCGCAACGGGGCCTCCGAAGAACCCCAGTTGGTCCGTCTCATCTCACTCCTGCACAGCTCCAATATCCGCGTCGAGGCTCTGCTGTCCAGCACAGAAGCCGACGAGCCCGGCAAACACCGCGAAACGCTCCTACGCCACGTTCGGGGCATCCTGGAATTCAACCATAGACATCCAGCTGCTCGCTTCGACGGAATTCACCTGGACATCGAGCCCCAGCAACGCCCTGAAAACAAAGGTCCCGGAAACCTTCGTTTCCTCCCAGGCCTGACCGAAGCTTTGCGCGAAGTGCGGGCCATCACCGAGCCAGCTGGCCTGACGCTCAACGCCGACATCCAGAACAAACTGCTCAAAGGCGATCTCGCACAACGCAAAATGCTTCTCTCCGCCGTCCCGCGTCTCACGCTGATGATGTATGAGCTCAGCAGCCCCGGCGACGGCGAAACCCCAGATCAGATGGCCGATAAAGCGGCCCTTGCCAGCCAAGAATTCCTGGACATGGCCTATGACGGCCTCCTCGACCGCAACCTCGCAAAAATGGCCATCGCCCTCCGAACGGCGGACTACGGCAATCTCCTTCCCCAAATGCTCAGGAAACTCGATGTCGCCAATCGGTCCAATCTCCACTACCTCGGCTGGGCCCGGCAGTCCTACAACGACCACCTCAAATCGCCCCCCGGAGACCACGCGGGATGGTAATCGAAAGAGCCCGCCTGCGTGAGCGAATGACCGCCAGAGCCGTCCGCATTCGCAATGACTCAGGCGGCTGGGGTTGGGCCGAGCCGCAAAAAGAGGATGTGCTCGGTCGCCGAGCACACCAGCGCCGAGTAGGCAATCGCCAGAAAACAAAACAGGGTACGCAAAGGAAACATAACCACGGCCAGAAAGTGAACTGACGTCCCAGGCCGAGGGGCGATTGCAGAGCCTCTCACCGATAGAAGCGGTTTCCTACGGAGAATGCGTTGACCTCCTGAGCGGCACCTGGCTTTTGGGAAGAGCCGATCTGCAAAGGGCAGCTTTATGTGTGGGCGCAGAACTACAACATCGATGCACACACAAGTGCTGCTTTCTGCTGCGCACCCGAAGAAGGTGTACAGATTCAGGCGCGGTTCTGTCAGGCACAATCAACTAGTGACTGAATCGAAAGGGCAGCTGCTAGTTAGGTCGGCGCACGATTTTTCCATTTTTCATCACAAAATTGATCTTGCGCAATACTTCAATATCGTCCAGCGGGTTTGCAGGAGCGGCGACAATGTCGGCAGCTAAGCCCGGAGCAATAGCTCCTCTCTGCTTGTTGATACGAAGAAGTTCAGCGTCAATCGTGGTCATGCTCTTGAGAATTTCGGCGGGAGGCACGCCCGCCGCCCTCCAAACTGCCAAGTAATCCCAAGTCATGTCCACCCGAGTTTCGTTTGGGAGGTCGACCACTATGTCCGTTCCAAAACCTAGCTTCACTCCAATCTTATAGGCTCTTTGTAGGCGATCCAGAATCTTCTTTCCGTCCGCCCTGGCCTCCTCAGGTGTTCGAAGCTCCCCAGGGACCCCATAAAGGCGTCCGGCAACCAGATGATCAGCAGGGAAATCGGTGCCTACTAAAACGGTGCCCTTCTCTTTCATCAGTCGGAGCACATCGTCGGAAAGATAAAAGCCATGCTCGATCGAATCGGCTCCGCCCAGGATCACATTCTTTGCCGGTTCGTCGTTCATGACGTGTACGGCGACGGCGAGCCCTGCGCTATGCGCTACCTCAACGGCAGCGCGAATTTCCTCCAATGAATAAAAGCTCTTGCTGTTGTCGGCCACCAGCTTGATCAGGTCCGCGCCATAAAAAATGTTCTCCCTCACGGCGTGACGAATTTGCTCGGGTCCATCCGCATCGAGGTACTCGATGCGCCAAAAGGGACCCATTTCGTATGAGACGTCTGATTCTTGCCCACCGAACGGCGCAATGATTTTTCCCGACGTGAGTATCGTTGGACCAGGGAACAGTCCCCGATCCATTGCTTTTCTCAAACTCACCGCGATGTAGGCGCCATCGTTCCCGACGTCCCGCACCGTTGTGATGCCAGCATTCAGCAAGGTTTGTGCCGTCTTCAATCCCACTAGGGCGCGATCGGCACTGTTCTGGTACAAGTACGTGAAGTCCCCCAGTGTCCAAAACGGTTGTCCCCAGGTGATGTGGGTATGTGCGTCAATCAGGCCTGGCATGATCCAGGACTTCGAAAGGTCCACGATTTCAGAATCTTTGGGTATCTCCAGACCAGGACCGACTGCGGTGATCGTCCCATCTCTAACGACAATGATCTGATCTTTTTTGACAGTGCCGTTCGCAGGATCGATCAGGTTGCCAGCGCGGATCGCTATCGTTTGGCCGAATGCAGGCACCGCAAGAAGCAAGCAGATCGTAAGCAGCCAATGGCGCATTTCCACTCCTTCCTTGGAGAAAGCGGCAGAAGTCTAACACACGCGGCTGACCTTAGATCAGTCATCGGACACGAAGGTAGTGTCCTAATTTGCCAGTCAGGCCTTCCAATTTACAGGTGAAGGTTTCTGAGGATTTTCTCTAACTGATTGAGGGTAGGCCCATGGGGACTCGAACCCCAGACTTTTCACGGGTGACTACTGCTACTTTGCGTGCTTTGCCTTGGTTTCCTTCAGGAGGGAGATGTCGGGGTCGCCATCCTTCCAGAGCGTGAGGAAAGCTCAATTGGCGTGGCCTATTGCGGCAGCCCCACCTTACCCACCAACTCAGCAAACCGTGGATCGGAACGCAGTGGATCAAGTAAGAAATCCGTCTTCAAACCCAGCAGATATAGATCCCGCTCCTGATACGCCGTTTTGAGCCACTGAAAGGCTTGCTCTTTGTCTCCCAAGTCCGAATTGAGGCTAGCGATCTCGTACGCGGACGAATATCCGGTCTTGCGCTGTGCTTCTCGGGTTTCAATGCCCTTTACTAGAGCGCCCTTCCAACCCCCGGCGCGGAATCCTTGCTCCAGGGCCGAGGCGAATTCAGATTCATTCCGGTCGCCGGAGAGTTGGCCGAAGGTTTTCCATTCGTCGATGACCTGCGGGTACATGCGTTTTCCCCAGTATGCCAGGGCTAAACAATCGTGTGCTCTGGCGAATGTCGGGTAGTCATTTACCTGCTTCTTGCAGGCGACAATGGCTTCGTCGAACTGTCGCGCCATGATGTGGACCAGTCCTAGCATGCGGCTGTTGATCGGGGTTAGCGGATCAAGTTGGTAAGCGCGCTTGGCCTCAGCGAGGGCTTCCTGCTCTCGGCCGCCAATCATCCCAATGTCCTGCGCGTACCAGAGGTGAGCCGTGGCGTCGTTGGGGTCGAGTTCGAAGGCCTTCTTGAACTCTACCTCTCCTCCGGAAAAATCCCAGTCGTACTCGGTCTCGTTGCTGCCAAGCACCGCATGGGGATGGGCCAAAGTCGAGTCCAACTCGAGCGCTTTGCGCGCGGCGGCATTAGACTTCGGATAGTCTTCGCTAGGAGTGCCGCCATATTCAGGCAATACGCTGTAGGCATCAGCCAAACCTGAGTATGCCAAGGCGTAGCCTGGATCCCTGATGATGGCTTGATTGAAATAGGAGATTGCGGAAGCGATGTCGGAAGGTGTTCGCTTGTTCCACGAGTACCGGCCCTTTAAATACAGCTCATAGGCGTCGGGATTCTGTGTGCCTTGCTTGGTGACTTGCTGCTTTTCTGAAGTGCTGAGCTTGGAACGGAGCTTTTCCGCAATGTCGCCCGCAATCTGTTGCTGCAAGGAGACCACATCGGTGCTTTTTGCGCTGTAGTGCTGTCCCCAGATTTCCGTGCTGTCGCGTACGTCGGTCAGTTCGGCACTCACTTCGATGCTGTCGCCGTGCTGAACCACGCGACCGGTCACCAGGGCGGATACGCCCAAATCGTTGCCGACCTTCTGGACATCCACCTCTTTCCCTCTATAGAGGAAGGCGGAGTGGCGAGATTTCACTTTGAGCTGGGGCACATGGGTTAGGCTGTCGATCAATGATTCTGTGATCCCGTCGCTCAGATATTCGGTATTGGTATCTCCACCTCCGTTGGTGAACGGAAGCACGGCAAGAGAATTGATGGTGGAAATGGAACCGGGTGAAAGCCAACGGTACAGTCCATAGCCCAGGCCAGCTAAAATCAGGAGGGCCCCCGCCGTGAGTGTCAAAAAGGCCTTTTTGTGCCGTGCCAACAAACCTGCGGCGATCCGAGTGTCGGAACTCGTGCCCCCAGGGCGCATCGCTGCTGTACCCGTAGATGCGACAGAGGAACGCAATTTCCCACTCGTATCATCCGTTGCACTGCCTGCGGGCAAGACTTCCGAGGGACTCGATCCCGTGTCGCGCTTGAAGCGTTGCAGTTCCGCTTTCATTTCCGACGCATGCTGGAATCGCAGATCGCGGTTTTTTTCCAGCGCACGATTGATGATGTCTTCCAGTTTAGACGGCACGGCGGGATTCAGCCGCACCGCCGGAACCGGTGCGCGGTTCAGGATTGCATCGAAGATGCTTGCGGAACTGTCCCCACGGAAGGGCAATTGCCCGGTGGTCATCTCATAGAGAACCGTTCCAAATGAGAAAAGGTCGCTTCGCGCATCCAGCTCCTTCGCACGCGCCTGTTCTGGTGACATGTATGCGATCGTGCCGAGTGTGGAACCCGGACTTGTCAGATGTTCCGCACTCACGCCCTCGGTTATCTGTCCTGAAACTGTCGCTCCCGGCGAACCTGCTCCGGCGACTTTCACTTTTGCCAGACCGAAGTCGAGAATTTTTGCGTGACCACGCTTGGTCACAAAAATATTGGCGGGCTTGATGTCGCGGTGAACGATGCCTTGGATATGTGCGGCGTCCAATGCGTCTGCGATTTCAATTGCCAGAGTGAGCAGAATATCGGTCTCGAGTGGTTTTCCGTCGATGCAATGTTTCAACGTCACTCCATCCATAAATTCCATGGCGATAAATCGTTTGCCGTCCTGTTCGCCGATTTCATAGATGGTGCAGATGTTCGGATGGTTGAGCGCGGAGGCCGCTCGAGCTTCTCTGCGAAAACGCTCCAGTGCTTGCGAGTCTCGCGCCAAATCCTCAGGCAAGAACTTGAGAGCTACGAACCGGCCCAGTTCCGTGTCCTCGGCCTTATAAACCACACCCATACCACCGCCGCCGAGTTTTTCGACGATGCGGTAATGAGAGATGGATTGTCCGATGAGCGAGTCGGTGCCTGGCATCTGTTGCACATCTTAGGTTGGGGACAATGAGCAAGTCAACGAAGGGGATCGAAGAGGATTTGCTAAAGCAACAAAAAAACAATTTACAGGTGAAGAATTACAGTTGAGGTTTTCTGGCGATTTTTGCTAAGCGATTGGAAACGATGGTAGGCCCGCGGGGACACATCGCCCTCGCAATCACAGGCAACCAAACGCGGGCAGATTAGGCAGTACAGACGAAAAACATGACACTGCAACTCCGAGTACTGCGCCTTCGCTTCTTTCAGGATGGGGACGCCGGGGTCGGCGCGGCCTAGTTCCAGAGTTAGATCTATCCACCGGATGCCGATGCCCGCTCTGCCGATTGCTTTGCTGGCGCAAGTGCCATCAGTGCAACGCCGACAATGACAAGTGCCGGTACGTCACCCAGTAGATGCCCGCGTTCGCTCGCATTGTGGAATGCCTGCACCGCCATGATGGCAGCGTGAACGAGGCTCGACCATGCGGTGAAGGCGATCAGGCTGCGATTCGCCGACGGGTTACGCGATGCGAGCAATAGGAAAATACCGAGTGTGGCATATACGCCTAGGATCATCTGCTCGTATTCCGGCTGATTAGGCTGCCATCGCCACCCGCTCGGCCAAAGAAACATCATCAGCGGGTAGACACCAACCAAAAAGATCAATCCCACCAACACCAACAAAACCTTCAGCGCCCGTTCCCGCCACATGGTGCCCTCCCGTCAAGAAACTGAAACCGTGGAAAGCGTCGTACACGCCCCTGTTGTGGAAAATGATTGGAGGGGAATTGTAGGTCGGACAGGAAGCAAAGGTCAATCGCATTTGCCAAAGATACGCGCAGGAGCAAGTGGGCAGAGCGATACGGGAACGGCCCGCCGACAACACTACTTTACGAGTGAAGAATTACACGTGATCATTTACGCCATGGCGCTTCCTGAACGATACGATATTGCTTCTGGCGCCTACGCGTTCACTCTCGTCTTGACACCGGCCATAAGCGGAGAGAGTTCTGCATTCGTGTTAGCGTCGCGCGCGTGGGAAACGCTGATCGGAGGCGCGCTTGGTCTCGCCACCGCTTTAGTGGTTCTCCCACTTCGCACTTACGGGGAGTGCTCCGCATCCAATGTGCAGGTTAAGAATTACAGCTGAAATTTCTCTGGGATGGCGAAGGAAACTCTCTAAGTGATAGGCCCGTGGGGACTCGATTTGCGGTACTTTTACAAATAGCCAGTGTTTATGCGGCGTTGCAACCCACGACCTGATTTTAATCATTACGTTCTATTACGTTTGTCCCATTGTCCGGTAACGCGACTTCCAAGTGGGACCGGAATAGCTTCCGAGTTGGCTCGTAATCGTCGAAGTGACAAGGTGAGCCAGCATTTCCCCTTAGTCGACAGGCGACGAATGCAAGAAAAAATTGATTTACAACAATTACCAAACTGCTATGCGCGTAATCATTGGGTTTGTTAAATTGTTGCCATGTTCAATCGGCTGGTTTTCGTCTGCCTTGTTTTTGTCGTTCTCCGCTGCCCCGATCAGTTGTATGCTCAGTTTACGGATCCGCGCACTTACAGCAACACTCCTGTAGGCGTCAATCAGCTTAAGTTGGCCTACACCTACGCCCGCGCGGACGCCTCTATTGATACCTCGCTTATCATTGCAGACGCGGAATTTAATCTGAATCAGGGAACACTGGAGTACAGCCGCTATTTCAGCTTCTTTCATCGTGTAGCCTGGGTTAAAGCCAGCGTACCACTGGCTGGCCTCAATGGTTCGGTAACCGACACTAACATCCGTGGCTCCACTACTGGCACAGGCGATTCTAGCTACGAGTTGGCTATGCTCCTGAAGGGAGGCCCGGCAATCAACGTTACGCAGTTTGAAAACTACAGGCCGACTACCAGCGTGGGTGTGAGCCTCGTCATCAGCCCGCCCACCGGGCAATACAATGCCAACAAGGTTCTCAATCTTGGTTCCAACCGTTGGTCATTCAAGCCGGAAATCGGTATCTCGCATCCCTTCGAACATAAACAGAAGTGGGTGCTCGACGTCTATGCAAATGCTTATTTTTACAACGATAATACTTCTTACCATGGAGTAGAAATTCTGCGACAACAGGCGCTACCCGGACTCGAAGGACACATCAGCTATTCTTGTACCCCCAGCCTCTGGGTCTCCCTCGATACGCGCTACTCCTTCCGTGGCGATACCATTGTCAATGGCACAGACCAGAACAATGCCCAGCAGAATTTCACGTTGGGAAGCGAATTGAATGTTTCGATAAATCCAAGGAACCTGCTCGTCTTCAAGTTCGCCAAGGCGCTGGTGTACAAAAACGGCCCTGCCTACACTGGTTTTAGTTTGGAGTACATCATCAGTTGGGCTAAGGGCTACAAGTAGCCACGCGACAATTTTCGGATGGTCAGAAACAGGGTTCAGGTCCCAAGCCTTCTAAATGGATGACCATACTGAACGCGGCGCAGGCCGCCAGTATGGTACGCCGGAAAAAGGCAAGCAAACGCTCACGGGCGAAAACAATACTTCGTCTGCCTGACTTGGAACAGCTGAAGAATACAGTTCTAAACTCGCTCGCAACAGCAAGTTCGCAAGAATCCTATGCGCAAGCCATCGACGAATTCATCGGTTAGTATGGGGCGCAGGGCTCACACCGAAAGCCATCTGGCACATCGTCAAAGCGGCTGCGAAACGTGCCGACATCATGAATCTCGCGCCGCCTGACTTACGTCGCACCTGCGCACGGTTAACATTCCCACGTATCTAGGGGTTTCCCTAGTTGTCCAAGTACCGGAATCAACCTACATAAGAGGTTGGTGAGACCTCTGACTTATAGGCATGGGGATTGGTGACTTGGCTTTGCGGACGCAGGAGCCTGGTGAGGAATC